>Ga0302313_10000682_pt1 | contig 28450 bp, 22 predicted proteins | sample III_Palsa_N2_2_FD_200454 | JGI IMG/M metagenome (GOLD analysis project Ga0302313, IMG submission 200454) | Peat permafrost microbial communities from Stordalen Mire near Abisko, Sweden - III_Palsa_N2_2 | ecosystem: Environmental > Terrestrial > Soil > Palsa > Peat permafrost | place: Sweden...
ACGGTGCCTTCGGTATCCGGCTGGTCGGCAAACGCGCCCTGATCGGCACTCTTGTGCAGCAGGTTGAGCTGCAACTGCGGCACCCAATCCGCGTGGGCTTCATAGCGCACGCCCAGGCTCATCGTGGTCAGATTACCGGGCCGGTAATTGGTGCCAGCATCACTCATTCTTTCCGAAACCGCGGCCTGGAATTGGCCGTTGATGAAGCCATCGAAGTTCTGGCTGATCGGCTGGAAGTAATACGCGCCCACGATCAAATCGGTGCTGCCGGTACCTGCCTGCAAACTTGAATCGAGTGCCTGGCCAGCACCCGGCCCATTCCTGAACAGTACCGGCGTGCCGACAAAATGGCCATCGTCCGTTTCCCCACCGTAGTTGCCGGTAGGCAGCTTGACGCCGAATTGCACGCCAAGATTGTGCGTCGGCAGAAACCCTTGGTAACTCGCCAGCAGTTTGATGTCACCGAGGTTGGAGACACTGGCGTTGCTGAGCTGGTCCGGCGCGCTTTCTGCCGGCGTATACGGCTGAAGCTGGGTGCCATAAGTATCGTGATCGCGTTTCACGTAGGGGACCAGCAGGCTGATACCCCAGTCCGCGTTGAAGCGGTAGGCAGCGGTGAAATTCAGGTACTGATTGGTGGTGCCATGTTCGATCTCGCCACCGCCCAGCGATGGGTCGGACGGCCGATTGACCACTTGCTCCGTGCTGGCACGGCTGCCGCCGCTGCGCAGTTCATCCTGATCGATATAGGTGTAGTCCACGTTTAGACGCCAGCCCGATTCGGCAGAGTAGCCGGTGGCTGCATCGGTGCTGAGCGTGCAACCGCAGGTGGCGCAAGCCTGGGCTGCCATCGGCAGTGCCGACATCAGAAAGGCCAACGGAGCAGCTTTAATGGTCTTGGAGTTGAGCAAAAAATGCATGAGAAAGTCTCGCGTAATGCAGCCAAAGCGGCGCATGGAGATAGCCATCGACATCGCGCGGCCACGCAAAACCTGCGTGCGCCCATGCGCTAACGAGCCATTTGGCTGCGTTTATGTGTCGTCGTTGATTTCTGCGACGAAGGCTACGCTGTCAAGCCATGCCAAGCGTCAAGGTTGAGCCGTCACGCAATCGACGGCGGCCCTCTGGGATCGGCGCTCAACAGCTGCGGCAGCGGACCGGAGGGAACGGTTTTTGCGGAAAACAGCGGCGCCGATAGCCGCGGAGGCGGCAAGACGGCGTCGGCATGGCCGAGAACAAGCGGGCTATGGCAAAAAAGGCTGCAATATCCGCATTTGTCCATGGGCGCGGCAGGTGCGCCAGGATGGTGATCACTGAGTCCATGGCCGGTGCACCATGCGCCCAGGTCCATCGGGCTGCCCGAGTGGTTCGGCAGAAACTGCGAAAGCACCGGCATGCCAATCGTCAGCCACATGGCGGCCAAAGCCAGCCATGCCACAAACTTTCGCTGCCTGCTGTTGCGGAACGTTGCCATTCCAATCCTGTCCTGTTGGGTACCCAACGGCCGGAATGATCGCACGCTTTGTTTACCGTTTGAGGTTATCGGGGCGCGACATAGCGCCTCAGAGTCTGCTCCACCGAATCCTAGAATGGCACCCGTGACGGTTCACCATTTCAGCATGATCTTGCCGATGTGCGAACTGCTTTCCATCAGCGTGTGCGCTTTGGCGGCATCGACGGCGGGGAATACCTGATGAATGATCGGCTTGACCTTACGTGACTCAAGCAACGGCCAGACTTTTTCATGCAGCGCCTGCGCGATAGCTGCCTTGAAGGCGATTGAGCGTACGCGCAGCGTGGAACCGGTGACGGTGAGGCGACGACGCATGATCACGCCAGCGTCGATGGTGGCTTTGGCGCCGCCCAGCGTGGCGATAACGACCAGCCGCCCGTCTTCAGCGAGAATTTCAGTTTCGCGCTGCAGGTAATCACCAGCCACCATGTCGAGAATCACGTCAACGCCGATGCCGTCGGTCTGACGTTTCACTTCTTCCGCGAAATCCTGCTCGCGGTAGTTGATGGCGAGGGCACCGAGTTTTTCGCAAGCAGCACATTTTTCCGCGCTGCCCGCTGTAGCGAATACCCGGTAGCCGAACGCATGGGCAAGCTGGATAGCGGTGACGCCGATGCCGCTGGAGCCGCCCTGCACGAGCAGCGATTCGTCTTTTCCACGCGCGCCTCGGCCAAGCTGGCCACGGTCGAACACGTTGCTCCAGACCGTGAAAAAATTTTCCGGCAGCGCAGCGGCTTCAACCATCGACAACCCTTTCGGCACGGGCAGGCATTGCAGCAGCGGTGCCACCGCATATTCGGCATAGCCACCGCCGCCGATCAACGCACACACGGCGTCACCGTGTTTCAAGCCAAACGGATTGTCGCCATCCAGATCGCCATCGACCAACTCGCCAGCCACCTCCATGCCTGGAATATCGGAGACACCCGGCGGCGGCGGATAATGACCGTGCCGCTGAAATACGTCGGGCCGATTGACGCCGGACGCCGCGACCTTGATCAGCACCTCGCCCTTGCCGGGCGTGGGAATCTCGCGGGATCCAGGCTTCAGAACATGCGGCTCGCCCGGTTGCGTGATTTCGATAGCTTTCATGATGGGCATAGCGTTTCTCTGAGGAAGTTTTGATCGAATGGTTCCCGCTCACGCAGGGGTTTTTGCCGATAATCGTGACGTAAACCACACGCAACGCGAGCCCGCGTCGCGTGTGGCTTGGTGCGCAACTCAGGCCGCCGCTTTTTTCCCGGCCTCATCGAGCGACTTGAACTCCTCGTCGGAAAGTTTGATGCCGACAGCGGCGACGTTTTCTTCCAGATGGGACACCTTCGATGTGCCGGGAATCGGCAGCATCACCGGACTGCGCTGCAGTACCCAGGCCAGCGCGATCTGGCTCGGCGCCGCGTTATGTTTTTTGGCAATGGCATCCAGCACCGAACCGGGCTTGGCCAGGTCACCGGCCGCCAGCGGAAACCACGGAATAAAGCCGATGTTGTGCTTGGTGCAGTAATCAAGCACCTTTTCGCTGGCACGATCCACCAGGTTGTACTTGTTCTGCACCGTGGCGACGTTGAAGTGTTTCGCGGCGGCTTCGATATCGTCGACCGACACCTCGCTCAGTCCGGCATGTGCGATCACGCCATCGTCGATCAGCGATTTGATCGCGGCAAACTGCTCATCGCGCGGCACTTTGGAATCGATGCGATGCAACTGCCACAGGTCGATGCGTTCCACGCCAAGGTTGCGCAGGCTTTTGTGTGCCTGCTGGATCAGATACTCGGGGCGCCCGACAGGTGTCCACTTGTCGGGTCCCGTGCGCGTCAGGCCGCCTTTCGTTGCAATGACCAGCCCCTTATAAGGGTGCAGCGCTTCGCGAATCAGCGGTTCGGACACGTCAGGCCCATACGAGTCTGCCGTGTCGATAAAGTTCACACCCAGTTCCGGCAGGCGCTTCAATGTGCGAATGCATTCTGCACGATCAGCAGGATCGCCCCAAACACCTTTGCCTGTAATACGCATGGCGCCGTAACCAAGGCAATGAACTTCGAGCTCGCCGCCGATCTTGAATGAGCCAGACTGTGCTGCGTTGATATCCGACATGAAGTACTCCTCGATGGAACGATTCGTTTGTGGGTAGATGAGTTCTATCTGAGGGCACATTGCCAATCGACAGCCAATTTGCTCTTCGCTCGAATGCCCGCGCAGGTCAGCATTTGCTGATGCAAATCCTGATCGAAACTTCATATCTGGCAATAGGGCATCATTTCACCGTGGGTCAACGCGGTGTGGAGGCGCTAGTAAGTGACTGTGCTGTTTTACTTGCTGGAGTGATCCGCCAGATCACGTTGCCGACGTCATCGGCGACCAGCAGCGCGCCTTTGCCATCTGTCGTCACGCCGACGGGCCGGCCCTGCGCTTCACCATCTTTGTTGAGGAAACCGGTGAGCACGTCTTCAGCGAGCCCGGATGGCTGACCATTAGCGAACGGCACGAAGACGACTTTGTAGCCGCTGCGCGGGTTGCGGTTCCACGAGCCGTGCTGGCCGATAAAAGCGCCGTTGTCGTAATGCGCGGGAAGCAGCCGTGCCGTGTAGAAGGTCAGCCCGAGCGACGCCGTATGTGGCCCAAGCGCATAGTCAGGCGCAATCGCCTTGGCCACCAGGGCGGGATTTTGTGGCTGGGCGCGCGTATCGAGGTGTTGGCCGTAGTAGCTGAAGGGCCAGCCGTAGAAAGCGCCATCTTTCACGGCTGTCATATAGTCCGGCACGAGGTCGCTGCCCAACTCATCGCGTTCGTTCACCGCTGTCCACAAGGCGCCGCTCTGTGGCTGCCAGCCCATGCCGTTGGGGTTACGCAGGCCGGTCGCGAAGACGCGCGAGCGTCTGCTGGCGATGTCGTACTCGAGAATACGCGCGCGGTCTTGCTCCACCGCCAGCCCATTCTCACCGGCATTGCTGTTTGAACCGACGGTGATGTAGAGCTTCTTGCCGTCCGGGCTGGCGATCACGTTCTTGGTCCAGTGGTGATTAATGGTGCCGGCTGGCAGGTCCATCACCGTGGTTGCAGTCGCCGTGATGACGGTTTCACCGGCGCTATAGGGGAAACTCAGCAGCGCGTCGCTGTCGGCGACGTAAAGCGTGTTGCCCACCAAGGCCATACCGAAAGGCGAGTTGAGGCCTTTCAAAAACACCGAGCGCGTGTCAGCAACTCCGTCGCCCTTGCTATCCCGCAGCAAGGTGATGCGGTTGGCACTGGGCACCCCGGCGCCAGCACCCGCCATGATCTTCTTGGCCACCCATCCCTTGATACCTTTGCTGTCATCGGGTTTCGGCGGCGCATTCGTTTCGGCGACCAGCACGTCGCCGTTAGGCAAAGTGAGTAGCCAGCGTGGATGATCCAGTTTGCTGGCATAGGCACTTACGGCAAGGCCTGGCGCGGCGAGGGGCGTGGAGCCGGCTGGCCAGCCGATGGCCTTGGCTGTTTTCATGGTGGGCAGAAAGGTTTTGACCGGCTGTGGCAATTGCGGATTGGTGCCCATGCCATCGCGAACTTGGAGGCGCGCAGTGTCGCCACATGCGGCCAACATCAACGCGGCTGACAAGGCCGTGACGCCTGAAAAGGTGGTGCAAAAAGTCGAGCGCATGGCGATGCTCCGGCGGCTGTAGCGCTACTGCACACCGCGAGCGGGGAAGGTGATGTGAAAAGTTACGGTTGTATGGACACACACGTCACGCGCCGCGTGGAGAAATAGGTGGCGTGAGCCTGAGGCAATTTGGGCTGCGCCATTCGGGCTGTAGAAGTATTGCCAACTAGAATTACCTGCTGGAGAACATCATGGCTGATCAGGAAAAATTGTTTCTTACCGAACTCAGGCTTTGTGGCCAATCCAACCACTGGCGTGTGGATGTGCGATACACCGCTGCATTGAAGGATGACGAAGAGGGCGACGGTGACGACGATTCGGCCCAGCAGCAGGTGAAGGAAGACAAAAAGAAGTCGCCGCAGCCTGAAGAGGTCAAGCTCTCCATCCTGGTGCCTGCCGGCGATCGCTCGGTGGTCGACCTGCAAATCGATGCGATGGATCGCGCAATAGCGTTTCTGCAGGCGACGGCAAACGCAGCTCGCGCAGAGCAGTCGGGTCGGACAACGGCCACTACCAAGTAATCACTGCCGCCTTCGCGACTGTTGATTGACCGATAGGCATCGTATTGCCGTTGCCGCGATTTGCGGGCAAGGTAGCCCGATGCCTATATCCCATATCGACGATCAACCAAGTACTGAAGATGAGCTGCTGACCATTGACCGGGCCAGCTTGATGCAAGGTGATCGGCTGGTGCTCGACCAGCTGACGCTGCGGCTGGCGGATGGGCAGCACACGGCGATTCTCGGGCCGAACGGCTCGGGCAAGTCGACGCTGGTGAAACTGATCGCGCGCCATCTATATCCTTTGGCGCAGCGCGATGGCAGTGGCACGGTTCGCATCTTCGGGCGCGATCGCTGGAACGTCTCTGAGCTACGCAGTCTGCTGGGTATCGTATCGCCGGCAGTACAGCTCGATTACACCAGCGATACACCGGTGGAAGTGTTCGATGCGGTGGTATCGGGCTTTTTTGCAGCGCGCGGTACGAGTTTCAATCACCAGATCACTGACGACATGCGCGAGCGTGCGACAGAGGCACTGAGGCAAGTAGGTGCAACGTCGCTCGTAGGGCGAAATATGGTCAGCCTTTCCACCGGTGAGGCGAGGCGCGTGCTGATCGCGCGGGCACTCGTACATCGCCCGCGCGCGCTGTTGCTGGACGAGCCGTGTGCTGGCCTGGATATGGCCAGCCGACGGCATTTTCTGGAAAGCCTGCGCGCGCTGGCGAGGAGCGGCACGACGCTACTGCTGGTTACCCACCACGTGGAAGAAATCCTGCCGGAAATCGACAACGTCGTGCTGTTGCGCGATGGTCGGGTGTTCAAGCAGGGCGACAAGTCATCCACACTCACTGATGGCGCATTGTCCGAAACCTTCGGTATGCCGGTGCGGGTGACAACCCATGGAAACTACTACGCAGCAGCGCTGGAATGAAATAGACGGCTATTTGAATGTAAAGCCGGTGGCCTGAGTAATCGCCCGATCACCAGTCCGTCGGTTTATAGTCCTTGAGAAACTGCCCCCATACATGCTCACCGGTGTTGATGCCGCTGATGATCGGATCGACGATACGCGCGGCGCCATCGATGATGTCCAGCGGCGGGTGAAAGCGCTCCTCGAGCACTTTCTTTGCGGCCAGCTCCGCCGGGTCCTCATCGGTGACCCAACCGGTGTCCACGCTGTTCATGTGGATGCCATCGTTGTGATAATCGGTGGCGGACGTCCGCGTCATCATGTTCAGCGCGGCCTTGGCCATGTTCGTGTGCGGATGGCGCGTGGTCTTGAAGCTGCGATAAAACTGGCCTTCCATCGCCGAGACATTGACGATGTGTTTATCGCGATCAGGCGTCCGTAGCATCAGCGGCTTCAGCCGTGCGTTGATGATGAAGGGCGCGATCGCATTGACCAGCTGTACCTCCAGCAGCTCTACCGACGGCACCTCGGCCATCAGCAGCCGCCATGAGTTGCGTTCGCGCAGGTCGATCTGCTGCAGGTCCTGATCGAGCCTGCCTTCGGGAAACAGATGCTGCTGTGCCAGCAGTTCTTCGGGCAACAGCGGCAGCTGCGAGAGTTCGGCGGCTCGGGTCAGGCCGGCTATCTTGGACGCGTTGCTCGCTGGTGCGATGGCACCCGCCTCGGGCAACAAATGCGTGCCGCGCAAGCCTTCGTAGTTGCCGACCAGCTGGCGCACATGCGCGGGCAGGTCATGCAGCGCAGCGGTTTCGCCCTCCATCATGTGTGCGTAGAAGTCGGGCGGGCGACGCACCGTCTGGCAGGCGTTGTTGATGATGAAATCCAGCCGTGATCGCGTGGCAATCAGCTCGTGGCAGAATGCCTCGACGCTCGGCGTGTGGCGAAGGTCCAGCCCGTAGATCTGCAGGCGATCGCTCCACTGCGCAAAGTCCGGCTCTTCGGCATAGCGTGCGGCCGAGTCGCGTGGAAAGCGCGTGGTGACAATCAGCTCGGCGCCCGCGCGCAGCAGTTTCAGTCCCGCCTGATAACCGATCTTTACCCGGCCGCCGGTGAGCAGCGCCACGCGTCCGCGCAGGTCCACCAGTTCGGTACGCTTGGCGTAATTGAATGCGGCGCAGTCGGGGCACAATTGGTCGTAGAAAAAATGGATGCTCGAATACTTTTTCTTGCATACGTAGCAGTGCTGCGGCTCGATCGACTCGCGCGGCTGTGCGGCATCAGCATCGGGATTCACGTCCTGCGCGTCGAAGCTCTCCGGTGCAAAAACGCTGGGCGTACTGAACACCGGCTTGCGCCGCAGCGCACGGATGCCGGTCTGGTTGAGCACCGTGTCGTCAGCCCGAATCTTCGACGCGTAATGCGCCTTCTGTTTGGCTTTCAGCTTGACCCGGCGTGTCGCCGGGTCCGGGTGGTAGACGTTGGCCACTGCCTGATGCAGCCGGCCGCGATCCTGCGCCGGCAATTCCGCCAGTAGCAGCGGGTCGGCAGCCAGTGATTCCAGCAGGGCAGTTGCTTCGCGCAAGCGATCCAGCAGGGCGGCGCCTGCAGTGTCCTGCAACGGCGGCTTGGGGTTGTTCTCAGTCAAGTTGTTATCCGTATCGAATGGCATTCGGCAAGACGGTGCGATCGTTGATTTAGCATCTGCGCAATCCGCTAACCAGCTATTTTGCCTGTATTAGGCCGCGGCTGCCTGTGCATAGGCTCGCTTATCGAAGTTAGAGCTTGGCCGCACCTGACCTGGCATCGCAACTTACGGATTATTGTCGGCGGTGAGTTGCGCAGGTAACGTGCTTTTCAATCACCGCCGCTGCGCACCTGCGCGTGGCTGATCAGCGCAAAGATGAAACTGCCACCGACGATATTGCCGGCCAGCGTGGGCAGCGCAAAACGCAGTGCGTAGCCGGCAAAGCTGAGATCACCGGCAAACACCAGATAGAGCGATTCGATCGTGCCCACGATGATGTGGGTAAAGCCGCCGATCGCGATGAGGTAGGTCACGATCACGATGATCGCGATCTTGGTTTTTTCGACCGACGGCAGCAACCACACCAGCGTGGCGATCAGCCAGCCGGCTAGGATGCCCTTGGTGAACATCTGCAATGGCGAGTTTTTCATCAACTCCTTGCCGATGTCGGTGAAGGCGGCCTGTGTTTCGCTATCGAACTGCTGCAGATGCAGGATGCCGTAAGCGAATAGCGCGGCGCCAATCAGGTTGCCGATCAGCACGATGCCCCACATGCGCAGCAGCGAGCCGAACTTGCGCAGGCTTGGCTCGGTCATCAGCGGCAGCACCGCCGTCATGGTGTTCTCGGTAAACAGCTGTTGACGAGCCAGGATAACGACGAGATAGCCGAAGCAGTAACCGAAATTCTCGACCAGAAATCGCCCGGGAAAATCACCAAGGTGCGCGTGCAGCAGCCCGCGTGCCAACAGAGAAAAACCCATCGACATGCCGGCTGCCAGTGATGACCAGCCCAGCGCTGCTACGCCGCGCTTTAGCTCATGTTCGCCCTCGCGACGGATGATCTCATGCAGTACCGCGGCGCGCGGCGGCCGCTTTTCCTCGACATCGCCTTGTTCATTGCCGGATAGCGCGAAGCCATCGCCGCTATCGGTTTTGCTGTCGTCGGGTTGGCCGGGTTGCTGATCTTTCACGCATACGCTCCGTGGGTGGGCGTCGTCCACCGAGCCACTGGGCAATCATCATGAATGGCGCGATGTGTCGGCAGTGTCCATGCACCGGAAGCCCTGGAGTTTTACCCGGTCACCGGCCGCTGCTTCGACCGATAGCCGCTCAGCTCATCGCCGGCATCGTGCGCAAAGCCAACGTGCCAGCGCATCGAGCTGAGCGAGATCAGCGTGACAACGATGAATGCTATAGAGAAGTCCATGAGGTGCGGTTCGGGATGGTCACCAACGGCCATGGTCAGTTTGAGGATCAAGGCACCGCTGCACACGCCGACGGAAAGCATCAGCTGCTGCAGCGTGGTGTACAGGCTGCTGGCCGCGCTGGTGCGTGAGTTGGGTACTGCTTCGTAAGCCACGGTGTTGTAGGCGGCAAACTGAAACGACATGAAGGCGCCGCAGCAAAACAGCAGGGTAAACATCAGCCAGTCCGGCCAGCCCGGCCGAAAGAAAGCACACACTGCGTAGCCCAAGCTGGAGAGTAAGCCGTTGACCATCATGCCGCGCCGAAAGCCGACCATTCGCAGCAGTCGTGGCGTGACGCTGCGCATCACCAGTGCGCCAAGTGAGGTGGCCAGAATCAGCTTGCCGCTGCGCACCGCCGACAATCCGAAGCCGATCTGGAACATCAGTGGCAGCAGAAACGGCTGCGCACCCTGGGTCACGCGCATCAGCGAACCGGAGATCACCGACAGGCGGAACGAGTCGATCTTCAGCAGCGACAGATCCATCAGCGGATCGGGCCGGCGCTTGGCATGCCACACATAAGCGAGGCAGGCGGCCGTGCCGATGACGAGCAAGAGCAGGGCGCGCAGCAGGTCGGCGTTTTGCCCGATCGTCTCGAAGCCGAACAGCAGACAACCCAAGCCGACGCCGCATAGGGCAAAGCCGAGAAAGTCGAAGCGCGATGGCTTCGACTCACTGGGGATCTCTGGCACAAACTGGCGCACCAGCCAGAAGCCCAGCAGGCCGATCGGCACGTTGATGTAGAAGATCCAGCGCCAGCTGAGATAGCTGACGATAAAGCCGCCCAACGGCGGCCCGATCAGCGGCCCGAGAAACGCCGGTACCAGCGTCCATGACATCGCCGACACCAGGTTGCGTCGCTCGACCGTGCGCAGCAGGATCAGTCGTCCGATCGGCGCCATCATCGCGCCACCTGCGCCCTGCAGCAGTCGCGCGGCAACCATCGCGGGCAGGCTGGTGGTCAGCGAGCAGACGATCGAGCCGGCGACGAACACGCCAATCGCCACGCTGAAAACTCGTCGCGCGCCGAAGCGATCCGCCATCGCACCGCTGGCTGGAATGAAGATCGCCAGCATCAGCAGGTACGAGGTAATCGCAATGCTCATCGCCGGCGCCGTCACGGCAAAATCGTGGGCCATCGTCGGCAATGCCGTAGCCAGCACGGTGGCATCCATCTGCTCCATGAAGATGGCGCAAGCGACAATCAGTGAGGTCACGCGGTAATCGGGAAACACCGATGCCGGGGGAATCGGCACGCTGGTTATTTCCTCACTGGACAGAGTCAATGAATTATTCCTTGGAACGAACGAGCCCTGCCTGCATGGCGTGGCCAAGGGATGCAGTGGGAGCGGCATAGCTGCACGCCAATCGTGCATTGCAACATGTAGATTATTCGCCTGTAGAGGGGCAAGGACAAGCCGATACAGCTACCCGAATACCTACGGTGCTTCCATGAGTGTAAGGAAGCACTGCATTGATCACCTCTTCTATGTCGAGTAAGCCAATGCAGCGTCTGGCTTGACGGGCGAGTGTCAGGCCGAGGTCAAAGGGCTGGCCTTGGACCAGTAAACACGGCTCGCGAAGCAAGCCCGATCAACAAGCTTCACAACGTCAATCAGCCGGCTTAAAGAGATGGTCATATGCGGCGGAGCCAGACTTTTTCTCTTGCGACCGCTTGTCATTCACCAAGAGTACCGGTGAGGTCCGGTGATGCATGGTGATTTTGCGGTGATTTCAAGGTGAGATGTGGTGCGTGCAAAATGCAAAAGACAGCTCTAGATTCGGGGGCAGAGCTGCCCATGGGAGCGCAGCCAAACGCGTCATGAAGAAGGCGGGTTCAGCAGGGGGCTGGCACATCACTATCGCTTACGATCATGACGCTTCTTTTACTGATTGGGGAAGATTGACATGACAATCGACAGATGTATTCCGTGGCTCGTCGCGGCGGGCCTGATGCTTGGAGGGACTCTACCTGCAGGAGCCTATGCCATCGCATCGGCACCGAAGCCTGCGGGCTACTATCCACAATTCACGCCTGATACCACTCGTGTCAAGGCAACCGTGAGCAACAATCAATTGACGACGCTGCAAAGTGGCCACCTTTCTACTGCGCTGAGCAAGTACGACACTGGCGCGTTATCACCGCTGACCTCGATCGGAAGCATGACCCTGCTGCTGAAGCGCAGCGATGAGAAGCAAGGTGAGTTCAAGGATTATCTAAGTGATCTCACGCGTCCAGGATCTCCCTACTTTCATCACTGGCTTACCCCACAACAGGTCGGCACGATGTTTGGGCCGGCCCCAGCTGATATCGACAAGGTCAAGAAGTGGCTCGCCGGGCAGGGGTTGGCAGTCAAATCGGTATCACCGGACGGAATGATGATTCAGTTCAGTGGTACGGCAGCCGCGGTGCAGAGCGCATTTCATGCGCCGCTGCACCATTTCGTTGTCGATGGCAAAGACCATTTCGGCAACCTCGCGGCGCAGCAGATTCCAACGGCGCTGGCTCCGGTGGTGCAGGGAGTGGCATCGCTGAGCAATTTTTTCCCGAAAGCGCAGCACACCGATGTCGGCGTCGTCAGGAAGGACAAGCACACCGGGCAATGGCAGTCTGTCTCGAAGGTTTCAGCGTCGGCGGGCAGCAAGACGTCGCCTCAATTCACTGTGCCGCCGGGCACGGTTGATACGGCTACCACGTACGACGTTACACCGGCCGACTTCGACCAGATCTACAACGTGAAGCCGTTGTGGACTCAGGGCACGCCTAACCGCGGTGCTGGACAGACAATCGTATTGCTTGAACGTACGGACATAAACCTCGCTGACGTCGCGACGTTTCGCAAGGCGTTCCTGCCAGCGGATGCGACAGGCACCGTCAGCATCGTTCATCCTAATGACAGCGCGAATGATGATTCGTGTGCGGATCCCGGTTTCACTGCCGATGAGGCCGAGGCTGCGCTGGACGCTGAGTGGGCGGGCGCAGCAGCTCCCGATGCCAACATCGTGCTGGCTTCCTGCGCAGATACCGGTGCAAGTTTCGGCCCACTGCTTGCCGCGAACTTGTATCAACAGGATGGCGAACATGGCTTGCCATCAACGGCTCCACCGATTCTGAGCCTGAGTTACGGCGCCTGCGAACTGGAGGACTCCTCCGATGCTATTTATGCCGACGATCTCTGGTCATCACTGGCCGCACAGGGTGCGACGGTATTCGTCTCATCGGGCGACGCCGGGGGAGCGGGCTGTGACCAAGGAGCCCTTTTTGCAGCTAGTTATGGAGCAGCCGTCAACGGCATGGCTTCGTCTTCCTATTCGGTCGCCGTCGGTGGCACCGATTTCAACGATCTCAACAAGTCCAGTCAATACTGGACATCGACCAATCAGGCACTCGATCAATCCGCCATCAGCTATATCCCCGAGCAGACCTGGAACAACTCCTGCGCCAGCGTGACGTTGTATACCTTGCTTGGCTATTCCGATGGTATTGCCGCCTGCAATGACAGCGTGGGTCGCGGGCAGGATTTCCTGCAGGTCGGCGGCGGTGGTGGCGGTTCCAGCTTTCTGCAACCGAAACCCGAGTGGCAGGTGGGCATCTACGGTTCCACCAATGAACTCAATCGCACCCTGCCTGACGTGTCCTTGTTTTCCGCCAACGGTATCTTCGGTCATGCCCTGGTCTATTGCATGTCGGACGCCAATGAAGGTGGCACGGCCTGCGATTACAGCAATCCTGATGACGTTTTCTACAACAGCGCGGGTGGCACATCGTTCGCAGCACCGGCCATGGCGGGTGTGCAGGCGTTGATCAACCAGGCGGTCGGCGATCGAAGCGGCAACATCCTGCCGGCGTTCTACAGCATTGCGACGAAGGAGTACGGTACCAACGGTGCGCCGAACACGGCGGCATTAAGCCAGTGCAACTCGTCCAACGGTACCGCCGAAGGTAGCACGTGCGTGTTCAACGACGTCACCGTGGGCGATATCGTGCAGCCCTGCTTTTCAGGTTCGATCGGCTGTTATTCCGGCAGCGGTACGTTGACCAATCAGTTCGGCATCATTGAGGCTGGCAGCGGCAACTCGCAGACTCTATTACCAGCTTGGTCCACCAATGCTGGTTACGACATGGCTACCGGTCTGGGCAGTGTCAATGTGAGTAATCTGGTGAATGCGGTGGTGAAGTATGACCAGCCCCTACAACGTGGCAATTACGTCGCTCCGGCTGATTTTCTCTCGTTGAATGACCTCTTCACCAATGATGGCTACAGCGATATTGCCTTGGTCGACCCGGTCAAAGGGGTTTTCTCCTCGCTAGCGATGAAGGGCAGCGTGGTGATGTACAACATCCCGACGCAGATCGCCAAGGGATACAGCATCGGTGCCATCGGCAACTTCACACCCACTTACGACCTGCTGGGTCTGAAGGTGGACGATCTGGCATGGACGGGCCCCGATAACCAGCTTTATCTGTGGGAATCCGAAGCCGTTGGTGCTGGTTACTTTGCCAACACGGCCGGCCCCAACTATCCCGCAGGATGGACTTTGACGGGATCGGCCATTACGGACAGCAGTGGTGCGCAGCAGCTCTTCTGGTTCAACGCATCGAAAGCACAGTTCGGTTGGTGGAAAACGGACTTGAGCCTGGAGACCGGGTTGCCGACCGCGGTGATATCGCCGATCACGACAGTGGCGGCGGGTTATGTCCCGGTGCTCGCAGACGTGAATGGCGATGGCTATGCCGACATCATCTGGACCAGCGCTGGCAACAATAGTGTGTACGTGTGGGTCAATGATCAGAATGGTGGTTACGTCAAGCATCAAGTGGCTGACCATGCGCCCGGCTTCACGCTATTTGGTGCTGGCGATGTCAATGGCGATGGCAAGACCGACCTTATATGGACCAACCCGTTCACTCATCAGATGACCTGGTGGATCATGGATGGTTTCTCCGTAGCGAGCCAGCAGACACGAAGTGTCGCCGCGGGCTATACCATGGCAAGCATTGCCGATTACGACGGTGATGGACTCGTGGATATTCTGTGGGTGGGAACCGCTGGAGATGTTTACGAATGGCAGAGCAACGGTAGCGGCTTCGACTCGTTTCGCGTGGCTGATGCCTTCGGCGTTCCGCTGATGATTCCGGCCGGAACCCAGGTTCAAGCCAATCGCCTACAGGGCTCGGCGATTGCCGGTCACTAGTCATTGATATATTAAGCTGCTTGCAGCTTTGATCCCGAAAGGCCAGGCGTTATGCCTGGCCTTTTTCATGGGGCAACGACTTATGAAGCCACAGTGATATTGATATGCTGGAGTCGCTAACACTACATTCCATAAGTCTAATGCCACCTATCACCGAGGCTCCTCTGAAGCTGCATTCACCACTGCGCATTCTTCTGCTGGAAGATGACGAGTTACTGCGTGATAGGGTCCTCGTGCCGAGCCTTCAACAGTTCGGTTTTCTGGTCGATGGAATAGGCAACGCCGCCGAGCTGGATCAGCTTATAAAGCAGCAAAGACCTGACATTGTGGTGTTGGACGTTGGTTTGCCCGATCGCAGTGGATATGACGTGGCGCGACAGTTGCGCAGTACCATGAGCAATGTAGGCATTGTGATGCTCACAGCCCGTGGCGAAACCACTGATCGTATTCGTGGACTCAGTGAAGGCGCGGATGCTTATCTCTCCAAGCCTGTGGATATCGATCTACTTGCAGCAACCCTGCATAGCCTGGCGCGGCGCCTTCAGATGCCGCTGGTGTCAGACAAGAATCATTTCTGGCGACTGGATTCCGATGGCTGGTGTCTCTTGTCACCTTCCGGGGACACCGTGGCGCTGACGCAGACGGAAAGTCGCGTGTTGGCTTCGCTGTTGCAGGAACCCAACAAGGTGGTTTCCCGCGACGCGTTGATCGGTGCATTGACGACGAACATCCACAGCTATGATCCGCACCGGCTGGATTCACTCGTCCATCGCATCCGCAAGAAGGTGTTGCGTGTACTTGGGATACCGCTGCCGTTAAATGCCGTGCCCGGTCAGGGCTACGTGCTGGTTTCGCATTAGGCATGTTCGGTCTGGCGTGACTCTCGATGGCGCTTCGCGGCCGCATGCACGCGCGCCACTAGGGCATCTGGCGCAAAAGGTTTCGGTAGGCGTTCGCTGAAGACGTCTTGAAGACCTGGCGGCGATCCGTCGGTTTCCAAATAGGCGGAGATGAGGATGGCTGGCACGTCGGGCAGCTGCAGACGCAGCTTGCGCAGCAAATTGAGGCCATCGATATCTGGCATGCGGTGGTCGCAAATCAGCACTTCCGGCGCTGGCGTTAGTTGGCCAACGATATACTCTGCATCGGCACCATTGGCTGCCTTGTTAACTAGGCAGCCACTGCTTTCGAGAGCTGCGGCGAGCAGAGCGCGAAGGTCGTCATCATCATCGATCAACAACACATGAACCACTTCATTGGCGGGTGGGAGAAGTGCTGAGTTAGCCAGCGCATGCGTTGTCGGAAGGCTGAGATGAAAACTCGTTCCCACTCCGGGCGTACTCTCTACGCTGATATCGCCACCGGCGCTTTGCATGAGGTTATAGACCACGCTGAGTCCTAGCCCGGTACCACTGCCGACAGGTTTGGTGGTGAAGAAAGGCTCGAAGATGTGCTTCACGTGTTCATCGGTAATGCCGATACCCGTGTCCTTGATCGAGAGAAGTACTTCGGACTGCGTATGCCGGATTAGACAAATTGTGCATACACCGCCATCTGGCATGGCATCACGCGCATTGCTGACAAGGTTGAGCAATGCAAGTTCGAACTGGTTGCGGTCAAAATGAATAGCCACTTCGTTGTTTGGCATGGCAATAACGAGCCGAATCGAAGGTGGCAGCAGTTGATTCAGTAGAGGTCGCAATTCCTCAATGGTCGACACCAGATTAAACGTTTCGGCGCGTGCAATATCGCGACGGCTGAAATTGAGCAATTTGCGACAAATGGCCGCGCCTCGGCGTGCGGCCAGTTCGGTCCCTTCCAACGCATCAACGAGAATCGGTGCATCCTTGCCGAATTCCATGTCCGGCTCATCGATTCTCTCACGCACGCGGGCAAAGCCGAGGATGATGCCGAGCACATTGTGGATGTCATGAGCAATGCCACTGGCGAGCCGGCCCACGGCATCCATCTTCTGTGAGTGCATGAGCTGCTCCTGCACCTGCTCGCGCTCGGCAATTTCCGCCTGCAGCTGATAATGGTCGGCATGGGACTTGGCCAGACTGTTGCGCAGCGCCTGCGCGCTGAAATCGATGATGATCGCGACCATGACGTAGGTATAGATTGTCCCGGGCAGTTCCGAGAAAGCGTGATGCAAGAACATTGGCAAATCAGGAGGTGCCAATATCTCGGTAGTGATGCCCACGATATAGACAAGCATAGTGACGGCAAAAACGCTCCATAAAGCCCTGCGTCCCAGCATCAGGCCGCCGATGATCATCGCCGAAAAAAATGACGAATCATCACGCGTATCCGGAACACCTACTGTCGCAAAAAAGAGCAAGGCAGAGATCATCAGCACAATGAGGTATTGCATGATGGAAGCGCGGAAGCTGCCTTTGCGAATGAGATAGATGCCGATCCAGGCTGATCCCGCCATGGCTACATCGGTACTCAGATCCACGGCCATGGGAAGCTGTGGCCAGGGAAAAAGTCGATTGTGGCTGTGATAGATCAGCGTCCAATTCGCTTGCTGCAGAATGAAAGCCTTGTTGAGAATTTGCACGCAACCGAGGAATGCGAAAAAAAACTGCATGAAAAAAGCATTGCTGCGATCGACGGGGTCGTCTACCGGTATGCGGTTTAACCAGGTTTGCAGACGCTTCAACATCAATCCTTCCTCCGGCCCGAGCTTGCTGCGCCTAAATAGATAACCGTAATGGTGTTGAACCATTTCCCAGTAAAAGATTGTGTTGTCCAACATACAGGAATTGAAGCAGAAGATGACCGCTGTCGGGCCTCTGGAGATTGAACCGGCGTGCGTCCAACTCGCTTCCCAGACTCGCTGAACCGCAGTCGTTTGAAGGTGCCGTGTCAGCCATTGCTTGCTCTCATCAGAAAGCGCAGCGAAACTACCTGCAACAATTGTGTTGAAAATCTACTAATAGAGCCATCGTACGGAAGGTGTTTTTCGCGATTACGAAAAGGCTTTCCCTTCATTTTTTTAGAGAATACTCATGCGTTTGGCTGTTGGTACGGAACTGGTTGCCCAGGCTTTGTTGTTCGATATGGACGGTACGCTGGTTGATTCGCGCCTCATGGTCGAAACCTTGTGGAAGGATTGGTGCGAAGCACACGGCGTCGATTTCGATTGGGTGTTGCCACAGCTGCACGGCGTGCGTCTGGCCGATTCGGTACGCCACTTCACCCCTGCAGGTTATGACGTTGAGCTGGAAATTCACACGATGTACGACATCGAATTACACAGCACCGATGGCATCGTGCCGATCAAGGGCGCGCTCGAATTGCTCGCCAGTCTGCCTGAGGATCGCTGGACCATCGTCACCTCAGCCGACCAGGAGCTGGCGCGCGCGCGGCTGGCGGTGACGGGTATCGTGCCGCCGCCGAAGATGGTTGGCGGCGATGATGTCGAAGAGGGCAAGCCGCATCCGGCAGGTTATCTTGAAGGCGCGCGGCGGTTGGGATGTGCACCTGAGAAAACCTTGGTGTTTGAGGATGCTGTTGCGGGCATACGCGCGGGTCAGGCGGCAGGTGCGCGGGTCATTGCGCTGGCGACTGGCCATCCGGGCGAAATCCCTGATGGGGTTGAGTGGATTCCCGATATGTCGGTGCTGCGTTTTGTTGGCGTCGACACGGATGGCGTGCATCTGCGTGTTGTGGCTTGAGTCAAAGGCAAATTCCCATGCGAATTCTTATTCTTGGTGCAGGTGGTACCGGCGGCTATTTTGGTGGACGGCTGGCGCAGGCCGGTCTGGATGTGACCTTTCTGGTGCGGCCGGCGCGTGCGGGGCAACTGGATGCTGATGGATTGGTTATCCGCAGTCCGCTGGGCGATGCGCAATTGGCCGTGCGCCATCTCACGGCCGAACAACTGCCGGCCGCCGCTCCGTTCGATGTGATTCTGCTGAGCTGCAAGGCCTACGACTTGGAGAGTTCCATCGAGGCGATTGCGCCGGCGATGGGCGAACACACCACGCTATTGCCGATCCTCAACGGATTGCGTCACTACGAGGTGCTTGATCAACGCTTCGGCGCGGCGCGCGTGCTCGGTGGGCTGTGCTTTATCAGTGTGACCAAGCCGGCCAGCGGTGAAGTGCTGCATCTGGGCAAGCCCGCCTCGGTGACTTTTGGCGAGCGCAGCGGCGAGCCGCACAGCGAGCGTTGTGCGACCATTGCTGCCGCGTTTGCGCAGGCGAAGGTGGGGCACAAGCACTCGCTTACGATCGAGCAGGACATCTGGATCAAGTACAGCTTTCTCACCGCGCTCGCGGCAGCTACTTGCCTGATGCGTGCGAGTGTTGGCGTGATCGTCGCCACCGCCAATGGTCGCGATTTCATGGAACGGCTTTACGGCGAATGCATCGCGGTTGCAGCCGCCAGCGGCTCGCCGATACCTTCCACTGCGCAAGAACTGGCGATCAGGAATCTGACCCAGGAGGGCTCGCCCGTCACCGCATCGATGCTGCGAGATCTCGAGTCCGGTCAGCCGATCGAAGGCGAGCACATTGTTGGCGACATGTTGAAACGCGCACAGGCAGCCAGCATCGACGCGCCCCTGCTCACCATTGCCTGGTGCCATTTGCAGGCTTATACGGCACAGCGCAAAGGCTAAGACCGCGGCATCGCGCATCGTCATTTACATCGGTCGACAGAAACAAAAGGCGCCGTATTTCTACGGCGCCTTTTGCTGGCTACAGCTTGTTACGACCGATCAGAGCGCTTCGAAAATACCCGCCGCGCCCATGCCGGTGCCGATGCACATGGTGACCATGCCGTACTTCTGCTTGCGCCGGCGCAGGCCGTGCACCAGCGTGGCGATACGGATGGCGCCGGTGGCACCGAGCGGGTGGCCCAACGCGATGGCGCCGCCGAGTGGATTGACCTTGCTGGGATCGAGGCCGAGGTCACCGATGACGGCGAGTGCCTGCGCGGCAAAGGCTTCGTTGAGTTCGATCCAGTCCATCTGATCGAGCGTCAGGCCGGTTTGCTTGAGCACCTTGGGAATGGCTTCTTTCGGGCCGATGCCCATGATTTCCGGCGGCACGCCGGCGACCGAGAAGCCGACGAAGCGCGCCAGCGGCTTGAGGTTGTAATCCTTGACCGCCTGTTCGCTGGCCAGCATCACCGCGCCGGCGCCATCGGACATCTGCGAGGACGTACCGGCGGTGACGGTGCCACCGTACTGGGCGTTACGGAACACCGTGCGCAGCTTGCCCAGCACTTCCATGGTGGTGCCTGCGCGCGGGCCTTCATCGGCGTCGATCAGCCTGCTGTCGGTTTTGATATCGCGGGTGATGAGGTCGGGGTAATGATCATCCAACTGGAACGGCGTCATCTCATCCTTGAACTCACCAGCGGCCTGGGCGGCGAGGGCGCGGCGGTGGCTTTCCACGCCGAAGGCGTCCTGCTGCTCGCGCGTGACCTTCCACTTTTCGGCGACCTTCTCGGCGGTAATACCCATGCCGAAGGCGATGGCATAGTCCTCGCTGTTGGCGAAGATGGCCGGGTTCATCGCGATCTTGTGACCCATCATTGGAATCATGGTCATGCTTTCGGTGCCGCCGCCGATCATCAGGTCGGCATCGCCGAGGCGAATGCGGTCGGCCGCCTGGGCCACGGCCTGCAGGCCGGAAGCGCAGAAGCGGTTGACGGTCACGCCGGGCACGGTATTGGGCAGGCCGGCCAGCAGCACGCCGATGCGCGCCACGTTCATGCCTTGCTCGGCTTCGGGCATGGCGCAGCCAATGATGGCATCGGCGATGCGATGCGGATCGATGCCGGGGGTCTGCGCGACGATGGCGCGCATGACGTGCGCCAGCAGATCATCGGGACGGGTGTTGCGGAATACGCCACGCGGCGCCTTGCCCACCGGGGTGCGGGTGGCGGCGACGATATAGGCGTCTTGCACTTGCTTGCTCATGAGTTTTGCTCCGTTGCGTCGCGCGGTTCGCGGCGACGTGCGTTGATTTTTTGATCGTCGTGCCAGCTTTCGCCGGAACAACGGTTTCCTTTGCGGCGGAGAGTCAGTTCCGCAGCGGTTTGCCGGTGGTCATGGTGTGAGCGATGCGCGCCTGGGTCTTTTCGGTCTTGGCCAGCTCGACGAAGTGCTTGCGCTCCAGCGCCAGCAACCACTCCTCATCGACCAGCGAGCCGCGCTCGATCTTGCCGCCGCACAGCGCGTCGGCAATGCGCGTGGCGATGTCGATATCGTGCGGCGAGGCGAAGTAGCCCTCTTTTAAATTCGCCAGCGAGGCCTGGAAGGTGGCCGTGCCCGTATCGCCAGCGACTGGAATGGCGCGCGCCGGCATCGGCGGACGGTAGCCGCTCTCAGCCAGCGACAGGGCAATCTTCTTCGCCACATAGAGCAATTCGTAGGCGTTGAAGATGATGATGTCGCTTTCACGCAGCAGACCGAGCTGCTTGGCTTCGAACGCGCTGGCCGAGACCTTGGCCATGGCGATGGTTTCGAAAACCTTTTTCAGCGATTCGAACGGATCGTCCGGATTGGACTTGGCCGCGCGCACAGCCAGCTCATGCAGGCCACCGCCGGCCGGCAGCAGGCCGACGCCGGCTTCAACCAGGCCGATATAGCTTTCCAGCGCGGCTACGGTGCGAGCCGAATGCATCTGGAATTCGCAGCCGCCGCCGAAGGCCATGCCACGCACGGCCGAGACGACCGGTACCAGCGATTCCTTGATGCTCATGCTGGTGCGCTGGAAGTTGGCGACCATTTTGTCGAAGTCGTCGAACTTGCCTTCCTTCAGCAGACCAAGCGCGCCCTTGAGGTCGGCGCCGGCGGAGAACGGTTCGCCGGTCTGCCAGATCACCACGGCCTTGAGTTTTTCTTCGGCCAACTTGATGGCGTGCTGTATGCCGTCGAGCACGTGGTCATTGACGGTATTCATCTTGGTCTTGAACGAGATGATGCCGACCTGATCGTCGCCCAGCGTCCACAGGCGTACGCCATCGTTCTCCCACACGGTGACGCCCTGGTCGAACTTCTCGCCGAGGATGGGATCGGGGAACAGCTGACGCGCGTAGACCGGATGCTGCGAGCGCGGTTTGTAGGTGCTGTCACCAGCCGACCACGAGCCTTCTTTCGAATGGACGCCTTTACGGCCATCCGTGACCCATGCCGGCAGCGGCGCGTCGCTCATGGCCTTGCCGGCCTTGATGTCCTCGTTGATCCACTCGGCGACCTGCTGCCATCCGGCGGCCTGCCAGGTTTCGAACGGACCGAGCTTCCAGCCGTAGCCCCAGCGAATCGCGAAGTCGACATCGCGCGCAGTATCGGCGATATCGGCAAGGTGGAAGGCGGAGTAATGAAACAGGTCGCGGAAGCTGGCCCAGAGGAACTGCGCCTGCGGATCGCTGGAGGCGCGCAGCTTGCCGAACTTCTCCGACGGATCCTTGATCGCGAGGATGGCGGCAACTTCGTCTGACGGCTTCTGCTCGGACGGGCGGTAATCTTGCTTTGCAGGATCGATTACCACGATGTCCTTGCCGGCTTTCTTGTAAAAGCCAGCGCCGGTTTTCGAGCCCAGAGCGCCCTTGTCGATCAGGCCCTGCAGCACGGCCGGCGCCTTGAAGTATTTCAGCCACGGATCGTCAGGCAGGGTGTCGGCCATGGTCTTGATGACGTGGGCCATGGTGTCCAGGCCGACGACGTCGGCGGTACGGTAGGTCGCACTCTTCGGACGACCTAGCGCCGGGCCGGTCAGCGCATCGACGGTGTCGAAGCCCAGCTTGAACTGCTCGGTGTGATACATAGCCGCCAGCATCGAGAACACGCCGATGCGGTTGCCGATGAAGTTCGGTGTGTCCTTGGCGATGACCACGCCTTTGCCCAACGTGGTGGTCAGGAAGGCTTCCAAGCCTTCGACCACAGCCGGATCGGTCAGGCGGGTCGGAATGACCTCGACCAGATGCATATAACGCGGCGGGTTGAAGAAATGCACGCCGGTGAAGCGATGGCGCAGCTGTTCCGGCAGCGCTTCGGCCAGGCCGTTGATCGACAGGCCCGAGGTGTTGCTGGCCAGCACCGCCGTGGCGGAAACATGCGGCGCGATCTTCTTGTAGAGATCGAGCTTCCAGTCCATCCGCTCGGCAATCGCTTCGATCACCAGGTCGACATCTTTCAGATGATCCAGATGCTCGTCGTAGTTGGCCGGGATGATGGCGGCGGCAAAGTTCTTGCTGGCCAGCGGGGCCGGCGACAGCTTGGCCAGGTTGGCGATGGCCTTCAGTGCGATGCCGCTCTTCGGGCCTTCCTTTGCGGGCAGGTCGAACAGTACGGTTTCGACGCCGGCGTTGGTCAGGTGCGCGGCGATCTGCGCGCCCATGACGCCGGCGCCCAGCACGGCGGCTTTCCGGATACGTAGTGGTGTTGCGGTCATTTAGCTTCTCCAGTAGAGCGAACACAAAGCTTGGGGCGGAAGGTGCAACCGTTGCTGGCCGCGGTAAGAATTTAGGATGGTTCTCGGCGTGGACTCAGGCGTTTGCTCAGGGATGGCTCAGCCCGGCTACGGCGAAACGTATAAGGTGTTGCGCGGTTTCCTCGCGGTGCACGGTTTCGCTGACGCCACTTTTGCGCTGGATCATGCCGAAGCCGGACATGGCGTGGGTCAGCGCTCCACTGACCAGATCGATGCGCCAGTAGAGCTCCTGCTTGCTCAGCTTTGGCAGCAGCCGGGTGAACTCGGCGGTGAACTGGCGCATTACATGGCCGTAGTTCTCGGACAGGAACTGCCGCAGGGTATCGTCGTGCTCGGCAAATGCCCGGGCGAGCACACGCATGAACAGGGAGCCGCTTTCGTCGTGCGATAGATCGAGTGCGGGGCGGATAAAGGCAGCCAGCACCTGTTCGATCGTGGTGCCTTCGACACCGGCGACCAGCGCAAGTGCTTCCAACCGACTGTTATTAAGGGCATCGAGCCGTCGACGGAAGATCTGTTCGACGAGCTTTTCCTTTGACCCGAAGTGGTAATTGACCGCGGCTAGATTGACGCCGGCTGCCGCCGTGAGCTGCCTCAACGAGGCGCCATCGAAACCGCGCTGGGCAAACAGGGATTCGGCGGCACCCAATATGCGTTCTTTGGTGGAGCCGGAGTTGTTCACTTGCACAATCATCCTGTTGACGCGTGTCAGTTCAAACGATCGTTTGAGGATACGCGGAGGGCTTTGCAGCCGTCAAACATCCTCTGGATTTTTGCGACTTTTGTTAAGGACAGGTGATTTGCGAATGGAGTAGAATCTGTCAAACTTTCCTGTACTAAACCCGTAATCCAAGTCAGGTTTAGTTCTTTTGTCGGCCCCTTGTTGGCCATGACAGCCTTTTTGAAACTTTCCGGAGCAGATTCGCATGGCGCTTGAGCGCACCCTTTCCATCATCAAGCCAGACGCCGTCGCCAAGAACGTCATCGGTGAAATCTATGCCCGTTTCGAGAAGGCCGGCCTCAAAGTCGTTGCTGCCAAGATGAAGCAGCTGTCGCGCCAGGAAGCCGAAGGCTTCTACGCCGTGCACAGCGAGCGTCCATTTTTCAAGGCGCTGGTCGACTTCATGATCTCTGGCCCGGTGATGATCCAGGCACTGGAAGGCGAGAATGCCGTGCTCAAGCACCGCGACCTTATGGGTGCCACCAATCCGAAGGAAGCTGCCGCAGGCACCATCCGCGCCGATTTTGCTGATTCCATCGATGCCAACGCCGTGCACGGTTCCGACGCCGTTGACGCCGCCAAGGCCGAGATTGCCTATTTCTTCGCGGCGACGGACGTACTCTCAAGGTAAATCTGCGCGTTCGTGCTTGAACGCAGGGATTAAAAGCGGCCATCCATGGCCGCATTTTTCAAAAAACATGAACCAGGTAGCTATCACTTCATCCGACTCTAAGGTCGCCAAGGTCAACCTGCTCGATTTCGATCGACAGGGCCTGCGTGACTTTTTTACGCAGATCGGCGAGAAGCCGTATCGCGCCGAGCAGGTGATGAAGTGGATTTATCACGACCTGGAAGACAACTTTGAAAACATGACAGACGTGGGCAAGGCGCTGCGTGCCAAGCTCAACGACTCCTGCTACATCGGTCCGCCCAAGACCATGCTCGACAAGGCCGCCAACGACGGCACACACAAGTGGTTGCTGGGAATGGACAAGGGCAACGCGGTCGAGACGGTTTACATACCGGAGCCCACGCGTGGCACGCTTTGCGTTTCCTCGCAGATCGGTTGCGCGCTGAATTGCCAGTTCTGCTCGACCGGGGCGCAGGGTTTCAACCGGAACCTTTCGACGGCCGAAATCATCGGTCAGGTGTGGGTGGCCGCCAAATACCTGGGCAACATCACCCATCAGAATCGCCGCATCACCAATGTGGTGATGATGGGCATGGGTGAGCCTTTGGCCAATTTCGACGCCGTGGTCAAGGCGATGAGCCTGATGCGCGACGATCTCGGGTTCGGTCTGGCGGCCAAGCGTGTGACGCTGTCCACGGCTGGCATGGTGCCCCAGATCGATCAACTGTCCGATGCGATCGACGTATCGCTGGCCGTTTCGCTGCATGCGGCCAATGACGAGCTGCGCACGGAGCTCGTGCCACTCAACAAGCGTTATCCCATTGCCGATCTGATTGCCGCGTGCCAGCGCTGGGTGGCGCGCAAGCCGCGTACCTCGATCACGTTTGAATACACCTTGATGAAAGGCGTCAACGACCAGCCCGAGCACGCCCGTCAGCTGATCAAGCTGATGCGCAAGCTGCCGACCTGCAAGGTCAACCTGATTCCGTTCAACCCATTCCCGGGCACACGTTTCGAGCGCTCCGGCACGAACGATATTCGGGACTTCCAGACCCTGCTGCTTAATGCTGGCGTGCTGACCATGCTGCGTCGTACGCGTGGCGACGATATTGATGCCGCCTGCGGTCAGCTGGCGGGGCAGGTTACCGATCGCACGCGACGCAGCGCCGATATCCGTAAAAAGCAGGACGAGGAAGCCGTGCATGCGCATTGATCGGGCACTGGTGCTGGGTCTGCTGCTGCCGCTGGCTGGTTGCGTGACCACGCATACCGATAGTAATCCCCTGGGTAGCAAAAACATGCCACCGAGCAGCAAGGCGGACCGGGCGCTGGAAGGCGCTCGTGTCCACACCGAATTGGGTCAGCGCTATCTGGCCAGTGGTGATCTGCAGAAAGCGCTGGCTAAATTGACCATCGCGCTGCAGTTCGATCCGAACTATGCCCCAGCTCACACCGTGATCGCTTTGGTTTACGAGCGTATCAATCACCCAGTTGAAGCCGAATTGCATTACCGCAAGGCGGTCGCGCTTGAACCCACCAAGGGCGACCCGAACAACAATCTTGGCTTGTTCTTGTGCTCGACGGGTCGCTACGCGGAATCTTACGGTTATTTTCAGAAGGCAGTCGCCGATCCTCTTTATCAGACGCCGGATATCGCCCTGACCAATCAAGGCATCTGCCAACTGAGAAATCACGAAGTGGTGGCTGCCGAATCGAGCTTCCGTGATGCCATTGCGCGAAATGCGAACAACTCAGAGGCATTATTTCAGCTTGCCAAAGCGCTTTATCTGAATAACGATGCGTTCCGGGCGCGGGCTTTCATCCAGCGCTTTGATGCATTAGGGGCGCCGACTGCGGCGGCATTAAAGCTTGGTTACGATATCGAAACTCGTCTGGGCAACCAGGATGGTGCTCTTACTTACAAGACTCGGCTGCAAAACCAGTTCCCGGACTCGGAACAGGCGCGCGCCCTTAACACTACTGTCAGCCAATGACTTCCATACAGCCTGATCCGATCGAACCCGGTAAGAACACGCCCGATCTTTTCGGGGTTAATTTGCCTGAACTGGACGCGACTTCCGCGAAGACGCCGGCCATAAGTTTTGGTGGCTGCCTGAGGGCCGCGCGCGAAGCGCGGGGTCTGACTGTCGAGATTTGTGCGAGTACGTTGCGGCTTCCGGTGCGCGTGTTGCGCGAACTCGAGCACGACATGCATGAGGGGATCGATTCGAAGATCTACCTTGGCAGTTACATCAGCAAGTACGCGCAGTATCTTGGTATCAATGATGCTTCGATCCAGGTCGAGCTCGATCGCATCAAGCAGATCGAGCCGCCGCTGGTCGCCACGGGCGGTATTTCGCATTCGCGCTTTCTGCTGGATCGTTATGCGACGGCTGCCACTTATGTGGTGCTGACGGCGGTCATCGTGGTTCCGATGATCTGGCTTGGCGTGCGCGGAACCATGGATCGCAGCCTTACCCACCTTGCGCCGCTTGATGCGGCGCCGGTGGCGCAGCAGGATGCTCCAGCGGCAACGACCAGCATCTCGACGGTGGCCAATGGTTCGACCAACAGCACGGCGGTGGCCCAGATTCCCGCGCCACCGCCGACAGTAACGACCTCGGCCCCGCAGGATCAGCCACTGATGGCATCGATGGCGCCTTTCCCGAATATGGATAGTGGCAACCTCCAGCCCGCCAAACCGGCAACTGCTGCATCTGTCGATACGGGAACGGGCAGCCACAGCTTGAGTGTTACCGTGGATGCCGCCAGCTGGGTCGAAGTCATCGGCCAGGATGGCAAGCGGCTTGAGTACGGCCTGCTTCCGGCGGGCAGCAACAAGACCTATCACAGCGATCAGCCGCTGGATGTACGTATCGGCAATTCCAGCGGTGCGCAGATCAGCATCGATGGTCAGCCGGTGGGACTGGATGATTTCCGTCACTCCAATGTTGCCCACTTTCGCGTGCAGATCCAGGACGGCAAGGCCTCTGCGGCCAGCCTCTGATGCCTCCCCGGGGCCGGTTCGAGCGGCCCTTTTCGGTTATGCTTGCGCACTAGCTGTTCGCTTTACGGCGGACACGAGTCGCTTTTTGCTTCCATCTCTCACGCGACCTCGCACAGGGCCGCCGACGAGTGATTTTTGAAGGATGATTCATGGCATTTGACGAATACGACAAATACGAACAGAGCGAACTCGTACAGAAGTGGTTGCGCGAGAATGGTCTGTCGATTGTCGTGGGTATAGCCATCGGTCTGGTTGGCATTTTCGGCTGGCAGCAGTGGCGCAACCATCAGGCGCGTAATGAGAGCAATGCCGCGCAGCTTTACAAGCTCGCGCAGGTATCGCTGGCTGCAAACAAGTCCGATGCTGCAAGCGTGATCACTGATCAGCTGATGAAAGACTACGAAAAGTCCCCGTACGCCGTTTTTGCAGCAAGCGATCGGGCCAAACAGCAGGTGCAAGCCAAGCAGCTGGACAAGGCCGAGGCATCGCTCGATTGGGCTGCAGCCCATGCTACCGATCCAGCGTTGAAGTCGTTGACGCAGTTGCGCAAGGCCCAAGTCGAACTGGCGCGTGACAACGGCACGGCGGCACTGGCAACGCTCGACGCCATTCCAGCCAATACCTATCAGGGTCTGGCTCAGGAACTCCGCGGCGATGTGCTGGTCAAGCTTGGGCGCGCAGACGATGCGCGTAAGGCTTATCAGGCCGCGCTGGCGGCACTGAAAGAGCAGGCACCACAACGTGGGGCATTGCAGATGAAACTCGATGATTTGGCCGTGGCCGGGAAGCAGGGTGCATGAAAGCTGAAATGATGAAACGCGTCTTGCTGATCTCGTTGACCTCGTTGGTGGGCCTTGCCGGCTGTCATTCGTTCAAGAAAGAAAACGTCCA
>Ga0302313_10000684_pt1 | contig 28394 bp, 17 predicted proteins | sample III_Palsa_N2_2_FD_200454 | JGI IMG/M metagenome (GOLD analysis project Ga0302313, IMG submission 200454) | Peat permafrost microbial communities from Stordalen Mire near Abisko, Sweden - III_Palsa_N2_2 | ecosystem: Environmental > Terrestrial > Soil > Palsa > Peat permafrost | place: Sweden...
TTTCTTACACGGTGGTGTCGGGCCCGGCGACGGTCTCGGGCTCGACGGTGACTCTGACGGGAGCGGGCACGGTGGTTCTGAAGGCGAGCCAGGCCGCTGACAGCAACTACGCTGCTAACTCGCAGAACGCGACGTTCATGGTGGCTGCGGGCACGGCGGCGATCACGTTCGTGGTGGGCAACCACACCTACGGGGATGCTTCCTTCGCGGTGAGCGCGAGCTCTTCCTCGACAGGCACCTTCACTTACACGGTAGTCAGTGGTCCGGCGACGGTCTCGGGCTCGACGGTGACTCTGACGGGAGCGGGCACGGTGGTTCTGAAGGCGAGCCAGGCCGCTGACAGCAACTACGCCGCTAACTCGCAGAACGCGACGTTCACGGTGGCTGCGGGCACGGCCGCGATCACGTTCGTGGTGGGTAACCACACCTATGGAGACGCCCCCTTCGCGGTGACGGCGAGTTCTGCCTCGACGGGGGTGTTCACCTACACGGTGGTGTCGGGTCCGGCGACGATCTCCGGTTCGACGGTGACTCTGACCGGAGCAGGCACGGTGGTCCTCAAGGCCTCGCAGGCCGCCGACAGCAACTACGCCGCTAACTCGCAGAACGCGACGTTCACGGTGGCTGCCGGCACCGCGGCGATCACGTTCACGGTTCCGAACCACACGTACGGGGATGCTTCCTTCGCGGTGACGGCGAGCTCTGCCTCGACAGGCGCCTTCACTTACACGGTGGTCTCGGGTCCGGCGACGGTCTTGGGCAACACGGTCACCTTAACCGGAGCAGGCACGGTTGTTCTCAAGGCGAGCCAGGCTGCTGACAGCAACTACACCGCGAGCTCGCAGCAGGCGACGTTCACGGTGGCTGCCGGAACGGCGGCGATCACGTTGGCGGTTCCGAACCATACGTACGGGGATGCGCCGTTCGCGTTGAGCGCAAGCTCTTGGTCGACAGGCGCGTTCACCTACACGGTGCTCTCCGGCCCGGCGACGATCTCGGGCAACACGGTGACTCTGACCGGAGCGGGCACGGTTGTCCTGAAGGTGAGCCAGGCCGCTGACAGCAACTACACCGCGAGCTCCCAGCAGGCGACGTTCACGGTGGCTCAGGGCACTGCGGCGATCACGTTCGCGGTGGGCAACCATACGTACGGGGATGCGCCGTTCGCGGTGAGCGCGAGCTCTTCCTCGACGGGCGCGTTCACCTACACGGTGGTCAGTGGTCCGGCCACGATCTCGGGCGGAACGGTGACTCTGACCGGAGCGGGCACGGTTGTGCTGAAGGCCAGCCAGGCTGCGGACAGCAACGACACCGCGAACTCGCAGAACGTGAGCTTCACGGTGGCAGCCGGCGCGGCGGCGATCGCGTTCAGTGTTGCGAACCACACGTACGGCGATGCGCCGTTCGGGGTGAGCGCAAGCTCCTCCTCGACAGGCGCGTTTACTTACACGGTTGTCTCGGGCCCGGCCACGGTCACCGGCAACACGGTTATTCCGACGGGCGTGGGCGCTGTGGTCCTACAAGCTTCTGAGATCGCCGATACTAACTATGCCGCCGGCACCACCAACGCAACGTTCAACATCTCCGCCGCAACGCTGACAGTTGCAGCGAACAACGCAACGCGCTATTACGGTGCGGCGAACCCCGGCTTTACTGGTTCAACCGCTGGAGCCATGTACAGCGATACGTTCACGGAGAGCTTTACCACTACCGCAACAACGCTCTCGCCACCTGCCAGTTACACAATTACTCCCACGGTCGCGGGCCCGCATCTTGGGGATTATGCGGTTGCAACAATCGACGGAGTCCTGACGGTGACGCAAGCGCCCACCACTGCCAGCATAAAGGTGAGCAACACCACCCTCAACCCAAATCAAACCGTCACTCTGGCAGCACAGGTGACCTCAACCACGAGCGGCACGCCGACCGGAACTGTAACGTTTAATGACAACGGCTCGCCGATCCAGACTGTTGCGCTGACGAGCAGTGGGGCATCGTACACGATCGTACTATCGCCCGGGCTGGCGCATGCAATTACAGTCAATTACTCGGGCGATACGAATTTCCTGTCGAGCGCGAGCACGGCTTCAGGAGTTACTGTCACCGTTGCCCCACTGGAATTCACCGTCTCAACAATCGCGGGTTCAAACGCGCAGACCGTGGCCCCAGGAATGGCGGCAACGTATACATTCTCCATCTCTCCCAACTACACATCCTACCCCGGGCCGGTGAGCTTCACGGTGACGGGCCTGCCTCCAGGAGCAACGGCTACCTTCTCGCCGTCGATGATCCCTGCCAATGGTGGTATGCAGTCAGTCACCATGACGATCCAGACGCGCGCTCCATTCGCACACAACGCAGGCGGCGCACTAGGAAGGGGTATCCCAACCATGCTGGCCCTCCTGCTGCTGCCGTTTGCTGGCAGTCGCAAGCTGCGGCGGAAGATAGGAACGAGATTAATGATGCTGGCGCTTCTACTCGCCGGCGGGGTGGCAATAACGGGCTGTGGCACTGGCAACGGTTTCCTTTTAGAACAGCCACAGACTTACACCTTAAATATGACCGCCACGAGCGAAGGGTTGCAGCAAACTCAGACCTTTACTTTGATCGTGCAGTAACTACGGAAAACGAATGACCATGCCTCAGTGCCGACTACGAAAATTCGCTTGTACGATTCTGATTGTCGCGGCATTGAGCTTGCTGCAGGGGGCTGGCTCGGCGCAAGCACCCGATAAAAATCGGGAGGTGGATGTAGCGTTTACCTATGCTGCTATGCGTGCTTCAGAACGCAATACGACGAGCTTTTGGCTTCAAGGCGGCGCGGTGGAGTTGCACGGCCGCTTCTACCGCGGACTGGGCGTGGTAGCTAGCGTTACGGGAATGCACGAAGGCAGCAACAGCAGCCTGATCGCTCCGCTCGATTTGGTCACCGTAGTGTTCGGACCGCGGTATACGCTGGATCTCCACAAACGTGCATCGATGTTCACTGAAGGTCTAGTTGGTGAGACGCACGGATTTCATAGCGTATTTGCCTACGGTTCTGGTTCCGTTAACAATCCCGACAACGGCACGACCGACAGTTCAACTTCGTTCGCCCTACAGGCTGGGGGCGGCTTCGATCTGAGACTAACCGGCCACCTCTCCGCTAGGGTTGTGCAGGCGGATTATCTTCGAACGCAACTACCCAATGGCGCCGGTAATCTTCAAAACAATTTTCGCGTATCGGCAGGCTTTATTTTTAGATTCGCTCAGTGACAAACAAACAGGAATTAATCAATTCAAGCACTAATCCATAGATGTGTCTCACGTCAAAGTGCGTGAGCTCGCCAGAAAGGCTATATGTCTAATTCAAATATCGAAGTGATTGAAGAACTCTACGCAGCCGTTGCATGCGGTGATGGTCCGGCCGTCGTGGTTAACATGGATCCTGAGATCGTCTGGAATGAAGCGGAACATTTTCCATACGCCGATCGTAACCCCTACATCGGACCTGCTGCGATCGCTGAAGGTGTTTTCTTTCGTCTCGCCACCGAATGGGAAAACTTTCAGGCTCTTCCCGAAGAGTTTTTCGATGCCGGCAGTGTAATTGTGACGACAGGCCGTTACTGTTCCGTTCACAAATTAACCGGTAAGCGGCTCAACGCACAATTCGCTCACATCTGGACCCTTCAGGACGGTAGGATTGTTCGCTTTCAGCAATACACTGATACAGCTCAGGCGAGCGATGCCATAGAGAGGGAAAACGTATAGTCCGAGTCATCCGCAAGAATCAGTGGATTCTGATGTCTCGCGACTCTCTCGCCAAGTACAGGAAACCGGTGAGAGCACACATAGTTGAACGTCATTGAGTCGAAACGTTACGAGGTAGTGAACCATGCGTGCCAACCTTCTTCTTTGTAGCGCATTTTGGCTTTGTGCTTCTTTCTGCCTGCATGCGCAACAGCTTGATGCCCCAGCTAATTTCTCCGTGGCCCCCGCAACACGGGAAGCGATACGCAACTTGATTGGTGAAACGATGCTTAATGGGAAATCTTATGACTACGCACGTGAATTGGCGGATGGCATCGGCCCCCGGTTGACCGGATCAGCAAATTATGTGCGTGCCGTCACTTGGGCCCAGGAGCAATTTAGAGCACTCGGTATGGATGTCCATACCGAGAATTGGACAATCGCTGCGACCTGGGAGCCCGATATACCAGCCGTGGGGCATATCGTTACGCCGGTCGATCACACTCTTCACATCTACGCGGCAGGCTGGAGTCCTTCGACCAAGCAAGGCGGTGTCAACGGCAAAGTAATTTATATCCCAAGTCTCGATCTCCCAGCTCTCGACGCTCAGAGGGCGGAACTCGCGGGAGCAATTGCTCTCGTCGACGATGCAACGCTCGCGAAAAGCCCAACTACCGATAAGCTCTTTTCCGGATTGGAGCATCTTCGGTCCCTCTCTGTCGTGGCCATTCTCCTTCCGGGTGGTCCAAATGGCACGGAGGAACTTGACTGCTACAGCTATACCGGAGCGATCGACTTAGTGCCCGAAGCAGAAATTGGCGAAGAAGACGTCCTGCTCGTGCGTCGTCTTCTACAGCATGGGCCAGTTACGGTGGAATTTACTTTAAAAAACCGTATTCACAAGGATGTGCAGATATCGAATGTTGTTGCCGAGATTCCGGGGGCCGAGCTTTCTCAGGAAGTTGTCTTGGTCGGTGCCCATCTGGATTCGTGGCAGCCCGGCACGGGAGCTCAAGACAATGGCACGGGTGTCGCCGGTTTGTTAGAAACCGCTCGTGCGATTCAAGCACTCCATCGGCCCCCGAAACGAACAATTAGGTTCGTCTTGTTTGGTGGAGAAGAAGAGGGAATGCTCGGCTCAACCGCTTATGCGCGACAGCACCGTGCCGACATGGGAAAAATTGATGCGGTCCTCATCACCGATTCCGGCTCAGAGCCGGCGAAGGGTTGGTACGTGATGGGCCGTGAAAGTGAGAGAGAGCCGCTGGCCGCGATCAGCCCACTGCTCGCCGAACTTGGCGCGGACGGTGTCAGTTTGGACACACAGTACATCTTTGAGACAGATCACATAGGCTTTGAAGTTTTAGGTGTCCCGACGCTCGTGTTATGGACCGGCATGGATAAGTATATGAACCTGCACCACAAGGCCTCGGACACCTTTGACTCCATTATTCCGAAAGATTTGGCGCAAGGTACGAGCGTCATCGCCATAGCGGCTTATGCTCTTGCAGATAGCTCGCGTTCTTTCGCCCCTCATCTTTCCCCGGAGGAAGTTGATTCGATGTTTAGGCAATCAGGGCATTTTGATGAATACGAATACCTGAAGAAGGTCGGTGCGTTGCCATAGGCAAAAGCAGAGTATATGAATGTTGACTTGTGCCCGAAGTGTGGTCCTCTCTGCATCCAGATCAGATTGAGCTTGGCTTATCTCACGTGAGGGCTCCGTGGCGAAGCTAAAGCTCAGGCCGACCAAAATTGAAATCGCAATTACCGCGTAGAACTTGTGCGGAGATGAGGTTTCAGGTCAAGAGAAGCTGCTTTCCAACGTGCTCCCTCCGCAAAGGCATATGCACATTAGGAACGTCGGGCGTAGCGCAGCCTGGTAGCGCACGCAGCAAATTCTTACTGGTGGAAGGCCCGTTGCAGAATCAGGACCGTGTTATTCATGTGGAGGCATCGACTCTTAACGCCTTCAGGCCGTTGGTTTGACGGAGCGGTCAAGTCCGAGCATGACGCATTCCAAAATGAGAGGTGACCGTCGACTCCGCAGGCTCTAATCGCCTCATTTATGTCACGCTGGGGTACCGTCCATGCCGCGTTGATTAGCGGGTCAGCGTGGGCACAATAAGGGCGCAATAAAGACACAATAAGGGTTTCAACCGGTTGTTTTCCAGCATTTTGCGCCCTCAAATGCTGTTCTAAGTCATTGAAAATGCGTTACGTAGCATTTTCGCAACGAGGAGGTCAGCGGTTCGATCCCGCTCAGCTCCACCAAAACACTCTATTCCTGGGACATTGTGGGTGGGCTGGATACCCACGGCTTCTGCGACTTTTATTAGTCTCTGGCACGTGTCGATCTGACGCGTGTGGTTGATTCGCGGATGACCAGTTCGGGTTCGATGCGGGAGACTTCGGGGACCTTGGCGCCGGCGATTTTTTTGATCAGAAGCGATGCTGCGACGTTGCCCATTTGCTGCAGCGGTTGGCGGATGGTTGTGAGGCGCGGGGTGTAGTACTCGGCTGCTGGGATATCGTCGAAACCCATGACGGAGACGTCGTTTGGAACACGGAGTCCTGCATCGTGAAGGCCGCGCACGGTGCCGATGGCGGCGACGTCGTTGAAGCACAGTACTGCAGTGAAGTCTTTGCGGCGCATTAATAGCTGCTGGATGCCGAGATAGCCGAGGTCAGAGGAATGGCTGTCCTTATCGAGGCGAATTACCAGTTCGTCGGGAACCTCCAGGCCAAGTGAGCGGGCGACGTGCAGCGTGGAGCGCCAGCGGCTGCGTGAGTCTGAACTAAATAGCTGGCCACGCATATAGGCGATCTTGCGATGGCCGAGGCGGTAGAGATGGCCAAGCGCCAGTTCGGCGGCGCGCTCGTGGTCCAGGACTACGTTGGCGACGCCAGGCACGGCCGTGTGTCCTGCGACAGAGACGGCGGGGCAAGGTGGAGGAGTTTCAAGATGTGTGTCGATCAGGAGTAAACCTTCTACGCCGCGGGCGTTCAACAGCCCTGGATACTCGGCGACAAGATCGACCCGGTGTCGGTGATGTGCGGTGAAGAAGAAATAGCCTTCCTTCATGAGGACATCCGCGGCGCCACTAAGCACTTGCGAGTGATAGCCATCGCCAAGCTCGGGGAGAAGCACGCCGATGGTTTGCGTGCGCTTGCCCTGAAGCGAGCGGGCGACATGGCTGGGCTGATAGCCGAACTCCCGGGCGGCATCACGGACTCTCTGTCTTGTTTTTTCGGGAATAGACCGGTTGGGGGCGTTGTTCAGCACGAACGAGACCGTAGCCGCGCTGAGATCAAGATGCTCCGCGAGCATTTTCAGGCTTACAGGCCGTGTGGGTTTGGGCGGGGTCGTGGGTTGCTTAGGCATCAGGTTCGCTTCGCCAGTTTATTGCATGAGATACGTTCCAATGCAGAAAATACAAGGGCGTGTGAAGTTTGATACTGCTCACGCTCATCCGGTTAGCAGACAGAAAATACCTGAGAAACGGTTTGTGGCCGTTTCTTCTTGACACTCGTTAAGCAGGAAGCGTAGAAGGACGGTGCTTCACTAATGAATCATAATACTCACCTGCGAACATTATCCGAACGAATTATTTTTGCGGCCAACCAAAATCTAAGGTTAATCAAGTAATTGGAGTGGGCATGAATTTTCCGCGTCTTGTTTCTGTGTTCCTGCTGGTAGGGATGAATCTAGGTTGTGCTGCGCAGTCAAGCGGCGCGTGGGTCCATGAGGATGCGTCGGGCAAACTGAGCTATCGGTCTTTGCCGCAGGGCGATCGTATCGTTGATTTTTCCTATGCGGGCTATATGGGCGGTGGTGTTCGACTGCCGCGAGTACCTGTTGTGCGCACGGTAGCTCCGAGTGGTGGTGATGATGCGCCTTCGATCCAGCGGGCTATTGATGAGGTTTCCGCGATGCCGCTGCAGGGCCATTTTCGTGGAGCTGTAATGCTGGCTGCGGGCAGATTTCAGTGCAGTTCACCACTAAAAATTACCGCTTCGGGGGTCGTTGTGCGGGGAAGCGGACCGGGTGCTGGTGGGAGCACTCTTGAGCTTACGGGCACGCCGCATGTGGCGATTTCGATCTCAGGAGACGAGCATATCGAAGCAGCAGGGGAGCCGGCGCACATCGTGCAGGCCTATGTTCCGTCGGGTTCGATGGAGATTACACTCGACGATGCTTCCGGATTCAAGGCTGGGGATCGAATCCGTATTATGCGGAAGACTACCGCGGCCTGGTTGAAGTTTATGGGTATGGATGGCATGGTTCGAGACGGCAAGCCAGAGACTTGGGTTGGCGATTCGATCATGACGGATCGGACGGTGGTTCGTCGCCGTGGCAAGACACTGCTGCTGGATGTGCCGCTGACTGATTCCTACGATCTAAAGTATCTGCCTGCTGAGGGTGCGGAAGTTGTAAGAATCAGCGAGAGTGGGGCGATTGAGCAATCCGGTGTCGAGGATCTGAGCATCATTGCTCCTGAGCGGCATGTGAGTTTGGGTGAAGCGTCGTTCGGTGCCGTACGGTTGCATGATCTGCGCGACGGGTGGTTGCGTAATATATATGTCGAAAACACGACCGGTGGTGTGGGTGTGGGTTCGGGGACTCTGCGGATTACTGTTGAGGATGTGAGCTTCAGACACTCGACCGCAATTATTGGCGCAGCGAAACCGGCTGACTTTAGCGCGGATGGATCGCAGGCGTTATTTCTTCGGTGCTCTTCACAAGGTGACAGCCTGTTCTATGTGGTAACCGGTGCGCGCAATCAGGGACCGAATGTAGTGCTTGATTCTGAGTTTCATGGCAACGGTCATATCCAGCCTCATCAGCGTTGGTCTACCGGGTTTTTGGTGGACAACACGCGTGTTCCCGAAGGTGGAATCGATCTGATGAATCGTGGAGAGATGGGCACCGGGCATGGATGGACGATGGGTTGGGGAGTTGTGTGGAACAGTGTGGCAAAGAGCTTCGTGATTCAGAGCCCACCGGGGGCCGCGAACTGGTCGATAGGGAATACGGGTTCGGAGGAGAAAGCGTCGATGCAAACTTATGGACCGGGTCCGAAGCCGCCTGAATTGCCGCAGGGGTTTATCGAATCGGAAGATAAGCCGGTGGTGCCGGCGAGTTTGTATCGCCAGCAGCTCGCAGCACGACTTGGCAAGGGTGCGTTGGTGGCGCTGGAGAAGACGCCAATGCTTTAGGTCAATGCGCGGTCCAGATGGGTGTAACCGCCATCGACGACGAGGTGCTGTGCAGTGGTGTGTCCTGATTGCCTGGAAGAAAGAAGGAAGACCGTCATGGCGGCGATTTCGGAAGCTTCGGTCATGCGGCGGCCCAGGGGAATGTGATCTGTGATTGCTTTCAGTGCGCCTTTGGGGTCGTCACGCGTATCGAGCCAGCGCTTGTAGAGCGGTGTGAGCACTTCAGCCGGCAAGATGCTGTTGACGCGAACGCCGAAGGGTAGCAACTCGGCTGCCCATTCTCGTGTGAGAGCCAGTTGAGCGCCTTTTGCTGCCGCATAAGCTGATGTTCCTCCTTGACCTGTGAGCGCGATTTTCGAACTCACATTGATGATGGAGCCGCGTGATTGCTTCAAAAGAGGAAGCGCATAGTGCGCCATGGCGTAATAGTGAACAAGGTTCTGGCGCAGGCTCTCAAGAAAGCGTTCGGGATCGCCGTTGGCCAGGCCGACGCCATCGTTCGCACCCGCGTTGTTGACCAGGCCATCGATGCGTCCGTGCTTTTGCTTTACATAGTCGACCGCGCGCTGGCATTGAGCTACATCCGCCAGATGGGTTTCGATGAAGTCGCAGCGTCTCTGTTCCTGCTGCATCTGTTCCAGAAAATGCTTTACATGGCCGGAAGCACGGCTGACGACGACCACGGTGGCATCTTCGTCCAGGCAAGCGCGTGTGATCCCTTCACCAATGCCGGCTCCTCCGCCCGTTACAACGATCACATGATCCTTCAGTCCAAGATCCATATTGTCCTTTTGCAGTAAAACGATTGCGGCTTATGAAGTCGTCCATTGACGGAGAGTCAACATCGGCAAGAAGCGTTTTCCGCCTCTGAGTTGTACGTCTGTCATTGATGTGTTGTCAAATATGAAAATATAGAACTGTCAGTAAAATAACAGGAGGCGACAGGAAGGTCTATGGAGTTTTCGGTCCAACTCTTGGATTTGCTTTATACAATTCGTATTTCATTGAAGAAAATATAGCTGATGTCTGCAATTCGTTTCGGTAGCCGGCCTTATCATTTGCATTCTTGCGGGGACGCTTTGAAATCCATCACGATCACTGGTGTACGTGTTTGGAGTTCCGGTAGCCCTCATGCAGGTGGTGTGGGGCTCTGTGAATATGTGCAACATCTGGCGATGTTCGACTACCTGAGCCTTTCATGCTCGATGGAAGACCGCGTCATCGAGTATGTGGATCACCTGCATGAGCATTTTCTGCATCCGGTAAAGATTCGCAGAGGCCATTATTGAGTGCCGCAGGCCCGGGGATACAGCATTGAAATCTTGCCGGAATCCTTGAAGCGATACAGCTTTCCGGATGGGGAAGTATGGAAATAGTGGCGTGTTGTTGTGAGCTGGTTCGAAGCTCCCGCGTCTTATTTTGGGGTGCTCATGCCTCCCAGGGCATGCGTAATTTCCATTGCCGATTTGCGAAGAGCTTCGATGACGTGGCTGCTTTGCATGGGCGATCCGCTGTGTTGAATAAATGGGACAGTTAACGCTGCGAGCGCGACACCGCGATCTCCAAAGATGGGGAAGCTGATGTTGACGACGCCCTTCACCAGATAGCTGGCTCGCTTCTCATAGCCGCTCTTGCGGATTCGTTCCAGATGCACGTCAAGGTCGCGTGGCGGTTTCTTGCCGGTCTGCCGGCTCCATTCATCCAGCATGCGGGCACGCTGTTCGGCGTCCTGGTGGGCGAGAATGACGTAGCCGCTGGCGGCTTCCATCATGTCAACCGTGGAACCGAGTTTTACATAGAAGCCCAGATTCGAAGGCGCGTTTACCTGGGCGACGATCACGACGCGGGCACTTTCCAGTACGCCGATATGGCATGACTGCAAGGTTTCATGCGCGAAGCGGTTCATGACCGGAAACGCGTCGAGGATAAGGCGCTCCGTCGGTGGATGCTCCTGCACCAGTTTGAAGAGTTTGAGCGTGAGCGCATAACGGTCCTGGTCGACCTGCGCGATATAGCCGCGACGCTCCAGGCAGAGCAGCATGCGGAATATCTCGGAGACGGTGCGGTCGAGCTTGCGGGCAACTTCGCTTTTAGTCAGGCCTTCAGGCTGATGCGCGAGCAACTCGATTACATCGAGACCTTTTTCAAGAGCGGGCGTGGCGTAGTTCATGACCTTCTTGGGTCTTCCGGCTGTCGTTGCGCTTGGCTTTTTCATTTTCCCTCAACGTGGTGCGAGCAAACTTTAGACAGAGTACAGCAGAAGGCCCTTTTGATTTTCACCTGTAAATAGAATCTTGAAATCGTTCATTGACAAAACAATTTTTTATCTTGTAAAAAGATACAGCTTCGCATAGCCTGCCGTGCCGCGATGCATGCGATCGGCCCTGAGGAACATACCTGAATATGACGCGATCCATCAATCGCCGCACCTTCTGTGCCGGACTTGGCGCGACTTCTGTGATCCTCAGCGCACCGAAGCTGGCAGCAGCAGGAACGGCGGCGAAGAAGCCGAATGTCGTGTACATCCTCGCGGATGACCTTGGTTGGGGCGACATGGATGTGTATAACGCCCATTCCGCGGTGCCCACGCCGAACTGCAATGGTTTTGCGAAGGAAGGGATGCTGTTTACGGACATGCACGCCTCGTCCGCAGTATGTACTCCCAGCAGGTACAGCATTCTGACCGGGCGATACTGCTGGCGCTCAAGATTGAAAAAGGGCGTGTTGGATGGCGATTCGCCGAATCTGATCGAAGAGGGTCGCATGACCGTGCCTTCGATGCTGAAAAGCGCAGGCTACTATACCGCCGGCGTAGGCAAATGGCACCTTGGGTTGGGCAATGAGGCGAAGACGGACTTCAGCAAACCCTTGACTCCAGGGCCGAACTCCCACGGCTTCGACTATTACTTCGGCATTCCGGCGTCTCTGGATATGGCTCCGTATGTGTATTTCGAGAACGATCATTTGGTCGAACCCGCGACGATTCCCGATCCGGGGAGCAAGGAACCGCGTGGTGTTTTCTGGCGTGCCGGCCTGCGAGCAAAAGATTTTGACATGCATCAGTGTCTGCCGACGCTTACTGACAAAGCGATCGAAGTGCTCCACCAACGTGTGCAGCAGCCTGATACACCGTTCCTGCTTTATTTCGCGATGCCTTCCCCACACACGCCGTGGCTTCCGTTACCGGAGTATCACGGCAAGTCAGGTGCAGGGGATTACGGCGACTATGTTGTTGAAGTCGACGCAATGATTGGTCGCGTTTTGGATGCGCTGAAGGCGAACGGACAAGTGGACAACACGATCGTCGTGGTCACGAGCGACAATGGCGCGGACTGGAAGATAGGTGACATCGAGCGCTATCCTCACCGCGCAAATGCGGGATGGCGCGGAGAAAAAGCTGATGTATGGGAGGCTGGCCACCGTATTCCGTTTATTGCGCGCTGGCCGAAACACATCCCGCCGAATACGGTTTGTGATGAGACGGCATCCTTGACTGATTTGATGGGAACGCTAGCTGCGATTTTGCGTATCGAATTACCGCCAAATGCGGGTGAGGATAGCTTCAATCTGCTTCCGGCGCTGTTACATCAGCCACATCCACCGATTCGCAATACGATCGTGGATCACTCCATCGACGGCATGTTTACCATCCGCGAAGGGAACTGGAAACTGGAACTCGGACTGGGCAGCGGGGGCTTTTCGGAGCCCAGAACAGTGGAGCCGGTGCCGGGTGGAATCAAAGGCCAGCTCTATAACCTGGCGGACGATCCACACGAACTCTACAACCTTTATGAGCAGCACCCGGAGATTGTGGCGAGGTTGACGAAGATGCTCGATACATACAAAGATTCGGGCCACACCAGGTATTAGTTCAGGTCTGTATTCCCCTTTTCGAAGTGTCAAAAGGGACTGTAGCTGAGGTGATGACAGCTACATCGAACTTCGTTCCCACTAAGGGTGTTGAGCTATGGGGATTCCGGCTACAGTTTTAGGCTCACCTTCCCCTGCGGCGTTTATCGCTGAGACGCTGAACTGGTAGCTCTCGCCCGGCTTCAATCCATCGACGACGCCGAAGGTTACATGCTTGCCCTCTTGCAGCGCGATAACATTTCTTCCAGTGAGATAGACCTTTCGTCCGCCAGGTTGGATCGTGACGGCATAGGCCGTGACGGGCAGTTCGTCCTGCTTTGGACCGTCATATAGCGGCGTCTGGAAGTGAATGCTTGCTTTGTCATGATCAACGAATGCTGAAGCCTCCGCCGGCGGCTGCGGAACCGTCATCTTATGTGCATCCGCGACAACGCTTCGCGAGGGAAGCGAAGGCGCACTCACACCCTTCGCGTTCACAGCGCTTACTTTGAACGTATAGCTCTGACCGCGAGTCAGTCCGTCGAACTTCATGTAAGCCTGCTCCATGAACTTGGAAGTCTCGATGCTTGCCGTGCGGCCGTTCGACGCGGTGACCGTATAAGACAGCACGGGAGTGGCCCCGTCAAAAACAGAAGGACTCCATGTTACATAGGCCGATCCATCCATACCGAAAGCAGCAACCCGGCTTGGCGGCTCGGGCGAAGAGGTGTTTACAAATGCTGTAAAGCTCCGCTGCACTGCTTCTCTAAACTTCGGCTGCAAGCCTGCATTATCGAGAATATCTTGGGGCGCATCCGACAATGCGTGGATAATGCGATTCCCACTGACACGGACTTGCTCTTTCTCCGAATCGACATCTCCTTGTTGCCACCAGTTGTCCGCATAGATAAGAGGATCGAAGTTCTCGCCCGTCTGACCGTCATAGTAGTCCCGATGGCGTGAGTTGATATTGTCATGGTTCGTATGAAAAACAACATTTCCGGTAATCGTGATCATGGCCGATCCGTTATCGGTATAGATTCCATGACCTGAGCTGTACTGGTTGTAGATGACGTTGCCCGTCACCTTTTCTCCGTCAGTTAAGTCTTTACCAGTACGTCCTTGGGTGTAGATTCCGCCGCCATCGGAGAGCACCAGCATAAAATCATGAATCGAGTTATTCGCGATGAGATTATTGGCTGAATGATTCGCTTGCCCCGGCAGCTTGATCTTGTCCGGCCATCCTCCCCAGCCAATCGAAATACCCGCGTATGGCAAATGATCCAACTGGTTGTGGGCGATTACTGTATCTCGCGCATACCCGACGACGATGGCAATGCCACCGCGATACTCTGCCCCCACGTTCCGGAACAAGTTGTTCTCGATATGGTTGCCGCTCGTGAAGTCAGCGACGGGAGCGAGCGGAGCAGCGACTCCACCAAGTTGTAAGCCGTTTCCAGAAATGTCCGTAAAGACGCACCCTTCAACCATGCTGTTCTGGGTTCCAGAAGCGAGGTCGAGACCTGCTGCTCCTAGATTCACGAACACATCGTTGAGGAACTGAATGTTCTTGCCAAAATCAACCGAAACATTGCCGGGAGTCTTTGTCCAATCACCATAAGGACATTCGCCGTCCGGTACGAGCGTGCAGAGGGCCTGCTTCGAGTAGCCATCCTTACCGGTCACCTGGTAGTTAGCCTGTATTTCGGAAAAGCCATTGCTGCCGCTTGGCCCAAGCCATGTGGCGTATGCAAAACCGATTCCCGAAAAGGAAATGTCATGGACCGGTTCGGTAGCTGTTCCAGCCACCTTCACAAGCGACTCCAGCACCGGGACCTCGACATCGGCGTGGTGCATATCTTCACCCGCGCGAGGAACGTAGTAAATCGTGCCGGCAGGCCGGTCGAAGTACCATTCGCCGGGTGTGCCAAGCAACTCAAAAGCATTCTCGACGTAAGTGGGTTCCTTGCCCACGCTCTTCGGTCCGACTAGGTTCGCTGTACGAGCACCGCTTGGAAGCATCACCCGTTGCGTCGAGTTATCCCAGCAAGGCTGCAACATAACAATCTTCGTTCCATCGATCGCCGCAAGCGGACAACGTGGTTCGGTCCACGATCCCAAACCTTCCGAAGGCTCGTTCCACACCGCGTTTCCGCCGGTATAGACGAACTCCATATCCGAAACATTTTTCCAGTGACTCATCGTCGCATCGCTGGCCGTGTACCCGGTCGCTGTCATCTGCAAGGAGACCGGCAGTCGTCCTCGCGTACGAGAAGCGCGAACGCCGTTGACGTATAGCTGACGGCTGTTCGTCAATCCCGAAGGTGCCGCAGCCTTCCACAGATTTCGTGACGCATCAATCTGCGTCCAGCCCGTAACTTGCACGGCTCCGCTGATTACGGGATGCGTTGCTTCCGCCGCAGCAACTTTGAGACCGGAATCTTGTTGCGAAAGCAAAAGCGGCTCTCTAAGCCGATAAACTCCTGCTGCGAGCAGAACCTCTTTCTTCTCTTGAGCACGAGTCAGATCGCGTGCACGGGCTAATGTCTGAACGGGTCGTTCCTTCGTCCCCGGCGCCTTATCGTTGCCTTTCGGCGAGACATAAATCTGCGCCCATGATCCGGCAGTCGATCCTAGAACGAGCGTCAAAACGAAGACGTTAGAAAAGATCCTTTTGCTGCAAACACTGCCGAACGCTGTCTTCCGATAACTCATTCAGATCACCCGTTTCATTTGCTCCGTGCTCTTCCAAGCCAGGAGACGACTAGATTTCGTCGTTTTTCGAAGCCTTTTGTATCACATTGGACATAGAGTTGTGTATTCGTATACGAAAAGTTTGTTTTATATGTGAGGAAGTGGCGAAGACTTGATTCTGTTTATCTCACCGCTAATAGTCTATTTCTGCGCATAAAATAACATTTTCACTATTGACACATGCGTTTACTCCTCTATAAAGTTTTCGCGGAACGCACTGCAGTTACAAAGCGTCGAGGAATAGCTCGATCTCGGCAATATCCGGACGCCAGTTTTTACATGATTCTCAGGGGATTTCGGAGTCAAATGCGAGTGAGTAATACAGTTACGAGAACATTTGTCCTATTGCTGATTGCCTCGGGAGCGTTGCGCTCGGGGGCACAGTCAAAGCTGAATTCGCCGTGGGATTCACACCCTGTCAAGATGACGAATGTGCCTTACAGCTGCCCCCAACTGCCGCATCTGTCGCCAGACCTTACGACGAACAGTTACTACAGTGACAGCAAGTCATCGATGATCGACCCGGTAAAGATGAAAGCCTATGCCGAGTCGTCGGGGCCCTACAAGAACCTCGGCAGCGCAGCCGTCGCGGCAGCCGATGCGTACCGCACGACTGGAAGCAGGGACGCCGCGACCTGCGTAAGGTCACTGCTGAATCAAGCGGCGGTAGACCACGTCTTTACCGGAAAAATGTCGTCCACCCAGGCATATTTTGTGCAGGGATGGGTGATCGGAGCGTTGGCAATCTCCTATCTCAAGGTAAGAGACAGTGGCGTAATCCCCTCTAGCGAGGCTGCAACGATTGTGGCGTGGATGAAAAGCGTCGCTACACAGACGCTCGATTTCTTTGAGGGCAGAACAGCCTTTACCGGAAGCTGGCAGACCAACAACCACCTCTACTGGGGCGGCATAGCAATAGGATCCATTGGCATCGCTGCCAATGACCAAACGATGCTGGACTGGGCCGTCGCTGCTTATCGCAAGGGAATCGGTCAGATCGCTGCCGATGGCACGATGCCCCTGGAGATGCGGCGCGGACAGCGGGCATTGCATTATCACCTCTTTGCCGCTGCACCTTTGGTCTATCTTGCCGAGTTCGGCGAAGACAATGGGATCGATCTCTATGCGGAACAAGACCACGCCTTGCGCCGGCTCATCAAGCGATCGACCGATGGCTTGATCGACAATCACTACTTTGAAGAAAAGTCCGGCGTGAAGCAGGATGCTCCGAACGGTGCCCCAACGGCGGAAGAGATCGGTTGGGCCCTACCTTATGTCAAACGCTTTCCCGACCCCACAATCTCGTCTTTGATCGCAAAGGCGTCATCGCTTAACGAGATGTATCTGGGTGGATTGCCTCCCAGCTAGAACCGATGGGGTTGCATAAAGATGGTTCAAACTGACTCGTCTCGGTGAAACCACCAACGAACTGCTTGAATCTGGATAAAACAATGAAGACGCATCTTCGCTTTTCTCGAAAATTAAGCTCGCTGGCTATCGCTCTGCTCACTCTCCCGGCAGTCGCTCAAACCCAGCCTCATACGAAAAGCACCATGCTTGCCCTGCGGCCCTATATGGGTTGGAGTAGCTGGTCCTTTCTTAAAGGCAAGCCTACTGAAGAGAAGGTCAAAGCTCAGATCGACGCCCTCTTTGCCGCGAAACTTCCTGAGCTGGGTTATCGCTACATCAATCTCGATGCGGGCTGGACCGATGGCTACGATGACCACGGCGTGCCCAAGCCCAACCTCGCAACCTTTCCCGACGGTATGGATGGTTTCGGCGCCTATCTACATGGCCGAGGGCTTCTCTTTGGCATCTATCTCAATCCTGGCATCGATCAGAAGCTCTATGACGCCAATCCGCTCATCGCAGGCACCACGTCCCACATCCACGACATTGCGGATACCAGTCAGCCGGGCAGCACTCACAAGGGCTCCTACAAAATAGACTTCTCTAAGCCCGCAGCAAGCGCCTACATCAACTCGATCGTCCGTCAGTTCGCCCGCTGGAAGGTTGACTTCGTCAAGTTCGACTTCGTAGGCCCCGGCGGCGGCAACCTGCCTGCCGATAACCGCGAAGAGCTCCGCCAGTGGCACGCTGCTATCCTTCGCTCCGGCCGTCCCATCTGGCTTGAGCTCTCCAACTATCTCTCCATCGATCAGGCTCCGCTCTGGCGTGCCACTGCCAACGGCTGGCGTATCGAAAGCGATGTCGAATGCTACGCCTGTGGCCGCAGCACCGACCCCGCCGTCAAAGGCAACCTCACCCAGTGGTCAAAGATCGCCGACCGCTTCAACGACGTTCGTCAATGGATTCCATACGCCAAACCCGGCGGCTGGAACGACCTCGACTCGCTCGATCTAGGCAATGGTGACAAGGACGGCATCACACCTGCCGAGCGGCAATCAACGTTCATCTTCTGGGCTATATCCTGCGCACCTCTTTATCTCGGCAGCGACCTAACCCACATGGATCCCGCCGACCTTGCTCTTATCTCCAACCACGATCTCATCGCCATCGACCAGGCCGGCATTCCTGCCACTCCGCTTGATATCCAAAGCCTCCGCAACCGCACACGACAGGCCTGGATCACCGTGAACCGCGACGGCTCTTATATCCTCTCCCTCTTCAATCTCAGTCCGGATTCGGCCAACATCAAGTTCGATTGGCACGAAGTCGACGCACTGCGTAATACCCACTTCGCCCAATACCCTCCAAAAATGACGGACCTGATCACCAACACCAGTCTGCCCGCGTCACCGGATGGGATTGACATGAAGCTCGATTCTCATGCTTCCCGCGTCTTTCGACTGATGCCAGCGAAGTAAACGGCTCACACTCGGCAGTCAATTGCAGAGGCACGGCGAAGTATATAATCGAGTCGTTGCGGGAGTAGTTCAGTGGCAGAACGTCAGCTTCCCAAGCTGAATGTCGCCGGTTCGATCCCGGTCTCCCGCTCCAAATCTTAGGCAAGCAGAAATCACAAAGGCCGCGCACGGATGCGCGGCCTTTGTGGTGTTGTGTATAAAGTTATCGGCTTGCTGTCTGGGTCTTCTGTTGTGAAGGCAGCGCGTGATTCTCCAGTGCCAAAGCCTCAGGCATAAATGTTAATGCCTTGGCGATCTGCGGATCCCACAACGCACGAACCTGCATGCCCAGTGCCTGTCCAAACTGCGAGGTAAACAGCTCGGCCTTAATGCTGGACTTGATCCAGTCTGCGTTATCGGCAATGTCCTTGTCGGTGTAATCGACCTTTTCCGATTTCAGGAAGTCCTCGAACTGCCGCATCACAGCATCGTCCACCATGAAGTCCTTGGCAACAGTGTGGTCCGCCAGATAGTGCTTCGAGAAGTTGAAGAAGGCGTAGTGCTGAAGCAGCGAATCCTCAAAGTGGTTCGACTTCAGTTCCGCAATCTTCTCATCCGGCGTAATGCCGCCTCCGCCATAAACCGTGCGGCCGGAGTCGGTCAGCTTAACCTCTTTGTTGGAGTTGTCAGCCGGCAGTGCGCCCTCGCGGCCGTAGTAATAGTCGTAGAGCGAAACCCCTTCATAATTGCGCTGAATCAGCCGCCCGGAAGGCGTGTAGTAATGGAACGTCGTCAACGCAAGGCCGGTATTTTCCGACAGCGGAATCACCGTCTGCACCAGCCCCTTACCAAACGTCGTCTCTCCGACGATCAACGCGCGATCATGATCCTGCAACGCGCCGGAAACAATCTCCGCAGCCGAAGCCGTGTTGCGGTTCACGAGAACCACAATCGGATACTTGCCATCCGAACCTTTCGGCGCGCGATACACCTGGTCCGGAAACGCCCGTCCCCGCTGTGAAACCACAATCTCGCCCTTTTGCAGGAATTTGTCGGACATATTAACTGCTTCATTCAGCAACCCGCCCGGGTTTCCGCGCAGATCGATCAGCAACCCTTGCAGGTTCGGCCCAAATTTGTCCAGAGCCTCCTGCACCTCGTGCGAGGTCGTCTCCATAAAATTGGTGACGTGGATATAGCCAATGCCTGGCTTGATCTCAAAAGCAATGTCCACCGAGTACCGTGGAATCTCATCGCGAACAAGGTTGAACACCAGCGGCTTCGGCGAACCCTCGCGTCCCATCGTCACTGAAACATTCGTCCCGCGCGGTCCCTTGAGCATGGAAGCCACCGCAGCCGAATCCATGTGCTCGGTCGTCTTCCCGTCGACGGCCAGAATCACGTCACCCGGCCGAATCCCCGCCTTATACGACGGAGTCCCTTCAAACGGCGCCAGCACCACAATCTTGTCGCCTTGCGGCTGAATCTGCATGCCCACGCCGTAATACTTGCCGTGCTGGTCTTCGCGCATCTGGGCGAAAGCCTTTGGATCGTAGAAGTTCGAGTGCGGATCGAGCACATGCAGCATGCCCGGGATCGCCCCGTCGTAGATGGCTTTGTCGGCTTTATCGCTGTCCAGCTTGTCGGCGTAATTCTGCTCAACCAGCGCATAAACATTGGTAAAGGACTTCATCGAGTCGCGAAGATTCGACTCGTCCGAGGCCGTTTGCGCCGAAACGCCGCCAAAAACCGACCCTGCGACGCCGCAGACTGCGAGGAAAATTGTTGCCGAAAAAAGTGCGCGACGGGTGCGGTTGACCATAGGAATTGGAGATACCTCGATACGGAAAAGGCGCACAAAACCTGCACCACGTTCCATCCGTGTAAGTTGGACGGAGTATAGCACTGCCGGGTTAGCCATTCCCAGCCCGTACCCGGCGATTCAGACCGGAAAACCCGCCAAACCGGCGAGGCCATTTCCCGTTTAGAATAGGAAGGCCAGATGACCTCTGTTTCGCCGCGCGGTCAAACAAAGAAAACTCGCCTCCGATTATGACTGGTTCTGATCCGGGTGGTTCAAGAAACAGCCTGATCGCGGCAGGGCATAACTACAGGGGCAAGGACTGTAAAGGAACGGATGATCGAGAAGCAGAATCGCAATACCACCACGGGCCGTCTGTTTGCAGGCGCTTTGCTACCCGTCGCATTTGTCGCAACTACGTTCGCTGTGGCTCAAACCCAGGCGCCTCGGCCGAATTACCAGTTCGGCGGATCCACGCAGTTGCAGCTTCCACCGATGCCGCCGACTACGCCGATCACGCCGAACGGCGAGGTCGTTGAAAACGTAGTCGCTCGCGTCAACGATCAGATCATCACGCGCAGTGAGTACCAGCAGGCTGAGCAGTCTTTGCTGGATGAAGCGCGGCGAAACAATATGTCGCAGGCCGAGTTCCAGGCTGCGCAGCAGAACATGTTACGCGACATGATCGACCAGCAGATTCTGCTCGCCAAGGGCAAGGAACTCAGCATTACGGGCGATGCGGAGACCATGCGCCGCCTCGACGAAATCCGCAAACAGAACCACCTGGATTCCATGGAAGCGCTTGAAAAAGCCGCCGCAACCCAGGGCGTTTCCTTCGAGGATTTCAAGCAGGGCATCAAGAACAACGCCATCACCCAGCAGGTGGTGCGCGACGAAGTCGGTCGCCGCATCAATATCTCGCAGGCGCAGGAGTTGGCCTACTACAACACCCACAGCAAAGAGTTCGAAGTCCCCGAGCAAATACATCTCAGCGAAATCCTGATCCCGACGCCCGACAGCCCGACCGCCGCACAGATTCAGGAAGCCCAGACTAAGGCTGACGGAGTGGAAGCCAAGCTAAAAGCCGGCGGCAATTTCGCAGACCTGGCCAAGAGTTCCTCAGGCGGCCCAACGGCTGCAGCTGGTGGCGACCTCGGCGATTTCAAGCGCGGAACGCTGGGCGACGTGCTCGAGAACGCAACGTTCCCGCTGGCTGCCGGTGGATTCACCGCACCCATCCGCACCCGTCAGGGATTCGTCATTTTGCGCGTCGATAGCCACCAGGCAGCTGGAGTTCCGCCGCTCGACACCGTCGAGCCACAGGTGCAGGAAGGTGTCTACATGGACGCCCTGCAGCCCGCACTGCGCGACTACCTGACCAAGGCAAGAACCGACATGTATTACGATGTCACGCCCGGGTTCGTCGACAGCGGCGCGCCGCACAAGGCGAAAAGCGACATCTTCACGGCATACACGGCCCCTGCTCCTAAGAAGAAAGTCATCAGGCACGAAAAGGCCGAACAGCAAAAGGCTGAAGCGGTGCAGGCTGAGCTTGCGGCTGCCCGGGCCAAGGTCGCGCAGAAGAACGCGCAAAAAGCCGCAGCCACTGAGGCTGCTTCCGCGAAGAATCCCGGCGCAAAGAACGTCTCGAAGCCGACGAAGCCTGTGAAGATTCATCGCGAGAAGATTCGCTACGGCCAGTCTCCTCGCAATTCGCTGCCGAACGCTCCCACCGAGACCTCGACGGTAAACAACGGTGCGTTGGCAGGCCAGGCGCCCGGTGTGGCGATGGCGACGATGACCGATTCCACCACCACCATCTCAACCGGCACAGGCGCCGATGTCGACACAGATCCGCTTTCCGTGAAACCGGCGGCGCCACAGCACAAGACGCGACTAGCTCAGCGGGCGCCTGAGCAGAATCAGCAGCATCTGGAAGCCAAACTCACGAAAGCTGAGGTTAAGGCTTCGGCTCGGCCAGTGCAGGCGGACGCTCAGGCAACTGCTGCGGAAAAAGTTCAGGCCGCCCCACTTGGTCTGAACGGCGACACAGCCAAGAAAAAGAAGGTCAAGCGCGAAAAGGGCCAGCCCAAGGAGCGCATGCAGGAGCAACCGTCTAAACCGGTCGATACAGCTCCCGCCATCGCCCCCACTGCGAACTCTTCCTTGGTAAAGACGCCGGCAGGCCTGGAGCAAAACAATCCGCCCGCAAAACCTGCCCCTAGCGCGGATCAAACGACGTTGCCCCCAGCGGATACTCCTGCTCCAGGCGCACCGCCGCAAGGTCAGCCGCTCCCTGCAACCACTTCAACCGAACCCAACGCACCGGTCACAACGCCGGCACCGCACTAAAGCAGCCAACAGAGAAACAGCCAACAGGGAACAGCTCCCACTCTTTTGCTGTTCGCTGTTGGCTGTTTTCTGTTCGCCGCTCCTCAGCGTATCCTTGTTCCACATTTATGAAAGATTTCTTCATCGCTGACGCGGCACGTTTTGAAAACCAGAGCATCACCAGCTACTTCTGTCTCGCCTCAATAGCCGCCCGCGAACGCAAAGGAACCGGCGGCCAGTATCTCGCCCTCACTCTCGCCGACAAAACCGGCCAGTTTGAAGCCCGCATGTGGGAAGACTTCGCCGACGCGCTGCAACACTGCGCCGAAGGCTGCTACGTCAAGGTCCAGGGACAGGTTTCGAAGTACCAGGGCAAGTTCCAGATCACGCTTACCAAGATGCGGCCCGCCGCCGACAGCGAAATCGACACAGCCGACTTCATCCCCACCACCCAGTTCGACATCGCCGAAATGAACGCCGAGCTGCGCAGCTACGTTGCCGCCTTCACCAGCCCACACCTCCGCGCGCTCGTCCTCGCCTTCCTCGACGACCCCGCCATCGGCCCCGCCTTTGTCGTAGCGCCCGCAGCCAAACGGCTCCATCATGCCTGGATCGGCGGTCTCCTCGAGCACGTCCTCACCCTCGTCCGCGTTTGCCTTGCAACCGCCCCGTTCTACCCTGAAGTCGACCCCGATCTCCTCGTCACCGGTGCCATCCTCCACGACGTCGGCAAGATCCGCGAGCTCAGCTGGAAATCGAGTTTCAACTACACCCTCGAAGGCCAGTTGATCGGCCACATCTCCATCGCGCAGGGCATGCTCCACGAAAAGATTGCCGAACTGAACGCCGCCGCAGCCAAACTCTCGCCGCCAGCGCCGGCCTTCCCCGATCGCCTCCGTCTTCTCGTCGAGCACATGATCCTCGCCCACCACGGCAAGCTGGAATTCGGCAGCCCCAAACTCCCGATGACTCCCGAAGCCATGCTCCTCAGTGCCCTCGACGACCTCGAAGCCAAGTTCCAAACCCTCCGCAACGAGTTCGCCGCTGCGAAGTCCGCAGGCAGGGGAGCTGAAGAAACCACCGAATGGGTGCGCTCCATGGACCGCAATCTCTTCGATTCACGCGCCTATCTGGCCGCGGAAGAAAAGCCGTAAAAAGCGCACTCGCTATCCGACTGGAACGTCGCAGTTGATCCCATGGACTCGCCAGTACTCTCTCCAGCCCGCATTCTCAATGAAGTGTTTGACCATTACATCTAAATGTCCGTCGATCCCGAGCACTCCTTCCCAATACCGGCGCTTTACCTCCAGATCGGGATTGAGCCGCACGATTTCAGCCGCGTAACGTTCCGCTGACTGCACTATCGTGTTTACCTGGTCCACACCCAGCCCCAAAGCATTGACCCTCATTGTCCGGAGACGAACCAGCAGGGAAACGGCGATATTAGCTGCCAGAGGGCTCAGATCCGTTGTCTGCGCGATGTAGGCCGCGAGCTGGGTTCGATTACTCGTGTTGAAGTTGATGTCCCACTCGAACTCTACGATGCGCACACGATTGCGCCCCCTGGGTGTCGTATACGTGACACGCCTCCTTCCCGGCGTCACCGGCATATAACTATTCAGCGCCTCTACTCCCGCCATCACCATGGCGATTCCTTCCGCAGGCCGCGCGGCTGAAGGAAGAGAGTCCGCAATCCTGGAGTATGGTTGGAGATCTCTGAGTGCCCTCTGGGGATCTCGATATTGCATCATCCCGGCTTGCCTGCCGAATCCGGCTACACTGTTCATCGCGGACCCTACGATCATCAGGCTCCCATCTGGCGTTCCCACTGCAAGAATCGAAGGCGTCCCGCTCAACGCATAATTGCGGTCATAGAACGGAACCATTGCATCTCGCAGGGGAGACTTCAACATTCGGCCAACACCTGCAGTTACCGTATGTTCGGCTCCCAGGGCATAGACCAGCAAATCCGCCGGCAATGTCTCTTCTGCGCCCTGTTGGTTCTCGAAGGTGAGCAGAAGGGCATTGGTCGAGCCGGAATTTTGCACATTCATCAGCTTCAGCACCTTGCGGCGATCCTCGAAATCCCTCTGCACCTCGGTGTTTCTTCCACCCGCTGGGAAGGCCTGTTCGAAGCGGACAGTGGGATTCCAGGCGTCTCCGCCGTTACCAACTCGAGTGAACCACAGGACTACGTTCATGCGGCGCATTTCTGCTAACTCAACCACCCAGGCTGCGGTCGCAGAGCCACCATAGACGATAACTGTAGCGCCCTCCCTCGAACGGCCACCTGGCATAGACCATGTCGGAGACATGAAGTCGTTCCCGTGGACGATGCGTCCGCCAGATCGGGAAACATTGATCTCGAGCTCTCGGTTGTCGGCTGACGTCAACGGCCGTTCCTCCCCTGGGCCGGTCGCAATGATGACGTTGTCGCATTGGATTTCATGGTCACGTCCGTCGCTACGAAATCCTACTGTGTACATTCCGCCCGGCTTCGTAATGCTCGTCACCAGTGTTCCGGGCATGGTGAGTGTGCCGGTTTCTGCCAGATGGCTCACCATGGCATCGGCGAATATTCCAGCACTCAGAAAAGTGCCCGGAGTCGGGCTTCTCGAAAAATTACGATCTGTCGGTCGATTCCCCAGGAGATTTCCCGTGAGCAGCTGGCGTGGTTGACCCATCGCATGGTGACGATCTAGCCGGTTCCACAAGTCAGGTCCACCCATAGCGTAGGTTCTGCCGAGAGGGCGGTCGATCGATCGCAGGTACGCAACTGCGGATATTCCCATCCCAATGACAATGGTGGTTGGCATCTATGCTCCAGTTCTCCGTAGCGGCTTTACTCAGTTAAGGTATGAGCCCGACAGGAACCACAGCGTCTGGAAAATTTTGATGCGAACCGAATAGTCTCGTTGGAACGTGAGGTTGCTCTGCTACGTCCGATGACAGAAAAATAATGGCTCCGTGCACAGGCGTCAAGACAAGAGGGAGCTTTGTCGTTCGAAGAGTAACTAGTAGCATGGTGCCGCGAGGGAAACGCATGCAAAAGCGGTGGGTTGGTGTAACGGTATGTCTCCTGTTGTTGATCATGGTCGCGGAAGTCGGCTTCTCGACCCGCCAGCAGTCTCCTAGCTGGGACGAAGGCGATCACATCTACTCCGGCTACATGAACTGGAAGCACCGCGAGTACAGCCTGAACCCCGAGCATCCGCCGCTGGTCAAGTTCATCGCCACGCTCCCGCTTTTGCCGCTCGACTTGAAGACCGCTCCCCGTCAAGGCAGGTTCTTCAAGGACGAAGCCTACTATGGCGGTCGCGAGTTGATATTCCGCAATGACCCGAAATACGGCGGCCATTACACCGCGGATACGCTGCTCTTCCGCGTCCACATGGCAGCGTTCGTCTTCGCCTTTATCCTTGCCATTCTTCTCTTTTTCGCAGGCCAGGAGATGTTCGGAACCGGCGCGGGCCTCATCGCATTGACGCTCTTCGTCTTCGATCCGACGGTTCTTACCAACGCTCCCTTCGTTGCAACGGACTCAGGCGCAGCCTGCGGCTTCTTCGCCGCCGTCTACACGTTCTACCGCTTCATGAAGGTCACGAACTGGCGTCGAACGGTTCTCTGCGGTCTTGCGGTCGGCCTGGCTCTCACGGCAAAGCACTCGACGGTCCTGCTTCTTCCCATCCTGTTGCTGCTCGCCGCCGGAGAACTCGCCGCCAGATGGAAGACGCAGAAAACCTGGCCCGCCCGCGATGCAACACGCATGATCGCCGGCATGGCAGGCATTACCGCCGTCGCTCTGTTTGTCCTCTGGGGCGTTTACAGCTTCCGCTACGCCATGCATCCCATGGGCGTTCGCATGCCGCCCTTGTCGGACAAGATGGCAACCCTCTCGCCACTCATAAGAGCCGCAATCACTCTCTGCGTAAAATTCCATCTGCTGCCGGAAAGCTATCTCTATGGCCTTGCAGATGTGCTGCAGGTAGGCATCGCAACACCTACATACATCTTCGGTAAAGTCTATGAGCACGGCCTCTGGTACTACTTCCCGGTGCTGCTCTCGCTCAAGTGGAGCATCGGCACGCTCGGCCTTCTGGCACTGGCAATCTACGCCTTCGCCACAGGAAAAGTGCATCGTCCCCGTGAGGTCTTCTATCTGACCTTGCCTGCGTTGTTCTATCTCGTCATGGCGATGGCAGGCCCTCTGAACATAGGTGTCCGCCACGTCTTGCCGGTATTTCCATTCGTCTTCGTGCTGGCTGCCGGAGGTGCAGCGTGGCTCGTACAGCAACGCCGTTTCTGGATCTACCCCGTCATGGCGCTGCTGCTCTGGCACGTCGTTGATTCCGTGCGAGTCTTCCCGAACTACATGCCCTACGCCAACGCCTTCTGGGGAGGCCCAACGAAGACCCACCTCTACTTCACAGACTCCGTAACCGACTGGGGCCAGCAGTTGAAAGAGACGAAGCAATGGCTCGACGCGCACAACGTGAAGCAGTGCTACTTCGCCTACTTCGTGGAGCCCTATCTGCTTCCCAGCGACTACGGCATCCCCTGCAAGTCTCTGCCGACGCCGGACACGAAGTACCTGGGAGAAATCATCGACGTACCTCCCATCGTTCACGGCCCGGTCTTGATCAGTTACGGAGACCTGAACGGATACGAGCTGGGAACAAAGGTCGAGAATCCCTACCAAAGCCTCCTCGACCGCACCCCCGACGACGCCATTGCAAACGGCATAGCCGTCTTCTACGGCGACTTCGCATTTCCGGAGGCATCGGCGATTAAATACGAACAACAGTCCAGCCTCTTCTTGGAGAAGAAGGACCCACAAGCCGCACTAACCGCCGCTCGGCAAGCAGTAGCAATTGCGCCTAAAGACTTCCGCGCAAATCTCGCCTTAGGCGATGCTGCCGTCGCTGCCGGCGACCGTCCCACAGCGCAGGCAGCCTACGAAACAGCCAACCTCCGCATCGCCGACATGGAGCCGACAGCCCAGGCCGTCTGGACTCCAATCCTCAAAAAGAAAATGGCCTCGGTCATAAGCACCGGGAGTCCGAGCGTTTCTCCGGTGATGTAGATGTCCCCACAGAACACCACCAACGCAACAACACCCAACGGCACGACAGAACGCCACCAACGCAACAACACCAACGGCACGACAGAACACCACCAACGCAACAGCGCCAACGGCGCGCCCCATACCAGCGAGGGGCAAAGCCCCTCGTACGCGACCCCAGGAAGAAGAGGGCTGAAGGCCCGACTCATAACTGTCTTCGGTTGCTGCAACCTCATAAAAAAATCTTGACAAACCATAACCATACGGTTATGGTTTCGTTATGCGAAGCTCCGTGGAAACCGTCTTCAAAGCTCTCGCCGATCCCACCCGCCGCGGGATCTTCGAAAGACTAACCCGCGACGGAGAGCAGACCGTTCATGCTCTGACTCAAGCGGGCAGTGTGTCGCAGCCCATGGTCTCCAAGCATCTGGCCGCTCTCAAGCGAGCCAAGCTGGTCCGCGATCACCGGCGAGGGCGTGAGACGCACTACAGCGCCCAACCGCAAGCACTTTCGCCACTCTTCAACTGGATGTCTCACTACACCACGTTCTGGAAGGCCAGCTTCGACCGCCTCGAAGACGTACTCAACAGGATGGACAAATGACGGCTACACGCAGCGTTGTGATTGAAAAAGAACTGCCCCACCCGCCGGAAAAAGTTTGGCGCGCCCTCACGCAAACCTCGCTGATTAAGGAGTGGTTGATGGACAACGACTTCCAGCCTGCCGTCGGCCATAAATTTCAGTTCCGTTCCACACCCATGCCCAATTGGAACGGCATCATCGATAGCGAGGTACTCGTCGTCGACCCCAACAAGAAGCTCTCCTACAGCTGGGGCTCGT
>Ga0302313_10000685_pt1 | contig 28365 bp, 22 predicted proteins | sample III_Palsa_N2_2_FD_200454 | JGI IMG/M metagenome (GOLD analysis project Ga0302313, IMG submission 200454) | Peat permafrost microbial communities from Stordalen Mire near Abisko, Sweden - III_Palsa_N2_2 | ecosystem: Environmental > Terrestrial > Soil > Palsa > Peat permafrost | place: Sweden...
CCTTCAGCTCCACCGTGGTCGAGGCATTGCTTATATCGATGCTTGGCAGCAGGAAGCCGGAGATCTGGACCGAATGAGCCTGATCGAGCTGGCTGACCTCGGGCGCGACCTTCAGCTTGATCTCGCCGGAGGGTTCGATGGTCGGGGTCACCTTCAGTTTCACACCGTATTGGCGGAACTCGATGGTCACCTGGCCGAGTCCGTTGGGGACGGGATAGGGGAATTCGCCGCCGGCCAGGAAACTGGCTTCCTCGCCGGACATGGCGGTCAGGTTCGGCTTGGCCAGGGTGCGCACCAGTCCCTTGGTCTCCAGCGCCTCCAGCGTCAGGTCGACCGAGGATGTGCCGATCTTGCCGCCGATGGTGAAGGTTCCCGCCGGCGTGTTGCCGGTTAGCAGGCCGGTTCCGGTGGCGATGTTCAGACCGGACGCGTTCTGGGCGCTCAGGTTGAAGCCCATGTCGTGCAGGGCCGTGCGATTGGCCTCCAGGATCCGGACTTCGACCATGATCTGCTGGGCCGCGCGCAGGGTGATCTGCGAGGTGACCTCCTTGGGGGCGTAATGTTCGGCGATGTCGGCGGCCCGGGCCGCGGCGGCGCTCGTGGAGGCCTCGCCCGTCAGCAGCACCCCGCCGGCGAAGTTGCTGGCGACGATGTGCTCGCGGGGCAGGGCGTTGGCCAGGTCCGACTGCAGCGAAGCCAGGTCGCGGCCCACCTGCACGTCCACCACCTCGGCCAAATGATGGCTGCGGTCGTAGATCAGGAGGTTGGTGGTGCCGATCGCCTTGCCGCGAATGTAGAAGCCGTGGTCGGTGGTGGCCACCAGCTGCACCATCTCGGGCTGGGCGACGACGATCTCGCCCACGGGTTCGTCGAGGTGGAAGGCGGCGGACTTGTCCTTGGCCACGGTGATGGTGCGCGTGGCCATGCCGGGGTCCTGGGCGCCGACAGAGCCTGCGATCGCCAGGGCGCTGGCGAGCGCGGCGACGGCGCAGGCCATCCGGCGGAAAATCATCGAGGATTTGATCACAGGGCGGCGCTTTCGCTCGGAACGGGGACGCTGGCGCGGGCGTCGCCCTGGACGACCACGATAGAGGGGCCTTCGGAGTCGTGCGGCGGTCGGCCGGCCGTGGTCGCGTGGACCGCGGTCCCGGGCGGCGGCGCCCTATGGCCCATTGGCGGCGTGTCCGGCCCCAGATCGACGGGCATGGCCTTGACCTGTTCGAGGTCGCTCGCCCCTGGCTTGCGCAGCGCCAGCGAGAGGGTGCCGGTCTGAGACGCGGTGGCGAGCTTCAGGGCGTCCTGGACGGACACCTCCAGCGTCGCGGTCCGCGCCACCGTAGGCTGGGTCGAGCTTGGATTGGCGTTCTGGTCCATGCCCAGCACCTTCAGGTTCTGGACGATGATCTCGGAGGCGAACCGCCGGCTGCTCGCGCCCTGCGGCTGCGCCAGTTCGCGGGTCAGCATCACGTCGACCCGGTCGCCCGGCATGACGTGACCGCCGTCGCCGGTGACGTCACTGACGCCGATGGTATAGGCGCGCTGGCCGTCGGCGATCAGCGCCGCCAGGGTCAGCCGCTCGCCTGGGCCGCTGATGTTGGCGGGCAGGATCGGCTCCAGCACCGTCATCGGCGCCAGCGCGACGGGCGGCCCGTTGGGGCCGCCCAGGATCTGGTCGATGGAGGCGAAAGCGCCGACCGGCGCTGCGCCGGCGGGCACCCGGATCACCTTCAGATAGTGGGCGTCCAGCTTGGCGCCGTAGGGGATGGGTTGGGCCGCCGCCACCACGGGCACGCCTGCGGTGATCGCGGTTGGCGCCGTGGCGGCATGGGCCGAATGCGCAGGCATCCAGACCTTGGCGACGAGCAGGGCGCTCAGTCCAAGGACCGTGGACGCACCTAGGCTGATAATCACTCCGAGCCGCATATCGCCCCCGTGCTCGTAACGGCCGGGCAGAATAACGCCGCGACCTCGAGTGCAAGACTGCGGCGCAAGGTGTTTCTTTGTGCTTAAGCGGCGAGGTAAAGAGAATTAAACCTTAATTGCCGAAAACTATATTCGTATTTACCTGGATGGATACACAAAGTTCAGCCAGTATAAGCTGTATTCGTCGCAACTAAATCGATAATTATGACCGCCCATTCTCGTTTTTCGCGTGTAGCGGGGCTTCGAGCCCCCTCCATGGTGAAGGGGCTGAAAACTGATCGCCAGTCGAATTTCAAACTGCCATGGTTGACGCAGACCGAGGCGACCGAAGAGGAAGACGACATGGCGGCTGGCGTAACTTCGACGAGGCTGGCGACGATCGCTGCTGCGTTCCTGACCGTTCTCGGCGCAGTCGCCGCGCGGGCCGACACCATCCTGTTCGTCGGCAACAGCTTTACCTTCGCCGCCTATTCACCGGCCTGGCATTACCGGCCGGGGTCGGTCACCGATCTGAACAACGAAGGGATCGGCGGTGTGCCGGCCCTGTTCAAACTGTTCATCCAGGAAGCCGGCCTGGCCTACGACGTCAGCCTGGAGACCTCGCCGGGCAAGGACCTGCAATGGCACATCGATCATAAGACGCCGGTGATCGACCGCGCCTGGGATCATGTGGTGCTGCAGAGCTACTCGACCCTAGACGCTAAGATGCCGGGCGATCCGACTGGGCTGATCAGATCCACCGGCGTGCTGGCGTCCATGTTCCACGCCCGAAACGCCAAGGTCGACATCCGGCTGGATTCCACCTGGTCGCGGGCGGACCTGACCTATCAGCCTGCCGGCCATTGGTACGGCAAGCCGATCACGGCCATGGCGCTGGATATGCGCGCCGGCTACGACAAGGCCGCCGCCGCATCGCCCTACGTTCGCGGCGTCCTACCGGTGGGCCAGGCCTTCAGCCGCGCTATCGCCACCGGCTTTGCGACGCCTGATCCCTACAAGGGCGAGGGCCCAGGTCAGGTCGACCTGTGGGCCTTCGACAACTACCACGCCAGCACCTTCGGCTATTACCTGGAGGCCCTGGTCGAGTTCGGGGCCATCACTGGCAAGGACCCGCTGTCGCTTGGCCCGAAAGAGACGGCGGCTCAAGAACTCGGGCTTTCACCAGCCCAAGCCACAACGCTGCAGCAAATCGCGCATGATCAGCTGGCGGCGGAGAAGCGGTAGAGGCGCTGCCTGAAGACGATTGGTCGGTCGTTCCCGGCTATGGGTCGGACTGTCTGGAGGCGTGGCTATTCGGTCTTCATTCTCCTCACCCCCGAGCGAAGCGAAGAGAGGGGGAGGTGGCGACGGACGAAGCGCAGCGTAGCCCGGCGACGGTGGGGGCCAGCGCCGGCGGTCGTCGCGCCCCATGGGGACCGGTCTGTGGCGCCGATAGTGGGGGGGGGGGCCACCGTCTTTGCGCGCCGCTTCGCTCTGCGCAAATCCACCTCCCCCTGTCTTCGCTTCGCTCGCGGGTGAGGAGGATGTGCTCTCGATCGGTGGACTGATCGTGCCTAGTCCCGCAGCAGCTCGTTCGGCGAGGTCTTCGACCTTGTCTGCGCATCCACAATCTTGACGATGACCGCGCAGGCCGTGCTTGGGCCAACGCCGTGTGGGTCGGGCAGGGCGCCAGGCACCACCACCGAATAGGGCGGCACGCGGCCGCGATGCACTTCACCTGTCTTGCGGTCGATGATCTTGGTCGAGCCGGACAGGAAGACCCCCATCGACAGCACCGCCCCCTCGCCGACGATGACGCCCTCGGCCACTTCCGAACGGGCGCCGATGAAGCAGTTGTCCTCGATGATGGTCGGGTTGGCCTGTAGCGGCTCCAGCACCCCGCCGATGCCGACGCCGCCGGACAGGTGACAGTTCTTGCCGATCTGGGCGCAGGAGCCGACGGTGGTCCAAGTGTCGACCATGGTCCCCTCGTCCACATAGGCGCCGATGTTGACGAAGGATGGCATCAGCACGGCGTTCTTAGCGACGAAGGCGCCGTGTCGGACGATGGCGCCGGGCACGGACCGAAAGCCGGCCTCGCCGTATTGCGCCGCTTCCCAGCCGTCGAACTTGTTGTCCACCTTGTCCCACCAGGGGCCCACGGCGCCACCCAGCTCGCCGGCGCGCATGATGCGGTTGGGGTTCAGGCGGAAGGACAGCAGCACCGCCTTCTTCAGCCATTGGCGGACGATCCATTCGCCGTCGATCTTCTCGGCCACCCGCGCCTTGCCGCTATCCAGCAGCGACAGGGTTTCCTGCACGGCGGTGCGGATCGGGCCCTTGGTGTCGGGATTGAGCGAGGCGATGTTCGCCCAGCCGGCTTCGATCTCGGTCTCCAGGTCGGAAAGGGTGATCTCGGTCATCGGACGGTCTCCTTGACCCGCGCCTCATTCAGAAAGGCCGCGAGGTTGTCAGTGCGGTGATGGACGAACGGCGCGGCCGAGACCGCCGCATGCGGGCCGACCAGCACGGTGGCCATGCCCAGCGCGGCGGCGGGCGCCAGGTTCTTTTCGCTGTCTTCGAAGAAGCAGGCCGCGCGCGGATCGATGGCGTGGTCGGCCACAAGCTTGTCGAAGGTCTTTGGATTGGGCTTGGGCAGGTAGTCAGCCGAGGCGATGTGGAATACCGCCTCGAACTGGTCGGCCAGGTTCAGCTTGTCCAGCACCCGCGTGGCATGGGGCGCATCGCCATTGGTGAAGACCAGCCGCCGGCCCGGCAGCCGCGCGAGCGCCTCGCGCAGGACCGGATCGGGGGTGAGGCTGTCCAGCGAGACATCGTGCACCTCGTCCAGATAGGCCTCGGGATCGATGCCGTGGTTGGCCATCAGGCCGGACAGGGTGGTGCCGTGTTCGCGCAGGTAGCGCTTCTGCAGCGCGAAGGCCTCGTCGTGAGCCAGGCTGAGCTCGCGCGCCACATAGGCGGTCATCTTCTTCTCGATCAGCCCCATGAAGGCGGCCTCGACCGGGTAGAGGGTGTTGTCGAGATCGAACAGCCAGACGTCGATGTGGCGCAGGTCCGCAGTCACGGACACACCAGGGTGCCCGCGCCGTGCTCGGTGAAGAGTTCGGTCAGCATGGCGTGGGGGCGGCGGCCATCGAGGATGACCACGGCCTCGACCCCGGCCTCGACGGCGGCGATGGCGGTCTCCAGCTTGGGAATCATGCCGCCGGTGGCGACGCCATCGGCCATGGCGGCCCTCGCCTGGGCCACGGTCAGCTGGCGGATCAACTCGCCGTTCTTGTCCAACACGCCGGCCACATCGGTGAGCAGCAGCATGCGCTTGGCCTTCAGCGCCCCGGCGACGGCGCCGGCCACGGTGTCGGCGTTGATATTATAGGTGTCGCCTTCCTCGGAGACGCCAATGGGGGCGATCACCGGCACATAGTCTTCGTCAGCGAAGATCAGCGCCTGAACGATCTTGGGATCGACCATTTTCGGCTCGCCGACGAAGCCGAGGTCGACGACGATCTCAGTGTTGGAGTCCGGATCGATCTTGGTCTTCTGGGTCCGTTCGACGGTGATCAGCCGCGCGTCCTTACCCGACAGGCCCACGCCTCGCACGTCGGCGGCCTTGCCGGCGCGGTTGATCAGGTGGACGATCTCCTTGTTGATGGCGCCGGAGAGGACCATCTCGGCCACTTCCATGGTGGCGGCGTCGGTGACCCGCAGGCCGTCCACGAAGGTGGACTTCACCCCGGCCTTCTCCAGCATGCGGCTGATCTGCGGGCCGCCGCCGTGAACCACCACCGGATGGACGCCCAGCAGCTTCAGCAACACCGCATCGGCGGCGAACAGGGCCGCGACGGCCTCCTCGCCCATGGCGTGGCCGCCGTATTTGATGACCACGGTCTTGCGGTCGTAGATCTGGATATAGGGCAGCGCCTCGGCCAGGGTCCGAGCAGTGGCCCAGCCGGGCTCTTCGGTATCGGCGGCGGTCATGGCTGGTCCGGGGCGGCTGATCAGAGGCGGCCTCGGATAGAGCAGCACGGCGGCGTTGTCACGCGCGCTTAGCCTTCCCCGCTTGTCGGGGAAGGAGGGGCCCAAGCGAAGCTTGGGAGTATGGGGCGAGTCTTTGTGCGGCGAGACTGCGGCCGGCCCCATCCTCCCACGCCTTCGGCGCGGGGATGGTTCCTTCCCCGACAAGCGGGGAAGGTCTTAAACCATCGTCGCCGCAAGAATCTCCGCGCGCAGCTCCGGCATCCCTGCGCCCTTCTCGGACGAGGTCGCTAGCACGCGCGGAAAGGCGGCCGGGCGTTTGGAGATGGCTTTCAGGGTTGCGGCGACCAGGGGCGGAATCTCGGCGGCCTTCAGCTTGTCGGCCTTGGTCAGGACGATCTGGTAGGAGACGGCCGCCAGGTCCAGAGCGTCCAATGCCTCGCCATCGACGGCCTTCAGGCCGTGGCGAGCATCGATCAGCAGATAGACCCGCTTCAGGTTCGGGCGTCCGCGTAGATAGGCGCGGCCGAGGTTTTGGAACTGGGAGGTGGCGGTCTTGGACGCCCGGGCGAAGCCATAGCCGGGCAGATCGACCAGGCGCAGCCGTTCTTCCAGGACGAAGAAGTTCACTTCCCGCGTCCGGCCGGGCTCGTTGGAGGCCCGGGCCAGGTGTTTCTGCCCGACCAGGGCGTTGATCAGCGACGACTTGCCGACGTTGGAGCGGCCGGCGAAGGCCACCTCCGGCAGGTCTGGCGCGGGCAGGCCGTCGATCTTGGCCGCGCCCATCAGGAAGGCGACCGGCCGCGCGAACGCGACCCTGGCGGTCTCCAGCGCCTCCTCGTCGAAGACGGGATCGGGCTCGCTGGCAGCAACGCCCCCAGAGATGCCTTCCGGCGTGCTCACGCCGGCGCCTTGGGTTTGAAGCGGTTGATGACGCTGTCGATCGGATTGTCGACCCCGAACCGGTGCATGATGAAATACTGCTGCAGGATCGAGAGCAGGTTCGACCAGGTCCAGTAGATCAACAGCCCGACGGTGAACTGCGACAGCGTGAAGGTGAAGATCAGCGGCATCAGGGCGAAGATACGCTGCTGCGTCGGGTCGGCCGCCGGCGGGTTCATCGCCTGGCTGAGCCACATGCTGGAGCCGTAAATCATCGGCCAAAGGCCGATGTGCAGCGGCCCATCCAGATAGGTCCCGATGACGGCCAGGTGCGCCGGATTCCACGGGATCAGGCCGAACAAGGTCCAGATCGAGGTCGGATCGCGGGCGGAAAGATCGTGGATCCAGCCGAAGAAGGGCGCCTGGCGCATCTCGATGGTGACGCTGAGCACCTTGTAGAGCGAATAGAAGACCGGAATCTGCACCAGCATCGGCAAGCAGCCCATCAGCGGATTGATCTTCTCTTGCTGATAAAGCTGCATGGTCGCCTGCTGCACCTGGGCCTGATCGTCCCCATGCAGCTTCTTCAGCGCCTCGATCTGCGGCTGAATCTTCTTCATCTTGGAGATGGATTCGTAGCTCTTGTTGGCCAGCGGGAAGAGCAGGGCCTTGAGCAGCACGGTCAGCGCCAGGATGGCCAGGGCGATCGAGCCCAGCGAATGGTTCAGGAATTCCAGCACCATGAACAAGGGCCGGGTGAGGAACCAGAAATTGCCCCAGTCCACCGCCTGGTCGAACTTTGGTGCGCCGACGGAGGTCTCGTAGCCCTTAAGCATCGGCACAACCTTGGCGCCGGCGAAGACGTGGGTGGTTTCGGTCAGGGTGGCGCCGGGGGCGACGGTCTGCTGCGGCCCGAGGTAGCCGACTTCATAGTTGTCGACGTTATCGACCGGCAGAACGCGGAACTCACCCTTTACCGGCATGGACTGGTCGGGGATCAGCGCCGCCAGCCAGTATTTCTGAGTGATGCCCAGCCAGCCGCCGGTGGACTCGAAATCGGTCACCCCGGTCTTCTTCCACGAGGCGTACTTCGACTGCTTCAACTCGCCGCCGAGAATGCCGATCGCGCCCTCGTGGATGATGTTGCTCTTGGCGAGGTCGGCCGGCAGACCGCGCTGTTGCACCGAACCATAGCTTTGCAGCACGACCGGCTGGGCGGTGGAGTTGGTCACCGTGTCGCTGATGGCGAACATATAGTGGTCGTCGACGGCGATCAGGCGGTGGAACACCAGGCCGTGGCCATTGTCATAGGTCAGCGAGACTGGCGTGATCGGCGTCAGCTTGGCGCCAGCGTTGGCGGTCCAGACGGTGTTGAGGTCCGGCACGCCGGGCACATTGGCGCCGGTCCAGCCGACATCGGCGAACCAGGCGTGCTCGACGCCCTCGGGCCGCAGCAATTCCACCGGCGCCGACTTGGGATCAACCGTCTGGTGGTAGGTCTTCAGATAGAGGTCGTCGATCCGCGCGCCGCGCAGGTTGATCGAACCGGCCAGGCTGGGAGTGTCCACCGCCAGCCGCGGGCTCTGGGCGACGGCTTGCGCCCTGGGGATGAAGTTGCCCGGGGTGGCGAGACCATTGGCCGCCTGCGGATGCAGCTTGGCCGCCGCCGCGGCCTGGGCTTGCGCGGCCGCCTGCTGCCGCTTGGCCGCCGGCGCCAGCACGAAGGTCTGGTAGCCGAACACCAGCGCCATGGCCAACACCATGAAGATGATGGTGTTGCGGTTGGATTCTTTATCCATGGAGCGTTTTACCGGGGGAGGCGGCCGTTGGCGCGGCGGGCGCGGGGACCTGATTGGCGGCGAGGCTTATCAGCGCGCTTTTGACATCGTCAAGCAGACGCTCCCAGGGGCGCAACGCCGTACCCCCCCGGGCAATGAAGACATAGTCATGTCCAGGGCGCGCATGAAGGGGCAGCAAGCGTCGCGCCGCCTCGCGCAGGCGCCGTTTGGCCCGGTTGCGCACCACCGATCCGCCGATGCGTTTTGTCGCGGTGAAACCGGCGCGGACGAGGTCGCTGTGGTCGATGCGGTTGCGCGCTTGCACCACGACCGCGCCCTTCGCGCACGACGGCGCCTTGGCCGCGGCGAGAAAATCGGGGCGCTTCTTGATATGTTCGATTTTCAAGGGCGAGACGTCGGTCAGAGTGGAACTCCGAACTCGCGCCGAAATGCCCGGGGCGTGTCGACGTCGTCTAGGGCGCTAAGCCCTAGGCGGTCAGCCGCTTGCGGCCCTTGGCGCGGCGACGGGCGACGATCTTCTGGCCGTTCTTGGTGGCCATGCGCGTACGATAGCCGTGACGGCGCTTACGCACGAGTCTCGACGGCTGATAGGTCCGCTTCACGACACTAGGCTCCGGGTCCAAAGGCAAGGGCTCCGCGCGCCGGCAAAAGGCGGGCGGAAACGAGCGGCGGTGGATAGGGGAAGCAGCGTCCGGTGTCAACGCCCTCGGCGCGCCGGCCTGTCACAAAGTCTGCGTCAGAACATCATCAAACCGTCGCCAGACTGAAGCGGGATCATCGTCTAGCGCAATTATCGCCGACCACTTGGGGCGTCGCCACACCATGGCGGCCGATGCACACAAGGGGGCAATCGTGCAAAAATCCACAAGTGTAAAACCACGTCTCGCGCTGATGGCCGCTACCGCGGCCGGCGTGCTGGCGATGACCGGCACAGCTCAAGCTCAGAAGGCGCCGGTCGATCCGTCGTCCGCGGTGGCCGAAGTGGTGATCACTGCGACCAAGACAACGCGTTCGTCGGTGGCGATCAGCGGGCCGGAAATCCAGAAGCTGATGCCGGGTGTCAACCCGCTGAAGGCGATTCAGTCCCTGCCGGGCGTCCTGTTCGAAACCGCCGATCCCTGGGGCAACAACGAGCAGAACGAAGCCCTGTTCGTGCACGGCTTCTCCACCCAGCAGCTCGGCTACACCATGGATAACGTGCCGCTGGGCGACCAGCAGTACGGCAACTACAACGGCCTCAGCCCGGCCCGTGCGCTGACCAGCGAGAACGTCGGCCGTGTGGTGCTCTCGTCCGGCGCTGGCGGGCTGGGTGTGGCCTCGACCAGCAACCTGGGCGGCGCGATCGAGACCTTCTCGCGCGATCCCTCCACCGCCATGGGCGCCGATGTGCGCGAGACCCTCGGCAGCTACGACACCACCCGCACCTTCGTGCGCCTCGACACCGGAGAGACCGGCTTCGGCGCCGGCTATGTGTCCTACCTGCACCAGGACGCGAAGGCCTGGGACTTCAACGGCCACCAGAAGGGCGATCAGGTCAATCTGAAGTACGTCCACGACGACAGCCACGGCAAGCTGACCCTGTTCGCGGACTGGTCGAACAAGGTCGAGCCGAATGAGGACGCGGTGGGCTTCGGCAATCAGGCCGGCGGCCCGGGGACCTTCGTTCCCTATACCCGCCCGTTCCTCTACCCGAACCTGGCCGCCTGTACCTCGACCATCGCGCCCAACAGCAGCCCCACGACCGGCAATGGCGCCAAGGCGGGCTCGCCGCCGACCTATCAAGGCAACAACTTCTCCAACTGCTTCAGCGCCGCCCAGCGCACGGACCTGCTGAGCTACGCTAAGTACGACTATCACATCACCAGCAACCTCACCTGGTCGACCCAGGCCTACTACCACTACGACTGGTCCCGCGGGATCGTCGCCGGCCCGATCAACCAGGCCGGCCTACCGGCTCTGTTCGCCGCCTACTATCCGAACTTGGTCGTGGGCGGCTCAGCCACCAGCGCCGGCACCCTGGCGAACATCGCCTCGCTGTTTGGCGGCACCGGCAACGAGGTGCGGACCACCGAATATCTGATCAATCGCGGCGGGGTTGTCTCGAACCTGGACTGGCAGGTCGGTCAGCATCAGATCGAGGCCGGTATCTGGTACGAACACAATGAGGATTCGCAGCACCGCGCCTGGTATCCCTTCAGCGCCGCCAACAACGACCTGTCGCCCTACACCGTCCCGACCGGCCACTTGTTCGACCAGTACTATATGAAGTTCTTCGTCAATGACGTCGAACTGCACCTGCAGGATCAGTGGCGCATCCTGCCCAACCTTCTGCTGCAAGCCGGCTTCAAGTCGAGCTTGCAGACCGCTTCCAACAAGGTGCCGATCGAACAGGTCAACATCCTGCCCGGCAACCCGGGCGGCCTGGCGCCGACCAGCCCGCCGGTGGTCTATCCGACCGGCACGTTGACCTCGAACAACTGGTTCCTGCCGCAGTTCGGCGCCGTCTGGGATTTCACCAGCCACGAACAGGCGTTCGCGAACATCCAGGAGAATATGCGCCAGTTCATCCCCTATGGCGCGGGCTCGAACTTCTACGGCTTCTCCCCCTGGAGCCTCGGGACCCAGTCGGCCTTCAACCTGTTCAAGGCCACCGTCCATCCCGAGACCTCATGGACCTATGAAGTCGGCGTGCGGACCCATCGGACCGTTGATCTGGGCCTGATTGACTCTGTCGATGGCCAAGCCAGCGTTTACCACGTGGACTTCCGCAACCGGCTCCTGAACGTCGCGCCGTACAACTTCATCAACCCGCCGCCGGCTATCCTGGAGAATGTTGGCGGGGTAGCGACCAACGGCGTCGATATCGCGGGCACCGTGAACTTCGCCGGCCATTTCCATCTCTACGATGGGGTCTCCTACAACAAGTCCACCTACGACTCGAACTACGTCGCCGGTGTCGGCGGCCTTCCCACCACCGTCCCCCTGGCCGGCAAATGGGTTCCCGAGACGCCCGATTGGCTGAACAAGACCATCCTCAGCTTCACCGATGGTCCGTTCGAAGCGCAGATCAGCGGCGACTATGTCGGCCGCCGCTACGCCACCTACCTGAACGACATCGCCGTCGCTGGAAACTTCCAGGTCGGCCTGGAGGCCAGCTACCAGTTCCAGGTGCCTACGGGCATGGCGATCAGGACGGTCAAGCTCAGCGGCAACGTCATCAACCTGACCGACACCAAGGGCGTCTCCACCATCGTGGTGACCGGCAACTCGGGCGGCTATCAGGGTTATCCGATCGCCCCGACCATGGCCTTCGTGACCCTGCAGGCGACGTTCTAAGCCGGACAAGGGGGGCGGCGCCGTTTCGGCCGGCGCTCGCCCCCTCCGTCGGCTTCGCCGCCACCTCCCCCGTTTCGCTTCGCTCACAAGGGAGGAGAAGATACGCGCCGCTTTCTCCTCCCATGCAAGCGCAGCGCAGCGGGGGAGGTGGCGCGGCGTGCAGCGAAGCGGAACGACGTGACGGAGGGGGCGAGCGCCAGCGGATCGGCTGGCTCAAACGCCTCCGAACCTACCGCCCCGATTGCGATCCGACGTAGGCGGCCACGGCGATCATGTCCGCGGTCGACAGCTGGCCGACCTCCGACTTCATCGACTCGGCCAGGGTTCCGTTCCGCGCGTCGGTCTTGAAGGCGTAGAGCTGGCGGAAGATGTAGGTGGGCGAGCGGCCGGCGATGGGCGGCGCCACCGAGGTTCCGGTCAGGCCCGGGCCGTGGCAGCTGGCGCAGGGTCTGGCCTGGCTGTCGCCGCGCTTGGCCAGGGCCGCGCCCTTGGCGAGGCTGCCTGGCGGGACGTAGGCGATGTAGGCCGTATCGGGATCGCGTAGCTCGAACCGGCTCCAGTCGGTGGGGCCTTCCAGGATGCGCGCGCCGATCGGCTCGGGCGGCGCCTGGTCATCGAAGCGGTAGACGAAGTCGGCCGCTATCGCCTTGGGCGTTTGGGCGGCTTCGACAATACGCGCATGGCCGGCAAAGGGCAGGGCGGCGAAATAGCCGGCGGCGGCGGCGAGATCGGCGTCGCTGACCCCGTGCGCGGTCTGGCGCATAAGCGCCGCCGGCGCCCAGTCCGGCGACGGGCTGATGCGATCATCCGAGCGCAGTTCGGTGACCTGGCGGACGATGTAGTCGGCCGGCATCCCCGCCAGGGCGGCGTTCTCCGGCCGGCCCACGCCGGTCATCAGATGGCAGTAGCCGCAGGCCATGGCGTCGGGCTGTTTGCCGGTCGTGACGGCGGTTGGCGCGGCCGGATGCTGGCCCGGCCGCCAGTCGACAGCATGGAACAGGTCGTCGATTTGGCCTCGGGTGAAGGTCGCGTCCGCATCCGGCAGATGCTGGACGGTCGACGCCGCCGACTTTGGCGCGTCAGCGCCTTCGCCGGGAAAGGCCCAGGCGACGCCGGGATCGAGCGCCTTCTTCTCGGCCTGATGCGGCCCACAGGCCGACAAGGCGGTCGCCACGATAAGGCCGGCCGAGAGCGGCCAGCGCCGGAAAACGGATGTGGGCACGATCAGAACTCCCCTTCCGCCTTCCGAGCACGCTGGCCGACCCGTGGTCAAGCTTTCGGCTGATACCGCGGATCGCCGGTGCGCCAGAGCAGGAAGGCGATGACGTCGCCGGTCTCGCGGTCGCGCTGGCTGCGGGTCGAACCGATGCCGTGGCCGGCGTCGACGTCGATGCGCAGGATGATCGGGTTGGGCCCGCCGTTGGCCGCCTGCAGCCGAGCCGTCATCTTGGTGGGCTCCCACGATGAGACGCGCGGATCGTTGAGGCCGGTAGTCAGCAGCACGGAGGGATATTTCACCCCGTCCTTCACATGCAGATAGGCGTCCATCTCAAAGAGGCCCTTAAACCCATCCTTCTCAGTCACGGTGCCGAACTCGGGGATATTGGGTGGGCCGTTGGGGGAGAATTCGCTGCGGGTGGCGTTGGAGACGCCGACCTGGTCGATCACCACGGCGGCCAGATCCGGCCGCTCGGTCATGAACCGGCCGACGGTGATGCCGCCCGCCGACCCGCCGACGATGCCCAACTTGGACTTGGAGGTGTAGCCGGCTTTGATCAGGTGTTCGGCGCAGGCGATGGTGTCGCGCCAGGTGTTGAACTTGGTCAGCTTATAGCCGGCCAGATGCCAGTCCTCGCCTAGTTCGCCGCCGCCGCGCACGTGGCCCACGGCGAACACGCCGCCCAGGTCGAGCAAGGGCAGCCAGCGGGCGATGAAGGCGGGATCCTCGGTGATGCCATAGGCGCCATAGGCGTTGAGCAGCACCGGCGCCGAGCCGTCCCGCTTCAGGCCCTTCTTGTAGATGATCGACAGCGGAATCTTGACCCCATCGGCGGCGGTGGCGAACACCTCTTCCGACGTATAGGGGCTGACATCGATCGGCGGCTGCGGGGCGATATCGGTCTGCACCACCACGCCGTCGCGGCCCACGAAGCAAAGCGTTGTCGGCCGCACCCAGCTCTGCAGAAAGAACCAGACGCCGTCGTGCAGGGTGTCGGAATAGAGCGCCTGGATCGAGCCGGCGAAGGGCATGGGGATGGTGGTGATTTCGCCGCTCTCGTAGGACATCCGCCGCAGGCCGCCGAGGCCGGCGTTCAGGTCCTGGATGTAGAGGCCGTCCCTGGCCGCCGCGACGTTGACGATCACCGCCGCGCTAGGCGGTACGACCACCTGGCCGCCACCGACGGCCGGCTCGAGGGCGGTGGTCTTGATCACCTTGTAGTTGGACGCGCCTTGGTGCGAGAGCAGGAAGATTTCGTCCTGATGCACCGCCGCGCCGGTGACCTTGTCCCCCGGCAGGCAGACCGTGCGCCAGGGTGGGGAGCCGCCCGTGGACGCGCCGACGTCGGCGATATAGAGGGCGATTTCCCTCTGCACGCCGGAGACCACGGCGCCCAGGGCGACGGTGGAACCAGGCGTGGCCTGGACGCCCGGGAAGGCGATGTCGGGCACGTCGACGTCATGACTCAGGCCCTGCTCCATGACCTTGATATCGGTCGACGGGTCGGTGTTCAGCCGATGGAACCAGCAGGCGCTGTGCTGATAGCGGTCCAGGCCGTCAGCGGTCGCGCCGGCATGCAGCCGGTTGTAGAAGAAGCCGGAGCCGTTTTCGTACCAGCTGACATTGCCGTACTGGGTGCGGTCGATGGCTTCGGGCAGCAGTTCGCCCGTCTCGGTGACCAGGATGTGGGCGACGGAATTCTCCGATCCGCCGGGCGAGACGCCGAAGACGACGTGGCTGCCGTCGGGCGACGGGGTCCACCAGTCCAGTGATGAGTGCGAGCCGGCCGGCGCGTGCGCGTCGGGGTCGATCAGCAGCTTGTCCGCGCCGTGCAATCCCTTGCGCACGAACAGCTTATAGGTGTCGGCGCCCAGGGGGCGCACCTCTGTGAAGATGTAGTCGCCGCCGATCTGCACGGTGCTGATGGCGACAACCGCGGAGGTGTCATGGGCGACAGCGGCGATCAGGGCGTCGCGGCCAGGGATCGCGTCCAGCACCGACTTGGCGTAGGCGGCCTCGGCCAGGGCGTAGGTCTTCCACTCAGGTCCCTCGGCCTCCATCCAGCGGTAGGGATCGACCACGGTGGTCCCGAAATAGGTCTCGGTCACCGGGCGAACCGGCGCCACGGGCGGGCCGCCCTGGGCGAAGGCGAGACGCGGTGCGGCGGCCGCCGCGGCCAGCGCCGCCGACGAGGCGAGCAGGGCCCGTCGATCGATGGAATGAGTGGGCATCCGTTCCTCCGGTGCGATTTGCATGCGGCCGGAACGGCGCGCTCCACGCACGCTAGCCCCCAGCCTGTCTGGCCCGCATCCTTGCCGATCCGGCGAAGGCGACGCTAGATAATTGTTCGTAACGAAAGGCCGCTCGGCGGACCGGCCGATCCTGTTGCGGCCTCCCGCCTGTTCGAGCCCCTTCGGCGTTGGGTCAAGGATCGTTCTTGTTTTATTCCATAATCTCCGACAACCTTTCTCGGCGCCAGGGAGGGGTGAATGTCCAAACACGAGATCGTGGTTACCGACGTTGTCAGCGAGAGGGCGGAGCAACTGGTCGGCTGGGGCCTTAACGCCTACAATGATGAAATTACGGGATATTCCGACCGGCGACCCCTCGCGGTCCTGGTGAAAGATCCACAAACCGATGAGGTCCTGGGGGGCGCGACGGGCCGCTCATCCCTGGGTCTGTTATTTCTCGATCTCTTCTATCTGCCGAAAACACTTCGAGGATCGGGTATCGGTTCGACCGTTCTGAAGACCTTCGAGGAGGAGGGCCGGCGACGAGGCTGCGTGGCGGCGGTCCTCTACACAATCAGTTTTCAAGCCCCCGGATTTTACGAGCGCCACGGTTGGGAACGGTTCGGCGAGATCGCTTGCGAGCCTCCCGGAACCAGCAGGATCTTCATGACAAAGCGGCTCTAGACGCCCGCCGTCTTCAGGATGAGCGCTTCGGTCGCCGTGCCGGACGGGGTGGCCGGCGACAACATGTCGAAATGGCCGATGTCCCTGAGGACCAGAACCTGGACCTGATCGCCTTTGGCCGTCGCCGCCGCGCGATGGGCTTCCGCGTCCTTGGCCGGCAGGACGACGGCGGATATGAGCGTCGACGGGACGTGGCTCGGCAGCAGCTGGATCGGGTTGCCCTGGGCGTAGCGGGCGGGAACCTGGGACGGCAGGCCGCCCATCAGGTTTGAGACCACCGGCCCGCCGCAGATCTGCTGATCAGGGCCGATGAAGGCCTTCAGATCGCCTGGCCCGTCGATGGCGATGCTCGCGGCGATCTTCAGCGGATGGTCGCTGTGAATCGGGCTTCCGGCGGGGACGCGTGGACGGGCGGCGATCCACAGCGCCCCGGAAGCGCCGGCGGAATGGCCGATGACCACCACCCGGCTCAGGTCGAGCGGGTAGGTTTTGGCCAGGACTCGGACATGATCGGTTGCGGCGGCCCAATCTTGGAAAGTCCCAGGCCACCCGCCGCCCACATCCCCCAGCTGGCGATACTCGATATTCCAGGTCGCCACGCCCTTGGCCTCAAGGTCGGCGGCGAGGGGACGAAGGTAGCTGAGCGTCGCAAAGCCCGAGCTCCAGCAGCCGCCGTGGACGATCACCACCAGCGGGAAGGGGCCGTGGCCCTTGGGTACGCGCAGTTCGCCGTACTCAAGGGGATCGGATCCGTAGGGCTCGGTGCGGGTCGCCGGCGCGACCGGCATCTTCGACAGACTGTCAGGGTCGAGGTGCTGGCCGAAGGCTGGCGCGGCCGAACACATCAGAGCCGCGAAAGCGATAACCAGAGCGCGCATGGAGCCTCTCCTCATTCCGCCGGCGCCAGGCGCCTCGGCCGCAGCAGATGGGCCAGGGCGATCAGCACCGCACCCACCGCCAGCACCCCCGCGCCATAAAGCGCCCCCACGCCCAGGTCCATCAGCGAGGAGATGAACATGTAAACGGAAATCAGCAGGAAGCTGACCGGGAACAGTGGATAAAGCGGCGTCTTCACCGGCCGGTCGGCCTCCGGAAAACGGCGGCGCAGGATCATCAGCGCGCCCATGCTGGCCATGGTGAAGAGCCAATAGACCGGGGTCATATAGTCGACCATGGCGCTGAATCCGCTGGCGGCGAAGGCGCCCGCGATCACCAGCACCATCGCAAAGCCGCCCTCGGCCAGCACCGCCCGCGCTGGCACGCCGCGCCCGCCGTCCCAGCGGCCGATGAAGGACAGGGCCGGCAGATCGCGGGTCGCGGCATAGGTGGTGCGGGCGCCGACGATCAGGGTCGAATTGATGCTGGCGATGGCCGAGACCCCCACCACCACCACGATCAGGGTCTTGCCGACACCGCCAAAGGCGCGGCCCATCAGGTCGGCGGCGGGCGCGGTCGAGTGCGCCAGGCCGTCCAGCCCCAGCCCGGCCAGCATGGCGCCGTTGAGGGCTAGGTAGATCACCATCAACACCACCAGGCTGCCGATGATGGTGATCAGCATGCCGCGCCGGTCCGACCGCACCTCGGCCGAAAGGGTCGCCGCGTCGCTCCAGCCGCCGTAGGCCAGGAAGATGTAGATCAGCGCCACCGACATCTGTTTGAGCGATGGCATTGCAGCCGGCGTCGGCGCGATGACAGGCGCCGGCAAGTGCCCGCCCAGGCCCAGCTTGATCGCCGCCGCGACCACGCTGGCGAAGCCGATGGCCACAAGGCCCACGAGACCCGCCTGGGTGATGAAGCCCGTCCTCACGTGCATCAGGTTCAGGCCGACCAGGGCCGCGACGGTGGCCAGGGCGAACAAGGTGTGGCCAACCGGATTCATCGGGATCACTGCCCCGGCGTAGTCAGCGAACATGAAGGCCATCAGGGCGATCCAGCCGGTGTGCATGATCGAGAACCGCGACCAGGCGAACAGCAGGCCCACCTGTCGCCCATAGGCCTTGGACAGGAAGTTGTAGTCGCCGCCGGGATCGGGAAAGGCGGTGGCCATCTCCACATAGCCCATGGCCCCCAGCATCGAGAGCAGGCCGCCCAGCACCCACATGCCATAGAAGTGCCAGCCGCCGATGTTCAGCGCCACGGTGGGCGCCGTCTTCAGCGTATCGGTGGTCATGATCATGCCCAGCGCCAGGACGGTGGCGTGGGCGACCCCCAGATGCCGCTTGGGCGCGTCCGCACGGGCGATGGTGTGATCGTCTGACACGGGCGGGCAGCGTCCTGGCGGGCTTAGGAAGCCAAGCTAGCCCGTGCGTGACGGCTGCCGCAATGGAAAGGCGTCATCCTTCCAACAGTTTAGCGATCCGCGCCTGGAACCAGCTCACCGCGCTCTCGTGGGAGGGCGACAGCGGCCCCTGACGATAGATGCCGGCGTCGATGTTTTCCTGGACCCGTTCGCAGATCCAGGCGTCTTCCTCGGTAATCTTCTCGGTGGTGAGGTGCGCCGCGTCGATGCCCGGCTCCTCGGGTTCGTGCAGGTAGATGTGACTGAGTTCCGTCGCCTCGGCGCCCACGGGCTTCATATGGATCACCAGCAGCACCCCGCGATTGAGCGTCAGGCCGAGATTGGGCCAGACCCAGGCCCAGAGGCCATGCGCATGGTGGTGGTCGTGCCCATCGTCGTCCCAACGCGCCTCGCCGGACTCCACGTCCTGCATGACCACGTCGCCATCGATGCGCACGTCGTCCACGCCCGCATGCACCGCGGCGTCGACGCCGCCATGGACGCCCTCGGAGTGGAAGCCTTCGAGATAGTTCTCGACGAACACCTTCCAGTTACTGGCCACGGCGTGGGTGTCTTCGATCCGCGCGGTGAGATGGGCGCGCCGGCCGAAGCAGGCATCCAGCGGGCGCATGGTGTCCGCCAGCGGCCCGGCCGCCTCGTCGAGGTTCACGAACACAAACCCGCGCCAGGTCTCCACCCGGATCGGGAACAGACTGTAGGCGCCAAGGTCGATCTCGGCCGGGTCGAAGTTGGGCGCGGCCTGCAGGCCGCCGTCGAAGCCGTAGCGCCAGCCATGATACCGGCAGACCAACGCGCCGGGGCAGCGCCCGCGCGCCTCGCCCACCAGCGGCCCCGCGCGATGGCGGCAGACGTTGTGGTAGGCCTTCAGCACCCCGCCCTGGTCGCGCACCACCACGACCGGATAGCCGGCGATGGTCTGGGCGATGTAGTCGCCGGTGCGGCCCAGGTCCGACTCCAGTCCCACAAACTGCCAGGTGCGGGCGAAGATCAGCTGGCGCTCAGCCTCGAAGATATTGGGATCGCGATAGAGCGCCAGGGGCGCGGTCATCGGGCCGGTCGCTGAGGGTCCGTCGCTGCTCATGGTCTGGCGGCTCCTGTGGCCTTGTCGGGCGGCGCGTTCCACCATCCCCCGCCCAGCGCCTGAAACAAGGCCACGGCGTCGGAATACTGCGTCGCCCTGGCCTGGGCGAGGGCAAGCCGGGCCTGGGCGTCGGCTTGTTCGGCTGCGAGGACGATGAGCGGACTGATGTCGCCGAGCCCGAGCTGTTTGTGGGCGATGGTCAGGCTGTGCGCCGCGGCGTCGGCCGATGACTGGGCGGCGACGGCGGCCTTGGCGTCGAAACGCAGGGCATGGACGGTGTCGGCGGTGTTCTGGAAGGCGGCGATGACGGTGGCGCGGTATTGGGCCGCCGCGGCGTCGAACGCGGCCCGCGCGCCGCGCTCGTGATGCAACAGGGTTCCTCCCTGGAAGATGGGCTGGGTCAGGGTTCCGGCCAGGCTCCAGAAGGTGGCGCTGTTGGCGAGCGAGACGCCCAGATCCAGCGGGGCGGAGCCGGCGTTGGCGGCCAGGTTGATGTCGGGCAGGCGCGCGGCCACGGCGACGCCGATCTCGGCGCTGGCGGCGTGCAGCTGCGCCTCCGCCGCGCGCACGTCCGGCCGCTGGCGCACCAGGTCGGCGGGCAGGCTGAGCGGCAGGGCGTCCGGCAGGGTCAGAGCGTCCAGATCGAACGTCGCGGTGACCGGCTCGCCCGGCGTGCGGCCGACCAGGGCGGCGAGCAGGTCGCGGTTGACCTCGAAGGCCTTTTCGAGTGGCGGCAGGGCGGTCTGAGCCTGGGCCAGCAGGGCGGTCTGGGCGGCGACATCGGCGTCGGAGGCCTGGCCGAGCTCGCGCTGGCGGCGGAAGGAATCCAGCGCCCGCTGTTGATCCTGGATCACCGACCTGGCGGCGCCGATCTGGGCGCGCAGGGCGGCGTCCTGGATCGCCGCCAGGGCCACGTTCGCGGCGATAGTCTGGCGGGCGGCTTCCAGTTCGAACCGCTGCGCGTCTTCCAGGGCGCCCAGGTTCTCCACCGCGCGGCGGTTCGCGCCGAAGATGTCCGGGGCGTAGGAAACGCTGACCTGGCTGGTGGTCAGGGTGTAGAGCGACGCACCGGACTCGGTGGGGCTGGACAGGTCCTTGGCGAACTGCTGACGGGTGGGCTGGATACTCGCCCCGACGGTGGGAAAATAGGCCCCGCGCTGGGCCAGGGTCGCCTCGCGCGCGGCGTGTAGGGTTGCGCGGGCCTGGTCGATGGTCGGGTTCTGCTTCAGCGCCTCGTCCACCAGATTGTCCAGAGGCTGCGAGCCGAACACGCGCCACCAATCCCGTGCGACGTCCATGCCGGAGACCAGCCGGGGGCCGGCCTCACCGGGCGCGCCAGCCGCGCCATAGCCGGACGTCGGCGGCAGGGCGGGTGTCTTGTAGTTCGGCCCGACCGCGCACGCGCCGAGGCTGGCGGCGCAGGCGGCGATGAGAAGAACGCGGCGCACGGTCATGGCTCATGCTCCTCGTCGGTGGGCGCGTTGGCCTCGTAGCGACTTTCGATGGCGAAGTAGAAGGCCGGCAGGATGAAGAGGGTGAGCAGGGTGGCGATGGCCAGGCCGCCGACCACCACCGTCGCCAAGCCGCGCTGCACATCCGTACCTACCCCCGTCGCCAAGGCGGCTGGGAACATGCCGACCGAGGCCACGGTCGCGGTGAGCAGCACCGGCCGGAAGCGTTCTGCCGCGCCGGCGATCACCGCGTCGGTCAGGGTCTGGTGGCGTGGCCGCACCCGGTTGATGTTGGAGGTCATGATAATGGCGTTCTGCACCGCCACCCCGAACAGGGCGATGAAGCCCACGGCGGTGGCGATGTTCAGCGTCTCGCCGGTGATGTGCAGGGCGATCAGCCCCCCCAGGGTCGCCAACGGCACGACGCCCAGGATCAGTAATGTCTGCCGCAGCTTGCCGAACTGGGCGAACAGCAGGACGCCCATCACCAGGACCACCAGCCCCATCACCACCACCAGCCGCGCCAGCGCCCGCTGCTGGTTCTCGAACTGGCCGGCCCATTCCAGGCGGTAGTGGTCGCGGTCGAAATGCACCTGGGTGTCGATCCGGTGCTGGGCGTCGGCCAGATATTGCGACAGCGCCCGGCCGCGGTTGTCGATGCGGATGGTGAGCTGTCGCAGGCCCTGTTCGTGGGCGATGGTGTTCTCGCCGCTCTGTAACCGGATATGGGCCACCAGGCTCAAGGGAACCTGCGCGCCGCTGGTCGAGGTCAGGACCAGCTGGCCCAGCTTCTCGGGGCTGGAGGTCACCTCCGGCGGCAGGTGGATGGTGATGTTGTGGGTCTCGTCGCCGTTATAGATCTGGGTGATCGGCGCGCCGCCGACGGCGTTCTGGATCAGGCTCATGATGTCGGCGACATTGACGCCATAGCGGGCGGCGGCGTCGCGGTCGGCCTCGATCACCAGCTGCGGGATCGGCGGACCCTGGAAGATCGAGGCTTCGCCGGTGCCTGGCGTCTGGCGCAGCACGCCGACGATCTGATCGCCGATCCGCCGCATCTCGGCGAAGTCGTCGCCATAGATGCGCAGCACCAGCGGGCTGTGCGCGCCGCCAACGGTGTCGTTGACCCCGTCGATCATGGGTTGGCTGATGCCGACCGTCATGCCCGGAATCTTTGCGAGCCGGTCGGACAGCCGCTGGACGAAGGCGGCCTTGGATTCGTGGTCCGGCCAGGTCCCGTAAGGCTTCAGTCCAACTCCGGACTCGATGTGCGAAGGCGTCCAGACATCGGTGCCGGTGTCGTTCCGGCCAGTCTGGGTGACGATGTAGGAGACTTCGGGGAAGGATCTGACGGCGTGGCGCAGTTCTCCGGCCATCTCGCTGGCCTTGTCCAGGGACAGGCCCGACGGCAGGTCCACCTGCAGCCAGAGCGAGCCCTCATCCAGGTCGGGCAGGAATTCCTGGCCTACGGTGGCGCCGAGCGCCAGCACGGCGATCAGGGCCGCGCCGGCGGCGGCGTAGGCGACCGGCAAGTTCTTCAGCAGCCTGGCCAGCCAGTCGCGATAGCCGTTGCGCAGGTGCTCGATGAAGCGGTTGGGGCGAAGCCGGATCGGGTTCTTCAGCACCATGAAGCCGAGTCCCGGCGCGAGCGCCAAGGCATAGATCAGGGCGCCGAGCAGGGCCGCGCCCACCGTATAGGCCATGGGCCGGAACAGCTTGCCCTCGGCATGGGTGAAGGCCAGCAGGGGGAAGTAGGCGGTGATGATGATCAGGGTGGCGAAGAAGATCGGCTGCGCCACATGGGTCGCGGTGTTGATCGCCAGCCCTTCGGACATCTGATCGCCCGGCAGCCGTTCACGTAGGCGCAGCAGGGCCTCGGTGACGACGATGGCCCCGTCGACGATCACCCCAAAGTCGATGGCGCCCAGGGAAAACAGGTTCGCCGGCATGTGCAACAGGTTCATCATCGTGAACACCATCGCCAGCGCCAGGGGAATGGTGGCGGCCACCACCAGGGCGATGCGGACGCTGCCCAGGAACAACAGCAGGATCAGGCAGACCAGGACCACGCCCTCGACGATGGTGCGGGCCACATGCTCGACCGTGGCGTGGACCAGGTCGTCACGGTCGATATAGGGGACGATCTTGACGCCCTGGGGCGCCAGCTGGGCGTTCAGCTTGTCCACCTCGGCGTGGACGTCTTTCAACACCTGCGAGGGGTTCTGGTATTTCAGCAGATCGACGATGCCCTCGACGGTGTCGGGGTTGTTGTCCTTGCCCAGGATGCCTTCGCGGATCTGGTGGCCGATCTTCATCTGGCCGAGGTCGCGGACATAGACCGGGACGCCGCCATGCTGAGTGACCATGATGGCGCCGATATCGCTGAGCGAGCTCACGCGGCCGACGCCGCGTACGACATAGGACTGCTCGCCCCGCGTCACCCGCCCGCCGGCGGCGATGGCGGTATTGCTGTTGATGGCGGTGACGATGTCGTCGACCGCGACGCCATAGCGGGTCAGGCGGGCGGGATCGAGCTCCAGCTCATATTCCTTGGTGTAGCCGCCGAAGTTGTCGACATTGGCCACCCCCTGCACCTGGTTCAGCGCCGGCACGACGATCCAGCGCTGGATCTCCGACAGCTGCATCAGGTTTTTGGTCTCGGACTCCAGGGTGTAGCGATAGATTTCCCCGGACGGTCCCGAGACCGGGTCGAGCGAGGGGGTGACGCCGCCGGGCAGGGTGACGCCGGCGATGCGCTCGGTGACCCGCTGCCGCTCCCAATAGTCCTCGGACCCGTCCTTGAACTCCAGGCTGATCAGCGACAGGCCCAGTGTGCTGGTGGAGCGGAAGGACACCAGCCCCGGCGTGCTGCCCAGGGCGCGCTCGAGGGGAATGGTGACCTGTTGCTCTACGTCCTCGGCGGCGAGCCCGGGCAGCTGGGTGGTGACCTGGGCGCCGACGGGCGCCAGCTCCGGATAGGCTTCGATGGCGATCTGGGTCCAGGAGAGATAGCCCAGGACCGCGAACACGACCGCCAGGGCGATCGCGATATGCCGATGCCGGAAACACAGCTCCAGCATCCGGCTAATCATTGAGCAGCACTCCGCCACGGACCACGATCCGGTCGCCCGGGGCCAGGCCGCTCAGCACCCGCGCCGCCGTATCGGTCTCGTCGCCCAGCTTGACCGCGCGCCGCTCGAACACCCAGGGCCGCACCTCGACCAGCACGGTGATGGAGTCGTTGTTCATCAGCAGGGCGGATTGCGGCGCGAACACCGCGCCGCTTGCGTCTGACGAGGCCGGGGGTGTGAAGGCGGCGGTGGCGTACATGTTGGGCATCAGCCGGCCACCGGGATTATCGAGAGCGATCCGGACCTTCTGGCGATGGGTGTCAGGCTCTATCACCGCATTCACCTCGCTGACCGAACCATGCAGGGTCTGGCCGGGATAGGCGGTGAGCTGGATGTCGGCCGGTGCGCCCCGCGCGATGAGGCCGACCTCGTCCTCCGGCACATTGGCGGTGATGTAGACCCGCTCGATATTGGTCACCGTCATCAGCACCGCGGTCGGGTCGCTGACCTGGGCGCCGCGGCTTGTAGCCAGGGTGGTGATCACCCCGTCTTGGGGCGCGGTCAGCACCAGCTGGCCCGCCGCGTGGGCGCCGGCGCCGTTCAGGACCTCCATGCGGGCGTGGGCGCGCTCGCGTTCGGACTTTGCCTGGTTGTAGGCGCTCTCGGCCGCCTCGATGTCCTTCGTGGCCGCTCCGCCCGCCTGCTGCACGCCGCGCGCGCGGGTCAGCGCCTTGTCGGCGGTCACAAAGGCGTCGTCGGCCTTCTGGAGGTCGGAATTAGCCTGGGCCAGGTCGCCCGAGGCGATCGTCGCCAGCACCTGGCCGCGATGCACCCGGTCACCCAGGGCGATGTTCAAGGCGACGACGCGGCCCGTCAGGGGCGCCAGGATGTTGACCACCCGCGCCGGGTCCGCCTCGACAATGGCCGGGACATCCAGGCGGCGCCCGCCCGCATCGCCACCGATCGCCTGCACCACCAGATGGGTGCGCAGCGGCGAGCCGGCGGGAATCTCGATCAGCGCGCCGTCATGCACCAGCATGGGCGCGGCGTCCTGGGCTTGAACGCGCTTGCAGGCCGTCGCCGACAGGCCGGCCAGTGCGCAGAGCAGGGCGACGCCAGTTTTATGGAGCGCATGCATCACCAGGACCTCCGTTTCTCTCGCCCGCTCGGGCCGAGGCCGGATCAGGCGAAACAGGTCGACATAGACGTGGTTTGTGACAGCTCAGCCATCGGTGGCCGGCGCTCTAGACCCGACGAGAGGCGGGGTCAATATATATAGGGGGGTATACTATTTTATGACGGACGTGTGACGGCCGCCGGGGCGTCCGATGTCAGGTTAGATAGGCGTGGACGATCTCGACCAGCTCCTCGGCCGCCTGCACGCGGGCGTCGTCCTTGGGCATGTTGGGATCGATCATATGTTCGCGGATGTGGTCTTCGATCACCTCGGCGATGAAGCCCTCCAAGGCGCCCCGGCAGGAGGTCGCCTGCTGCAGCACCCGGGCGCATTCCACATCCTGGTCGACCGCGCGTTCGATCGCCTCCAATTGCCCGCGAATGCGCTTGAGGCGGTTCAGCAGCTTGGTCTTCTCGCGCGCGACGTGGGTCATGGGGCCTTGAGGATTTCAGAGTTGCGGTCGTGTGTGCGAAGTTACATGGCTTCGGACGAGGCGACTATCCAGGCGCCTTCGTCGTCTTCGGATGAAGGTCCCATGAGCCGGGTTTCTCTTGCGATACTGGCGGTAACGCTCACCCTCGCCACGTCCGCCCGGGCGCAAGACAACGACAACGTCCCCGACGTTCGCTGCCTGGTGGTCGCGCTCGACCTGAGCAAATCGCCGGATCCGCAGATGAGGTCGTTGGCCATGTCGGCCGGACTCTATTTTGTCGGCCGCCTGAGGGGCCGCGCGCCAGACCTGGACCTTGAGGCGGCGATCGTCCAGCAATTGCGGATCATGACCCGCGAGGACCTGCGAACCGAACGGGATCGCTGCGGAACTGTTCTCGCCGGCCAGGCGGACAGGCTGGCGGTCATGGGCGAGCATCTGCGTGGCATGGCGGCGGCGACCGCCGAATCCCAACCTCCGCCAGACGCCGCGCCGCCGAAATAACATCGGTTTTAATCCGATCCCCGGACGTCTACGTAAAACACAGGATTTGCCGGCCCTGCTTCGGTTTGGGCGCGCTGCACAGCGCCAGAAGGTTTGACGGATATGGACGCCGGCGTCGGCGGAGCAAACTCATTGGCGGCGCTGCGCCGCGCGGGCGAAGCCAATCCGGCCGTCCGTCTGCTTACGGTCGTGGCGAGCGACATGCGCGCCGGCGCGGACTTCGAACGTCTCGACATCGACCCGGTCGGCGGCGCATTGCTGATCGATGAGCCGCCCGAGGCGGTTGGCGCCGACGCGCTCACGCGCACGCTGGCGCTGATCGACCAGGCAGAGGCGAACGATCGCCACGCCGCCCAGCAGGCCGTGCGAAACCTGCCCTTCGCGAAGGAATTGCTGGATCTGCCCGCGTCCGTGCGTGACGCCGGCCTCAAGGCCTTGCAGCGGCGGCGCTGGAGCTTCGGGGGCTTCGGGATCAAGCGCCTGCCGCTGATCGCCAGCGGCGGCGCCATCGTCGAGCTGGTGCGGGTCGAGCCGGGCCGGGGCGCGGCCGAGCATGACCACACCGCCGAGGAACTGACCCTGGTCCTCACGGGCGCCTACAACGACGGTCACGCGCGCTACGAGCCGGGGGAGATATCCCACGCGGCCCCGGGCTTCATGCACGCGCCTTGCGCCGAGCCGGGCGAGCTTTGCTATCTGATGCTGATCAGCTTCGGGCCGGCCCGCTTTACCGGTCAGATCGGTCTGCTGCAGCGGCTGATCGGCTTCCCCTGGCAGCCGAAGCCGGCGGAGACGCTATAGGGTCGCGGAACTGCTACGCCGGTCGCGCGTAAAGCCTGGGTGACCGCGTCCCCAATCCCCAATATTCGCAAGTATTTGGCTTTGGCGCCGCTGGCGGCGCTGCTCTATGCCTGCTCCCCCAGCACGCCGCCCGCGCCGGCGCCCAAGCCGCCCGTGGCCGCGGCGCCCCAGCCCAAGCCGCCGGCCGCAGCGCCGGTTCCGGCCATGGCCCAGGCCATCACCGGTGCGGCGTTTGCACCGGGCGGTGCGCCCGTCCCTCCTAAGACCGCCGATCCGGTCCTGATCCGCGCCGAAGTCCTGCTTGACCGCGCGGACTTCTCGCCCGGCGTCATCGACGGACTGGCCGGCTCCAACGCCAAAAAGGCGATCGCCGCCTTTCAGGCCGGGCAGAGCCTGACGCCGTCCGGCCAGCTGGACGCCCAGACCTGGACGGCGCTGACCCGGGACACCCGCCCCGTGGTCCAGAGCTATACGATCACGGCGGCGGATGTCGCCGGGCCCTTCTCCCCGAACGTCGGCGAAGACTTCGTCAAGCTGGCCGCACTGCCCAATGGGCCGACCTATGTCTCGCCGCTGCAGGAGCTGGCCGAGCGGTTTCACATGAGCCAGGGCCTGCTGCAGGCGATGAACCCGAACGCCAACCTCAGCGCGGCCGGAACGGTGATCTGGGTTGCGGCGCCCGGTGCGCCGGCCTTCGCCAAGGGCGACGTCAAACATATCGTCGTCTCCAAGGCCAAGGACCAGGTGTTCGCCTATGGCGACGATGAGAAGCTGCTGGCCGTCTATCCGGCCACGGTGGGATCCACCGAGCGCCCGTCGCCGCATGGCCACCACAAGATCAATGGCGTCGCCTGGAATCCCGACTACGTCTACGACCCGTCAAAGCTGAAATGGGGGCCCCGGTCTCACGGTAAGTTCACGATCAAGCCGGGCCCCGAGGGGCCCGTGGGCGTGGTCTGGATGGACATCAATGCCCCGAGCTATGGCATTCACGGTTCGCCGGACCCGACCCTGATTGGCAAGACGGCGTCCCATGGCTGCGTGCGGCTCACCAACTGGGACGCGCTCGCCCTGGCCCATGGCGTCAAGCCGGGCGTGCCGGTGGATTTCGTCTCTTAGAGCCGGTTGGAATTAGTCCAGGCCACCACAAAGTCCGCTCATCCCCGCGCAGGCGGGGACCCAGGCGACTGGGCGCCATTCGATCAGCTGCGCCAAGATCGCAGCTGCAAGATCGAGTCTGGTGACCCTGGGTCCCCGCCTGCGCGGGGATGAGCGCAAAATTAGAGCCATCTCATCCCAACGCGCTCTAAGCTCGGCCCCCCGCGTGCTATCAGCGCCCGGTTTGTCGGCCCAGCCGACCTGTCGCGCGAGCCGCAATGAACTATCGCCACGCCTTCCATGCCGGAAACCACACCGAGGTCTTCAAGCATGCGGCGCTGATCCTGATCTTGGAACACCTGGCGCGGAAGCCGCAGGGCTATGTGATGCTCGACACCCACGCG
>Ga0302313_10000686_pt1 | contig 28360 bp, 11 predicted proteins | sample III_Palsa_N2_2_FD_200454 | JGI IMG/M metagenome (GOLD analysis project Ga0302313, IMG submission 200454) | Peat permafrost microbial communities from Stordalen Mire near Abisko, Sweden - III_Palsa_N2_2 | ecosystem: Environmental > Terrestrial > Soil > Palsa > Peat permafrost | place: Sweden...
TAAGCAGATTGCCCATCGCCTTGTCCGATGTAGCTCCAAAGTTGCTAGAAAGTGCGCAACAAATCGATATACGAATCCTTGTTCCGCGTGTGGGGAACGGCGTGGGGATCGCTGTGGAAAAACCGTCATATCGTCTTTATTTTAATTTTTATTTTAATCGCCCGGGAATCCCGGGGGCAACCAAAAAACTGCTTAAAATAATAAGATAAAAATCCCAAACGGGGATTCGAATCGGGCCTTTGGCCACCCCGAAAATCTGCGAAAGCGTAAGGTTTTGTGGGTTTCGCACAGGTTCAGCCTGATCTCCTGTGTGCAGGATAGCGAAAGTGTTGAAGCTTGGCACCATGGTGATTCAGGGCGTATTGCGAGACCGCTAGGAGACTGTAATCAAGCCGGTTTGTATTGCGATGAAGATCGCTTCGGTGCGGTCGCTGGCATCAAGCTTTTCCGTAATGCGTTGGAGGTGGTTTCTGACTGTGAATTGACTTAGGCCAAGTGTTCCCGCGACCTCCTTGTTCGTCAGACCCTTCGCTACCAGTTCGAGGACCTGCCTTTCCCGCGTACTCAAACCCGCCGTCATTCCTTGATCGGACAGACGATCTGAGATACGGCGGGGGAACGCTTGCTTTCCCCGGTGAACCGCACGAATGGCCTCCATGATGGCCTCAGCTGATGCCTCTTTATGAACATATCCCTGGGCGCCCGCCTTCATCGCCTCGTAAATCTCCTCGTTGTATTCAAAGCTGGAGAGGACGATCGAACGCGCACGAGGCGCAATCTCTCGGATCTTCTGCAATGTTTCAATGCCGGAAAAGCCGGGCATCCTGAGGTCGACCAGAACGATATCGACGGGGGCCCTCTCCAGGATCGATAGAGCTTCAAGTCCGCCGGCGGCAGTTCCCACCACCTCGATGTCTTCCTGTAAACCAAGGAAGGCGCCGAGCCCAAGTCTGACGACTGGATGATCATCGATCATGAGGAGCCGAATCTTCATATCTGCTGATCCTATCTCGAATCTCATGGCGTACGACCGATGCGCTACGTCCGGCTAAATAGTACGTCCTCGCAAACCTCTGAGCATACCGGATGCAGCTTCAAGCAATCCGCCTGTGGCAGAGTGCCGAGAGCAAACCAGCACTGTCGTTCCTTCGTCGGGCTTGCTAATAATTTTAAATTCGACCTTTGCGGTCGCCGCTCGACTCTTCATGCCCTCTATGCCCAACCCATCTTGAACGGCTTCCATATCGAAGCCGCTTCCATCGTCAATCACTGTTAAACAAGACTGCTTCCGGCCAATGGCAAGTCGAATCGTCAGTGTGTGGCATCGGCCATGCCCGATGGCATTACTAACCGCTTCCTGGCCGATCCTGAAGAATGCATCTGTGACGGCAAGCGGAAGGGTCAGGTTCGGGCCGCTGAATGAATCATCTATCTTGAGTTCTCCTCCGTCACTCAACCTCTCGGCATTTTCTTTGAGAGACGCTACGATGGCAGCTGCATCTCGGTACTGTGGCCGGAGCGAGGAAATGGCCCCGCTTGCTTCTTTATGACTGAGCTTGACCATCTGTAAAGCGCTGCGTATGTGTGCTTGAACATACGATTCGCCTCGTCTCTCCTGGCTTGCCGCCTGTAGTTGGTAGCCGATCCCGGTGAAACTCTGTGCCAAAGTATCGTGTATTTCAAGGGCCAATTGTTCCCGCTCATGCAGCACAGACCGCATCCTCCACCGCTGCACGAGATGCAGTGAGATCAAAAGAGAAGCGATAAAGGCAATGAGCGCTGCCGACAGCCACAGCAAATGCCGGGTCGACCACCAGGGAGGGCCGCTCACTACATCCACCCGGTCGGTGATGACTGCGAAGGGATAAATCCCTTTCGTGAACTTTTCGCTGATGGTTGCGGCGCCTCGCAGGCGCAGGCGGCTGCCGGGCTCAAGATCGCGAGGGACGACTCGAAAATCCGGAGGACCTATCGCCAGGAAGACATAATTTTCGTCGGTCAGAACAAGCTCGTATCCCTCGGGTCGCGACGTTGCGGATACCAGGGTGCCTTCCACCGTGATCGAGCGCCCGCGATAGAGACCGTCCGCGAATTGGGAGGCAGTAACTGCAAGGGGCGGGCTCGGCATGTCGGACCAGAGCACCCGAATCTTCGCATCGTCCAGATGGCGTGCCAGGCCTTCATAGACCACCGTGGCGTGAACTTCGACCATGTCGCCCAGTTTTAGCGGGGGATGAGGCCCATGAGTGGCTACGATGATGCTGCCGGTGTAGTCCTGAACCATGATGAGGGGAAGGGTGGAGATCACCGATCCGACAATGGTCACGTCTGGACCACGGCCCGGCGGTCCCACCAAATGGCTGACGTATTGAATGTCTTTCGGGAAGACGTGTTTCAGTGCTTCTCGTTGCATTTCGGACATATAACGCTCAACCGAAGCTGGCGTAAGGTCGATATCGGGATGGTTTGACTCTGGGAAGATCTGATCGTGCTGGATCTCTGCCTGGAATGCTCTGAGCGTTGTTTCACCGGCGGGTTGGATCTTTAGATTTCGCCATCGTGCTGAGGTCAGAGAAGAACGCAGGCCGGTTCGTCCGGCAATGATGCAGGATGGATCTTGGATGGTCGTGGAGACAGAACTACCATCTGCAAAGGTAACTACGAAGACGAACTCACATTTCACTGCGACGACGTGAAAGTGTAGCCAGTCGTTCACGTCAACATGAGAGCTGAAAGATTGTCTGGCGAGAAGCTGCCAGCCGAAATCAGCTCGACCAAACTCGATGACCCCTTGAGAAGGTTTGATCACAGCGAGGTATCCGCGATAGGAATCGACGCCTTCCTCCTCACCTCCGGAGCGAAGGATTAAGCCGACGTCCCCATGTGGATCATCCATTTGGACATCGGATTCAACCTGATAGTCACTAAGTGGCTCATGGCGTTCGATCAATTTCGCACCACGTTCCTCGGAGGTGTTTACGACTTCGCCAGAGCGCAGGCTCCAGGAGCCCCCTAGAGCCTGCGATTGGTTAGGGTTTGAAAATGTTGCCAGATATGAACCGCTGTGCATTCGTTCTTTGGATCGTTGGCTCTCCAGGACAAATGTAAGGGAGCATGCGATCACGAGCGCGGCCGCGAAAACATAAATTCGTGCAAGTTTTTGGGAGCCGCGCCGCTTCATTGATCGCTCCAGCGGTACTGTGAGAATTCCCACAACCGTGCCACATTCGGCGAATGTATCGTTTGCCGCGTCAGCAGGATGGGTGGCACTTTGGTGGTGCCGCTCACTTTCTCGCCGCGCATCTCCGCTTCAAGATTCTTCATTGCGATCTGGCCGATCGTTCGGGTGTCTTGAGCGATCACCGCATTGATGGCCCCCGCTTGAATGGGGATCAACGACTCTTGATCGAATCCCACAATGGGGATACTTGCGTGAGAATCACTCGCGAGCTTGGCATAGAGCGCGCCACGTGTCGCCATGTCTGAAAGAGCGACGATCGCATCGATATGATTCGGCCCGTCCAGGACCTCCTGTGCAAACTTTTGTTCAAGGGCGACCATGGAGCCCTTGAAGCGTCTTTCGACGATATGTATGCCAGGAGCTCTTCGGGATAATGCACTTTCGAAACTGCTTTCGCGGGAGGCCCCACTCTCCAGTGTTCCGCTGATGCCGATGATCGCAATGGCGCCGTGGCCTCGAAGGATGGTAGCGACTTGCTGCGCGGCAAGATCGCCGCTGGCTTGCTCGTCGCTCGTGACATAGGACAACAGTGGCCCTGGTAATGGGCCAAGCTCGTCATCGACAATAACTGCGGGGATATGTTTTGTCTCTAGTTGAAGAACGGCACTGCGTAACGCAAGGATATCGTTCGGTGCAAAGATAACTCCGCCGGGATGCTGGTTCTCGCCAGCCGCGAGCAGGTTTAACTGTTTCTCAGGATCGGCTTCATCGGAAGGAGCATTCCAATAAATATGGAAGCCGCTCCCGCGAGCAACTTCCGCCACGCCGAGATGCAGAGATTCCCAAAGGGGTGTTGCTGTCGTACGTGGGATCACAATAATCGTGGGTTGTCGGCTGCTGCAGCCAGTGATTGCCGAGAAAAATAGGCACACAATGCATAACGGAAATAGGCCGGGCTTGCTCATCCAGATCTTTCTCCTTGCGGCGCATGCGGTAAGCCTGAACGAATTCTTCCAAGGTGTTGAGTATACAAAGGCCTGCTCTGCGCTGAATCGCAAAGACCGTTCCAGGCAATCAAAGACAACCAGTACATCTGTACCAAATCAGGCCTGACCCGCGTCAGCTCTCGTTTCAAGGGATGCCGGTGTCCCCTAATGAAGCCATCGAAACCGAATCGGACGTGGTTGACCATACCGGAACATGTATACGTATCTCGCTAAGTAGACGAAGGATATTCAGCCCCTTCTGCATCTCAAATGCTTCAAACGAGTCGCCAACTCCCATACGATACATGGGTCGGATTCATCACCTGCCAAAGTCGCTTATCCGCACATTTTTCTGCGTTAGTACATTTGCACCATGCGCTCGGCATGTCCGCTGGAGCAATATTCTTCGGCACTCGAAAAATAGAAATTTTGAATACTCACCATTCCCACCCAACATACGGGCAATGGCAGTTCTTTGGATTTGGAGACCTCAGGATGTACGTAGCACAAGCGAACGCAAAGAGGGATCGCATCACTTTTCACGGAATCAGAGGTGCAGAACGTGGCGAGTTGAAGGAGAGTCAGATGCCGGTTGAAGGATGTACGGTAGGAACGCGCCAAAACGGGGATGTCTTGTGTGCAAGACGCCTTAGTCCGCAGAGAAAGAGATTCAGTTGAAAATTTCCATTCATCTACCGGAGCGGAGCGTTGTGTTGAACAGACTAAAGGGGTCAACAAGATCAGTTATGACGAGTGAAAATCAAAGTTCAAATCAGTCTTGCCACGGACTGCCTTCGTCCGGACGTAAAGTGTCATGGTTCGCATCGGCTTTGAGGGGCAAGCGTGGATCTGCCGTTGCCATGCGATCGTTGCTCGTCCTTGTGGCCCTTGCCTTCGGCTGTCTGCCGGTCGCGAACGCGCAAACCTCGGCAACACTGGATGGCGTTGTGCATGATTCCACCGATGCTGTGATCCCTAAAGCGAAGATCGAGTTGAAGAACGTCGCCACCGGTAAATCTCTGACTGCTGTCAGTAATCACGACGGTGTCTTCTCTTTTTCGGGCGTGGACACTGGCGATTATGAACTTTATGTCAGAACGCCAGGTTTTCAGGAAGCCGAGTACAAGGGCATTCATCTGAACCCGGGCGATGAGCGGACCTTCAGAGACATCAAATTGGTCGTTGGTGATGCGGTGTCCGTTACGGTGACCAGCGTTGAAGGACAGGTCAGCCTGGATTCAGGTGAAACAAGCACGCTTATCTCCAGCGACGACATCGAGCACCTGGCCATCGAGGGTCGTGACGTCACGGAATTGCTCAAGATACTTCCTGGAATGGCGATCATCCAGAACTCAACAACGTTTTCCAACGCTCCTCAAACGGATCCGTCCATTGTGTCTTTTGGAGGAGCCATAGGAAATTATTCGGGAAACGGAACCCAGACCAATTCAACCTCGCTGCTTACCGACGGCATGGATATTACCGATCCGGGGTCGTACGGCTCTGCCATCCAGAACGTCAATTACGATCAGGTGGCGGAAGTCAAAATTCAGACCGGCAGCTTCACCGCGGATACGGCTCATGGTCCGATCGTAGTCAATGCAATTGGCAAGTCGGGTGGCAGTAGTTATCACGGCTCTCTCTATACGTATGGGCGTACCCATCAGCTGAATGCGGCCGACTGGATTGCAAAATACACTGGAGAGCCCACGCCGAACGATCGGCAGATCTACCCTGGTTTTTCCATCGGCGGCCCTGTCCTGATTCCGAAATTGGATTTCAACCGGTCAAAGAAACTCACCTTCTTCCTGGGCGGTGAGGAATATGCCCAGCGCAACATCTATGCCTACAACAACGCTTATGCTGCGACGGTGAGCGCGATGGTTCCCACGGCGCGCATGCGTGTCGGCGATTTCAGCAATGCCGAACTGGCCAAAATGCTCGGCCCGAGCCAGATGCCGGGAGCGAACGGCAATTGCCAATTGACGTACACCTCCGGCGGCGGAACTGTTTCCAATGTGTACGCAAACATCTGCCAGCAACCAACACAAGGACCTGCCGGAGCTAACGCCGAACCTCTGACCAACGGCGACTTGAGCGCTTATAAGGATCCGCTGGGATCGCTCATTCTCAACTCGATGCCACTGCCCAACGTTCCAAGCAATGGAACGTATAACTACATCACTACAGATTTCTTAAACAGCAATCTGGCCCAGGGCCGCGCCCGTCTGGACTATGCACTATCAAACGATACGCACATGTTTCTAGCGTATGGGTTTGAGACCGGGAAACAGTATCAACCTTCAAACACGTATGGAAGAAGCGCACCGAACGGTGAGGGGGGTGGCTTGGACACGCCTGGTGGAGGGTTTATTTCCTCTGCAACGTCGCATGTCGTCAGCATGGAGGTGACGACTGTCATCGGTGCTTCGCTGACAAATCAATTTTATGGGGGCGCGGCGTATTTCAGCCAGCCATTCCATCTGAGGACTCCTTCGGCCGTAGAAGGGAATCCCTATGCGACCCAAGGGCTTCTCTTCAACAATGGGTCCCAGGCTATGCCCAGCGACCAAACCTACGGCTCTGCTACCTATTCCGGATTGCCCTTCTACACCATCGAAGATCCAACCTATGGCACCGACTTTACCAAGAAGCAGATGCGGCTCGGCGGCGACAATGTGACCAAGCTGATTAAGCGGCACACGCTTCGCGCCGGAATCTTCTACCAGTGGGTGGATAACCCTCAACTCTCCGGAGGGCAGAATACCAATGGCTCGCTCAGCGATTATTACCATCCTGCATCATTCACCGATGCGGATGGGTCGGTGGTATACAGCTCCTCGAACAATATGGCCGATATCTTCGAAGGTATTATCGGTGGCATTAGCCAGGTGAACAAGAGGGTTGAAACTAACCTGTATTTCTATTCTCTGTCCGGTTACGTACAGGACCATTTCCTGGCTACCAAACACTTGTCTCTTGATGGCGGTGTCCGGTTCGAGCATTTCACTCCATGGATCGATCCCCATGGCCAGGGCGTTGCGATCTTCAATGACACGGCTTATGCTTCTGGTACTCCCTCGGCTTCGCCGGGCGTTCTTTATCATGCTATCGATCCAGCCATCCCGAATACCGGTGTCCCCACTCGTCCAGTGTGGATCGATCCAAGAGTCGGAGCTGTTTATGACTTCTTCGGGGATTCAAATACTGTGCTCCGCGTCGGCTTTGGCATTTATCGCCAGCACGATTCCTATACCGACGGTCTCTTGTCGGCGCAGACAGCAGAGGGACAACGCAGCTATTCCACCCAGGCGAGCGGCCATACCTTCAAAAATCTGTATCTGAATCAGGCCAGCGTGACCAATACGGCAAACGGCTTTGTCGTGGACAGCAGTATCTACACGCGCATGTCGAACGATGACCAGCTGCCAAGTGTGATGACCTATGACCTTGTGCTAGATCAACGTTTGCAGCGCAAGCTGGCTTTTGAGATGGCGTACATCGGAAACAATGGGACCCACCTGATGGAGGCCAACAATTTGAGAAATATCAATGCCATGCCCTATGGCACCTTATATGGCCCCCAGCCGAACACTGGCCGTATCGATACGGCACCAAGCGTTGGTCAGATTTGGCCGCTGTTAGCGCCGATCAATACCGGAAACGATAACATCGCGAATTTGACCACCGCGGATACCGACTCGTACAGGAAATATCCTCTTTACAACGCCATCTATGCTATTCGGCACAGGGGATATTCAAATTACAACGGAATGCAGGCATTGATTTCCTGGTCTCCGGGGCATGGGCGGATCAATGCCAACTATACGTGGGGTAAGGCCCTGGGCGCGGTGGCTGGACCCGACCCGGTAACCATCCAGAACGATTACATGCCATTGAGCTTCGATCGCACGAATATCATCAACGCCACATACTACTATGCCTTCGGAAATATAACCCGGCATCGTGTACTGGGATGGGCCGCAAATGGCTGGGAGGTGTCGGGTATCTCCAGTTATCAGGGTGGCACGCCTATCACCAGCCTGATGTCTTCCAACTTCAACCTGACTGGCTCGCTGATTGTTCCCCTGGGAAGCCTGGCGACGACTCCGGGCACCAACAAACAATGGCCGTGTGCGACCCCTTACTCTACCGCAAATCCAACATTGTGCCAGGTGCCACTGACTAGCTCGCTTGCTTTTGGCACGCCGGACATATCCCTGCAACCCACGATCGTTGGAAGCCCGAAGGGCAAAAAGCCTCATCAGTACATTGACGGCACAGTATTCCGTCTTCCTGTCATCGGCAGCAATGGCCCAACAAGTTACGGAAACCTGCGCGGCCCCGCTTACTTTGACAGCGATCTAACCATGAGCAAGCAATTTACGATCCGCGAAAAAGACCATCTTCAATTTCGCGTTGCTTCCTACAATTTCCTGAACCGCGCAAACTATACCTTTTCGTCTCTTTATCCCGGTTCGTATGGATTGAATTTTACGCAGACTGAGACAGGTACGAACCTTAACTCGGACTTGTCGAATGCAACCAATCAGCAGGCTAATTTCGGATCGACGCCCATCCGCACCGGACGCAGAATTATGGAAATATCGGTGAAATATCAATTTTGAACGGTGTGCACGTGCCTATGTTGTTGCCCTGGAGCCAAGGTAGAAAGATGGAGAATGTGGTTATGAAGGTGAGAGCTTCGATGTATAAGGCTGTCTATAGTCTGTCTCGATTCAAAGTGTGCACGGTGTCCCTGATACTGATTGTGTTGGCAGGCGTGCCGGGTGCAATGGCGCCGGCGTCTGCCCAGACCAACACCCAAACACACCCGTTCTCTTTCTACATACCGACGGGCGTGCCCACGGCAACTTCCACTATGTTCTCCAGTGGAACAAGCATTTCACCGGGCAGGATTGGTGTGGATAAGAGTGGCAATGTGTATTACATCAGTCACGTAAGCGGCGCTTCCAGTACGCTCTATGAACTCCCAGCGACCGGGTCCGTACTCACAGCTTCGACGCCAACGCCGTTAATCACCGGGCTCGGCCAGACCAATGCCAACACCGCCTTTGTCGATGCCGCCGGGACGTTGTGGGTGTCAAATGGAAACGGCTCGGGGGGTTCTCTAATCGAAATCCCCACGTCGGGCGGAATTCCGGATGTTGCGGCGATCACCGGCAACGGCAACTATAGCGCGACGACAGGTCTGCCGCTGACCTATATCACCACCGCCTGCGTTGCCTCTCCGACCGCTCCCTGCGTCTGGTCCGCCAGCGGTATCGTCTCGAATCTCACCACCCTGCAGATCGCCGACATGTATTCGGATGGGGCTGGCAACGTCTATCTCGTCGATGCCAGCGACAGTATCTCCAACGGCTCCTACAACCGGGTGCTTCAGTTCAATACGTCTACCGGGGGTACTAGCACGACACTCGCTGACCGGTTGACCAGTAACAGCTACGCACAGATAACCGTTGCCGGTGACGGCAATCCTTACTACTGCGATAGCGTGACAGGAAATGCCAAGGGTGGCTTGGTCTCGGTGATTAGTGGGGGAACCCTTACCACTGTTGCAAATTTGTCCCCTGCCTATAATCCAGGCAGCCCTTACCTTACTGTCCTCAATGCCAGCGTAAAAGTCACGACGCCTACTGGCATTACTACGGATCCGTGGGGCAACCTGATCATCTCCGGCCCCATCCAGATCTCCGATGTGCCTATGGAAAACGGCGCTCTGAACTTCAACGACCAATTCAATCTGCTTCTCGCTGTCTCCGGCGCCGATTCTCCGATGTACACCAATAACGTCGTATACGGGGGCACCTTCGATGTGCATGGCAGCTACTACTATGCCTCCGCGACCAACATCATGCAGACTCAGATGAATGGTTTCAACTTCGGTCAGGTTAACCTTGGCATGTTGGTGAGTACCGGTGTGCCGTTCTTGAACTTGACCTGGGGTTTGCCGAGCTACCTGGAGACATCCCTTGTCGCCACGGCTTCGCCCAACACCCTTCCAGCCGCGAATGCAGCCTATCTGCAGAGCTTCCCCTTTAGCGGAACAAAGAGTTACTTCGGTGGCACTCCCTATAGCGCCTCGACACCGGGGCAATATACGCAGCTATTCTTCCAACCCGTTCACCCTGGGCAGTTGAGGGGCGCACTTTCCCCGCAGGGATTTTCGAGCGCGCTGGAAGCAACCGATTCCAACTATTCCACGGACCTCTATCTATATGAAGCCTTTCAGGCCAACATGCAGGGTGTAGGCGTTGGACCGCAACCGATGTTCTTGCCTGGTACACCATCCACACCGGTGACCTTATCGCAGTTGTACACGTCCTACAACGCCACAAAACTAGCCGTAGGCTTTACGCCCATGGGTGTGGCAATCGATTCCTTTGGAGATATCTTCGTTGCCGATACCGCCAATACTTCGCTCGATCTCGACTGCCTTGCGGTTACGCTCAATACGGCGCAGGATTACAGAGCTGGTGCGGCTGGCAGCGGCTATGCGAACAGCTATTGTTTAACCAATGGCCTGGGAGTTACCGGTGGCACAACCCTTGCCGGCCTGACTTTTGCTGTGAGCGCTACAGGTGCTTCGGGTGCCACCTTCCCCACGAGCTTTATCAATCCGATCGACGTGGTGATGGATGGCGCCAATAATGCCTACGTCCTCGATAGCGCTTCCGGCACGGCCTCGGTGACCAAGCTCTCGTTTACCACGATGATTCCCAGCGTGGTGGTGCCGAGCGGTACATCTGTGGGAGGTGTCGCACTGAACTCCCCTGAGGGCATGGCGATCGACGGTTACGCCAACCTCTATATCGCCGATACGTTAAACGATCGCATTATCCAGGCCCACCAGTACAACGCGACGTATTCGCAGAACACCGTATATGTCCCCAGTTCGACGATCTTCGGGGGAACCGCGTTGAACCGTCCCATGGGTCTGGGACTCGACGCAGCCGGCGATCTCTTTATCGCCGATACGGGTAATGATCGCATTGTCGAATACAGCTTGAACGGCGTACCCAGCGTGGTTGGCACAAAAGGCGTCACGCTGGTCAATCCGACGAGCGTGAAGGTTCTTCCCTCCGGTGCATTAATCGTTGCGGATTCGACGCTTGGACTGATTCTGGTCAATGGTGGCAATGCTTCTCTGCTGAGCACCGGTTCCACCACTCTTTATAGCACTCAGGGAATGACGATCGATCAGTTCGGCAATGTCTTCGTTGCCGATCCGGCAGGTCAGCAGATTGTGGAACTCAACTTTAGCGTCCCTGCCACGGCGACCCCCTTCCCGCCAACCCTGATCGGTACGAGCAGCACGGAAACCTCGTACATCTTCAACGAGGGAAATGCGCCGCTAGTCTTCTCTGCCGCGCCTACGACGACCGATAGCTCCACTGCTGCGAACAATGAATTCAGCGTTGATGCCGGAAACACTTGCACAAATGCTGCTTCACTTGCCCCCAATGCAAGTTGCAGTTTGGTCATGGACTTCACGCCGGCTTCAACCGCAATTCAGTACGTGTATAGCTACGTGCCTGGAACGGTCACTGTCGCCGATAACCTGCAGTCCTATACCTTGGTTGCGAATCCCAACTCCACCGCGGAGGATATCGGTTCGTTTGGCACCACGGGGGGTACGCAGACGGTTCAACTGAAGGGCTATCCTACGGTGCCGGAAACGGCGCAGACGATCACGTTTACCGCTCCGACGCCGATTACCTGGAGTTCCGGGACATTGCAGTTCAATCTCGTAGCGACCGGTGGCGCATCGGGGCAGCCAGTAACCTTCAGCATCGTTCGGGGTCAAGGCACCCTGAGTGGACCGAACAACAGTGTGTTGACGGTGCCGAACTTCGGCTCAACCGTGATCGCCGCGAACCAGGCGGGCAAGCTGGTCGGCACCACCTACTACGCTCCGGCGCCGCAGGTAGAGCAAACGGCCGTGGTGAACCCGCTTTATACCACGGCTACGCCAACCTTCTCTGTAGCGCAGGGAACCTACACGTCTGTACAAACGGTAACGATCAGCGATGCAACTCCCGGCGCCATCATCTACTACACAACAAATGGCAACAAGCCGACTCTCAGTTCGCTTGTTTATACCCCTGGCACCCCGATCAATGTACCGGTCACTACGACCATCCAGGCCTTCGCGTTATTGCCGCAGGGGGGCTACGCGGAGAGTCCAATTGCGTCCGCGACCTATACGCTGAATCCGGATTTTGTTCTCTTTGCCTACCAGACTACCTTCAATATCCCTGCTGGACTCTCCGGTGGCGCGACGATCTCCATCGCGCCTCTCTTCGGTTTCGATGCGCCTGTCACGTTATCGTGCTCGGGGCTGCCTTCGGGCGATAGTTGCAGCTTCATACCGCAGACGATACCGGCGTTGTCGCTTGCCGCAGGCGCCACCGGGTACTCCGCGCTTACGATCCATACCTCCGGAACCGCTTCCTTAGGGAGTCCCGGAAAGTTACCTTTTGCACCGAAGGGTCCTTATGCGCCGGTTGGAACACTAGCCGTTGCGGTCTTCCTCTTCGGCATTCGCAAGCGCAAACGTCTGCTGACGGTGGTGCTACTGGTGGCGAGCGCCGCAGGGGCAGGTATGCTAAGCGGTTGTTCTTCCTCCTCCGCCAGTTCACTTCCAACCACCACCTTCACTTTGACCGCAACTTCGGGATCCGTCGTTCACTCACAGACGATCACTCTGATAGTGAACAACTTCTAACTGAAAAGTGGGGACAGGAGCAGAAAAGTGGGGAGTGTTTTCATGAACAGGAGATCTTTTATGCGTAAGGATGCCGCAAGGCCTTTGTGGTTGAAAATGTTGGCTATGACTTTGGCGCCGGCGCTCTTTGGCTCTATGGCCACCAACGCGATCGCCCAATCGAACTACGTTCCGAGTGGCGTTCCTACCGTCACCTCGACGCTCTCCGCAAGTACTTCGTCGGGCAGAGTGGGTGTGGATAGGGCGGGCAACGTCTTCTACATCAACCACGCGAGCCCGTACACCTTGTACGAGCTTCCCGCAGCGACTCCTACCACGCCCGTACCCCTGATCTACGGCTTGGCGGCCACGGGTTCCAATGCCGCATTCGTCGATGCCAGTGGTGTGCTTTGGGTTACTGTCAATTCGGGCACCCAAACGCTTGTTGAGATCCCGGCCTTAAATGGCGTTCCCAATACCGCTCTGGTGACCGGCAGCGGAAGCTACAACGGCGCCAGCGGCGGTCTAGCGGTCAGTGCGATCACAACGGCCTGCACGGCCTCGCCCACTGCGTCCTGTGCCTGGAGTAACAGCAGCATTGCGACGAGCCTTACCAGTAGCATCTCCGCAATTGTGGACGTCTACTCCGACGGCGCGGGGAATGTCTATCTTCTGGATGACTACGACGCCACTTCTTCGGGCAGTTACGACCGCATTATTCGGTTCAAGACCAGCGCGCCTGCCACCGGCTATCTGCTCGCGGACAGCCTGGGAGTGGGCGGCGGCGGCCAGAACACGGTCGCGCAGCTCACCGTGGCCGGCGACGGAAATGTCTACTACGTCGATAGCATCACCCATGGCACCGCGAGCGGAAAGACCTATTTAATCGGTCCTGCGACGGCTACCGCTGCGGCGACACCGACACAGGTGGGAATTACAGCATCGCTGGGCGCCCCGGTGGAGGTTATAGCCGGCAAGGCGGTCGGTATCTCCACCGATCCTTGGGGAAATTTGATCATCGTGGGTGTTACGCAGATCGAAGAGGTTCCGCTCGAAGGCAGCGCCTTGAACTTTGTCGATGAGTTTGGTGTGACAAACGTTGCCGGACAAGCCAGCGCCAATTTCCCGATGGCTGCCACTGCCGCGAACATCAACTATGGTGGCGCCTTCGATGGGCATGGCACCTACTACTACGCCAGTTCCACCAACGTGATGCAGGAGCAAATTGGCGGTTACAACTTCGGTCAGATCTCCGTGGGCACCCTCACGCCTGCACCCTTCGTCGACTACTTTATCAACTTGTCGGTCACGAATAAGAGCTATGCTTTCCCAACCATGACCATACCTGCCCTGAGCACAGCAAATCTTCCGCTGCTGCAAAGCTTCCCTTATGGTGGGAGCAAGAGCTGGACCTCGGGAGGCTCATCGTATGCCTTGGGCTCCGAACAATATGCACAGCAATACTTTCAGCCAGCGCATCCCGGTTTGTTGCGGGGCTCCTTCCAATTGCTGCTGAACACCGGCAGCAATACGCCGTGGGTCACCGCCAACTTCCAAGGCATTGGTGCCGGTCCTCAGACGTTTTTCCTGCCCGGAACTGCAACCAAGGCAATCGCCCTGACGCAGCTGGGCACGACTCCCGAGCAGACTGCAACAGCGAAGGCTTTCACGCCTGCAGGGCTGGCGCTGGATACGTTTGGCGATATCTTTGTCGCCGACAGCGCAAACCATTCAATCGACGTCAACTGTCTGGCCACAACGGCTGCTGCGGCGCAGGTGTCTACTGCGAACCCCACGACGGATACCTACTGCCAGGCAAAGGCGGGCACGACCGGCGATGTCTTTGAGCTGGCAACAAATTTCGTAACCCCCGTCGCCGTCGCTGTGGACGGCGCCAACGCTGTGTACGTGTTGGATAGCAGTATCAGTTCCAGCACCAACCCGGTCACCAGGCTGGTGCCTGGCCTCAATTCGAGTGCCGTAATCAACGATGCCATGGTTTCGCAGGTGATAGTGCCATCCGGAGTGACCATCGCCGGAACATACATGAGCAATCCTCAAGGAATCACCCTCGACGGCTACGGCAACATCTATATCTCGGATACCGGCAACAACCGCATCGTGCAGGCCCATCAATACAACGCACCTTACTCGCAGAACGTTGTCTATATTCCCAGTTCGACCACCTTCGGGGGAACCGCGCTCAGCGGACCCACCGGATTGGCCGTTGATTCTGCCGGCGATCTCTTCATCGCCGACACAGGGAATAACCGCATTGTTGAGTACAGCGTGACTCACGTCGCTAGTGTCGTCAGCGTCAGTGGCATCACGCTGAAGGCGCCCAACGGCGTCTCGGTTCTGCCTTCCGGCGCTTTGATCGTCAGCGACCAGAACAACATCATTTCGCTTGTCGATGCGGGCGTGGGTACGGCACTCACATTCCCCGCGGCTAACTTCTCTACGCTGACCCCAGGTACGGCCGCGGGTGTGGCTCTCGATTTTTTCGGCAATATCTATGTTTCAGACTCGAAGAACTCGCAAGTCGTCGAGCTAAATGTCAACTCACCCGCCAATGGACCCCTCTTCCCGAGCCGGGCGGTAGGCACCTCGAGTGCGGATGAAGACGCCTACGTGTACAACTCCGGCACCTCTGCCCTGGCCTTTAGCGCCACGCCTTCATTGTCCAGCGCCGTCAACTACAGGATTGATTCTGCATTGACAACCTGCACCACCAGTTCCCCAGTCGCTGCGAATTCGGACTGTGCGCTGGCGGTTTACTTCACGCCGCAGTCGCTAGGGATCCTGACGACGACAGCGACCCTGACCGACAATCAACCAGTGGTCAGCGGGACTTCTGCGGTCACCTACGGTTATAAGGGAACCTTCGCTGCCAGCTCGTCGCAGACAGCGCTTTTCAGCAGCTCACTGACGCCGCAGACCATTACCTTCGCAAATCCTGGCACCCAGACAGTTGGCACGCCTCTGACTCTGGTTGCGTCGACGGCCACACCGGCTAACCAGAACCTCCAGATCAGCTTCTCTTCCAGCACCACCAGTGTATGTACGGTCAGCGGCACCACGGCGACCTTCGTCGCGTCCGGCGCCTGCACGATCACAGCCAGTGTGCCCGGCAACACGGTCTATGCGCCGGCATCGCTCAGCCAGACCTTCACGGTCAATGGCACGCCGCAGACCATTACCTTCAACCCGATCGGCACGCAGCTCTACGCTTACGGCCTGACGGTACCGCTTTCCGCCACAACAACCGCGACAGGCCTGGCCGTAACCTTCACCGTCGATCCCAGCACTACTAGCGGCGTCTGCACCGTGAGTGGGACAACAGTGAGTGTCCTTGCGACGGGCACCTGCGTCGTCGACGCTAACCAGCCCGGAACGGCGGTTTACGCGGCGGCGACTCAGGTCAGCCAAAGCTTCACTATCACCAATACGGCGCCGGTGATCAGCAGTCTCTCCATTGCCAACGTCAGTTGGGGTGCGCCCACTTTCACGCTTACGATTAACGGATCGGGCTTCGTTGGTTCTCCGGTTCCCGGCGCGACAGTTCCCACCTCGACGGTCTACTGGGGTACGTCTGCTCTCGCCACGACGTACGTTAGTCCGACGCAGATAACAGCCGTGGTCCACGTGGGCAACACGGATTATGCCGGCATCCAATCCATCACGGTGCAAAATCCTGCTCCGGGAGGCGGAACTTCCAACGCGTTTCAGTTCGAGGTAGACTCCGAATCGCCAGCTCCAACGCCGCCGAATTTCGCTACCGCGACTGCAACGGTAACAGCCGGTTCCTCAGCTACCTATTCTGTGACGCTGCCTTCCACAGCGACAAATGTGTCGGCAGTCTGCCTGAATCTCCCGACTGGAGCAACCTGCAGTTACGCCTCAAACGTAGTGACTATCGCAACCGCGGCTTCGACCCCGAAAGGAACGTATCAGGTCGTGGTGGTCTTTACAGAAACTCTTCCCGGCGCACCTATTACCACTGCATTTCTCCTGCTCGTGCCTGTAATGTTCTTGAAGAAGAGACGGGGCTCTCGTGGCGTCGTGGTGGCCGCCTGCCTTGGTTTGATGCTGCTGGCCGGAGCGACTTTCATGACCGGCTGCGGGTCAAGTCCCGCTTCTCAAACGCATCAGGTGACAAGCTCCGCGGCGGTCACCCTGACTGTTCATTAACCAGTGGAAGTGAGTGGCGTGAGGCTTAAGGACGGGCCTCGCGCCGCGCCGCAACAGGGGACACCTCTTATGAAGTTCTCGAAGAGCGTAATGCGGTCGGGCATACTCTTCCTCATCTATTCTTCTTCCTATGCCGGTGCTCAGGTAAACCTGACTGATGTTTCGACGAGATGGGTAGAGACCTGGGGAAGCTCCCAGCAACAGCCGGCAGAGAAAGATGCTTTGGCTTCCGGCGCCTTCGACGACGGGACCTTGCGGCAGGTCATTCATTCATCCATCGCAGGGGGAGCTTTCCGCTTACATCTTTCGAATGCCTTCAGCGACGGACCCCTCGCCATCACCTCCCTGCATGTCGCGCGTCTGAAGCAGGGATCTCACGAGGGAGAGATTCAGCCTGAGACCGACCGTCCGCTGACGTTCCTCGGTTCGAATGTGGTGGTCATCCCCGCCGGAACAGAGTTCTGGTCGGATCCCGTTAGGATGGACCTCCCTGAGTCGGCTGACCTGGTCATTACCATGGCGGTGAAAGTCGCGCCGCACACGCCAACATTCCACGCCGGATCCAGGGCGACATCGTTTTATAGGAGCGGCGATCATACGACAGACCTGAAACTGGATAGTCCGCACAGGGTGGAGCATTGGTATTTCATCGCCGGGGTGGAAGTCGTTGCTCGAACCGACGAGCGAAGCATCGTCGTACTCGGGGACTCCATTACCGATGGGCATGACTCAATTACGGATAGCAACCAGCGTTGGACTGACTTTCTCGCAGCTCGCCTGTTGGCCGATCCGAAGTTGAAACGTGTGGGGGTTGTCAATCAAGGCATCGGCGGGAACTGCCTCTTGAAGACGTGCCTCGGAGAAAGCGCATTACGGAGATTTGATCGCGATGTGATCGCGCAGCCAGGCGTGCACTATCTCCTTGTACTCGAAGGCGTGAACGACCTCGGCAGTTTGGAGTCGAAGTCGGAGCAGCCACAGGAGTCCCATGATGCTCTGGTGTCGGCCATGGAGGACGCGTACCGCCAGATCATTCTGCGAGCACATTCCCATGGAATTCTCGTCTACGGTTGCACGATGACTCCGATCGGCCGGTCGTTTTATTTCCACCTCAAGACCGAGGCTGATCGTCAGAAGATCAATGAATGGATTCGGACCTCGCATGCCTTCGATGCTGTGATCGATTTCGATGCGGCATTGCGCGACCCGAACAAACCCGATCAGATGGCTCCCGAAGCCGACTCAAAGGACAACCTTCACCCAGGACCGGGTGGCTACAAGCGCATGGGAGAATCGGTGCCACTGGAGCTCTTCCGTCAGTGAGAGCATAGCTTGGCCTGTTCTATCAAGCAGTACTGCAGCACGCTGAGTAATTCTCTAGTGGGCCTGCTGATTCCGAGTCTCGGTCGACGTCTCTGGCGGCATCCAGATACGAAAGTGCCCGCTGGTATGCAACAAGCTGAACATGTATAGCAAGCCATCGTAGTAACGCTGTTCGCCGCTTGGCACCGGGGTAGCCCATAACTCATCGAGGAACGCGCGTTGTATCGGTCCATCGGTTGCGGCCAATCCCGCGGTCGCCGTTGTCGCCACCATACCGGGAGAGTGTCGCGTGGAAAGCGGCTTACCGTCGAGCGTGTAGCGGTCGGAAAAAGTATGGATCCCCTGGTCGAAGAGGAATCGTTGGATCCGATCGCTCAGGGTCTGCGCTTCGGGATTTTTCCCCCACCACGATTGATCGACGGACCAATTGCTTGCGGTACGCCACGAGTCGTATGAGAAATTGGCTGCCGCTGCGTTCCATGCCGTGGCTCGCGGAGACCCATCGAAGTTCGCATAGTCAGGAGCGAGACCTGTCCGAGGATTGGTGGCGCGCACGAAGTAGCGCCGGCTCTCCTCGGCGGCCTTTGCCCAAAACTTCCGGTCTTTCACCGGTCCCCAGCGCGCCCACAACTCATAGAAAGCCGGCAGGTGATAGCTGGGATCGCTGTATTCGTTGGCTCCGAAACCGGGGACAAAGACGATCATCGCGTGTTCCTCGTTCACCATCGGTCCAACCGTCACCTCGTGCGGCGAGACATTGTTGGCCTGATCGTTTTTGCGTTTGGGTTCATAAGGAGGGTCGGTCGGATGAATACGCAGCGGTGTGGTCCCGGTTTGAACCGGGTGGTGGCGCATGACGCTAAGAATACGGTCCGCCTGGGCATGATAGTCGTAGAGGCCCTGGCCATTGCCCCAGCGATGAGCTGCAAAGAGAAGACTCATCGCAAAATATTCCTCGCCATCCGGGGCCGCGGAGTCGGAGCGGGGAGTGCCGTCGGTGTTCATCGACCATGCATAATAGCCGGCGGAAGGATTCTTCGGGTCGGTGATCAACATGTACGTGTTCGCCCAGTTCCATAGGGCATCGAACTCCGCTTTGTGATTCGTTTGCACGGCAATCATCATGCCGTAGCTCATTCCCTCGGTACGCGCGTCATGATTCGCAACATCCGTCACGTAGGCCAGAGGCCCATTCCCGTTGCTGCCGGCGACGTAGTAGACGGCCTGTGTATGGGGATCGCCATGAAAGAGCTGTTGGAACGCAGCCTCGATGCGGTCGTCAATCTCTTGTTCCGAATGCCCGACAACCGCCAAAAGATTGCGGTATCGCCCTGTGACGAAAGCCCCATTTCCGTCCACGGACTTAGGCGGGGTTGCCGCCTGAGCACAAGCAAATCCCCAAATGCTCGCGCAGAGCAGAACGGCACGTGCTCCATTAACTCTCAAACTCATAACGTCTCTCTCTTTCCAGAGATCCTGACTTAGTGGGCTGTTGTGATGGGCTTTATCCCGGTTGCGGGGTCCTTTAGAGTATTGCGGTCCACTAGAAAGAAGTTGTCCGCCCCGATCCTGCCGTTTCCATTTGCGCGAACGATAAATCGAACGCGGGCCGCGGGGGATTGTGTTTCCACGGACGTACTGATCTCCACCTTGCGGCTCTCGGACTCGCCCGGTTTCAAGCCAGCCAAGTGCAGGGAGATGACTCTCCCGGATTTACCGATCAGCTTGCCGTTCTTGTCATAACTGAGCGCGATTAGGGTGATGTCTCCGCCGAGCTTTCCGTCCTGCTCTGCTAAGCCCGCGGTTGCCGCTGGGAACGAGAGGTGAAAGAGATCGTTGTTGGAGGTGTCACGTGCGATCGTCAAAGGAACGCCATCGAAGACCATCAGGCCGCTGGTGGCCGCACTCAGATCGAGTGTGGCGCGCGGTGTCAGTTTCCCCGCGGCTTCCTTATTCCCTGTGCCGTCCTTCAGGCCGACGATCTCCTGCGCTGCCGGATAATAGCCCTCCCGGGCTGTCGCGATGAGTGTTGGGTCTTTCAACACTACCTGGATCTTGCGAAACTGCTTCGGAGCTTCGGTGGATGGGGAACTCGCATGATAGGCGAGGCTATAGAAGGTTTCCCCGTTGTTTACAGCCGTCCCGATCGTTGCGTCGACATCGTTTCGGCCGTGAAGAGACTGACCGCCGGTTGCACGGACCATGGAGTCGAAGTCGATCTGTCCTCCGAAAGGATCGTCCATCACAATATCGCCGGTTTCATTCGTGCTCTGCTGCGGTGCGGCGACCCCTGTCGGGTCAAGTGCGTAGAGCGTGATGCGAGCATCGCGAAGGATGTCGACACAGGACGCGATCACATTTTTCAAGGCGTCGACTTGATCCGTAGGCAGGCCATCCACCGGGATTGTAGGAAAGCCGCGTCCGATCCAGACCAGATTTTTGTGGCCAGGGTGGCCTTGTGTCGCTCTAGCCACCTCGATCAGGGAAACGAATGCCGCTCCTGTCTGCTCGCTTGTGAAACTCGCATTGTTGTTTCGCCAATCATTGCCCACTAGGTGGCGTTTCAACGCGTCGAGAATCTCATGCTTGGATGTCGTATAGTCATGCAGCACATTGGTGTGATCCATAGTCTGTGCAATCAGCATCATCGGCTGGTCAAGAGTCTCCCCTTGTTTGCTGAGATATTTTTCCAGAGAGTATCGCGCGAAATATTCGTCTTCAAACCTTACCGTCAATTCATCGAGCACGATGATGCTGACAGGAAGGTTCGGCTCAAGGCGATCCAGCTCTGCGGTAGAGTGAATCGGAATGGTCTTGCCTTCTGTCACTCGTGCTGGTTCGATGGCGTCAAAGGAGACGACCTTCTGGGGAGTGCCATCTTCGAGAATCGTAAAGTCATCTTTCTTGAGACCATGTACCGGCTGTCCTTTGGCGTCATTCACTGCAACGTCAAGAAGTACGATTTGGGCCTGAACACTCAGCGAGTATGTTGGTTGCCCTGGATTTTGCGGAGTGGACTGATCCTGATCGCCAGGGGATGCTGAGGTAATGGCAGGCTTATCCTGAGCACTACACGGCGCAACAGCGCAGTACGCAACGAAGTACAAAAACAGCGCTGCGCCGCACAACAGGAAAGATTTGGCAGTAAAAGATTTGCGCATTCCTAAGTGGCCTCAAGGTCAAAAGTTTGAATAAAACGAAGATAGTTCGCTGGTGAGAGGCGTTCGTCGCGCCGACAACTGGATACGAGACATCCCTTTCCATCCGGTGTCATTGAACGCAATCACTGTGGCCGAAGAGTGAACAGATAGACGTCGTTTGTGCGTAGCGGAAGGGAAACGTCCAGATGTCCCGCAGGCACAGTGACTTCCTTGACGTTCTCCGGCGCGCCGGATGCCGCTCTGTTGATCTGCTTCACCTGCTCCCGAGTGAGTTGCTGCGGTGCTCCAAGATGAAGATATGCAGTGTAAGCGTCATTTTGCTCATAGCCGATCCTGTAGGTCTCAAGTTGATACCGCTTCGCCGGGAGATTCTTGATTTGCACACTGAGGTTTCCTTTGGGAACGGAGGGTTGTTCTTTGCGGTAGAAGCTTTGGTCCGTTTGTCCCTTGGGAGGAACAACGGGGCTATAGTCCCACACCAACACTTGAATCGAACCGTCTGGAGACTTCGTGACCCACGATTGTGGATCATCGGTGTTAAGGTCCACGCCTCTCAGATCATGCAGGAACTTATAGGCGAAAAAGGAAGGTTTACGAATCCCTTCGAGATTCAGAAGACCGAAACCTCCATGGAAGGGCCGGAATGCCGGGCCGCCTTCTTCGAAGATGTCCGTAAAGGTCCAATACGACATCGAGTCCACGTAGGGTGAGGCGCGCTTGATCTTATCGAGCATAAAACTCGCCTGGTGGTATTGATCGTGGATCGGATCGGTAGGAGTATAGGATGAACTCCACTCCGTAAAGTGAAGCTCCATGCCGGGGCGGCCGGATCGATCGACCAACTCCCTGGAATGTTTCATGCGGCCGCTGACAATATCCGACCCGGGATCGATGATTGTTCCCGCGGTGCCGTCTTCATCGAGATATCCGCTGCTCACGCCATAGGCGTGCGCGGCGACGAAGTCTGCTGGGACTTTATTGTCGACAACATACTTCTCGAAGGCTTCCTCGAATTTGTATGGCATTGCCGATGCAGGGCCGCCTACCCGGCAAGCGGGGCACTCTTCTTTGACGGCTTCAGCGGTTGTCTTGTAAAGAGCAAGATAGTCATCGACTGTGCCTGTGAAGAAAAGATCATGAAGGTCAGGCTCGTTCCATACCTCGAAGTACCATTTCTGGACCTCTTCCTCTCCGTAGCGGTCTTTGAGATGCGCCACCAGTGCGCGGATCAGAGCGGCCCACTTGGCAGGATCTTTGGGCGGCGTAATGTTGCCCTTCCACCAAAAGACGGTCTTCGAGCCGCTGGCAAGTTTGGAAGGCATGAAAGTAAGTTCCACGAATGGCCGTATGTGCATCTTTAGCAGAGCATCGTAAAGCGCGTCCACGTACTGAAAGTTGTACAGTGGCTCCCCATGAACGTCTTCGGTATAGACGCCCATGTCATCGTGCAGGATCCCATGCATTCGTATGTACTCAAAGCCAATCTCCCGCTGGACCAGGGCAAGTTGCTCCTGCCAGTCTGCACGCAGGCCTTCATTTGCCCGGCCTGCGCCGATCATGCGCAAGGGGACGCCGGTATGCGGCCCCAGTATGTTCCCCGCGTCGATGTGAACGGTGCGGGACTGTGCGAGAGAGCATAGCGAACATCCGAACAGAAACGACAGGCAAACGAAAAAGCGCGAATAAGGGAACCGGCCTGTGCATGGATTTCCTGAAGAAAAATTTACTCGAGCTCGACGAATGAAGTTCACCATGCTTTCGTTGCGTCAACGGAAAAGTCTGCCAGGCGTCTTACTCATCGCGATCGCAACGACGAGTTTGAAGACCGTATCTTACGGATAGTGAAGCATGTCAATGCTAGCCATCGGTAACAGCAATGGCGTGGTACAGATGTACCACGCCAAGCGTGTCCCTTCAGTGGGATGCTGTTCACAAGAAAGCCTATCGAATCGCTTCCATAGCGCCTGCGAGTCTTGCATGCTTTGGGAACGGCTCAAAGTTTCCGTTGCGCCATGACTCCCTGAGCGTTCCTTTGCGAGGATGAATTGAAGACGATTTTCTCGATGCTCTCTCTGGCATCGCTGCTGGTGGCAACGACATGCTCCGCGCACGCGCAGCAATTAAAGGTAGACCCCACCTCGCTCGTCGCCCCCGTCAGTCCCACCCTGTACGGTCTGATGACCGAGGAGATCAACTACTCCTACGACGGTGGCTTGTATGCGGAGATGCTGCGGAATCGGACCTTTACCGCCCCTGGAAAAGGATTCAGCCTCAACTACTGGCGGCCGGTGATGCACGGCAACTCCCTGGTGAAACTGGGACAGGGAGATCATGGACCGAGCGCCGCCCTGCCGAAGAGTGCGGATGTGACCGTCACAAGCGCCTCTCCTCAGGATCTTGCTGGCTTGGGGAACGAAGGTTACTGGGGTATGGGCGTTCGCCCTTCTACCGTGTATCAGGGGTCTTTCTATGCGACAAGCGATGCATTCGATGCCGCTCAGGTCCGTTTGGTGGATGACCAGACAGGTACGATCCTTGCGGCAAGTTCCGTGAACCTGGCAAAGGGCGACTGGAAGCCATACCGCTTTACTTTGAAGACGGGCGGAGATATGAAAGCGACCAGCGCAGCCCACTTCGAGATGCTGTTCGACCATCCCGGGCAGATTTCGTTGCAGCTCATCTCTCTCTTTCCTCCGACGTATCACAACCGCCCGAATGGTAACCGGCCAGATCTGATGGAGATGATGGCAGCAATGCATCCTCAGTTCCTGCGTTTTCCGGGGGGTAACTATGTCGAGGGAAACACGGTCGAGGAGCGTTTCAACTGGAAAGAGACCATCGGCCCGCTAGTTGGCAGACCGACGCATCGATCGCCCTGGGGATACCAGTCAACCGATGGGATGGGGCTTCTCGAGTTTCTTTACTGGTGCGAGGACCTTCATATGGAGCCTGTTCTCGCCGTCTATGCCGGTTACTCACTTCGCGGAGAGCATGTGACCGGGGCTGCTCTCGACCCGCATATCCAGGATGCGCTGGACGAGATTGAATTTGTCGCGGGTGACACGAAAACCAAGTGGGGCCACCTCCGGGAGCTGCTCGGTCATCCAGCTCCCTTTACTCTTCACTACATCGAGATTGGCAATGAAGATTTCTTCGACAAGTCGGGCAGCTATGAGGAGCGGTTCTCCCGTTTTGCCTCAGCGATCAGAGCCAAATATCCTCAGTACAAGCTGATTGCAACGACGCCAGTGAAGCAGTCAAAGCCGGACTTGATTGACGACCACTACTATCAAAGCCCGGAAGAGTTTTTCAATCTTGTGCATAAGTACGACAAGATGGATCGCAACGGGCCAAAGATCTTTGTGGGAGAGTGGGCAACCAGAACTGGTTCACCTACGCCCAACTTTGGGGCTGCGCTGGGGGATGCGGCTTGGATGACCAGTCTGGAACGAAACTCCGACCTGATTCTGATGTCCTGCTACGCACCCTTGTTTACGAATGTGAATCCAGGAGGTATGCAATGGTCAACCGACTTGCTCGGTTACGACGCCCTGCGGGCTTACGCATCGCCTGCCTATTACGCTCAGGTGCTCTTCAGCAACCACCTTGGAGACCATACTGTAAAAACAACCGCAGCCAACCTTGGATCACGATTCTTCTGGTCGGCCACGGTATCCAAGACTACTAAGGTCCTGCATTTGAAGCTGGTGAACGCCTCGGATACGGTGCAACCACTTCATCTCGATCTCTCCGGTATCAAGGATGGTCAAGTAACGATGTATACATTGCACGGCGAAAGCCGCTGGGCAACAAATACGATCGAGCAGCCCGACGCCATCCATCCGGTTGAAACGATATTGCCGGCATCGAAGTTGTCCGAACATAATGTTGCGGGCAACACCATCGAAGTGCTGGACATACCTTTGATCTGACTTCGTCCCTGAGTTGCAAATGATGGACCAAAGAGAATTTCCTGGAACAGCGATCTCACTTAAGCTCGTGTGCACTTTTGGTGCCATGGCGATCTCTCTCTTTGTCGCGCCAGCTTATGCTTTGCCCAGACAGGGCATGATTCAATTTCGACCGTCGCCGGGAAACTTCTGCATCTCCGATGCGGGAAAAGTTGCACCGATCGTTGCCGATCCCAACGACTTTCCGGGAGTCACGCGGGCCGCTGGTGATCTGGCCGCCGACATCGGCCGCGTCTCGGGTATGCCGGCTGTGCTGGTTCGATCAACTGGTGAACTCTCAGGGCCACCGATTCTTGTCGGCACGCTTGGGAAGAGTTCTGTGATCGACGGTCTTGTCAAGAGCGGGAAACTCGACGTTGCCGCAATCCGTGGCCAGTGGGAGTCCTACATCATCCAGGTTGTAATCAACCCGCTTCCTGCGATAGACCAGGCCCTTGTCATCGCGGGCAGTGATAAGCGTGGGACCATCTATGGCATCTATGATGTCTCCGAAAATATAGGTGTCTCTCCATGGTATTGGTGGGCTGACGTTCCCACGGTGCATCACGATAGCGTCTGCGTCGCTCTTCCCCACATTGTGCAGGGGCCGCCTGCCGTCAAGTATCGCGGTATATTCATCAATGATGAAGCTCCGGCCATGAGTGGTTGGACGAAAGAGAAGTTCGGCGGCTTCAACAGCAAGATGTACACCCACATGTTTGAACTCCTGCTCAGACTGAGAGCCAATTATCTGTGGCCTGCGATGTGGAGCTCGGCGTTCAACGAGGATGACCCCGCTGACCCGCGGCTTGCGGATGAGTATGGCATCGTCATGGGCACTAGCCATCACGAACCAATGATCCGTGCGCAAGGGGAGTTCGACCATCGCTTCAAAAGCGACCAATGGGACTACATGAACCATCCTGATGCGATGGAAAACTTCTGGCGTGAGGGAGTAAGACGGAACAGGAACTACGAAAATATCTACACCTTAGGCATGCGAGGCCGCAACGATTCGCTGATGCTTCCCCATGCATCCGCGGATGAGAATAGCGCCATCCTCGATAAGATCATCACCAGGCAGCGGCAGATCCTGGCGCAGGAAGTGAACCCGGACATCGAGCACATCCCCCAGGTGCTTGCCCTTTATAAAGAGGTGCAGGAGTATTACGAGCACGGCATGCACGTTCCTGACGACGTCACGCTTCTCTGGTCGGACGATAACTTCGGCAACCTGCGTCGGGTTCCAACCCTCGAAGAGCGAAAGCGAGCAGGCGGTGCAGGGATTTACTACCACTTCGACTACGTCGGAGGGCCACGCTCCTATACGTGGCTCAATACCAATCCCCTGCCGAAGATTCAAGAGCAGATGAATCTTGCGTATCAGTATGGGGCGTCCCGAATCTGGATTGTGAATGTTGGCGATCTGAAGCCGATGGAGTTACCTACCGAGTTCTTCCTGACCATGGCATGGGAACCCAATGCGATGACCAGCGACAAGGTTGGCAGCTTCACACAGCAGTGGGCAACCAGGGAATTCGGGCCTGCTAACGCAGACAAGATCGCTGATGTGGTGAGCAAATACGCGAAGTACAACGGTTGGCGCAAACCCGAATCGCTGTCTCCCAAGACCTTTAGCTTGATCAACTACGAGGAGGCGGAGCGAGTCGAAGCCGCATGGACCGGGTTGGTCCAAGAAGCCCGGACGATCAATGCCGGGCTGCCGTCCGAGCAGCAGGCCGCTTACTTCGAACTGGTGCTCTACCCAGTGGAAGCCTCTGCCACCGTTGCGAAGATGTACATAGCCGCAGCACGTAATGACCTCTATATCGCGCAAGGCCGCGCCAGCGCCAACACACAAGCCAAGCATGTGCGTGATTTATTCGCGCAGGACCAGGCCTTATCGAACGAATACAACGGGCTCTTGGGTGGAAGATGGAATCACATGATGGACCAGGCCCACATCGGGTATACGAGTTGGCCTTCTCCGAAAATCAATACGATGCCGGAAGTGAAGGAGCTCAAACCAAAACAAGGTGCAATCCTCGGCGTCGCGGTCGAGGGTTCGGAAAGCGCGTGGCCAGGCTCTCCTTCGCATCCCGATCTGCCGGCCATCGATAATCTGGGCGACCAGCATCGCTGGATCGATGTCTTCAGCCGTGGCGCGGACCCAGCACACTTTACGGCTGTTTCCCCGGAAAGCTGGATCAAGTTGGACCGAACTGCCGGCGAGACCAGCAGTGACTGCCGTCTGAGAGTCCGTGTCGATTGGAAAGCGGTTCCCGCCGGCAGGCAAACCGGAACCGTGATCATCGCTGGGGAAAATGGGCAAACTGTATCGGTCACCGTGCCTGTCATCAACGTGCCGGATACCACGGAGGCGGCTAAAGGGGCCTTTGGGAATTTGACGGAGTCGTTCACGATTCCGGCCAGCGCTACCGTTAAAAGCATCGGCAGAGATGGTGTCGAATGGCGATCGCTACCCGACTATGGGCGCGTCGCGGCAGCGATGGAGGTATTTCCTGTAACCGCCTCGCCGGTTGTCCCCTCGAATCAATCACCGGCGCTCGAATACTCCGTCTACCTGCCGCATGCAGGGGAGATAGAGATCACCACGGTGCTTGGACCAACATTGGATGTCGTTCCTGGTCGAGGTCAGCACCTCGCCGTATCGATGGATAACAATATGCCACAGGTCATGGATGGAGGAGTGGCAGCGAGTCTGTCAAACGACATCTATAGCAAGATGGTGATCGATAACGCGCATACGCTGAAATTCACACAGAGTGTGGCACAACCGGGGCGACACACCATTAAGGTCTGGATGGTCGATCCCAATA
>Ga0302313_10000689_pt1 | contig 28254 bp, 21 predicted proteins | sample III_Palsa_N2_2_FD_200454 | JGI IMG/M metagenome (GOLD analysis project Ga0302313, IMG submission 200454) | Peat permafrost microbial communities from Stordalen Mire near Abisko, Sweden - III_Palsa_N2_2 | ecosystem: Environmental > Terrestrial > Soil > Palsa > Peat permafrost | place: Sweden...
ACGACCGCTCCGCGTGGATGAAGTTTGTCGAGAATTCGAGCGTCGGCACGTCGAGGTCGGCGCCATGGGGATCGGGAAATCCCGATGGTCCGGGTGGGCCTGGAGGTCCAGGCGGTCCCGGAGGCCCTGGCGGCCCGGGCGACGACATGGGCCCGCCAGGTGAGCCTCCCGGCCCGCCACCGGATATGCTCGACCAGGCAGGTCGCAACAGTGGCCCGGGCGCGCCAGAAGGACCTCAGTTCGCCAGCCCTGCGCCGAACGCCGCTGTCGCGAACAGGCCCGAAGGGTCCGCCGCGACCTCGCCAGCCTCGGCATCAGCCAACTCGACGCAGCAGGCCTTCCGCAGACCCGGACCACTTCCTCCCCGCGCGCTGTACGACGTGAACAAGCGTCGCATTGTGAGCAACGGGCCGTTGCCGCCTCCAGGCTCATCGCTTGAACCGTTGAAGGTTTCGGGTCAGGTGGTCGGCTGGCTTTCGATCCAGGCGCCCGAGAACATCTTCTATTCAGCGGACCGCCAGTTCCAGGTCCGGCAGTTACGGGCGACGTGGATCATCGTGGCGTTGGCAGCAGTGCTGGCCGCAGGCGTGGCGATGGTACTGGCGAGAATCTTCCTCGCACCGATCCGGCGCCTCGTCGAGGCGACCCACCGGCTCGCCAGCGGTGACTACGCGACCCGCGTCCCGGAAGGCAGCGGCGACGAATTCAACCAGTTGGCCAAGGACTTCAACCAGCTCGCCGTATCGCTGCAAACGGCGGAGACCTCGCGCCGCAATTTCATCGCCGACATCTCGCACGAATTGCGCACCCCGCTCGCCGTGCTACGGGGTGAACTCGAAGCGCTTGAGGACGGCGTGCGCCATCCCGACCGCGCTTCGCTGTCGTCGCTACAGACCGAGGTGGCCATGCTGAGCCAGCTGATCGACGACCTGTACGAATTGTCGCTCGCCGACATCGGTGCGTTGTCGTTCGAAAAGGTGCCGGTGGATGCCGCAGGCATCGTCGAGGCCGCCACGGACGCGTTCGAAGAACGGCTCAACACGCGCAATCTTGCGCTCGAAACAGACATCGTCGATCAGCCCGCGGTGATCGTGGGTGACCCGTATCGCCTCACGCAATTGCTGAAGAACCTGCTGGAAAACGCCCTGCGCTACACCGATCCTGGCGGCAAGGTGTGCGTTAGCGTATCGATGCACGAGCAGCAATTGCATATCGATGTTCAGGACTCTTACCCAGGCGTGCCCGAGCCTTTGTTGCCGCACCTGTTCGAGCGCCTGTTCCGCGTGGATGTCTCACGCAGCAGACAAAGCGGCGGCGCGGGTCTGGGACTCGCCTTGTGCCGCCATATCGCCGAGGCGCACGAAGGCACCATCGAGGCCGCACGCTCGCCGCTCGGCGGTCTCTGGATCAAATTGCGCTTTCCGCTTCAGCCCTCTCACCATGACTGATACGCTCACTACCATTCCAATCCTGATCGTCGAGGACGAGCCGAAGCTCGCAGCGCTGCTTTCAGATTATCTGCAAGCGGAGGGCTACAGCACGACGATCATCGCCGACGGCCTGCAGGTGATTCCATTCGTGCGCGCGCAACCGCAGGCGCTGATTCTTCTCGACCTGATGCTGCCCGGACGCGGTGGACTCGAAATATGCCGCGAGTTGCGCAGCTTCTCGGCAGTGCCGGTGATCATCCTGACCGCACGGGTGGATGAGATCGACCGCCTGCTCGGCCTCGAGCTCGGCGCGGACGACTACGTCTGCAAGCCGTTCAGTCCACGCGAAGTCGTTGCGCGCGTGAAGGCCATCTTGCGGCGCGCTGGCAAACTGGCAACCACGACGGCCACAGCGACGCAACCCGAAACTGCGCCGAAGCCGCCGCTGCTGGTAGATGTCGACCGGCACGTTGCGCTGCTCGACGACAAGGATCTGCAACTCACGCCCATCGAGCTCCGACTGCTGGCGTTGCTGCAATCGACGCCCGGCCGGATCTACCGGCGCGATCATCTGCTGCGGCAGCTCTACGACGACCACCGAGTCGTCACCGACCGCACCGTCGATACTCACGTCAAGAATCTGCGCCGCAAGCTGCAGGCCGTCCGTCCGGGGCAAGACATGATCCGCTCGATCTATGGGGTAGGCTATCGGCTGGATCCCGATCTGGAGACTGACTCCAACGAAACGCCATCTACCGGTTTGTCGTAACGCCGCGCTGCGCCGCGCCGCTCCGCGTTACGCAAGACAACGCAGCGAGCGCGTATGCCAAACTCGAGGCTTCAAAAAAAGACCCGGTATTTTCCGGGTCTTTTGCATTATGCGAAGCGAGACGGCGCAGACCTTAGAACCGGTGACGAATACCGATCGTGGCCGCCACCTGGCTATCCATCGACGAGGTGCTCAGTCCATTGATATCCGCCGTGATACCCGAATCGCCGGTATCGCTGACATGCTGATACACACCCATCAGGTAAATATCCGTGCGTTTGGACAACGCATACGCTGTCTGCAGGCTGAACTGGTTGTACTTCGGGCTCACGCCGTCGAGATGCGCATCGGTGAACGTGTATGCAGCCGAGAGGGACCATGCCGGCGTGATGTTGTAACGCGCGTTCACCTCATAGTTCGTGAAGCTTGCGCCACCGCCCGTCAACGTCAGGCCGGACGACGTGCCCGAAGCCGACGCGCCGATGCTGCTCGCGTTGTAGAGGTGGGTCTGCGTGAACACAAAACCGAACGTCGCCGGACCGAAGGCATAGTTCAGGCCCGCCCCGTAAGTGCGTTGCGTGCCGGCTGTGAAGGTCGCGTCGCTGGTCACTGCCCCGCTCGAGTTGTACGACGTGCCCGCCTTGTTCAACTCCAGGTAGCCCGCTGCCACATTCAACGGACCGTAGTTGTACGAAGCGCCTGCGCTGTAGGCGCGGTTCGTGGCGAAGCCCCCTGCGTCGTTCGAGAAGCCATACAGGGTGCCGAACTTGAGGCCGCCATAGTTGACGCTCGAGTACTTGACCGAGTTGTTGATACGGAACGAGTTGTCGAGGTTGTCGTTGTCGAACGGGTGCGCAGCCTGGGTGCCTCCCGACCCCGTACCGGTGAGGGCCAACGGAGCCAGGTAATCGACGACGGAGTCATACTGACGGCCAAGCGTGACGGCGCCGTACTGGTCGCTCGACAGGCCAACGAAAGCCTGGCGGCCGAACTCGAGACCGTTCTGGCCGAGCTTGCCCGTCGCGATACTGAAGCCGTTTTCCAACGTGAAGATTGCCTTCAGGCCGCCACCCAGATCTTCCGAACCGCGCAGGCCCCAGCGGCTGCCGTTCACTGCACCGCTGGTTTCCTGCACGTTGTGCGCGCCACCCTGATTGCTCGTGTAGGTGATACCGGCATCGATCAGGCCGTAGAGCGTTACGCTGCTCTGCGCGTGAGCTGCGCCCGCACCGCCTAGAGCCGCCAGCGAAAGGCCAGACAGGACGAATTTCTTCATTGCTTCTCCGTTAACCTTGAATCGGTTGTTATTGAGTGGCGGAGATTATCGCAATCATGGCAATACTGTATTTCGCAATTCCTTACGCTTCACTTTTTCTGCCGTTTATCTGCCTGGCTTGTAACGCTACTACTGGAAAATGCAAAGGTGTCGCACCAATTAAAACGGAGCATGCCGCTCTCGCGAACATACTCCGATCCTTTACTGCATAGACCTTCAGGAGAAATCAAAAATTGCGTTGGCGGCATCAGTCTCGATCAACGCCGAGCCGCGCAACTTTAGATAATATTTCCTCAACTTTCTTTTAACCAGCCCTATCGAATATCAATTTCAACGGCGACAATTTTAATTATTTAAAGTTCCATGAGAATGGAATGCGCGATTATTACCAGTGCCGCTCAATCCGGCTCACCCACTATTACATAAATGACTCAAGCAGATGTGAGTCAAGCACCTGCGACCTTGAACACTGAAACGGCCTCCATCAACCTGGCCGCCTGCTCCTCCAGCGACTGGGATGCCGCCGCAGCCTGCTCGACCAGCGCCGAGTTCTGCTGGGTCGTCTGGTCCATCTCTGTCACAGCGAGATTCACCTGCTCGATCCCCTTGCTTTGCTCGCTTGCAGCGAACGAGATTTCGGCGATGATCTTCGTGACCTTCTGCACCGAGCTAACGACGTCGTTCATCGTCGAGCCCGCGCGTTGGGCAAGCGCCGAGCCCTGCGCGATTTGCCCGACCGAGTCGTTGATCAACTGCTTGATCTCTCGCGCGGCAGAGGCGCTGCGTTGCGCAAGATTGCGAACCTCGCTTGCGACGACCGCAAAGCCACGTCCATGCGCGCCTGCACGCGCGGCCTCGACGGCCGCATTCAACGCGAGGATATTGGTCTGAAATGCGATGCCGTCGATCACACCAATGATCTCGGAGATCTTGCGCGAATGCACCGAAATCCCCTGCATGGTCTTGACGACATTGCCGACAACCTGGCCACCGAGCACGGCCGTGTCCGATGCGCTCAATGCAAGGACATTGGCCTCATGAGCGTTGTCCGCATTCTGCTTCACCGTCGACGTGAGTTGTTCCATGCTGGACGCGGTGCGTTCGAGCGACGCCGCCTGTTGCTCGGTACGATGGGACAGGTCGCTATTGCCCGAGGCGATCTCTTGTGCGCCGACGTTGATCGATTCCGTGCTACTGCGCACGGTCGCCACCGTCGTCACCAGGGCGTGCTGCATTTTCTTGAGCCCGGCGAACACCGCGCCCATTTCATTCTGGCGCTCGACCGTAATCTCGCCGCGCAGATCGCCAGAGGCAATTCGCTCAAAATGCGCGATGACATGCACAAGCGGTCGCACGACGGCGCCGATCAAGATGTGTCGCGCAAGAAAGCCGAGCAGTAGTGCAACGACCGCGACTCCGCCGAGCACGCCGACCATCGACTTGAAACGTGTCTGCGCTTCGGTATAGCGGGCTCTTTGCCGCTCGCCAAGCGCGTTCTCGAGGCCGGACATCGCCCCTTGATAAGCGTCGGACAAGGCCTTGGTTTCTTTGCCTTGCAACGTTTTGAAGGCGCTGAAGTCCATCTGTTCGAGGGCATCGAACGCGGGTAGCAACGCCTGTTTCACGAACGCAGTGCGCTTGCCCTGCAACTGCGTCGCCAGATCCCTTACAGCCGGATCCAGCGGCTGGTGCGCGAGATAGTCGGCAAATTGCCGGTCAGACTCCTTGATATCCTGGCGGGCGTTCGCGAGTAACTGCGGTTCAGGATCGCCGACTCCGTACAGCGCGTGATAGCTGTCGAGCGACACGCGCACCCGTTGCAGCAATTCGCTGCTGGTCTTCAGATCGACCAGTATCCGGGTGTCCTCCTCGACCATCTTGCTCATCCCTTCATTGCTGAGTTCGAGCATGCCGACGCTGATACCGATCGCGCTCAGCAGGATCACGACAAAGACCGTGATGACAAGCGTGATGCTCCCGCGGATACTGGTGTCCTTGAACATCGTGTCCTTCCCCGTATTTTTTGATGTCCCCGCCGGCGTGTAATAGGTTTTTGCCGTGCGCGGTTACCCCGGAAACCCGGTCAGCCCACTCGTTTGCTACGCCGGTACCGGTCGAACAGCACAGCGAGCAGCAGGATGCCGCCGCGAATCAGGTATTGGTAGAACGTCGGCACGTTCAGCAGGCTCATGGCGTCCTGCACCGAACCCATGATCAGCACGCCCACGAGCACGCCGGAGATCGTTGCAACGCCACCCGTCAGGGAGACACCGCCGAGCACGCATGCCGAAATCACACCGAGCTCGAGGCCGACCGAAGTCTTCGGGTCGCCGAGGCTCATCCGCGATGCGAGCATCACACCGGCAAAGCCGGTGACGAGGCCCTGCAGCACGAACACCACGATCTTGATGCGAGTAACCGGCAAGCCCGCCAGCAACGCCGCTTCGCTATTGCCGCCCACCGCCAGCACGTTCTTGCCGAACACGGTCTTCTTGAGCAGGAATCCGAACAGGATGAAGCCGACGATGTTGCTCCAGATCGGAAACGAAATGCCGAGGAACGAGCCGCCGCCCAGATCGAAGAAGCTTTCTTCGGAAATCATCACCGCGTCACCGTTCGACGTGATGTAGGCAAGACCGCGCACCACTTCCATCATGGCAAGCGTCACAATCAGCGAATTGATCTTGTAGCGCGCGACGAGCACGCCGTTCACGAGGCCGACGGCGCCTCCCGCCAGCACGCCACCGGCGATGCCGAACGTAATGCTGTGCGTCGCGGTGATCAGCGTGGAGGCCACGACGCCCGAGAACGCGACGATCGACGCCACCGACAGGTCCACTTCACCGAGCGCCAGCACGAACATCATCGTGACCGAGATCGAACCGATCAGCGTGACCGAGAGCAAAAGCCCTTGGATATTGCGTGCGCTGATGAAATCCGGCACGGTCAGCGACAACGCGCCAAACAGTATGATGAAGACCATCACAATGCCTGACTTGTTGACGAAGTCCCATGCCTGCATGGCACGCGGACGCGTGGCGACGCCGGATGCCGGATTCGTGGCAGCGGTGTTGGTAGGTTCTTGTGTTTGCATTGTGTCTGTTTCCATTCGGTCAGTCTGGCCTTAGCGCGGCAGCGCGAGCTTGATCAGCGCGTCCGGGGTCGCCTGGGCCTTCGGCAAATCGCCGACGATGCGGCCTTCCTTCATCACCAGCACCCGGTCCGCGATGCCAATCACTTCTGCCAGGTCGCTCGATACGACGATCACGGTGCGGCCCGCTTCGGCTAGCGCATAGAGCAGGCCGTAAATTTCGCTGCGCGCGCCCACGTCGATACCGCGCGTCGGCTCGTCCATCAGGAACACGTCGATCTCTTCGGCAAGCCAGCGCGACAGGATCACCTTCTGCTGATTGCCGCCCGAGAGCGTGCCGATGGGCGTCTCGCCGTTGCGCGTCTTGATTGACAGCTTCGCGATGAATTCCTTCGCGGTCTGCGCTTCCTTGCGGCTGTTGAGCACGTTGAAGCGGCTAAAATGCCGGCGGCAACTGATGTTCAGGTTGTCTGAGACCGATGCAATAGAGACGATGCCTTCCTGCTTGCGATCTTCCGGGCACAGCGCAACGCCCGCTCGCACCGCATCGCGCGGCGTCGTAAAGCGCACTGGCTTGCCCCTCAGCACGATCTCACCGGCGGCCGGTTTCACCGCGCCGTAGATCAGCTTCATCAATTCGGATCGGCCCGCGCCCACCAGGCCAAAGAAGCCGACGATCTCGCCCTTGCGCGCGGAAAACGATGCAGGCTCCTTGAGACCCGGCCCCATCAGTCCCTTCACTTCGAGCTGCACATCGCCCGTGGGACGCGCGCGGTAGCCGTACACATCGGCAATCGAGCGGCCCACCATGCAACTGATCAGGCGGTCGCGATCTAGCCCCGCACCTGCTTCGAAGGTGTCGATATGGTGTCCATCGCGAAACACAGTGACGCGATCGCACAGCTCATAGACCTCTTCCATGCGGTGCGTGACATAGATGATCGCGCGTCCTTCGGCCCGGAGCGCGCGGATGATGCGGAACAGCTGCGTCGTTTCGCGCGACGAGAGCGAGCTGGTCGGCTCATCGAACGCAATCACACGCGCATCGCGCATCAGCGCCTTGCCTATCTCGATCATCTGACGCTGACCGATGGACAGATACTTGACTTGCTGTGCCGGATCGATCTTCTCGCCGAGGCGCTCGAGTTCGCGCATGGCCCGCGCCAGCAGCGCCTTCTCGTCAAGCACACCGAAACGGTTGGGAAGCGCACCGAGCATCAGGTTCTCCGCCACCGTCAATTCCGGCACCAGATGCAGTTCCTGATAGATGATCGCAACGCCTGCCTCAATGGCAGCCTTGGTGGTGGTGAACTGTTGCACTACGCCATTCAGCGCGAGCGTGCCCGCGGCCGGCTGGTTCACGCCCGACAGGACCTTCAGCAGTGTGGATTTGCCGGCGCCGTTTTCGCCCATCAAACCATGGACTTCGCCGCGACGCACGTCGAGCGAAACCTGATCGAGCGCCAGTACGCCCGGAAACTGCACGGTGATGCCGGCAAGCTGGAGATACGCCTCGGTATCTGCGGAACCCCCGATAGGAGCCGCGCTGGACACAGCAGCAGACGCAGCACCGCTGGAACTCAGATGCGCCGCGTCGGGTTGGGAAACCGTCATCAAATGCCTCTTGCTGGTGAATACGACACGCGGGCGGCACACCTTGAATACCTTAGGTGTGCCGCCCGCGCCGCGAGTGTTGCCCATCATGCAGGCAGGCTCACGTGCACGCTCTTTCGAGCGCTCATTCGAACGCTTAAATACCGAGTTCCTTGCGCACGCTTTCCCAGTTGCCGCGCACCATCAACTCACCCGTCGTCTGCGTATCGGCAGGCGGCTGCTTGCCCGTCTTGATCCACTCGACGAGGTTCTCGGTGCTCTGCTTGCCGTGGTTCGTCGAGCTGACGGCGATCGTGCCGTAGAAGCCGGTCGGTTCCTTCTTCTGGAACTCGGCAAACGCTTCGCCAGCGCCGTTGATGCCAACGCCAATCACATCGGAAGCGGGTATGTGCAACTGCTCAGTCGCGCGCACGCCACCCAGTACGGTCTCTTCGTTGAGCGCGAAGATCACCCACTTCTTGATGTTCGGATGCTGCGCGAGTACGGGCGAGACTGCGTTGAAGCCGCCTTCGTCATCCGTCGTCTTTTGCGGTGCGTCGAAGATGTTTTCCTTCTTGAAGCCGTTGGCGAGCAGCGACTGCGTGGCGCCATCGGTGCGTTGCCTGGCGGTCGGCAGTTCGTAGTCGGTGATGCGCAGCGCGCCGACTTCTTCCGGCTTCCAGCCGCGACGCTTCATTTCATCGGAGATCGCCTGGCCCACCTGATTACCGATCTTGATGGCCGACATGCCGAGGTGCGGCACATCGCCGAGCGGCTTGCCGGTCGAGTCCACCAGTTGATCGTCGACAGTGACGAACTTCATGTTGTAACGCTTGGCGCGTGCTTCGATTGCCGGTCCGAGACGCACGTCAGGCGCGCAGATCACAAAGCCTTTGGCGCCTTGTGCACCGAGGTTATCGATTGCAGCCAGCACCTTTTCGCCGTCCGGCGTGCCGATGTTCACTACCGAGAAGCCATCCTTCTGACCGACAGCGGTCGCGGCCTTCTGCTCATTGATGAACCACGCCTGTTCCGGCATCTTCACGAGGAAGCCGACCTTGAGGGGTTCATCTGCGCGCACCGAAATCTGGGCCGCGAACGGCACCGCGAGGACCGCCGCGGCAACTGCGGACAGGGTCAATCGGCGAAGCTTCTGGTTCATCTGGGTCTCCTGGAATTAACAACTTAAGTTTGACTACGTGTGGCCTAAGACTTATGACTCAACAAGCGGCGCTCACTCGACGAAGGCCTCAACCGCGTGCCGGTGACCCAGCAGCAACGCATCGGCCACGTGCTCGAGCGGCCGGAGATCGACGTCGCTACGGCCCGAGGTGATCAGTTCATGAAAGCGCTCGTACAGGCCGGGGTATTCGCGTTCCGGGCCGACATCGACGGCCGCGCCGTCGATGTGCAACTGTTTGCCGCCCTGCGAGAGACGCAGCACGCCGCTGCTGGTCGTCACCTCGATCTGCCACAGTTCTTCGGAACCATGGCGCCAGTCGAACTCCGCGCGGACCGGCGTATCGTGGTCGTCGATGAAGTTGAGGTTGGCCGCAATCGGGGTCTGCCGGTTGGACGGCACCCACAGCTCGGCCGACTTCAGGAAAAATGCGCGCGGCAAGATGCGCGTGATGATCGACAACGCATTGATGCCCGGATCGAACACGCCCAGGCCGCCCGCTTCCCAGATCCAGTCCTGATTCGGATGCCACTTGCGGACATCTTCTTTCCAGAGGACGGTCACCGACTTGATCTCGCGCTGCGCGAGCCACGTGCGAGCGGTCTCTACCCCGGGCGCATAGCGGGAATGCCACGAGGCAAACAGGCTGCAGCCTTTTTCCTGCGCTAGCGCGGCGAGAACCGTCACCTCGACGACACTCGCGCCAGGTGGCTTTTCCAGCATCACATGTTTGCCTGCCAGCAGGGCGGCTCGCGCCTGCTCGAAGCGCACTTGCGGGGTAGCGCAAAGCGAGACTGCATCGAGCTCAGGTTCTGCCGCGAGCAGTTCCTGCACTGTCTTGTAGTTGCGCACGCCTTCGACCTGCGCGTTGCGGCTTGCACAGGCGACGAGCTCGAACCCGTCGTTTCCCGCGAGAGCCGGCAAATGCTGATCGCGCGCGATCTTGCCCACGCCAACCAGGCCCACCGAAATTTGCTTTGGCATGTTTTGGCCTCAATGATTGTTACGCTGCTTCCGGCCGCACCTCGCCAGCGAGGTCGCGCCGCCCATCACTATTTTTAATAGTCACACTATATTGCGGGTGTTTTGGCACAAATATTCGTGAATACCCTAGTGAACACTCTAAATAGTCTTACTATAATGTGGGATCAGGAGGGCATCATGCCAGACGAGAAACGAGCGTTGCGCTCGACGCAGTGGTTCGGCACAGCCGACAAGAATGGTTTCATGTACCGCAGCTGGATGAAGAATCAGGGCATCCCTGATCACGAGTTCCAGGGCAAACCGATCATCGGCATCTGTAATACGTGGTCGGAGTTGACGCCATGCAACGCGCACTTCCGCAAGATCGCCGAGCACGTCAAACGCGGGGTGTTCGAGGCGGGTGGCTTCCCGGTCGAGTTCCCGGTCTTCTCGAATGGCGAGTCGAACCTGCGCCCCACTGCCATGTTTACGCGCAACCTCGCGAGCATGGATGTGGAGGAATCGATCCGCGGCAACCCGATCGACGCAGTGGTTCTGCTCGCGGGCTGCGACAAGACCACCCCTGCGCTTCTGATGGGCGCGGCAAGTTGCGACGTGCCCGCCATTATGGTTAGCGGCGGCCCGATGCTCAACGGCAAGCATCAAGGCCGGGACATTGGCTCTGGCACCGTTGTGTGGCAATTGAGCGAGCAGGTCAAGGCGGGCAAGATCTCGCTGCATGAATTCATGTCTGCGGAAGCTGGTATGTCGCGCTCAGCGGGTACCTGCAATACGATGGGTACTGCCTCGACCATGGCCTGCATGGCTGAGGCGCTTGGCGTCACGTTGCCGCATAACGCCGCGATTCCCGCCGTAGATGCACGCCGCTACGTGCTCGCCCATATGTCGGGCATGCGGATCGTCGATATGGCGCTTGACGACCTGCGCCTGTCGAAGCTGCTGACGCGTGAAGCGTTTGAGAACGCGATTCGCGTGAATGCGGCGATCGGCGGCTCCACCAATGCGGCGATCCACCTGAAGGCGATTGCCGGACGCATTGGCGTGGACCTCGAACTCGACGACTGGACTCGCGTGGGCCGCGGCACGCCGACGCTCGTCGATCTGCAGCCGTCAGGCCGCTTCCTGATGGAGGAGTTCTACTATGCGGGCGGCTTGCCTGCGGTGCTTCGACGTCTCGGCGAAGCAGGTCTGTTGCCGCATCCGGATGCGTTGACCGCGAATGGCCAGTCGCTGTGGGACAACAACAAGGAAGCGCCGCTCTATAACGACGAAGTGATCCGTCCGCTCGACAAGCCGCTCGTCGCAGACGGTGGACTCTGCGTGCTACGCGGCAACCTCGCGCCGAATGGCGCGGTGCTCAAGCCGTCTGCGGCTACGGCGTCGCTGCTCAAGCACCGCGGCCGAGCCGTCGTGTTCGAAAACTTCGACGACTACAAGGCACGCATCGGCGACCCCGACCTCGACGTGACCGCGGACTCCGTGCTCGTGATGAAGAATTGCGGACCGAAGGGTTATCCGGGCATGGCGGAAGTGGGCAACATGGGCTTGCCGCCGAAGCTGCTTGCCCAAGGCGTGACGGACATGGTGCGGGTCTCGGATGCACGCATGAGCGGCACCGCTTACGGCACCGTCGTGCTGCACGTTTCGCCGGAAGCCCGAGCGGGCGGCCCGCTCGCCGTGGTCCGCGAAGGCGACTGGATCGAACTGGATTCCCTCGCCGGGCGGCTCCACCTGGACGTCAGCGCGGAAGAACTGACCGCGCGTCTGGCCGACTGGGCAGAATCACAGCAGAAGTCGCCGGCCGATTCGAGCGGATACCGTCAGCTTTATGTCGATCACGTTCTGCAAGCCGATCAGGGTTGCGACTTCGACTTCCTGGTGGGATGCCGCGGCGCAGAGGTGCCCCGGCATTCGCATTGAGCACACGCTCTATGCATTGGTGACGGCCACGTCGACGACCGACGTGGTCAATCCCAGGCGCGCCCTTCAGCCAAACCGACCACTGTGCATTGCAGCCCTGCCATGTGCCCCGCCGCGTCGATCGCCGCTTCGAGGTCGGCGAATGAGTACGACTGCAATTCCACTGCGTCGAGCTGTATCTGGCCCGAAGCTGCCAATGCAACCAGTGCAAGATAGTCGGCGCGCGCGTACATGAAATGCCCGATCAACTCCCAGTTATTCAGCATCATCTCCTGATACGCGATCGGCAAATCCACCTGCATGCTGCCCATCAGCACGAGCCTGCCGCCGCGGCGCAAGCTGCGCAGCGCGGCAAGCGTTGCCTGAGGATCGGTCGCCTGGCCGACCATGTCGAACGCGAGATCTGCGCCGCCTCCCGCTGCTGCGCGAATCGCGGCGACATCCTGGGTGGTATCACCGGTCAAGACAACCGGTATGACACGCCCTCGTCCCTGTTCGACGAGCGTCTTCAGCGGTTGAGGCCGCCGGCCCAGCGCGATCACACGGGTCGCACCCATCGCCAGCGCAGCGAGCACCGCAGCCGATCCAAAGTAGCCAGTGGCGCCGTTTATCACGATCGTTTCACCCGCCGTTAGCCGGCCACGCCGCAATCCGCCGAACGGCACCGCGAACTTGCCGAGCACCGCAAGCCGCGTCGATGAAAGGTCTTCGAGGCCATCGAGCGCGATCAGCGTCGCTGCCGGAAACTCGGCCAGCTCGCGCAACGTGCCGTGCGGGAAATCAGCCAGCAGCGCGCCGCTGTCCGCACTTATCGCCGTCAGACCGAGCAACGCCTGAGCGGGTTCACGCACCGTTTCATCCGCGATCCAGTAGGGATTCACGACAACGCGTTGACCGACGTGGAATGCCACTACGCCCTCACCGACCGCCTCTACCCGGCCCACGCCGTTCGTGCCGGGTGAAAACGGCCCCGGCGGATACGCATAGGGCAGTTTTCCTTCGACGTAGCTACGCGTGTAACTCAGAAGCGGCACCGCTTCCATCCGGACCAGCACCGCGCCGCGACGCGGCTGCGGTTGTGCGACCTCGCGCAGGGCGAGCGATTGACCGGGTTCATCGAGCATCCAGGCTTTCATTTACGACTCCAGAGATTGTTTGCACGCTTGAACTGTAGGAGCCGGCTACCTATTCTTGAAATCAATTACTCGAATGCGACCCATCAACATGATTGATCTACGCGGTATCGACCTGAACCTACTGGTGTCGCTTGATGCGCTACTCGCGGAGTCCAACGTCACGCGCGCCGCCGAGCGCCTGCATCTGACGCAGCCCGCCGTCTCGACGCAACTCGCGCGGCTGCGGCAAATCTTCGGCGACCCGCTCCTGATTCCCGCGGAGACCGGTCGCGGCATGACACGCAGCGCCCGCGCCCTGGCCTTGATGGAGCCACTACACGCGGCGTTGAAGAACCTGGAAGTGGTGGTGCGCCATCAACCGGCCTTCGACCCGCACAGTGACATACGGCACTTCGTCATCGCGGCCAACGACAACGCCACCTCCGTGCTCGGTCTGCCGTTGATGGAGCGGCTGCCTGAACTGGCCGGCCCGGGTGTGCGCATCGCATTTGTCGTGGCCGATCAACCGTCGACAGCCGGGCGCCTCGAGCGTGGCGAGATCGATCTGCTGCTCGGTTCCGAGCGGATGATTCCGGCGTCGATGAAAGCCCGCAAACTGTTCGATGAGCATTTCGTCTTCGTGCAGCGCAAGGGGCATCCGCGCGGCACGGCACGCCTCGACCTGGACACGTATTGCGCGCTAAACCACGTGCTAGTATCTACGAGCGGTGGCAGTTTCTACGGCTTCATGGACGAACATCTCGATGCGCTCGGCCGTGCGCGCCGCGTCGCGCTCTCGGTTCAGCATTTCACGCTAGTGCCCGAATTGCTGGTGAATTCGGATTACGTTTCGACGTTGCCGTCGCGCTTCGCGGAGCGCCACGACAAGCGGCTCGATCTGTTCGAACTGCCTTTCGAGGCGCGCGGCTTCACACTATTCGCGGCGTGGCACCCACGTAACCATGTCGACCCGGCGCTCGTGTGGCTACGCGAAACGCTAACGGATCTGGCAGCAGCATAAGGCTGCGATTCCTCTGTATGCCTTGCCAAGACAGCGCTTCACGAGCGTTTTTATCGCGCCTTGCCGGCAGCGACAGCTCCCGCTGTATTGCACAAAACAGTGTTTCTTGGTTGGCCCAATAACGAACGCTTGATCCTCTGCGGCATTGCATATAGTTAATCGCAACGTGCAGCGATGCCGCGTGGTATCCGCATGTCCTGATGTCTTGCCACAGCTCCCGCTCGCCACCGCGGCATCGAAATTGCTCATTACAGTAAGCCGCCGATGCATCGCATCGGACGCCCGACGTGTCGCGGGTTTGCATCGACCTTTCATGGAGCAAACAGAACGTTATGTCCAGAAATCGAGTCCCCCCGGGTTCAGACGACGAACCCAACGCCACCCCCAATAAACCCTCGCGCCGCCGCTTCCTGCAATCCGCCGCGGCCGCTGCGACGGTGGGTGTCGCGCCGCATGTCCATGCCCAGAACCAACCTGCTGCCGTGCCGCCGTCCGAGGCGCCGCGGGCGCCGGAGCCGCCGCGGCCGGTCACGCTCAACGTCAATGGCCGCGCTTATACGCTGCAACTGGAGCCGCGCGTAACGCTGCTCGATGCGCTGCGCGAATACGCAGGCCTGATGGGAACAAAGAAGGGTTGCGACCGCGGCCAATGCGGCGCGTGCACAGTCATGGTGGAAGGCCGGCGCATCAACTCTTGCCTGACGCTTGCCGTGATGCACGATGGCGAAGCCATCACCACCGTGGAAGGTCTGGCGAGCAACGGGGTACTGAGTCCGATACAACGCGCCTTCATCGAACACGACGCCTTCCAGTGCGGCTACTGTACGCCCGGGCAATTGTGCTCGGCCACCGCGATGCTCAGCGAGTTCGGCAACGGTACCGCGAGCACCGTCACTGCCGATGTCCGCATGCACCCGGCCCAGCTCAGCGACGACGAAATCCGCGAGCGCATGAGCGGCAACATCTGCCGCTGCGGTGCGTATGCGAACATCGTCGCCGCCGTGCGCGCCGTGCATGACGGCAGCACAGGCAACGCCTAGGGGGTCGGCATGGACGCGATCTCCTACGAACGCGCTGTGGACGTCAGCAGCGCGCTGCGCGCTGCGCAGCAACCCGGCACGATGTTTATCGGCGGCGGCACCAACCTGCTCGATCTGATGAAAGGCGGCGTGGAGCAGCCCGTGCATCTCGTCGATATCACGCACCTGCGCGGCCTCGACACTATCGGTACGCTGCCCGACGGCGGCTTGCGCATCGGCGCACTCGTGCGCAACAGCGATGCCGCCAATCATGCCTTGGTGCGCGAGCAGTACCCGTTGCTCTCACAAGCATTTCTGGCCGGCGCCTCGCCGCAGCTGCGCAATATGGCCACCGTAGGCGGCAATCTGATGCAGCGCACGCGCTGCGGCTACTTCTACGACACCGCATTTAGCCAATGCAACAAGCGTCAGCCCGGCAGCGGCTGCGCTTCGATAGAAGGGCAAAACCGCACGCATGCGATCCTCGGCGCCAGTTCGCAATGTGTTGCCGTGAACCCGTCGGATATGAGCGTGGCACTCGCGGCGCTCGATGCAGTAGTGCGCGTGAGCAGTCTACGTGGCGAGCGCACGATTCCGATTACGGAATTTCACCGCCTGCCCGCCGACCGTCCGGAAGTGGATACCACGCTGCAACCCGGCGAACTGATCACGGCGGTCGACTTGCCGCCTCCACTCTTTAGCGACCATTCCCACTACCTGAAAGTGCGCGACCGCGCGAGTTACGCGTTTGCGCTCGTCTCGGTCGCCGCCGCCTTGCAAATGGATGGCAATACGGTGAGGACTGCGCATATTGCGTTAGGCGGGGTCGCGCATAAGCCATGGCGCGCGAGTATCGCGGAGCAGATGCTGAGCGGAAAGCCGCTCTCGGATGCGAACCTGCGCGCTGCCGCTGCGGCCGCCATGGGCGAGGCGCAGCCGCTCAGCGGCAACCGCTTCAAGGTGCAACTCGCGCAACGCTCGATCGTGCGCGCCGTGAATCAGGCCGCCGGCCGGACAGGAGGTGTCGCATGACTACGAACCTGAGCACGAATGCCCCGCTGGTCGGTCAGCCGATGGACCGAACCGATGGCGTGCTAAAAGTCACAGGCGAGGCCCGTTATGCAGCGGAATTTGGCGGGGCGCGCCTCGCGCACGCAGTGCTGGTGACGAGCACGATCTCGAGCGGCAGCATTGCCTCGATCGATGCGAGCCGCGCACAATCGCTACCGGGTGTACTGCTGGTGATGACCTATCAGAACGCGCCGCGCCTGCCCAATGGCGGGCGTCCGCCACTGGCGCCGCCGGCCGGCCGTCATCTGTCGCTGTTGCAGGACAACCAGGTTCACTACAGCAATGAGCCAGTCGCCGTGGTGGTCGCCGACACCCTGGAACGCGCCACCGACGCCGCACAGCAACTGCGCATCACGTATCAGGCGGCGCCTGGCGCGCACAACTTCACGCGCGCCAAAGCGACCATGCACGCGCCGATCAGTCCGCAGGGCCGCCAGACCGACACGCAACGCGGCAACTTCGATGAGGGCGTGGCCGCCGGCAGCGTGCGCATCGATCAGGTCTATACGACGCCGGTCGAACATCACAATCCCATGGAGCCGCATGCCACCATGGCGCATTGGGATGGTCCGCAACTGACGCTGTACGATTCCACCCAGGGGGTGAGCGGCACGCGCACCGCCGTGGCTAAAACGCTCGGCGTATCGCCGGATGACGTTCATGTGATCTCGCCGTTTCTCGGCGGCGGTTTCGGCGGCAAGGGCTCGTCCTGGTCGCATGTGGTGCTCTGCGCGATGGCCGCGAAGCAGACGGGACGCCCGGTGCGCCTCGCGTTGACGCGCCCGCAGATGTTCGGCTCGGTCGGCGCGCGGCCGCGTACCGAACAGCATTTCGTCCTCGCCGCCCGGCCGGACGGCACGCTCACCGCGATGCTCCACGACAGCATCTCGAACACGTCGACGATCGAGGACTGGACCGAGACCTGCTGCATGGTCACGCGCATGCTCTACGCCGTGCCGAATCAGCAGACGACGCATCGCCTCGTCCAGTTGAACCTGGGTACGCCTACATTTATGCGCGCGCCAGGCGAAACCACCGGTTCGTTCGCACTCGAATCCGCCATGGACGAACTCGCGTGGAAACTCAAGATGGACCCCGTCGCCTTGCGGCTTAAAAACTACGCGGAAGTCGATCCGCAGGAGAGCAAACCGTTTTCGAGCAAGGCGCTGCGTCAATGCTATGAGATTGGCGCGGAGAAATTCGGCTGGTCGCGGCGCACTTCGACACCACGCTCGATGCGCTCCGGCCACACGCTGATCGGCCTCGGCATGGCGACCGCCACGTATCCCGCCAACCGCAGCCCGGCCGCGGCGATTGCGCGCATCCTGCCCGACGGGACCGCGATGGTCGGCTCGGGTACGCAGGATCTCGGCACCGGCACCTACACAGTGATGACCCAGGTGTCCGCCGACGCACTCGGCTTTCCACCGGAAAAAATCCACTTTGAGCTCGGCGATTCGAGCTTGCCTCAGGCGCCGGGTTCGGGGGGCTCGCAATCGGCCGCCAGCGTATCGCCGGCGGTGCACGATGCCTGCACGCAGGTGCGTAACCAGTTGATCTCGCTCGCGCTGGCCGACAATACATCACCGGTGCACGGCATGGATGTGTCCGATGTCAGCGTAGAACACGGATGGGTGGTCAGCCGATCGAATCCGTCGTTGCGCGACCCCGCGGCCGCGATTCTCGCGCGTGCCGGCGGCAAGCCCATCGAGGCCGTGGTGAGCGTGAAGCCTGGCCAGGAGCGCAGCGAATATTCGCTGCATTCGTTCGGGGCGGTGTTCACCGAGGTCCACGTGGATGCGGACCTCGGCACGATCCGCGTACCGCGCATTGTCGGTGTGTACGATGTCGGCCGGGTCCTCAATGAGAAAACCGCGCGTAGCCAGATGATGGGCGGCATGGTGTGGGGGATCAGCGCCGCATTCGAAGAAGACACCCTGCTCGATGAACGGTATGGCCGCTTCGTCAATATGAATCTCGCCGAATATCACGTGCCGGTGAATGCGGATATCGGCTCGCTGGATGTCACCTTCGTGAACGAACCGGATCCTCATATCAATTCGCTGGGTGTCAGGGGGATTGGCGAGATTGGCTTGACCGGCGTGGTGGCGGCGCTCGCGAATGCGGTGTATCACGCCACCGGCGTGCGGGTGCGGGATTTACCGATCACGCTGGATAAGGTGATATCGCCGGTGGAGGTTTGAGGCGCTCGGCATTGAGGCGCTCGGCATTAAGGCGGCCAGCTTTGGCGCGGTCGGCCTGGACGGAGTCAGCTTGACGCCGGCGCATGCGCGCCCGCAACATTCGCGCTTGCCTGCTCGCCGGTTGCGCCGCACAATCGACCTCATCCTCCTCTCCAGGTGCCGCCCATGGCCTACGCCTCGCTCGCAACCGGCGTGCTGCTTGCCGCCGGCTACGGGTCGCGCTTCGATCCGGACGGTCTGCACAATAAACTCCTCGCCCGTATGCCGGACGGCGGCATCGTCGCGCATGAAGCCGCGCATCGCCTGCTACTGGTCGTCAGCCGCGTACTCGCCGTAGTGAGACCTGGATCCGACGCGCTGGCGCGCATGCTCAATGAGGCCGGCTGCGACGTAGTGTTCTCGGCCGACGCCGAACGCGGCATGGGCGCGAGCCTCGCCGCCGGCATCGAAGCGAGTGCCGACTCGGAAGGCTGGATCGTCGCGCTGGCCGATATGCCGCGCATCGCCGTCGCCACGGTCGAGGCCGTGGCGCGCACTCTAGACGGCGGGGCATCGATTGTCGTGCCGTTTTATCAGGGCCAACGCGGGCATCCGGTCGGCTTCGGCGCCGAGCACGGCGAAGCCTTGTGCGCACTCGACGGCGACACCGGCGCCCGTGTCCTGCTGACCACAAACCCGGTCGCGCGTCTGGATCTCGACGATCCAGGCATTCTGCGCGACGTGGATACGCCCGAAGATCTGGCCGGCGTGTGATCGGACGCCCCCGCGGACCATCCCCCCACACACCCTCGCGCGGAGCCTCCCGGGTCGTCTCCCACTCAGGCACACGGCTTGCGCATGCACAGACGTTGTGCGCAGCGCGCGCCAATACCGACTAAGCTGATGTGACGCGTTCCCGTCGTCATGTCAGACACGGTGCGCAGCGTGCCTCACCCCCCGACAATCCAGTGCGATTCCCATGAGTGAAACCAGCCCGCGTCTTTTTGTTGTCTCGCCCCATTTCGACGATGCCGTGTTCAGTTGCGGCGCGTTGCTCGCCGCCCATCCCGACGCCGTCGTCTGCACCGTCTTCGCCGCGGCGCCCGAGCCGGATATGCAGACTGAATGGGACCAGCAGGCTGGCTTCACGAGTGCGCAGGAATCGGTGAATGCGCGCACACTGGAAGACAATCGTGCGCTCGAACTGCTCGACGCGGTGCCGGTCAGGATGCCGTTTCGCGACGGCCAGTATCTGGACTCGCCGTCGATCAGCAGGTTGTCGGCCGCGCTTGAAGAAACCATTTACCGCTCGACCGCGAACACGCTGGTGATGCCGCTGGGCCTGCATCATGCCGATCACACGCTGGTGTACGACGCCTGCATCGAAATCCTGCCGCGGCTGTCGCACGTGACGTGGTTTGCCTACGAGGATGCAATCCACCGCCGTCAACCGGGCGTGGTCGCGGAGCGCCTCGACGATCTGGCACGGCGCGGCATTTCAGCGACGCCGGCGCATCCGTCGGCCGATCACACGATCGATGCCGAACGTCAGGCCTATCTGAAGCGCGAGGCCGTCTATGCTTATGAGAGCCAGCTACGCGCTTTCGGACCGAAGGGTTACGAAGATGTGTTTCGCGCCGAACACTACTGGCAGTTGAGCGTGTCCCGTGCCCCGGGGCGCCGCTCCTCTCCCGCGAGGTGACGTCATGTTTTTCCGCATGCATACCAGCCCGATCCCCGACCCGCTTGCGGACCCGACACGCGATCCGGAGGGCGACCCGTTGGCGCCGCCCTCGCCGGGCCATCACAACGACGAGCCGCAGCGGCCCGAGGGGCCTCCGGATAAAGATCCGGTTTGAGGCTGCGGGCTCGGGCTGGCTTTAGCGTGTCAGTTCGGTAAAGCCTTGGAGCAGGCGGTCGACATCCGCGGGATGGATGTTGCCCATCGTCGAGATACGGAACAACTCCGCCGAGAGGCCGCCCTGCCCTGCGTAGATCACAAAGCCGCGGGCCTTCAGCGCGTCGTGCAGTTGCGGATAGCTGATGCCAGCCGGCAGCCGGTAAGCGCGAAGCACCACCGACGATTGTTCCGGCGGCAGCGCACTCTCCATCCCAAGCGCGGCGAGACCCGCGCACGCCTGCTCGGCGAGCGCCGCATAGCGCGCGTGACGTGCTTTCCAGCCGCCTTCGTCCTCGAGTTCGCGCAATGCTTCGACAAGCGCGTAATAGGCGTGCACCGACGGCGTGAACGGCGTATTGCGCTGATCCTGCAATTTGGCGAGACGCGCCAGGTCCAGATAGTAGGTACGGCTCGCTGCGTGAGCCAGCGCCTCGCGCCGCACCACGACAAACGACGCGCCCGGCACGCCATGCAGACACTTGTTGGCGGTCGCTGCGACGGCGGCGATGGTGGTGTCGGCGAAATCGATTGCTTCAGCGGCGAAACTGCTGACGCCATCCACCAGCAGACGCACGCCATGCTTGCGGCAGACCGCAGCCAGCGCTTGCAGATCGTTCAGGCGGCCAGTCGTGGTCTCGTGATGAATGATCGCCACGTGCGTAAAGCCTTCGCCCGCATCGAGACGTGCCGCGATCCGCTCGAGGTCGGGCGCCTGCATCCAGTCGTGCTTGAGCGCTTCGTGCGCGATACGGTACTGGCTGGCGATCTGCGTAATGCGCTCGCCGTACACGCCGTTCTCGATCACCAGCAGCTTGCCGTTCGCCGGCACCAGGCCAGCAATCATGCTTTCGACGGCAGCGGTGCCCGAACCGGTCATCAGCACGGCTTGCCACTCGGCAGGGTCGAGCTGATAGATCTGCAGCAGACGCGTGCGCGCCTCTTCCTGCAAATCGAAGAACTCGCTCTCGCGATGGCAGAGGTCGGGCTGCAGCAGACTCTGGCGCACGCGCTCGGTCAGCGTCACGGGGCCGGGATTGAGCAACAACATCATTGGGCTCCTTGAGCGGTGGCGATATGGCGCATGAGGCGCGTCTTCACGTCCGGCGGGGTAATGGTGGGACGCGGCAGGCCGTCCGGCGTGCCGCGACGGATCGCGAGGCGCACGAAACGCGGACCTTCGAGCGGCGGCGCGGCGAGTACTTCGTCGAGCACGGCCAGATCGTCGCTTTCGACCGCCGACGCGTAGCCACACGCGGCCGCGACGCCAGCAAACGACACCTGCGCGGACACCGTTGCCTGACCACCGGTCGAATCGTGCGCGCCGTTATCGAGCAGTACGTGTGTGAGATTGGACAGGCCGTAAGCGCCCAGGGTGGCGAATACTCCCATGCGCATCAGCGCAGCGCCGTCCCCATCGACTGCGACCACATGCAGGTCGGGACGCGTCAGCGCCAGTCCCAAAGCGAACGGCGTCAGGCAGCCCATCGAGCCGACCATATACAGCTGGTTCGGACGGTCGTCGAGCGCATACAGTTCGCGTCCGCAAAAGCCCGTGGATGCCAGCACCACCGTCGATTCAGCCGGCGTGTGCGCGATCACGCGCTGCAACGCGGCCTGGCGCGTCGGCAGCGCATCCGCCACCACGCCGCGCCACTGCGCTTGCGCTGCGGAGGGCGTGCGGCGCGGCACGCTGTCGCCCTGCTTCAGCTCATACGGCGCCACGCTGCCCTTCTGCATGACGAGCGCATACGGCCGGCCCGTCTCGTCCATGTGAGCGATCGCGCGATCGAGTACCGGGCCGATGGCCCCGGCCTCGGTCGGGAAGGTCTCCCACGGAATTTCCATGGTATCGAGCATCGCCGGCGTGACAGGTCCCATCAGCGCATGCTGCGGTTCGTCGGAGACGCCGGGCTGGCCGCGCCACGTGACAATCAGCAATTGCGGCAGACGGAAGGTCCAGGTCAGCGACGTCAGCGGACTCACCGCATTGCCGAGCCCGGAGTTCTGCATCATCGTGACGCCCCGCCGGCCGTTCTGCGCGCCGAGCGTGACGCCGGCGATCAGCGCGACCGCGTCGCCTTCATTGGCCGCTGAAACGTAATGCAGCGACGGGTCCTGCAGCACATAGTTGATAAACGGCGTCAGATACGAACACGGCACACCGGCATACCAGTCGAAGCCACGCTCGCGCGCGGCCTCGACAAACTGTGCAGCCTCGATCATTGCGCCTCTCCGCTGGCGGTGCCAGAGGCGAGCGGCGTTTGCGAGTGCGCGAAATCGCCGGCACGACGGAAGTCTTCCAGATCGTTGACGCCGCGCCAGTGACCGTGCACGTACTGCACTTCGATCGCTTCACCGGCTTCGATCAGCGCGTTGAGCAGCGCGGGCATATCGAGCTTGTCGAAATCCGGACGGGCGCGCAGCGTGGTCAGCACCGCATGCAGACGCTCGCGTCCTTCGCCGCGCACGTTCAGCAGACCGACCCAGCGGCCATCCGGCTGCTTCGCCCCGTTCGAAGCATCACCCTGCGACTCGCTCGATACGCGCTGCAGCAGCACCTTGTTACCGAACAGACCGCGATCGTCCGACGCCGAGCACCATGCGAAATCGCGCACGCTGCTATTGACCGGCTCGGTCAGCGACGAATCCACCACGACGCTAAACGACGCTTCGCTCTCAACCAGGTCACGCACGATATAGCTGCGGAACAGCAGGTCGCCATAGGAAATAACCGTATCCGACTTGAGCGCATCAACGGCACACGCGAGTGAGGCCAGTTCGCCGGTTTCCGCATGACGTTCGTTGACGACCAGCTTGATGCCGGCGGTTTCGATGGCATCGGCGCGATAGCCGCCGACCACGGTGATGTCGTTGACGCCCTGCTTCTTGAACGCATCGACGAGCCAGCGCAACAGCGGCTTGCCGGCGATCGGCAGCATGACCTTGGGACGATCCTCCGTCACGGCTTCGAGGCCAGCACCACGGCTGGCGGCCAGCACGACGGCCGAAGCCGACGCGCGCGAAGCCGACAGATAACGGTTTTCGGCTTCCGAGTACTCGTCGGCGTCTTGCAGACGGAAAATTTCGTTGACGGTAGCGACGCGGTCTTCGATGTCGACGAGCGTCTCGCTGGCGTGAATTTCCTTGGCGACGGCCTGCATCGCCGAGGTCGACGCGCGGATCAGATGGTTCGCCCAGATAACCGTGCTGATACCGGCTTCGCGGAACACTTCGGTGGGGGTGCTGTAGTACTTGGTCGGCACGATGACGAGCGGGCCGCGGCCAGCCCATTCGCGGGCAAATTCGAGGATTTCGTCGGGACGCGACAGCTTGCTGTGAATCAGGATCGCGTCGGCGCCGGCCAGACGATAGGCCTCGGCGCGACGCAGCGCTTCATCCATGCCCCAACCGGCGATGAGCGCTTCGACGCGCGCGACGATCGAGAAGTCTTCATCGGTCTGCGAGTCCTTACCGGCTTTGATCTTGCCGCAGAACTCGTCCATTTCGGCGAGCGGCTGACGTTCGCCGTTGATGAAGCTATTGGTCTTGGGGAACTGTTTGTCTTCGATACAGACGCCGGCGATGCCGCGTTGTTCGAGTTTGCGCACGAGGCGGCGGACGTTATTGAAGTTACCGTAGCCGGTATCGCCATCGAGGAGGATGGGGAGATCGCTGGCGTCGGCCATGAATTCGAGGTTATCGACGACCTGGGTCCAACTGGCTTCGTTGTTGTCGCGCACGCCGAACTGGGCGGAGATAGCGAGACCGGAGCCCCAGATGGCCTTGAAGCCGGCTTCCCGGACGATGCGGGCGGAGAGGCCGTTATGGGCCTCCATCATGAATTCGAGCTGGGTGCTGGTGAGCATCTGGCGCAGACGGGAGCTGCGCGAGGCGGCGACGAAAGCGGGTTCGCGGGCGTTCATGGTTGGGGTGTGCTCCTGCGGTGTCTGTTTGCTTGGTGTTTTTTCGCTTGCCGCGGGATTGGGTGTGCTTTGCTCGCGGCGCGGGTTTGGATTTCATTGCCGATGGCAGGGGGTGATGTTCGCCGGTTTCATTGCGGTGTCACCCTAGTCTGGGCCAGTCTGGCGTCTGAAAAAAAGTGACTATAACGGATGCGGATAGTTTTCGCTTTTGTGGATGCCATTGCGGTTGCCATATATGGCGATTTTTGTGGAAATGTGGTGTTTTTTGCTTTTTCACTATTTGGGGTTGATCTTTCTCATACTGGGGGTTTTGATTTTTTGTTTATCTGGATTCTCTGTTTTTGTTTTTGGTTTTTATGTTTTGATTTTGCGTGGTTTTCTCATTTTTGGTTTTGGCCTTTCCTTGCTTTGTTAGTGGTCTATTAGCGATGCCCCTGTGCGGGGCGGCACTTACTTTCTTTGCCGCCGCAAAGAAAGTAAGCAAAGAAAGCGGGCTTCAAACCGCTAGCTCGTAGGTGTCCGCCTCTGTTACTAATCGGTAGTGGTCCGAGACGAGACCGTCCCTCGCATTACCACCCGCAGTGACAAAGCACTCATTCATCCCGCCCGCACACTCCGTGCGCGGCGGTCAGGTTTTTCAGGGAAACCAGTTGCGTCCAAGTGGTTCATTCAAGCTGAATTTTACTCAGAGCCAGAATAACTGAGTTTCAAAAAATGCCGCGGGGCGTGAAGAATAGATTATGCCCGACGGCGGGGCGCGAAGCGCGACGCTGGAGCGGATGAGCGCTTTGTCACTAACGGGGGTGGTGCGAGGGCGGCTCTCGTGCGCGGACCACTCTGGTTTCATGCCAGTGGTGAACACCTACTGGCTAGCGGTTGCAAGCCCGCTTTCTTTGCTTACTTTCTTTGCGGTGGCGACCCGAAGGTAGTCCCTGTGGGACAAAGAAAGTAAGTGCCGCCCCGCACAGGGGCATCACTAATAGACCACTAACAAAACAAGGAAAGGCCAACAGCATACGAAAACAGACAAACAAAAAAACCCATTAATCAGACAAAACAAAAAAACCAAAAACCCAGGGTTCCCCCCTACTACACGAAAACGTGGGCGAAGCCGTTAAACAGCATAACCAAAGCCCCAAACCCGCCGCAGGCGAAAAAAACACCCTCACCTGGAATCCCCAAAATGCCCCCCATGACCTTGAACAAAAAACTCGGGTCGATGATCCTCGTGTTATGGATCGGCCTGATCCTGATCGGCGGCTTTGGCGCGTACCAAAACCGCGCCTCCATGATCTCCGAGCGCCGCGATCAACTCATGGCCGTCATTCAACAGTCCGCCAGCATCGTCAACCACTACTACACGCTCTCCCAGCAACACGCCCTCAGCGAACCGGACGCCCAGAAGCAGGCTCTCGCCGCGCTCGCCGCCGTACGCTACGGCAAGGACGGCTCCGGCTACATCTCCGTCAACGACTCGCAGCCGGTCGTGCTGATGCACCCCATCAAGCCCGAGCTCAACGGCAAGAACATGGCCCAGTTCACCGATCCGGCCGGCAATCATCTGTACGTCGACATCGTCAACGCCGGTAATCGCGACGTCAACGGCGGCTTCGTCTCGTATCTGTGGGCCAAACCCGGCCACGATCAGCCAGTACCCAAAACCAGCGCCTCACTGCGTTTCGCCCCCTGGGACTGGTACCTCGTAACCGGCATGTACATGGACGACGTCCAGCAAGCCTTCTACGCCAATCTCATCCTCTGGCTCGCCATCACTGCAGTCCTCGGTGGCATCGCCACACTCGTCATGATGCTCGTGCTACGTAGCGTGCGCCACGCCCTCGGTGGTGAGCTCGAAACCGCCGTGGTCGCTGCACAGCGCATGGCAAGCGGCAATCTCGCTGTCACCGTGCCGGTCCAGTATCGCGATACCGGTAGCCTGTTGCACGCCCTGCATACCATGCAGGCTGGTCTCGTCGAAACTGTGTCGCGCGTGCGCACCGGCACGGAAAACATCAACGTGGGCGCCTCCGAAATCGCCGCTGGCAATACCGATCTCTCGCAACGCACCGAACAACAGGCCGCCGCGCTCGTCCAGACCGCCTCCAGCATGGATCAGATGACGGTCAACGTGAAGCAGAACGCCGATAGCGCCACCCAGGCCGCGCAGCTCGCCGGTCAGGCCGCGGATGTCGCCACGCGCGGTAGCCGCGTCGTCGACGACGTGGTCCGCACCATGGGCGAGATCACCCATAGCTCGCGCCAGATCGGCGACATCATCGGCGTGATCGACGGGATCGCTTTCCAGACCAACATCCTCGCCCTCAATGCGGCCGTCGAAGCGGCCCGCGCCGGGGAACAGGGCCGCGGCTTTGCCGTCGTCGCTTCGGAAGTACGCAGTCTCGCACAACGCTCGGCCACCGCCGCCAAGGAAATCAAGGCGCTGATCGAAACCTCCACGACTACCGTCGAGGCCGGTGCCTCGCTCGTCGCCAACGCCGGTTCGACCATGGGCGAGATCGTGCAATCGGTACGCCGCGTCAACGAGATTCTCGAGGAAATCAGCCACGCCTCGCGTGAGCAGAGCGCCGGGATCGAACAGGTCAACCGCGCCGTGGGTGAGATGGATCAGGTCACGCAGCAGAATGCGGCACTGGTCGAAGAGGCCGCCGCCGCTGCGCACTCGCTCAAGGATCAGGTCGGCGCGTTGCGCGAAGCAATCTCGAGCTTCGCCCTGCCGGCCTGAGCGCAGGCGGTTATAGGTTCTTGTTTTGCCCAGGCGGCGCTAATACGCGCGCAATGCCGCAAAAGAAGGCGCCCGCGAAGCGCCTCATGGGGATGCGCTTGGTGGCCGGGCGCCTCTCAACACGCCGCGTCGGAGAGGACGCATTGTTTGAACGAAGCAGCCGCGCGGATTTTTTAAGCTGCGCGGCTGGTTTTTTGATCCGCCGCCCTTCTCCTCTTCGTGCTCCCCGCCACTATCCCGTGCATGGGCCTCGCATCCTGATTACGTTCTCATTACAATCACGACTGCCGCGGGTGTTAAGTTCGGACACCGTGCGGTTGCGCTGGCAGACAGCGCAAGGGCTTCACTGCCGCTGACACGGACAGCGCCAAAGCGCACGGCCGGCCTCGTTGCCGCTACTCGCGTCCGCTACCCGTACCCGCACTCATGATCCAGAAGACAAGATCGCAACCGCCCGACCCTTATGCGTTGGCCACCAAACATCCGATGCTCGCGTCGCGTCTGCCGAAATGGCGTTCGACATTCATCGTCCTGCTGATGTTCGCGGCGTTCGGCGGCCTGGCGGCGCGTGCCTTCTGGGTGCAGGTGGTCAATCAGGACTTTTATGCCGGCCAGGGGCAGAAGCGCTATCAACGCGTCATCGAACTGGACGCCACACGTGGACGGATTGTCGACCGCAACGGTTCGATGCTGGCGGTCAGCCTCGCGACCTATGAGATCTGGGCGACGCCGAAGCTGCTCGACGTGGCCGGTTTCGTACCGCTCGCCAGGCTGCTCGAAGTGCCGCTCGCGGAGCTGCGGCGGCGTCTGGCTGGCGACAAAACGTTCGTGCTGCTCAAGCGCCAGGTGGACGCGGACACGGCCAGCGCGATCGACAAGCTGCGACTCGCCGGCATCACGCAGATCTCCGATGCGAAGCGCTTCTACCCGGAAGGCGAATCGGCGGCACACGTGGTCGGCTTTACGGATATCGAGGACAAAGGCCAGGAAGGCGTCGAACTCGCCGCCAACCTGCAGCTAAGCGGCGCGGCAGGTC
>Ga0302313_10000692_pt1 | contig 28091 bp, 26 predicted proteins | sample III_Palsa_N2_2_FD_200454 | JGI IMG/M metagenome (GOLD analysis project Ga0302313, IMG submission 200454) | Peat permafrost microbial communities from Stordalen Mire near Abisko, Sweden - III_Palsa_N2_2 | ecosystem: Environmental > Terrestrial > Soil > Palsa > Peat permafrost | place: Sweden...
TGAATGGCCGCTCGTGGCGAAGGGAGCCGTCACACTTAACGTTAGTCCTCCCACGCTGAACAACGCACTGAAGTTCACGCTATCCCTGCCAGTCGTTACGCCCGGACAGCAGACGGCGCAGCGCGAAGTCGCGGCGTCCCTGCAGCAGGCTCTCGAAGTGCGTCGCGAGCGTATCCTGATCAGTCGCAGCGAAGTGAATGGTGTCAAATGGTTATGCCTGGCGTTTCTGGCGGTGTGCCTGCTGTTCGCCATCGCGTTCGTTCATTGCGACAACCGGCTGACATCTGCCGTGGCAATCGGACTGTTTTCGGCGGCACTCGCCACAACCTTTTTACTCATCCTCGCCCACGATCGGCCCTTTACAGGAGACATCGCGCTGACGCCGGAGCCGCTGTTGCAGGTGATGCCAGAGAATCAATGATCGTTGTCGGCAATGAGCGGACCCTGGACGTATCCTCCCGCATGGAGGTGACATGGCAAGTCTAATATCAGGACATCGCCGGCGACTTCCAAGGAATGTATCAGGCAGTTCCGGCCACCACCAAGGCGAGCAGACTGTGCCGCTCAGTCGGTCGAAGCGCCGAAGCAGCGGCCGCACGAACGCGCCAGGCCCAGTCGCAGGCGCCCGGCACTCACTGTTGCCTTACCACCGCAGTCACACCGGCAAATCCACAAGCCATCTCCAGCGTATCGATCGGTCGTCAACTGGCCGAATACCTCGCCGCCCCGCAGAGCGGGTGAGCCTGGTCGGGACCGCCACACACGACGCTGCTCACGGCAGCCGCAATCCCGCGTTCGGCCGCTCTTCACCTCCTCCAGCTCCGCAGTCACGTGGCCGCCGCACCGGCACCCCCAGAGCCAGACGCCGGCGCCGCGATATTGCAGAGCGACAAGGTCGCCGAAGGCGCGACCAGAAACATCGCGACTCGGGGGAAAGGGCCATTCAGGCGGCAAAGGGGGAGGAATACGTTTGTTCACAAAAGGTAAATGGGACTCGGCATCTTACTTTCAAGGCGTAGCTTCACCCGCCAATGATAGTTCGTGGATGTCCTCATCGGCGAGTGATAACGCGCTGAGTCTACGCCGTGAAGATACTCCCAACGGGCACGCGGCGGCCAGGAGCCGCCCTTCGACTGCCGCGTCTGGATCGTCGACACCCATTAGCGGGATCGATGAACAAAAAAGTCGGATCGATGGTGGCGCGATCGGACCTTCATGACCTTCGCCGCCGTCACGGTCACTTCGACCGGCCAGCCGGGTTCGACCGGCCCGGCTACCTGTGCGCGAGTCCCGGTGGGCAGGCGGGGTCGCGCTGCCGAGCCGAAATAGTCGAGAACGGGCTAAATGCCTTGCCTGTTGTGTAAGTGTGAGAACCATTAGGCATACCGATCAAGTCCTGGACTTCCTTCTGCCCCATACCAATCCGAAGTTTCGTCGGGGAAGCGACCATTCGCAAGTGGCCGCAGATTACGAAATCATCGATGGCTTACGTGTCGTCGGTGGCTACCTGCTCCTCGCGCGCGTATTGTGAAGGTGGCCGCCCGACGTGCCGCGTGAAGGCGACGCTAAAGGTGCTGGCGGAGCTGTAGCCAACGCGCTGTGCAACCTCGGCGACGCCACCTTCACGACGGCGTAGCAGGTCCTTTGCGAGCGCCATGCGCCAGGTGAGCAAATATTCCATCGGCGCCACGCCGACCGCACGGTTGAAGCGTTCAAAGAAGGTTGAGCGCGACAGCGCGGCCTCCTTCGCGAGTTCAGCAACCGTCCACGCGCGCGTAGGGTGTTCATGCATCACGCGGATCGCGGCCGCGAGACGGCCGTCGGACAACCCGCGAACCAGCCCCGGTGAGGCCGTTGTTTCCGCCGTGGAGCGCAGCGCCTCGATGAGCAGCACTTCCAGCAGCCGCGACAGCACGACCTCACGCGCAGGTCGTAGCGCGCGTGATTCGTCCCGTACGAGTTGCACGAGGGTGGCCAGCCTATCTACGCCGCGGACATGCACGATTTGCGGTAGCAAAGAGACCAGCAGGGATGCATCGGGTGAACCGAAGCTGCAGTGACCGACCATCATTCGCAGATCGACCGGGCCGTCTGGCTCCCCGATTCCGAATTCATTATTGCCAAGCGCGATCGGCGCGAGCGTTTCAACATCCGGCAGTGGCGGTATGAGGCTAGACATCGCCACGCCGTAGGCGGCGGGAATCAGCACGAAATCTCCCGAGACGAGCTCGATCGGGTCGTGTCCGTCGATCGTCATGCGGCACGCGCCCTCGAGAATCACGTAGTAGAGCGGCTGACCGCTATCCGAGCGGCGAACGCGCCATCGCCCCGCGCCCAGAACCAGTTTGGAAAACCGCGCGCCCGGCTGCAGCAACGTCACAACTTCAGCCAACGGATCGATCATTGCCGGACTCCTGCAAATGAAATTCGGATTTCTGATTGTAGCGAGTACAGTCGCAGCGGTCTATCTTAGGGGCATACACAAACCACCTCACATAGGAGTTCCCATGAAAACCGTGCTGATCACCGGCTGCTCTTCCGGATTTGGCCTCGAGATCGCCCGCTATTTTCTGGCGCGCGACTGGCAAGTCGTCGCCACGATGCGCACGCCCCGCGCCGACGTGTTGCCGCCGTCAGAGCGCTTGCGCGTGCTGCCGCTCGACGTCACAGATCCGGAAAGCATCCGCACGGCTGTCGAGGCGGCCGGCCCGATCGACGTGCTCGTCAACAACGCGGGCTTCGGCGCGGCTTCGCCTGCGGAACTGATCCCGCTTGCGACGGTGCGCGAGATTTTCGAAACCAACACCTTTGGCACGATCGCATTGACGCAGGCAGTGCTGCCTCAGTTCCGGCAGCGCAAAGCAGGCGTCGTCGTGAATGTCACGTCGAGCGTCACGCTAAAGGCGCTGCCTCTGATTGCCGCATACAGCGCGAGCAAGGCGGCGGTGAACGCATTTACCGAGTCAATGGCAGCGGAGTTGGCGCAGTTTGGCGTGCAGGTGCGCCTGGTGCTGCCGGGTCGTGCGCCTGACACCCGGTTCGGCGAGAACGCCCGCGCCAAAATGCATGGCCTCGACCACGAGGCCTATGCCGATCTGGTCAAGGATGTGTTCGCGCGGATCCAGGACACCTCTACACCCATCACCCGGGCACAGGATGTCGCAGAGGCCGTGTGGCGTGCGGCGACGGATCCGTCATCCCCAATGCGTATCCCAGCCGGCGCGGATGCCGAAGCGTGGGCGGCTGAGGTTCGCTGACCGGGCTGCACAGATTGAATATGGCTTCCACATGCTACAGCGCATTACGATAAGGAGATTGCTATGCAGGACAAACCCGTTGCTCTCGTAACCGGGGCTAATCAAGGAATCGGTCTTCAGATCGCAAAGGATCTGGCGGCACGCGGCTTGACTGTGCTGGTAGGGTCGCGCAGCCTCGAACGTGGCGAGGCTGCGGCGAGAGAAGTTGGCCCGGACGCTTTCGCGCTCCAACTCGACGTGACGGATCAGGATTCGATCAAATCGGCGGCGGAGCGCGTCCGAAACGAGTTTGGCCGCCTTGACGTGCTCATTCAGAACGCGGCCATTTCGAATACGAAGAAGCAGCCCGGTCAGTCCGTTATGGAGTACGCAACGACGACGCGTCCGGGCAACGTGGATCTCGATGAAATGCGGGCAGTGTGGGATACCAACGTGTTCGGCGTACTCGCGGTGTACCAGGCGATGCTGCCACTTTTGCGCAAGACGCCGGGTTCCCGCATCGTCAACGTATCGAGTGGCGTTGGCTCGTTGACGGCGAACTCGGACCCGGCCTACCCCTACCGCACGATCTTCGGCCCTGTCTACCCGGCGTCCAAGACGGCTCTCAATGCTTTGACGGTCGCCATGGCCCTCGAACTCGAGCCAGACGGTATCAAGGTCAATGCCGTCTCCCCGGGTTTTACCAGCACGAACCTCAACGGATATGCGGGCACCGAAACCGTCGAGCAAGGCGCTCGCGAGGCGGTGCGCGTTGCGCTGCTGGGTCCGGATGGCCCCACAGGAACGTTTACGCGCTGGAAAGAGGAAACGATCCCTTGGTGATTTAATCTAGCCACCCGCCCCAATCACAGTCGGCCGCCCGTTGCGCAAACCAATGATTTGCAGCGGCATATGGGAATGATTGTGATCGTCCATTGCGTAGGTGCCGCCGAGCAACGACGGCATCCGGGTGGTCTTCAGCGCAGCCTCGATATCGGCCGGCTTGTCCGACCCGGCACGGCGGATCGCATCGACGATCAGATACGTCGCTTCGTATGCGTAGAACGGCAACTGATTCGGTACCAGCCCATATTTGGATTCATAGGCGTGGACAAAATCCTGCACCCCCGTCGTTTCGATGGCCGGGGAGAACATCGAAACGCTGGCTGCATTGTCGAGCCCACCCGCGGCAATGAAACCGGGGGACACCGCCTTGGCGACGGCCGAAAAGTCGATGCGCCCGGTCAACGGCACCTTCCAGCCTGATTTTTCGTAAGCCTGGAAGAACGCCGCGTTGGACGCATTAAGGATCGGCACCACGTGGTCGGGGTTGATCTCCTTGAGCTGTTCCAGCACCGGTTCGAAATTCGTGGTGCCGCGCGCCACGGTGATGCTGGTCACGACCTGTACCCCCGCCTCGCTTGCCGCTCGGGAAAAGCTTTGCGAATTCGCGTTGTTGAAATAGGCATCGTCGCTGATGATCGCAACGCGCTTCGCGCCCTGTCTTTTCAACCAGCCCATCATGCCGCGAGCGATATCGAGTTCGGATGGAATGGTCTTGAACACATAAGGATTGCCTCCCACGCCCGACGCTTCCACGAAATCCTGCAGCGAAGAGATCTCGATCACGAGGGGCACCTTCTCTTCCTGGGCTACCGGCATGATGGCGTGCGTAACGGCGGTCAAAAGCGCACCGATCATCACCGACACATGCTCCTGTTCGATCAACCGATGCACGACCTTGATGCCGGTCTCGGGATCGGATGCATTGTCGCCGTAGAACGCCTCGACGGGACGTCCGAGCACACCGCCGGCCTCATTGATGCGTTCAAGCGCCAACTCGATACCATACTGCTCGGTTTGGCCGCGAGCCGCGTCCGGGCCGGTGAGCGTCGTCGTCACGCCGATACGCACGGGGTTCTCGGCAAGCGCGGGAGCAGCGGCAAACATTGCCCCAAGCAGAAGTAGCGTGAAGTGTGTACGTTTCATGACTGTCCGGGTATCGATGAATGCGCCGAATATAGCAGCGTCAAGAGTTGAATGAATGACCGGCTCGTTAGTGCGTAACAGATATTCAGCACACCTCTCCGCGCGCAGACAAACTGCCGGCAGCGGTGCCGGCATCCGCCTGAGCGCTAAAGCGGGAGCGCTGACAAGCCTGGATTAACGCGGCGCGGGCTCCTCGAGGAAGTTTTGCACCGCGTTGAACAGTTGCAGCCGGTTTTTCTCCATGATGACCGTGTGCGTCCCTTCGCCGATCAGATCGTATTGCTTCCACGGGGTACCGGTCAGCAGCGGAAACAAGGCCTGCGACATGTAAGGCGGCGTGTCCTGATCCCACTGCGCCTGAACCATGAGCGTCGGCGCGGTGATCTTCCCCGGGTCGTAGGTCGCCTTACCGGACATGTAATAGCCGCGAATGTCCTGCGTCACGCCGTTGGGCGCACGCAGGGCCGGCGGGTTGGCCGATGCCGCTTTCGGATCCGTCGCCCACGTCGCCTGCTGCCACTTGTCGAACCAGCCGGGCGGAATCAGGTCCGCGCGCTTGTCCTCGGGCACGCCCTTGTACCAGCGTTCTTTCGCCATCTCCGCAGTGACCATGCGATACGCGCCGAGCTTGGCGGCATCGCCCGTTGGCGGCGCATCATGTGAGAGCCAAACCGATGCGTAAAGCACGAGGCGATTCACCTTCTCCGGCTGTGCGGCCGCGAAACCGCCGGCAATTGTCGTGCCCCACGACCATCCCATGACATCCAGCCTGGTCAGGTGTTTGCGCGCCAGCACCCAATCGACGACAGCGGCGTAGTCCTGCACCGCTTGTGCCGTCGTTTCCACGGGCTGCCCAGCGTCAGCCGGCTGGTCCATGGACGCAGGACGCGTTGAATGCCCGTAACCGGGAAGATCGAGCAAGTAGACATCGAAGCCGCGTCTAGCCATGTAATCCATCCACGACATGCCGTTCAGTTCGAGATCGAACGCCGTGCTGGCGGGATACGTGGCGCCGTGGACGAACACAAGCGTATGAGCGGCGTCAAAATGCGTTTGATTGGCCGGATGCTTGTTTCGGACATATATTTTGATGCCCGGCTGCGGCGATGCCACCATTGCTTCTTCGGTGACCAGCTTGACGGGCGCCGCGGCATAGGCGGATGCCGTTCCAGCTGCACCAGAAATAAATGTAAGGATAACTGATGATGCAAGACAATATGAGAACTTCATTTACGTCTCCGTAAGCCGTTTTTCCGGCCGTCTTATTAGGATGGAGACGTCACTCTATCAAGACCTGAGACATCATGTAAGAAGGTATTAAAAACTGGGCATAGGTCGACCCACCGGCTTGAACCGCGGAGATGCCGTAGAAGGCCCGCACAACGACACGGATGGGTGTTTCCCAGGCAATTGACGCGCTGGCGGTTGCAAATGCTACCCCTGAGCAATTCAGAATTGCTAAAAACGTGTTGCGCCCGACCGACGGCGCGTCTCGTATTGCTGTCGAAGATTGACGATAGTCGATCATCGCGTGCGCTGCGATAAAAGAGCGCCGTTTCTTTATGGAATACCTTGAAATCGTGAGTGAGCCCGGAATGTCCGGGAAGCGTTGACTGGCGGAAGGCAGCCGATTCCAACTTTCGGTCGCAAAGCCGCGCTAGGTTTGGATCCCTCGCATGCCGCTCGGACATATTCGGGACGTCCGTTGACTGCGGGGGTCCCGTCGGCGGCGCGAGTCTGTCCGAACTTCGTCGCGATCAGGGCACGCGATCGCACATCCTTGAGCGCGCGACCCAGGAGCAGTTCATTGGCGCCATCTCCATACATGTCGGAAGTGTCGAAAAGTGTGACACCCAACTCCACCGCACGATGTAGGGTCTTGACCGATTCCTGGTCGTCACGGCCCGCGTAAAACGTCGACATGCCCATACAGCCGAGGCCGACCGCCGAGACGGCCGGACCATAACGGCCCAGTTTTCGCTGATTCATTGCAGCACATCCTCTCTGGATTGCAAAAGCAGTTTGCGCCTGCAGACCGGGACGGGCGATAACCCCTCAGCCTTCCGACAGCTTTTTCAGGCGCGTAATCCACAATTCATGTCCGTCGTGCAGGCCAGCCGGATTCGATTGACGGCTCGCTATCGCGCCGGGTCCTTTAGTGGCCTCTTCGGTCACGACGTGGCAGGACTGCGCGTCGGGTACGAGCAACCACGTGTGGTATGCCGCGACCTTCGGCCCATAGCCGAACCAGCCGAGCCTCGTTCCCGGCACGTATTCGGCAACGGTGCTGCGGATCTGAACGCCAAAGGTGTCCCATGTGAAATGCGTATGCGGCCCGAGCCGCGACGCGCCGCCGGCGAACCTCACGTTGTGCGAATTGGGATACCACGACGGCCAGCGCGAAGCGTCGACGAGATGGGCCCAAACCACGCTGCACGAAGCGTCGATATTGATCTCGTTGTGCGAGAACACGTCGGCATGTGCGGGGTCAGGCGTACCGGGCCAATGAATCTGGGCTGATCGCTGGGCCAGATCCTGATCAACCTGATCGGCGAAAGCCACCTGCATTAACGGCAGCGAGGAAACGGCCAACGCACCGGCAAAAAGAACGGCGTCGCGCGGCAGCGAACGGCGACCGCTCGCGCGCTGCGTTCCCGGTGTCACCACGCGACGAAAACGATCGATAAAACCCGGCGCAAAACGCATGATTCGCTCCTGCAATTTCCAGACATTGATTGATCGAAACTGCCGCGACGTTTCGCGGCAACTCATCAGACGGCAATCAGACCGCCGCCGTCCACGTGCAAGGTAGCGCCGGTCGTGAAGCCATTGCTCGATACGAACAGGATGGCGGCCGCGACGTCCTCGGGTGTGCCGACCCGGCCTACCGGCAAGCGGTGGCTCTGGCGCGCATACATCGCGTCACGCTCGGCCTGGTCCATCGCATCCCATAGCGGCGTAGCGACGATGCCCGGCGATTCCGCTCATTTCAGCAGCTCCAGCACGCGCTGCGCCGCGGAAACCGACGAGGCGGGGTTCTGCCCGGTCACCAGCGTACCGTCCACCACGACGTGGGGATGCCAGTCGGCGGCGCTCGTGTAGACGCCGCCAAGACGACGCATTTCGTCTTCGATCAGGAACGGCACGACGCCCGTGCCATGCGCCGCCGCTTCCTCGCTGTTGGAAAATCCAGTGACGCCGCGGCCATCGACGAACGGCTTGCCGTCGACTCCCGTCACGCCACGCAGCACCGCCACGCCATGGCAGACTGCTGCAACAGGGCGCCCCGCGCCGTTCATACGTTCGATCAGATCGATCGACGTCTCGTCATCGGCAAGGTCGAAGACCGGGCCAAGACCGCCGCTGTAAAACACAGCGTCATAATCGCTCCATGTAAGCGTCGCAAGTGCAACCGTATTGGCGAGCGCATGCTGCGTATCGACGTCCGCCAAAAAGCGTCGCGTCGCATCGGTCTGCGCGAAGTCCTCGAGACTTGCCGGATCGATGGGTGCAGCGCCCCCTTTCACGGAAGCGAGCGTGATATGAGCGCCCGCCTCCCGAAACGTGTAATACGGACCGGCCAGCTCTTCGAGCCAGGTGCCGGTCTGGCGGTCCGTGCCCGGAACCAGTCCGGTCGAACTAAGCATGATCAGAATGTTTCTCTCTTTTGACGGCAGCGATAAGCTGCGATTAATGTCGGGCCCGCCCAACGAGCTCGGCCAGGACGTTTTCGAGCGACGTTCCGCCCGGGGTCGTTTCACCAGCGGGGCGCTCGAACGAAATCCACCTGTCGTTGAAACCACGCAGCATTTCGGACATCGCACTCGCCGAGCCCTGCGTCAGGCCCCACGAAAGCCAGGTCTCGGTCCAACGGGTCTCGGGCAACACCTCTGCGCGCACCGCGCGCCCCAGTACCTTCGCGAAGGTCATCGCGACATCGTTCGGCGAATAGCGGCGCGGACCTTCCAGTTCGACGACACGTTGACCACTCCAGTCGGAACTCAGTGCGCTTGCGACGGCCGCGCCCACGTCGGCTGTGGCGACCATCGGAACCGGTGCGTCGAGCGGGGTCAGCATGCTCGGCAGCACGCCGGACTCGCTGACATGAGGGACCAGGCCCGCATAGTTCTCCATGAACCAGCCTGCGCGAATTGAAGTGACATTGGGCAGGCGTGCAAAGCGGCGTTCCATGGCGTGAAGCTTGAGGATGGCCCCGGTGCCGTGTGGACGATGCGCACCGATCGACGACAGCAGCACCACCCGTCGAGGGCCGGCTTTGCCCACAGCCTCGTCCAGCGCGTCGAGTGCACGCTCGTTCTCGGCAAACATGTTGTCGGCCGCAAACCACGTGGGTGTCATCAGATAGACGGCATCGGCGCCCGCAAAGGCTTCCGTCAACGCGTTCACGTCGTTGAGATCGCCAAGGAACGGCTGCCCGCCGCGCTTGCGCCAGATCTCGGCATGCGCCTCGCTTCGCACATACGCCCGTACGGTATGCCCATTCGCCAGCAGCCTCGCAGCGGCGGCGGAACCGACGTTCCCCGTCGCTCCGATTAACGTGTAAGTTCTCATTGATAATGCTCCAGTGTGTTGGGCCGCGTAGAGGTCCCGCGTGTCGACCATTCAACTACCAACGACGGCCTCAATAAAGGCGGCCCGGCTTGAAGGACTCTTTTGAATTGCTTGATAATGCAAAGCTCGTGGATATCTGACGTACGCTGACGCCAGCGCAATCAAAGCGTTCGCATCACCGCTCAATGAGCCGTCAGGGTACGTAATGTCAAATCAGCCAGTGCTGCGTCGGAAGCAGGGTTCTGCCCTGTGATTAGCTCGCGGTCCTGTATCACGTTCGGCGCCCATCCCGATACCGAAGACATCTTGCCCCCGGCTATCGTCAGTCCATCCTCGGGGGTGAAAAGCGGATCGGCATGAAACACGTTACTGGCTGCGATGGACTCCTCTTCGTTGCTGAAGACCGTCATCTGGTAGCCACGATAGGTCCAGCCCGAGGCGAGCCGCTTCGCCTTCGCGAGGTTGTCGCTGCGCAGCGCCGCCTGATACGCGGGCGCATCATGTAGCGTGGAAAGCAGCGCTACCGGGCCGTGACACAGAAGCACCGTCGTGCGCTTGTGCCGATGAAAGTCACGCAGGATCGTGCCGAGATCACGGTCGGCCATCAGATCGATCATCGGCGCCGGTCCACCCGGAACGAAGACCGCTTTGTACTGACTCAGGTCCTGGCGCGCGACATCGCTTAACTTCAGCGGGTGGGCCAGGCCGGTCAGCGTGCCCTGATAGCGTTCCGCCTCCTCGAGCGCCTGCTGGCTGCCACCGAAATAGTCGGCAGACAGCGAAGTCTGATCGACAGCGGGCGTATTGCCTTCCGGGTTCGCGAATACCAGTTCATAACCGGCGTCGGCAAATTTACGCGCGGGTATCACGAGTTCATTGAGGTAATAACCCGTTGTAAAGCTTTTGCCGCCCTTCAAGGGCAATTCCTGTTGGCTGGACAGGACGATCAGGATTTTTCCTTTCGACTGCTGTGCCGACGCAGCGAGCGAGTGAAACTGGGTCAGGCAAACAGCCAATACACAGAGCACCATTCGTTTGAATGAGTTCATGAGACTTCCTTTGATTTTTTGCGTGGACGCGCACGTCAAGGCTTCGGTTCGGGTCCGGCGAAGCACGACGTTCGGCTGATGGGTATTGGATTCGTTATCGAGGCACAGATAAAGACACCGGCACTAAACTCACTATTTTGCGACGCTTGATAATCACTCATGTCGTCCGGCGGATCTGGCGGCCCGGGCGGCGCGAGCAGCGGTTGCGCAAGGGCGGGAGTTCGTGCTCCAGGCATACCTGGCCAGTTTCGTCTAATTGTTACAATGTCTCCGGCCTTAAAAAAGACCATCACGCTGAGGGTGAGAATGGACCGACTGACCAGCATGGAAGTCTTCGTCACCGTGGTAGATCGCGGCAGCTTTACTGCGGCAGCGGAGATCATCGGCGCGTCGACCACGTCGATCACCAACCACATCCAGGCGTTGGAGCGCCGACTCGGCACGCGCCTGCTCAACCGCACGACGCGGCACCTCAGCGTCACGGAAATCGGTCAAGCGTTTTACGAGCAGTGCGTCGACATCCTCGGCAGGGTCAATGCAGCGGAGGTTGGCGCTCGCGAGATGCACGCCGTGCCGCGGGGCCGCCTGAAAATCAGCGCCCCCATTGCGCTAGGCTCGTATCTACTGTTTCCGGCGCTCAGTGCGTTTCTCAAGGCTTATCCGCAGGTCGAAATACAGCTGATGTTGAACGACCGTCTGGTCGATCTGGCCGATGAAGGATTCGACGCTGCATTCCGCTTCGGCGATCTGGCTGATAGTGGCCTCGTCGCGCGGCGACTGCGCAATCTTGGCCGTATGGTCTGTGCGGCGCCGGAGTATCTCGCGCTACATGGGACACCGAACGCACCGGAGGACCTGAGCGCACACAACTGCCTTGCATTCCACTACGTTCAACCGGAACGCGAGTGGCATTTCAGCCAGCCGACGCCGCACACGGTTCCCGTCTCGGGACAATTGTCCGTCAACAACGTGCAGGCCCTTCTCGCGGCGTGTTTGAACGGCATCGGCATTGCGATGCTGCCGGACTACGTTGCCGACGAATACATAGACGCAGGCCAGCTCGTACGGCTATTCCCGGAGCAGGACTTCTCTCGCGCGCCCTTGCAGTTGGTGTACCTGCCCGACCGGCAAATGACGCCAAAGTTGCGAAGCTTCGTCAACTTTGTGCTGGAACGTTTCTGCTGATGGCCGGCCGCGCGAGGCCTCAAAATAGGCGATATCGCTATGTCAGTCCACGGGATGATTCAAGCGCACCCGGCGCGTGCATTTGCGTATCGATGACACCCGGTGCGATCGCATTCACCTTGACGTTGCTCGCTGCACGCTTGAAGCGATCATTGGCGGCCAATTAACGGCTAGGCAGCGACGTGATTCACACAGTAGGACTAGAGTATCGCGTCAATCGCATATGCGAGTTCGCTAAAGGCCGGCGCTATCTCTTCATCCGCCACGCACGCATAGCCGAGCAACAAACCCGACGGCGCCTGCGCCGGCCGCGCGTAATACCCGGACAACGGCCGCACGACAATATTACGCTCCAGCGCAGCAGCAGCCACCAGGCGATCATCGCTGCCTTCGGGCAGCTGGATCACCAGATGCAGGCCAGCATCGCCACCCACGGCCGGCAGCGCGTCTCCATAACGTTGCGTGGCGGCGTCGAGCAAAGCCTGGCGGCGCTGGCCGTAGAGCGTGCGCATCTTGCGAATATGCGATGTGAAATGCCCTTCGTTGATGAACTCCGCGAGGATCGCCTGCTGCAGCAACTGGCCCTCCCGATACAACTCGGCACTCGCGGTGCCAAAGCTCTCCGCCAACACGCCAGGCACGACCATATAGCCGATTCGCAAGCCCGGAAACAAGGTCTTGCCGAAGCTACCCACGTAAATCACCTGCTCCGACGTATCCAGGCCTTGCAGCGAAGCCAACGGCCGGCTGCCATAACGAAACTCACTGTCGTAATCGTCCTCGATGATCCAGCACCGGTTCTGCCGCGCGTACTCGAGCAGCATGCGGCGCCGCGCCAGGCTCATCACCGTGCCAAGCGGATATTGATGCGACGGCGTGACGAGCATCAGCTTCGGTGGCTGCGCAAGGTCGTCGGCGGAAGGATTGATGCCCTCGTCATCGACGGGTATCGGTCGCGATTGCAGGCCCGACACGTGCAAAACACTACGCACGCCCCAATAACACGGGTCTTCGGTCCAGATCACGTCGCCTGGATCGGACAGCAGGCGCACGGCCAGGTCGACGGATTGATGAATCCCTGTCGTGACGATGATCTGCTCCGGCGTGCAATGCACCGAACGCGACGCGCGCAGATAGTCGGCCAGCGCGTGGCGCAGCGAAGCCAGTCCACCGCCCGGTGCATACGTGAGCAGGTCGGGGCGCACGCTGCGCCAATACTTGTTGTGCAAACGGGTCCAGACGCGCGCCGGAAAGCGGGTGACATCCGGCACGCCAGGCATAAAGGCACCCCACTGACGTTTCGACACGCCCGCACCCGCGACCAGCCGCGCGCCGCGGGCGGAAAGCGCCCGCCTTACCTGCGCAGGTGGCGCGGACTGTGTCGCGGGTGTTCCCACGTCGCGCACGCCGACGATCTCGTCCGGTGCGCTATCGGCAACAAAGGTGCCGCGCCCCGTGCCTGAGCTCACATACCCTTCGAGCGTCAATTGCTCGTACACCTGCGTGACGGTATTGCGCCCGATGCTTAACTCCTGCGCCAGCAGCCGCGAGGACGGCAGCTGGCTGCCCGCCGGCAAATCCCTCGACAGGATCGCCTGCTGCAGCAGGCGATGCAGCTGACGGTAGATCGGCTGGCCGTTGCCCCGTTCGAGGCGCTGCGCCAGCCAATCGGACAAAACGCTCGCGCTCATGATTGGCTCCTACATTTTTATAAAAATGGCTCTGAATATAAGAGCCAAACTTCATTATAGTGCTGCATGTGCTGCGCTGGATGCGCGGCCTCGACAAAAGCGAGGAGCAAGAGAAATGACCGCGAAGAACGCAGAACTGAAGGCCCGTAAAGATGCCGCCACACCCCGTGGTGTCGGCGTGATGTGTGATTTCTACGCGGAGCGTGCTGAAAACGCCGAGCTGTGGGACGTTGAGGGCCGCCGTTTTATCGACTTCGCCGCCGGTATCGCAGTGTGCAATACGGGTCACCGTCACCCGAAGATTCTGGCCGCGATCCGCGACCAGCTCGATCATTTCACGCACACCGCGTATCAGATCGTGCCGTACGCTTCGTACGTCGAACTGGCTGAGAAGATCAACGAATGCGCACCGGGCGACTACCCGAAAAAAACCGCCTTCTTCACGACCGGCGCTGAAGCCGTCGAAAACGCCATCAAGATTGCGCGCGCCGCAACTGGCCGCCCAGGCGTCATCGCGTTCACGGGTGGATTCCATGGTCGCACGCTGATGGGCATGGCGCTGACCGGAAAAGTCGCGCCGTACAAGATCGGATTCGGCCCGTTCCCGTCGGACGTCTTCCATGCGCCGTTTCCGAATCCGCTGCACGGCGTGACCACGGCGGATTCGCTCAAGCACATCGAGTACCTGTTCAAGGCCGACATTGATCCGAAGCGCGTAGCCGCCATCATCTTCGAACCGGTTCAAGGGGAAGGAGGTTTCTACCCCGCGCCGGCCGAGTTCGTGCGCGCACTGCGCAAACTGTGCAATGAGCACGGCATCCTGCTCATTGCCGATGAAGTGCAAACGGGCTTCGCTCGCACCGGCAAGCTGTTCGCAATGCATCACTATGACGTGGTGCCCGACCTGATGACGATCGCCAAGAGCCTCGCTGGCGGCATGCCGCTGTCGGGCGTGGTAGGCCGCGCCGACGTGATGGACGCAGCGGCGCCAGGGGGTCTCGGCGGGACGTATGCGGGCAACCCACTGGCGGTGGCCGCGGCACATGCCGTGCTCGACATCATCCACGAAGAGAAGCTCTGTGAACGCGCCACGGCTCTGGGCGAGCGCATCAAGGAGAAGCTGACCGCGCTGCGAGTTGAAGTGCCACAGATCGCCGATGTGCGCGGCCCCGGCGGCATGGTTGCAGTCGAGTTCTGCAAGGCAGGCGAATCGGAGCCGGATGTGGACTTCACGAAGCGCGTGCAGACACGCGCGCTCGAACGCGGACTGTTGCTGCTTGTGTGCGGTGTCTATTCGAACGTGGTGCGCTTCCTGTTTCCGCTCACGATTCAGGACGCCGTGTTCGACGAAGCCATGGTGATTCTCGAAGAAGCGATCAAGGACAGCGTGGCTGTCGCCGCATAACGTTTTGACCTGCGCCCGCGTTGCACGATGTGCAGCACGGGGTGCAGAGCGAATCGAATCATCGAACTCGAAGCGCCTGGCGCAGAACACACATGACCACGTTGACCTTGAACGACCCAACTCTCCTGAAGACCCACGCCTTCATCGCAGGCGAATGGCAAGGCGCCGATGACGACGCCACCTTCGAAGTCCGCAATCCCGCCACTGGCGAAACGATTGCCACGGTGCCGCGAATGGGCACGGCGGAAACGCGCCGCGCCATTGACACCGCCAACGCGGCCTGGCCGGCATGGCGTGCCACCACCGCAAAACATCGCGCCACGATCCTGCGCAAATGGCATGATCTCATGCTGGAAAACGCCGACGATCTGGCGAAGATCCTGACCAACGAGCAAGGCAAACCGCTCGCCGAAGCCAAGGGTGAGATCCAGTACGCGGCGTCGTTTCTCGAGTGGTTCGCCGAAGAAGGCAAGCGCGTCTACGGCGATACCATTCCCACGCCCGCCGGCGACAAACGGATTGTCGTGACGAAGGAGCCGATCGGCGTTTGCGCGGCGATCACACCGTGGAATTTCCCCGCGGCGATGATCACGCGCAAGGTCGGCCCGGCGCTGGCCGCAGGTTGTCCGATCATCGTCAAGCCGGCTGAGGCAACGCCGCTGTCCGCGCTCGCGCTGGCCGTGCTGGCCGAGCGCGCGGGGGTGCCGCGCGGCGTATTCAGCGTCGTGACCGGCGAGCCGAAGACGATCGGCGCGGAACTGACCGGCAATCCGGTCGTGCGCAAGCTGTCGTTCACCGGCTCAACACCCGTCGGCCGCCTGCTAATGGCACAGTGCGCGCCGACCGTGAAGAAGGTGTCGCTAGAACTGGGCGGCAATGCACCGTTCATCGTCTTCGACGACGCGGATCTGGACGCGGCTGTCGCCGGCGCTATTGCCTCGAAATACCGTAATAGCGGCCAGACCTGCGTTTGCACGAACCGCTTCTATGTTCACGGCAAGGTCTACGACGCATTCGCCGAAAAGCTACGCGTCGCCGTCGAGCAACTGAAGATAGGCCGCGGCACGGAAGATGGTGTGACGCAAGGTCCGCTGATCAACGAGGCGGCCGTGCTAAAGGTCGAGTCGCATATTGAAGACGCGCTCGCCAAAGGCGCACGCATCGTGACTGGCGGCAAGCGTCACGCGCTGGGTCACGGATTCTTCGAGCCGACCGTGCTCGCGGATGTCACCCCCTCCATGAAGGTTGCACGCGACGAAACCTTCGGGCCGCTCGCGCCGCTGTTCCGCTTCTCGTCGGATGAAGAAGTAATTCGCATGGCGAACGATACGGAGTTCGGCCTCGCGTCGTATTTCTATAGCCGAGATATCGGTCGCGTCTGGCGCGTCGCCGAGGCGCTGGAATACGGCATGATCGGCATCAACACCGGTCTGATCTCAAACGAAGTCGCGCCATTCGGCGGCATCAAGCAATCGGGTCTGGGCCGCGAAGGCTCCCACTATGGAATCGACGACTACGTGGTCATCAAGTACATGTGCGTCGGCGGGATCTAAATACAGTAAGACATCGGGGCCTAAGCAAGCGCTCCTGCAAGCTGATTGCGTGCTGCAGTATCGTACCTGCGAATGCGGACTTGTTATGGAACACCGCGAAAGGCTCTCCGGTGTTGGCGCACCTTTCATCCTACGTGATGATCGTAGTTTCCATCAATCATGATGACGCAGTCTAAGCTTGCGAGCAGCAAGAATGGGGCTACGGATTTCCGATAGCGGTTATCGTTTCCGCTATGGCTAGTCCATTTGACGGGGCTTCGACGGCTTTTAGCCGGCCGCCCGGTCAACTCCGGTGAACTGCAATTCATAGCTCCCCGCACATTCACCCACTTTGCTCTCCCTCCCTCTCCCGCAGCAAATCGAGATCAGGGTAACCCCTTATATCGCGTCTCTTTTTGTACCCGTCCAATATAAACGTATATTGTTGACGACGTACATTTAAGCCGTTTTCGGACCGGACATGACAGCGATGCAAGCAGATTTCCCAACAGCTCTGAGCCTTGCCCAGGACTACGCCAGCGGTCGGCTAGACCCGCTCGAGGTAGTCACGCGTGCACTCGATAACGCCGCACTCGAGCCAGGCGCCTTTATCACGATGACGCCGCAACGCGCGCTCACCGAAGCGGCGCAATCCACCGAACGCTGGAAACGTGGCGCGCCGCTGAGCCCGCTCGACGGTGTGCCGGTCGCGTGGAAAGACCTGTTCGACGTTGCGGGCACTGTCACGACCGCCGCCTCGGCGGTATTGGCGGCACGAGCCAACGCGCACGCCGCAATCGCTGACGCGCCGCTTGTCGCGAGCGCGGCCCGCGCAGGCATGATCTGCGTCGGCAAAACCAATCTGTCGGAGTTCGCATACTCTGGACTCGGGCTCAATCCGCATTTCGGCACGCCGGTGAATCGCGCGCTCGACGGCGGCGCGCGTGTGCCGGGCGGCTCGTCGTCCGGCGCAGCGGTGGCGGTCGCGGCCGGCGTTGTGCCGCTCGCAATCGGTACGGACACCGGCGGTTCGGTGCGCGTGCCCGCTGCGTTCAACGGCGTCGTCGGTTATCGCGCGAGCACGGCACGCTATCCCAAGGACGGCATGACACCGCTGTCCCGCACGCTCGACACCTCAGGCCCGCTCGCCCGTACAGTCGCAGATTGCATTGCGTTCGACGCCGTGGTTCGCGGCGTCACAACGCCTGCGCCGTATCTGCCGATCAGTCTCAAAGGCCAGCGTTTCGTTGTCGATCCGTCGTTCAGCGACCGTTATTCAGCCAGCGGACCGGTCCTCGCGAATCTGCGCGCTGTCGTTGAACGGCTTCGCGATGCAGGCGCTCAGGTCGACTCGCGTCGTTTCGCAACGCTCGATCAGCTACACGAATTGATCCGCTCACATGGCTGGCTCGGCGGTCTCGAAGCCTTCGATCTGTATCGCGATCTGCTCGATTCGCCAGACGCCGAACGCATCGATCAACGGGTGCGCACACGTCTCGAAGCAAGCCGTCACGTTCCCGCCGAGCGCCGTGCGTTTCTGCGCGAACAGCGTCTCGCGATGATCACAGCGTTCCGCGACGAACTCGCCGACGCGACGCTGATCGCCCCGACCGTACCGCACGTCGCGCCGCTGCGCGCGCCGCTCGAAGCCGATCCCGAGCTTTTCGCGCGCGTCAATCTGCAAACGCTCTCGATGACGATGCCTGGCAGCTTTCTCGATATGCCCGCCGTCGCGATGCCGTCCGGCATCGATAGCGACGGCTTGCCCACCAGCGTGCAACTGCTGCGCGCCCAGAACGACGACGACGCGTTGCTGCGCATCGCCGTTTCCGTCGAATACCACGCATTCTGAAATTCGGAAATAAGGAGGAAGCACACATGGCCAAGGAAATTCTCATCGCATTCGGTATCGACGTGGACGCGGTGGCAGGCTGGCTCGGCTCGTACGGCGGCGAGGATTCGCCGGACGATATCTCGCGCGGGCTGTTCGCTGGTGAAGTCGGATCGATGCGTTTATTGAAGCTGTTCGAGCGGGAAAAGCTGAAAACCACATGGTTCATTCCCGGCCACTCCATCGAAACCTTTCCTGAACAGATGAAGGCGGTCGCGGACGCCGGTCATGAAATCGGCATTCATGGCTACAGCCACGAAAATCCGATCGCGATGACGCCGGAGCAGGAAGAAGCAGTGCTCGACCGCAGCATCGAACTGGTCACGCAACTGTCGGGCCGCCGTCCGACCGGCTATGTCGCACCATGGTGGGAATTCAGCAACGTTTCGAACGAACTGCTCGTCAAGAAGGGCATCAAGTACGACCACAGCCTGATGCACAACGACTTCCATCCGTACTACGTACGAGTCGGTGACAGCTGGACCAAAATCGATTACAGCAAGCATCCGGACACATGGATGAAGCCGCTCGTGCGTGGCAAGGAGACCGACCTCGTCGAGGTTCCGGCCAACTGGTACCTCGACGACCTGCCACCGATGATGTTCATCAAGAAGGCGCCGAACAGCCATGGCTTCGTGAATCCTCGGGATATCGAAACGATGTGGCGCGACCAGTTCGACTGGGTGTATCGCGAGCACGACTACGCAGTGTTCCCGATCACGATCCATCCCGACGTCTCCGGCCGTCCGCAAGTGCTGCTGATGCTCGAACGACTGATCGCGCACTTCAAATCGCACGACGGCGTGCGCTTTTGTACCTGCGATGAGATCGCCGACGACTTCCTGCGGCGCCAGCCACGTATCAAGCCCGCCTGAACATAACACCTAAAACGGAGCATTAACGATGAAAGAGAGTCCCTTGTCCAGCGCCGGTTTCAGGCTCGAAAAGATCCTGCCCGTCGACGTGAAGCGTGCGACGATCGTCGCATTCTTTGCGTGGGTGTTCGCGGTGTATGACTTCATCCTGTTCGGCACGCTGTTGCCGGAGATCGGCAAACATTACGGCTGGGACGCTCCCACCCAGGCTGAAATCGCCACGTTCGTCGCGATCGGCACGGCCGTGATTGCGTTCGCAATCGGGCCGTTACTCGACCGCCTTGGACGCAAGGCCGGCTTGCTGTGGACCGTTGCCGGCGCCGCGCTGTGCTCGGGGCTTACCGTCGTCGGCGGAGCGATGGGTCAGTGGCCACTGGTACTGATCCGTTCGCTGTCTGGTCTCGGCTACGCAGAAGAAACCGTTAACGCGACCTATCTGAACGAACTGTATTCAGCCGCCAACGATGCACGCCTGAATCGCAACAAAGGCTTTATCTACAGCCTCGTGCAAGGCGGATGGCCGATCGGCGCGTTGATCGCCTCGGGTCTGACGGCGCTGCTATTGCCGCGCATCGGCTGGCAAGGCTGCTTCGTGTTCGCGACGTTTCCAGCCATCGTCATTTTCTTCATGACGCGGCGCTTGAAAGAAAGCCCGCAATTCATGCTGCACAAGCGCATCAAGCAGTTGCGTGAAGCGGGTCACGACGGGGATGCACGAACGCTTGCCAGCGAACACCACGTCGATTACGAACAGCACAGCCGTGCGGGCCTGCGCGAAGCATTTCGCGGCGATGCATTGCGCGCGACGCTGGTGCTCGGCGGCGGTATTCTGCTGAACTGGTCGGCGATTCAGGTATTCAGCGTGCTGGGCACGACGGTGCTGACGCGCGTGCATAACGTGTCGTTTGAAAACTCGCTGCTGATTCTGGTGCTGTCGAACGTGATCGGCTATTGCGGCTATCTGAGCCACGGCTGGATTGGCGACAAGATCGGCCGTCGCAATACGCTCGCAATCGGCTGGGTGCTCGGCGGTCTGGCATTTGCCGGCATGCTGTTGGGACCGAGCAGCTCAGGTGTGGTGGTTGCGCTGTATAGCCTGGGTCTGTTCTTCCTGATCGGCCCGTATTCGGCAGCGCTGTTCTTTATCGGCGAGAGCTATCCGACATCGATTCGCGGCACCGGCAGTTCGATCGTCCACGCCATGGGCCCGGTCGGCGCGATTCTCGCGGGCGTCGGCGTGACGTCGATGCTGAATCACGGCGTCGACTGGATGCACGCGGCGCTGTGGTTCGGCGCGTTGCCCTGCTTCCTCTCGGGACTGCTGATCTTCTGCGCGAAGCACGTGAATCCAGAAGCCACGAAGTAACCACCCAGCCACTTGAATACACGTCATGAGCGAATCACAACACACGAAAGTCGCGCTGGTCACCGGCGCGGCAAGCGGCATCGGGCAAGCGCTGGCGGTCGCCTATGCGCAGATTGGCGTCGCGGTCGTCGGCGGCTATTTCCGCGGCGATCCGCATGACCCGCGCCAGACCGAACGCATGGTCGCCGATGCAGGCGGCCAATGCGTGATGCATCCGGTGGACGTCACGTCTGCCGATCAGGTGGACGCGTTTGCGGCAGTCGCACGAGAACGTTTCGGCCGGATCGATTTCGCGGTCGCGAATGCGGGGCTGCTGCGTGCCGCACCATTGACCGATATGCGTGACGAGCAATGGTTCGAAATGCTCGACGTCGATCTGTCGGGTGTGATGCGTACGTTCCGGTCCGCTGCGCGTCATATGGCGGACGGTGGCGCAATGGTCGCGGTATCGTCGATTGCGGGCGGTGTGTACGGGTGGGAAAACCATACGCACTATTCCGCGGCGAAAGCGGGCGTGCCGGGTCTTTGCCGAGCCGTCGCCATGGAACTCGCGCCGCGTCATATCCGTTGCAACGCGGTGATCCCAGGTTTGATCGAAACGCCGCAATCGCTGGACGCGGTCAACTCGCTGGGACCGGATGGCTTGCGAGAAGCGGCGCTCGGCATCCCGCTAAAACGGGTTGGCCGTCCGTCGGAAATCGCGACATTGATCCGCTTTCTGACCAGCGATGACGCGTCATACATCACCGGCCAGGCAATCATCGCGGATGGCGGCTTGACGGTCCGCTGGCCGGGTTAATGAGCGCACGGACTTCACGGTCAATCGCTTCAAGGAGTCGTCTGTCATGAGCAGCACATTTTCACTCGACGGCCGGCGCGCTGTCGTCACCGGAGCGGCAAGCGGGATTGGCGCGGCGATCGCACAAACATATGCATCGGCAGGTGCGCGACTCGTGCTCGCCGACCGCGACGCGGCGCGTCTCGCGCAGCAAGCCGAAGTCTGCCGGGGACTCGGCGCGATCGTGCACACGGTGCAAGCCGACGTCGGCATCGAGGCGGATGTGAATCGCATCGTCGACACCTGTAGCGACGTGTTTGGAGGCATCGATATTCTCGTCAACAACGCGGGCATGCTAACCCAGGCCAGGTGCGTCGATCTCACCACCGAGATGTGGGACGAGATGATGCGTGTCGATCTGCGCAGTGTTTTTCTGTGTACGCGCCGCGCATTGCCGTCGATGATCGCGCAACGCTGGGGGCGCGTGATCAACATCGCGTCGCAGCTCGGCATCAAGGGCGGCGCGGAGCTGTGCCACTACTCGGCGGCCAAAGCGGGCGTCATTGGTTTCACGAAATCGCTCGCGCTTGAAGTCGCGCCCGACAACGTGCTGGTCAACGCAATCGCACCGGGTCCGATCGAAACCCCGCTGGTCGACGGCATCAGCACCGCGTGGAAGACTGCGAAATCCGCCGAACTACCGTTGCGACGCTTCGGACGTCCAGAGGAAGTTGCGCCCGCCGCGCTATTGCTTGCGTCTGACCCTGGTGGCAACCTGTTTGTCGGGCAGACGCTCGGACCGAATTCCGGCGACGTGATGCCGTGAGCGGGCCGTGTGCCCATTTCACCTGACGGAGAATCATCTTGTGCGGAATGTGCGGGCTGCTAGGAGGCGGCAATCACTGGTCGAATACGACCGCACCGGGCGCGGGCGCTGGCAGCCAAAACGCGCGCCGCCAGCGGCTGTTGCAGGCCGCGCTGGCGAATCGTATCCTGATTCCGCTGCGGCTGCGTCTCGACGACTTCCACGGTCAGTCGTTCGTGTTGTCGTCACCCACTGGGGCAAGTGAAATGGTCGGCGATTTCGCGCAAGTGTGGAAGGTCGCTGAAAGGATGCTCGGCCGCGCGCTCGATCCGCTGACGCTGTTCCAGGTGGACGAAGAGGAGCACGCATGAGCCTCGCTTACGACATCATCCCGGTCACCCTCGTGACCGGCTTTCTCGGCAGCGGGAAGTCCACCTTGCTCGCCGATGTGCTGACCGGCGATGCCGCCCGCGACACCGCCGTGCTCGTCAATGAATTCGGCGAGGTTGGGCTGGATCATCTGTTGATGGGCGAAGTCGATACGCAAACCGTGTTACTCGATAACGGCTGCGTATGCTGCTCGATTCGTGGCGAGTTGAAAGATGCGCTGGCCGGGCTCTTCTCGAAGCGCGCACGCGGCGACGTGCCGCCGTTCTCGCGTGTCGTGATCGAAACCACCGGACTTGCGACACCTGCGCCGATCATCGCGACACTGCTAGCCGACCTCGTGATCCGCAGTCACTACGAACTCAAGGTAACGATTACCGTCGTCGACGCGCTCAACGCCGACGCTCAGCGCGCGCGTTATCCGGAATGGCTCGCGCAGATTAGCGCAACAGACCGGATCATGATCAGCAAGGGCGATCTGACCACCGCGCCGCATATTGACGCATTGAAACAGTCGTTGCGTACCATTAATCCGTTTGCCGAGATTGTCGAACGCAATTCGTCGCCCGACGCGCTGCGCGAGCTATTGTTCAAGCCCGCGCGATTTGCGCCGGATTCCGTGCAGAGCGTCTGCGAGATCGGAGCCGGTACGGTGCGTCTTGGCAAAGGCGGCGGACGCCTGGCGCATCGTGTCGACTTCGAACGCAGCGACATCGTTTCAAGCTGCATCCGCATCGAAGACCCGCTCGACTGGCAGGTTTTCACGCTGTGGTTCACGATGCTGTTGAATCGTCACGGTGATAAGATCTTACGTGTGAAAGGCCTGCTGGCACTCGAAGGCGCCGACCGTCCCGCCGTGTTGCACGCAGTCCAGCATCTGGTCCATCCCGTTCTGCATCTCGAGGAGTGGCCCGACGCTTCGCGCGCGTCCACACTCGTCTTCATCACCGAGGGGCTTGATGGCGCAGTAATCGAGGCATCGTATCGCCGTTTTTGCGCAGCGCTCAAGGTAGCCGCCTGAACCGCATCCGAACTCTGTTCACCCGAAACCGCTAAAACCTGTGCGCACTTCCACTGAAGCACCCGCCGTCCATCGCAGCAAGGTCGAATTGCGCGTGCTCGGCACGTCGGTTACGTTGCAGGACCATATCCGCAAGCAGGCGGAACAGGACCTCGGCATCAAGCTGCGTTTTATGGTCGACGAGGGCTCCGCCGTGCAGCGCAACGGCGTGATGCATCCGCACAGCTACGATATCTACGACCAGTGGTTTCACAGCATCGACTGTCTGTGGCCAGCTCGTGCGCTTCAACCAATCGACGTCACGCGCATCGCCCGGTGGGATGAAATCAATTCGCTGCCGCGCGCAGGCCGTCTCGGGCGCCGCGTGTGCACCGGCGCGGGTTCGGTGCCGGTCAACCGTCTTTATGTACAACCGGACAACTCGCTCGGACGCAAGCCGTCGCAGCGGATCAGCATGTTGCCGCTTACCCATAACGCGGATAGCTTCGTCTATCTCGACGACACGTTGCCCGCTTCGCTAATCGAGCGTGGCGAAAGCTGGTCATGGCTGCTCGCGCCTGAACTGGCGGGCCGGGTCGCGTTGCAGGCGGATGCCGCAATCGGCGCAATCGACGCCGCGCTCGCCGTCGAAGCAAGCGGGTTGATGCGCTTCGACGACATCGGCAATCTGACGATCGAAGAAATCGACGCACTGATCGCGACGCTGATCGACTACAAGCGGCGCGGCCATTTTGCGGGTTTCTGGTCAAGCTATGCCGAAGCGGCGCAACTGATGATTTCGAACAAGGTCGCAATCCAGAGTATCTGGTCGCCTGCCACGGTTGCGCTGGCCAAGGCTGGCCTCAAATTCAAGCTCGCAAGTCCGCAAGAAGGCTATCGCGCCTGGTTCGGCGGCATGTCGCTGTCACGCGCCACAGCCGGCCGCGAGCTCGACGCCGCGTACGAATATCTGAACTGGTGGCTCGACGGCTGGGCCGGCGCGACGATGGCGCGACAAGGCTTCTACATCTCCAATCAGGAGCGTTCGCGTAACCAGATGACCGAAGCCGAGTGGGCTTACTGGTACGATGGCAAAGCCGCATCAGGCGAGCTGCCGGGGCCGGTCAGCGAGCATCTGGTAACCGCGGGCCAACGTCGCGACGGAGGCAGTTACGTGTCGCGGATGAGCCGCATTGCGGTGTGGGACTCCGTGATGGACGAGCATAACTATCTGGTGCGCCGCTGGACCGAATTCATGCGCGCTTGAATCCGGCCCATCAGCGTACCCAATCGAACGATGACAAGACGTGCAGGCGTAAGCGCATCGCCACCTGGCTCCGCGACCGAAGCGGCGGCCGAGGCAGCGACTGACGATATAACTGGAACCGACACCTCAGCGGAGGGCGAGACGCGCCTTCGCTACCGTCTGATTCACGATCAGTTGAAAAGTGCGATCGTGCGTGGCCGGATTGCACCGGGACTTGTGCTGCTCGAAGGACCGGTGGCGCGGATCTTCGGCACGAGCCGCGTACCGGTTCGCAAAGCGTTCGAATTGCTTCATGAAGGTGGGCTGCTGCGAACTTTCGAAGGTCGTGGCTATCTGGTTGCCGGGACCGACGGCGGCGAACCTCAACCGTTACGTGTACCGCTATCGGAAGCAGCGCTCGGCTTCGACGGGACGCCTGTGCCGCTCGCGTTGCCGTCCACCAGCGAGCGTATTTATCACGATCTCGAAGCAACGGTGTCGATCGGGATTGCGTTCGGCCATTTCCGGATCGACGAAACCGAGGCCGCCGAGACCTTCGGCGTCAGCCGCGGTGCGGTCCGCGAGGCACTGAGCCGGTTGCGCGATCTCGGTCTGGTCGAAAAATCCACGTACTCGCATTGGATGTGCGGCCCGCTCACCGCGCGCGCGGTTAAACATGACTACGAGTTGCGCTCGCTGCTGGAACCCGCGGCGCTCGCCGCGAGCGCGCCGCTGCTGTCACAAGCGATGCTCGGCTCGGCTCTCGCCGAGCTGGAGCGTGCGATCGCCGAGCCCGACAGCGTCGACTTCGACGCGTTGCAGCGGATCGAAGACACCTTGCATATCGATTGTCTGCAGAATGCGCCGAACCGGAAGCTGCTTGAAACGATCGGCCATGCGCATATGCCGCTGACCGTGAACCACGCGTTCTACAAGGCGTTCGATCTGCATCCGGAACCCTCGACGCTGCTCGAACATCGCACGGTCATTCGGCATCTGCTGAACGGCGATGCGAATGCGGCCGCAGACGCGTTGCGCGCCCACCTTCAGGCGGGACAGACGCGTACGCTGCAACGGCTGAAAGTGCTCGCCGTCTTGCCGGAGCCCGATCTGCCGGGATTCATGCACAGGATCGCATAGGTGGGGCACTGCTAATCGCAAGCGCGCGTGTGTATGGCAAACAAAAGGAGAAAACCAACACCGCGGTGGCACGCGTAGTCTGCCTTAACAACCGTGCAATGGCCGCATTACAACGCCAGCGCAAGTTCAGGCAAGTTGGCGGTGGCAGCGTGTTTCAGGATCCACGCTACGGCGAAGACTGGAAAGGCGAGGAAGCGTTCCACAATGACCTTGAGATGGCGCGACTGGAATCATCCCTATTGTCCCAGAGCGTCCCCGAAGTAGGGGCGAGACCACGTAAATATCCGATTTTTATTATGTTCTGTGGTCCGGGTGGGAGTCACATTGGCGCCGCTTAGGCCCACCACATCTGGGTCTCCCGATGCGGTCATGCCAGGTTACCCCCAGATCTACCCCCGTGAAATGGCGGAACAAAGTGGAATTGGGCCCCGATGAAAATACAGCCCACGGAACAATCGCATCTATGCCGCTCGCCCCTGTCGATGTCGCGATCTCGCAACACACGCAGCGAAAACATCCCCGTTGCGAACCGGTGACCAACGAAGATAGTCAATGCGCCGGTGATTGGCTCGATTCGACTGCCAAGTCCGGAAGATGGGCAGCTACTCACCACTTGCAATGCGCGCCTCATCGCGAACTTCCCTTGTCCACCGCGGCCGATCAAGTCGCTGGAGGGGCAACGACCGCTCTCAGAGTCCCGCCGTCATTCGCTCGTTACAGTCCGGCTGCAGCTTGCCCGCCAATCCGGTTATCCACGGGCCGGCGATTTATGGTCGGCGAATGGCCGGTTCGGTGGAAAGCCTCAGGCAAAAGACGACCCTCAACTGCGATTCGGACTGGCACAACATAAACGGCGGCGCAGCTGGCCACTGTATCGTCAAGTTTGCGGGCGCACGATCAGATCAAGGCTGATCCAGCCGCGGCGGCAGCTCTCCGGCTGAAAGCCGAGAACGTCAAGAATATGTCGGCCGCGCAGATCGAAGAGATCATCCACAACCCGGAAATCGAGTGGACGATGACGCCCAGGAAGTTCATGGCCTTCGCGACATTCATGAACCGGACAGGCCGCCTCTCGACGAAGCTGGCCGACCGGCACGAGTTCTTCTTCGACAACATCAAGGACCTGCCCGGCAGCTGAGGGCTGATGTCGACGAGAGAAGATGCGGCGCCCGGCCACGACGTGATCGCGGTCAGCGTTTGGCGTGGAGCAACGACGGATCGGCTCGAGACTTTCGCTTCCGCGACCGATCGTCGGGCGAACAGTCCTGATCATCGTGCTAAGACTGCGCCGGACCGGTCAAATACGCGTTGTCTGCCGCCCGCGCCCAGGCGACGATATGATCGATGAAGGTCTGCGTAGCACTACGGATATATTTTCGACTCGGGTAGGCAATACACATGTTCAGCGACTGCTCGACCACGCTGAAGTCCGGCATGAGCCGAACGAGCGACCCTTCGGTCAGTTCCGGCTCGATCATGGATTCCGGCAGGAACGAGAAGCCGATACCTAGCTTGGTCATTCTGCTAATCATAAGCAGATTATTGGCAGTAAATCTCGGAAGCAATTCGACAGCGAATCTTTCATTACCGCGTTCGAACTCGACGCTCATTCCCTTCTCGTTCATCGATCTACCAATGAAAGCGAGTTCCTTGAGTTGCTCCGGACGCTCCAAAGACGGCAAACCCAAACGTGAAAGATACGAGACGGACACGACCGGTGAGTTCGAAAACTGCGCCAGTGGTCTTACGATAGCGCTGCTGGACGTCACCGCGCGGCTCGGCACAACCGCTACATCGAATCCTTCGTCTACGATATCCACCTCCCGGTCCAGCAACGTCAAATGAAAATCGACGTCCGGATATGCCGCTATATAGCTCTTGATAGCGGGCCCGAGATTCGACAGCGCGAACGACGACGACGCAGCCACCCGCAACGATCCGGCG
>Ga0302313_10000697_pt1 | contig 28010 bp, 19 predicted proteins | sample III_Palsa_N2_2_FD_200454 | JGI IMG/M metagenome (GOLD analysis project Ga0302313, IMG submission 200454) | Peat permafrost microbial communities from Stordalen Mire near Abisko, Sweden - III_Palsa_N2_2 | ecosystem: Environmental > Terrestrial > Soil > Palsa > Peat permafrost | place: Sweden...
CAGCTGGCGTGCCGCCGCGCTGGCGGTGCTGTTGTGCGCCGGCGCGGCCTTCATCGCCTATCGCTGGGGCATACCGCTGGCGGCGCAGCTGATTGCGGCGCGGCTGCCGCCCGCGGTGAGCCGCCAGCTCAGCGATTCGACCTTGCAGGCGCTGGACAAGATCTGGCTGGAACCCACCAAGCTCGATGCGCAGCGGCGCGCGGCCTTGAGCCGGGGTTTCGCCCGCCTGCACCCGCCCGCGGAAGGCGGGGCGTCGGCCAGCATCGAATTCCGTTCCAGTCCGAAGCTGGGCCCGAACGCCTTTGCCTTGCCGGATGGCCGCGTGGTGCTGCTCGACCAGCTGGTGACGCTGGCCGCGAACGACGACGAAATCTATGGGGTCCTGGCGCATGAGCTGGGACATGTGCACTACCACCACGGCATGCGCATGCTGCTGCAGGGTTCCGCGGTGGCACTGCTGCTGACGGCCTGGGTCGGCGACGTCTCGACCCTGCTGGCGACTCTGCCCGCTGGCCTGCTGCAGGCGCACTACTCGCGCGACTTCGAGGCGCAGGCCGACGACTACGCCGCCGCCACCCTGCTGGCCAACGGCATTCCGCCTTCACGCCTGGCGGATTTGCTGGAACGCCTGGTGGCGCAACGCGACGGCGGCAACAAAGGCAAGGACGGCAGCAAGGCCAAGGACAGCAGCAAGGACGGCAACAAGGATGGCGACGGCGAAATGCGGAGCTATCTGTCGTCACACCCGGCGACGAGCGAGCGCATCCTGCGCCTGCGCCAGGCCGATCGCCTGTTGCCGCCTCCACAGGGATTGTCGCCGGGCCGCTAAAATCCTCCGGGTGACTTCCGAAGAACAGGCCGCACCGCCGCCCATCGTCGCCATCGCCGGCCCCACCGCGGCGGGCAAGTCGGCGCTGGCGCTGCAGCTGGTGGAGCATCTGCGGGGCAGGGCCGAAATCATCAGCGTCGATTCGGCGCAGGTCTATCTGAGCATGGATATCGGCACCGCCAAGCCGGATGCCGCCACCCGGGCGCGGGTGCCGCATCACCTGCTCGACCTGATCGATCCGGCGGAAGCCTATTCCGCGGCGCGTTTCGCCGCCGATGCGCGGCGCCTGATCGCGGAGATCCGCGGGCGCGGCAATCGCCCCCTGCTGGTCGGCGGCACCATGCTCTATTTCCGTGCGCTGTTGCAGGGGCTGAGCGACCTGCCCCCGGCCGATGCGGCGTTCCGCGCCAGAACCGAAGCCGAAGCCGCGCAGCTGGGCTGGGGCGCCCTGCATGCGCGGCTGGCCGAAGTCGATCCGCCCAGCGCGGCGCGCCTGCATCCGAACGACGCACAGCGCATCCAGCGCGCCCTGGAGATCCATCATCTGAGCGGGGAACCGGCAAGCCGGCAGTTCCTGCGCCCGCACGGCGCCGCCTGGGACGACGCGGTGCTGCGCATCGCGGTATGCCCGCCGCAGCGCCAGCAATTGCACCAGCGCATCGAACAGCGCTTCCGCGACATGATGGCGCGGGGCTTCGTCGAGGAAGTGGCGCGCCTGCGCGCGCGCGGCGACCTGCAGCCCGCCCTGCCGTCGATGCGCGCCGTCGGCTACCGCCAGCTATGGCGCCATCTGGACGGCGAATATGGGCTGGAACAGGCGATCGAGCTGGGCCAGATCGCCACGCGCCAATATGCAAAACGCCAATTGACCTGGCTGCGCAGCGAATCCGGATGGGTCTGGATCGATCCGACGGAACCGAATGCCGCCGGCGCGGTCTTGAATGTCATGGAATCAGCCTGAACTTGGTCTACGGCCGAATGAACCAGCCCCGTGCTACACTTTCTTTGTATAGACAGGCAACTGTCAGTGTTCAAAAAATTGAAAAAGGATTAACAATGTCTAAAGGACAGACTCTGCAGGAGCCGTTTCTCAACGCCCTGCGCAAAGAGCGCATACCGGTTTCGATCTACCTGGTCAACGGCATCAAGCTGCAGGGCCAGATCGAATCCTTCGACCAATTCGTGGTTCTGCTGAAGAATACTGTCAGCCAGATGGTCTACAAGCATGCGATTTCCACCATCGTGCCGGCACGCGCCGTCCGCATCGCCGAAACCGAAGGCGACGAAGCACAGCCCGCGGATGCCTGAGTTGCGAGAGTCAAGCCGCTGAGCACCAACCCTGGTTCCTATACTGCTCCGGCCGCGAATGCGGCTGGCCTGCAGAAAGCGGTTTTGGTGCATCTGGAGTTTCCCGGCACCGACTTCGAGGCTGATCGCGCCGAATTCCTCGAGCTGGCCCGTTCCGCCGGCGCGGAAGCGGTCGCTGTGCTCGGCGGCAGCCGCGACCGGCCCGATGCCGGACTGTACGTCGGCAGCGGCAAGGTCGACGAAGCGGCGGCCGCGGCCAAGGCCGGGGGCGCCGAACTGGTCATCTTCAATCATGATCTGTCGCCCAGCCAGGAACGCAATCTCGAACGGCGCCTGGAATGCCGGGTGCTTGATCGCGCCGGACTGATCCTCGACATCTTTGCCCGCCGCGCCCGCTCGCACGAGGGCAAGCTGCAGGTGGAGCTGGCGCAGATGCAGCACCTGGCCACCCGCCTGGTCCGCGGCTGGACCCATCTGGAACGCCAGAAGGGTGGTATCGGCCTGCGCGGCCCGGGCGAGTCCCAGCTGGAAACCGACCGCCGCCTGGTGCGTGCCCGCATCGACACATTGAAGAAGCGTCTGGAAGAAGTGCGCAGCCGCCGCGCGCAGAACCGCCACGGCCGCACCCGCAACGAAATCCCCACGGTGTCCCTGGTCGGCTATACCAATGCCGGCAAGTCGACCCTGTTCAACGCTCTCACCGGCGACGACACCTTCGCCTCCAACCTGCTGTTCGCCACCCTCGACACCACGGTGCGCAAGGTGGCCCTGCCGAGCGGCGAGACGGCGGTGCTGGCGGACACGGTCGGCTTCATCCGCGACCTGCCGCACGATCTGATCGCCGCCTTTCGTGCCACGCTGGAGGAATCGCGCGAGGCGGACCTGCTGCTGCATGTGGTCGATGCCGCCGACGCCGAGCGCGGCCCGCGCATGGAACAGGTCGACGCGGTGCTGCGCGAGATCGATGCCCACGAGGTGCCGCAGCTGCTGGTCTACAACAAGATCGACCTGCGCAAGGAAGGCGTCGAGCCGGAACAGGCGCGCATCGAGCGCGACGAGGAGGGACGGCCGGCCCGCGTATTCATCTCCTCCCGCACCGGCGAGGGGCTGGATCTGCTGCGCAGCGCCATCGCCGCCAGCCTCTACCCCGACCTGGTCGAGGAAGAAATCCTGCTGCCGCCGAGCGCCGCGCGGCTGCGGGCGCAGCTGTTCGCGCTGCATGCGGTGCGCTCCGAAACGGTCGAGGACGACGGCGGTCTGCGCCTGACCGTGCGCCTGCCGTACTCGCGTCTGGAGCGCCTGTGCCGGGAAGCCGGGGTCAAGCTGCCACCCCGCGCGGTTGCCGCCGTCGCCGCCGCTTCCTAAAATCCCGTTTTTAAACACGCCCGTTTTCAAACACGCCCGTTTTTAAAAACGGTCTTCTGGGAAATTTTCCCGTAAGCTTTGCGCCCAAAAGGCGTCCTTTTCCCCCTGCGGAGCAAAAATGGCCTGGAATGAGCCGGGTAACAACAACCGCGACCCCTGGAGCCAGGGTTCGGGGGGCAAGCGTGGCGATCTGCCGCCCGACCTCAATCAGCTGTTCAAGCGCCTGCAGGAGCGCTGGGGCGGCAACAAAGGGCTGGGCGGCGTGCCGCTGGCCCTGGTGGCTGCTTTCCTGCTCCTGATCTGGCTGCTGCTGGGTTTCTACAAGGTGGAAGAGCAGGAGCGGGCCCTGGTGATCCGCTTCGGCGCCTATGCCCATACCGAGGGCCCCGGCCTGCACTGGCACCTGCCGCCGCCGCTGGAACACGTCAAAATGGTCAACGTCGGCATTCCGCGGCAGGCTCCGGTGCAGAGCGAGCTGTTCACCAAGGATCAGAACCTGGTCGACATCGGCCTCACCGTGCAATTCCAGGTGTCCTCGGTCGAAGACAATTACCTGAACGTGGAAAAGCCCGACGAGACCCTGCAATCCGCCGCGCAGAGCGCCCTGCAGCAGGTCATCGCCGGCTACAGCATCGATGAAGTGGTGGGCAAGAGCGACCTCAGCAACAGCCAGGCGGAAATCGCCGTCAAGACGCGGCAGCTGCTGCAGCAGATACTCAACGGCTACCACTGCGGTCTGCAGATCACCGACGTCACGCTGAGCAAGGTGCAGCCGCCCGATGCCCTGGTGCCGGCGTTCGCCGACACCATCAAGGCCGCCGAGGATCGCAAGCGCGCGGTCAGCGACGCCCAGGCCTACGCCAGCAGCCGCGTGCCGGTGGCGCGCGGCGAAGCGGCGCGCAGCGTCAACGAGGCACAGGCCTACCGCGACCAGGTCATCGCCCGCGCCGAAGGCGACGTGGCGCGCTTCAGCGCCGTGCTGCAGGAATACCGCAAATCGCCCCAGGTCACGCGCAAGCGCCTGTACCTCGACACCATGACCGAAATCTATTCCAAGTCCGGCACCGTGCTGGTGGATGTGGACAAGGGCATTCCGAATTTCACCGTGCCCTTGCAGCAGATGCTGAACGGCGTGCCGGAGAGCCCGGCGCCGGCCGCGGCGGCTGGTGCTGCGACCAGCCCGGTGCCACCGGCGTCCGGCAGCGATGACGACAGCAGCGCGCGCTCGCGCAACCGCGGGGGCCAGTAATGAGCCCTAAACAGATGCTGATGCTGGGCGTCGCCCTGCTCCTGGTGCTGCTCGCCAACAGCGCCTACGTGGTCGACCAGCGCGCCGTGGCAGTGGTGCTCGAGTTCGACAAGTTCCAGCGCGCCGTGCCGGACGCGGGCCTGCACTTCAAGGTTCCCTTCGCGCAGACCGTGCAGAAATTCGACAGGCGCCTGCTCACCGAGTCCGAGATCGAAAGCATTCCCACCGGCGATCAGAAGCCGCTGCTGGTGGACTACTACGTGAAGTGGCGCATCGCCGATGTCGCCACCTACTACCGGGCCACCGGCGGCAAGGACCTGGTGGTAAGCGACCGCCTGGTCAAGGTCATCAAGGGCAGCCTGCGCGATGTGCTGGGCAGCCGCAGCATCGAGCAGATCGTCAGCGGCGATCACGACCAGCTCGATGACGGCCTGCAGCGCGAGGCGCAGAACAAGGCGCGCGATCTGGGCATCGAAGTGGTCGACGTGCGCATCAAGAACCTGAGCCTGCCGAAGGAACTGGCCGACGCCTATTTCGAGAACATGCGCACGGTGCGCCAGCGCATGGCCGAGGATCTGCGCGCGCGCGGCAACGAGGAGGCGGAGTCGGTCAAGTCCGCAGCCGACGGCGAGGCGCAAACCACCCTGGCCGAGGCCTACCGCAAGGCCGAGGCCCTGCGCGGCGAGGGCGACGGCAAGGCCGCGGAAATCTACGCCAAGGCCTATGGCCAGGATCCGGAATTCTTCGCTTTCTATGGTTCGCTCAACGCCTACCGCGAGGCCTTCAAGGGCAAGCGCGACGTGCTGGTGATCGAGCCCAAGGGCGAATTTTTCAAATATTTCAAGGACGCGGGGAGCGGCAAATGATGCATGCAGGCCCCAATAACGCAACTGCCCCCGGTGATCTCATGGTGATGTCATGGTGATCCAGTGGCTGGACATCGTGCGCGCCCTGTCGCTGGTGATGATGATCGAGGGCATCCTGCCGTTCCTGTCGCCGAAGCGCGCGCGCGCAGTGTTTTCGCGCATCGCCACGGTCGACGATCGCGGCCTGCGCACCATCGGCTTTCTCAGCCTGCTCAGCGGCCTGCTGTCGCTGCAGCTGGTTCACTGGCTCGCCTGATCATGAGCAAGCCGTGGATGTTGCCGGAAGGCGTGGAGGAATCCCTGCCGCCGGTGTCCTGGCGCATCGAGGCGCTGCGCCGCGCTCTACTGGACCGCTATCGCGAGCAGGGCTATGAGCTGATCCTGCCGCCGCTGCTGGAGCATCTCGACACTCTGCTGACCGGTGCCGGCTCCGACCTGGAAGGGCAGACCTTCAAGCTCACCGATCCCGCCGGCGGCCGTCTGCTCGGCCTGCGCGCCGACATGACGCCGCAGGCGGCGCGCATCGCCATGCGCCATTTCGCCGACCAGGCGGTGGTGCGCCTGTGCTATCTGGGCACGGTGCTGCGCACCCGGCCGGACAGCCTCGGCGGCTCGCGCGCGCCGCGCCAGGTGGGTTGCGAGATCTTCGGCGAAGCCAGCCTGTCCGCCGACATGGAAACGCTGCGGCTGATGCTGGACACGCTGCGCCTGGCCGGCATCCAGACCGGGCATCTCGACCTCGGCCATGTCGGCATCTACCGCGCGCTGGCTGCCAAGCTGGGCCTCGACGCCGCGGCGGAAACTGCGGTGTTCGACATCCTGCAGCGCAAATCGCAGCCCGACCTGCGCGATTTCGCCGCCGCGCGGCGGCTGGCGCCGTCCTCGCTGGCCGGCCTGTCGGCCCTGATGGAGCTGAACGGCGATGTCACGGTTCTACAACGTGCGCGTCACACACTCGACCTGGGCGATGCCGCGGTGGCGGACGCCCTGGCGGCGGTGGAGCAGGCCGCGGCCGAGCTGAAGCGGGTGGCGCCGGAAGTGCCGCTGCACATCGACCTGGCCGAGCTGCGCGGCTATCGCTACCAGACCGGGCTGGTGTTTGCCGCTTTCGTGCCGGGTCATGGCCGTGAAGTGGCGCGCGGCGGCCGCTACGACGGGGTCGGGAGCGAATTCGGCCAGTCGCGCCCGGCGACCGGATTTTCGGCGGATCTGAATGAATTACTGCGTTTGGGCGTGGAAAAATGACTCGCGCAAAGACGCAGAGACGCAAAGTAGGACGAAACTGAAATATGCGCTGTTTGTTTATAGCTAGCGCCCAGGCGCTACCAATCGAAATCGGACGGGATGGTCTCGTGAACGAATTTTCTCTGCGTCTTTGCGTCTTTGCGCGAGGTTTTTTCCATGGGTAAGTCAGTCGTCATCATCGGCGCGCAATGGGGCGACGAGGGCAAGGGCAAGGTCGTCGATCTGCTCACCGATCGCTGCCAGGCCGTCGCCCGCTTCCAGGGCGGCCACAATGCCGGACACACCCTGGTCATCGGCGGCGTCAAGACCGCGCTGAACCTGATCCCCTCCGGCATCATGCGCAAGGACGTCGAGTGCCTGATCGGCAACGGCGTGGTGGTTTACGTGCCGCGCCTGCTGGAGGAAATCCGGGGCCTGGAATCGCGCGGCATAGCCGTGCGCGACCGCCTCAAGGTGTCCGAGGCCTCGCCGCTGATCCTGGAGTACCACATCAAGCTGGACCAGGCACGCGAGCGCGCCCGCGGCGAGAACAAGATCGGTACCACCGGCCGCGGCATCGGCCCGGCCTACGAGGACAAGATCGCCCGCCGCGCCATCCGCATCGGCGACCTGTTCCACCGCGAGCGCCTCGCTTCCAAGCTCGGCGAAGTGCTGGATTACCACAACTTCGTGCTGCAGCATTACTTCAAGGACAGCCCGGTCGATTTCCAGAAGACCCTGGATGCTTGCCTGGGCTTCGCCGACGAAGTGAAGCCGATGGTGGCGGACGTCACCGAGCTGCTGCGCCGGCATATCGTCGCCGGCCACAACATTCTGTTCGAAGGCGCCCAGGGCGCCATGCTCGACGTCGACCACGGCACCTATCCCTACGTTACCTCCAGCAACACCACCGCCGGCGGCGCCGCCACCGGCACCGGTGTCGGCCCGCGCGAATTCGACTACGTGCTGGGCATCGTCAAGGCCTACGCCACCCGCGTCGGCGGCGGCCCGTTCCCCACCGAGCTGGACAACGACCTGGGCCAGGCGATCCGCGACAAGGGCGACGAATACGGTACCGTGACGCGGCGCCCGCGCCGCTGCGGCTGGTTCGACGCCGTGGCCGCGCGCCGCTCGATCTTCAACAACAGCGTCACCGGCCTGTGCGTGACCAAGCTCGACGTGCTGGACGGCATGGAGACGGTGCGCATCTGCACCGGCTACAAGGTCAACGGCGTGGCCGTGGACACCCCGCCGATCGGCGCCGAAGGCCTGGCCTGCGTCGAGCCGGTGTACGAGGACGTGCCGGGCTGGAGCGAGTCCACCTTCGGCATCCGCAAGTACGACGAACTGCCGAAGAATGCCCGGCTTTACCTGAAGCGCATGGAGGAAGTGAGCGGGGTCGAAGTGGCCATCATTTCCACCGGCCCCGACCGCGAGCACACCATGGTGCTGCGCAACCCGTTTGATTAAGAATTTGAATCAAGGATTATTTTGACCATAAGCGTAAAGAACAGCCCCTCCCCCCTGCCGCAGGCAGGGGAGCAGCGGGTTCAGCAGCATTCGAGTCCCGGTTCGTTGTCCCAGTGCTCAAACCCCGCTTTTTCAGCCCCCCTTAAGTTAAGGGGGGCGGCGAATTCGGCGAAGACGAATTCGCGGGGGTTATGGGATGCACGCATGCCAAAGGCATCAAGCAAAAAAATAAGCCCGGCCAAGGGCCGGGCTTATTTTAATTGCTTGGTGCCGAGAAGAGGACCAACAAAGGCTAGTTAACTAACTAATTTTAAAAGAAAATAAAATATAGATCTGCTTTCTACCCGGCTTTCTACCCGGTTCTTGGCTGCGCAGCAACGGGACCAGAATTCAGTGGAATCTACCCGATTTTAAGCCTAAGAATTGTTACTCGAATTTTCCGACGAGCGGTATTCGTTTAGTCCCTTGGAATCCCCGGTTTGCGTATTTTGCTCTGTCTGCACGCAGCCTAGATCGTAGTCCCCATGAGCTTCCTTGCGCAGCTACGTCAGCTATCTGATCCCAAACAGGACGTCGCCTCGCTTTGCTATCTGCTGCAGCGGGTAGGGGATCCGCCATTTGCGCACCTGTCGCTGCGCTTGGCCGATGTTCGCGGCGACCGCATGGAGGGTCACGGCACCGCCTATGTGATTCAGCCGACGCACCTGCGTGCGCCCCCTCCTTTTGTAAGCGCGGACGACCTGGGTGTGCTGACCAGCTTGGTGGACGCCGACAAAGCTTGGCTGAGCCATAGTGCAGGCGAGGCGCCGGGCGGTTGGGCGTTTCTCAGCTCGCTGCTAGCCACGCAGCGCTGCTTTTTCGACATGCTAGGGCAAGTCCCCTACCGCCTGCGGGCCTTGGCGCCGCTGCCCGCCGAACTCCAATGGATCATAGATCCGGACGGACGCCAGCGCCTTCATTGGGCGGTGGACGGGCAGGTGATAGCGCTCGCCGGAACGCGCAACTTCATCGTCTGCCAACCCACGGACCACAGTCTGGCACTGCTGCAACATGATCTCAGCGACGCGGCACTGGACGCTGCAGGCCCGTTTTTTCACCCTCAGACGCCGGAGACCGTCGACTCACTGCTTGCTAACGCCGAACGCTGGACGGCGCTGGGACTGCCATTGCCGCATCGGCTGAGCCTGCGCAGCATGCCCCTGCACCCCAGTGCCGTATTGCATTGCGATCTGCCCGCGGGCGGCATGCCGCCCCGACTCAGGCTGCTGTTCCAGTATTCGAGCGATGAGTGCTGCGTTTGCTTCGCGGACTGGAAAGAGGCGGCCGAATTCAACTACTGGAATGGCGAGCAGCTCATCCAGATCGTCCGCGAGCCGGACGCTGAAGCCGCCTTCGCCGCCGGGCTTGTGGACCGCTTGCGCGGGTTTACGGCCGCAACCGAGGGCGGATGGACCGCCGATCCCGGTGCCTGGCAGCTGCTACTGACCGAGGCATTGCCCGAACTGGAACAGAACGGGTACCAATGGCGGTTCACGCCCGCCTTTGCTCAGCACTTCGCCTGGGCCGAGAGCTGGCAGGTCAGCGTCTTGCCCCAGGGTGACACCCATTGGGAACTGCAGCTGCGCATCTCCATGCAGGGCCGGTCCATCGATCTGATGCAGCTGCTCGCGCAACTCCCGCCGGACTGCCTGGAGCAGGGGCGCATTCCCCTCCAGGATGGCCGGCAGCTGCTGCTGCCGATCAAACAGGCTCGGGGCCTTGCCGCGGAGCTCGGCGACCTGTCGGGTCAGAGTGGTTCCGGCCGCTTGCCCAACAGCCAGCTCAATCGGCTGGAGGCGGTGGCGCAAGCGCTGCCGGAAACCACGCAGTGGCTGGATGAGGCGGGCTTGCTCGATCGGGCCAGTCGGCTTCTCCAACCGGCACAGACCCTGCCGCAAGTGGACACTGGCCTCCGCGCCACCTTGCGCGGCTACCAGTGGCATGGCGCCTGCTGGATGCAACACCTCCGTGCGTTCGGCCTCAACGGCCTGCTTGCGGATGACATGGGCTTGGGTAAGACCTTGCAAACCATCGCGCATCTGAGTCTCGAGCGCAGCCTGGGCCGCCTCACGTTGCCGGCGCTGGTCGTGGCACCGACCAGCATGTTGCACAACTGGCGTCAGGAGTTGGTCCGCTTCGCTCCGTCGCTGCGGTGCTGTGTCGTTCATGGCGCCGCGCGACATCGTCTCTGGACCGCCCTTGTAGACTATGACGTCCTCATCACCAGCTACACGCTGCTGGTCAATGATCTCGAACGGTGGCAGCAGCAGCCCCTGAGCTGGCTGGTACTCGACGAGGCGCAGTGGATCAAGAATCCGGGCACCCGCGCCAGCCAGGCGGTCAGGCAGATCGCCGCGGACCATCGGCTGGCCCTGACGGGCACCCCGGTGGAAAACCACCTTGGCGAACTGTGGTCAATCATGGATTTCCTGAATCCCCAGTGCCTGGGCTCGGAGCGCAACTTCCGTCGCTACTTCCGCGAGCCGATCGAAGAGCAGGGCGATGTCTCGCGCCTGCAAGTGCTCCTGCAGCGCATCTCGCCCTGGATGCTGCGGCGCACCAAGGATCAGGTCGCCACGGAGCTACCCCCGAAGACGGTCATCCAGCGCAAGGTCTCTTTCGCAGACGGCCAAAAGGATTTCTACGAGGAGCTCCGATCAGCCACCTGGTCGGACCTGGATGCGCGCATGGCTGCGACTGAACACTCCGGTGAGCAGCGCGTGCTGGTGCTCAGTGCGCTACTGCGGCTACGCCAGGCCTGCTGCGATCCCTCATTGCTGGGGCATCCCGAAATTGCATCGGGCAAGCGCCAGCACTGTCTGGAAATGATCACAGAACTGGTCGAGGAGGGCCGGTCCGTGCTGCTGTTTTCACAATTCACGGCAATGCTGGCCCTGCTGGGGCAGGACCTGCGCGAACAAGGTATCGCTCATCTGGAGTTGACCGGGCAAACCCCGGCCGATGAGCGTAGCCGGAGGGTGGCCGCCTTTCAGGCCGGCGAAGCAGCGGTATTCCTCATCAGCCTCAAGGCGGCCGGCGTGGGATTGAACCTGACCCGCGCGGACACGGTGATCCACTACGACCCGTGGTGGAACGACGCTGCTGAACGTCAGGCCTCCGACCGTGCGCATCGGATCGGGCAGGATAAACCCGTCTTCGTCTACCAGCTTATTACCGAAGACAGTGTGGAAGAACGCATTGCCGAACTGCAGCAGCGTAAGGCGCTGCTCGGCGAGCATGTGAATCAGAGCGCCCAAGCCAGCGGCCAGCATTTTGCGGTGAAGTTTGAGGAATTAATTGCGTTGTGCCGTCCAGTCGACGAGGAAGGAAGTGCGGATGAGTAAAAAGGCGACCACCAGTGCGGGTTTCATCGACATTGGGGCTGTAGACCGGTTCCTCGTCGAGCATGGTTCCTTCACCGTGCTGGACTGGCTTCTCGTCGAAGGTACGCTGGCCTACGCCGACTACGCCGCCTGGCGCGACGGCAATCGCGAAACACTGGACGACGCCCTGCCATTGGCACCCGCCAATGTCGATCATCTGCTGGCCGAAGTGGACCGTCATGGCCATGCCTTGCACCTCGCCGCCGAATCCAGGGACGTTTTCACCTGGTCGACATCAAATCCGAAGCCGCTGAAGGCCAGCAAGCGCGCGGAGGCGCATCGCCGGCTGGTTCAGCAGTGGCGACGCGCCAGCCTGGCGCCGCAGTTCGACCTGTTCATGGACAACGCGGCGTCGGTGGCCGAAAGCCGGCTGTGCGGGACGCTCAGCGGCCGGCGGTTCGATGAGGCCACGCGGGACCTGAATGCCCTGTCGCGACTCGACCCCGCGAACAAATCGCTGGGCCACTACCAGGATCTGATCAACTACGGCCGCCATTTGCAAACCCCGGCTCCGGCTGACGCACAGGGCCTTCGCGCGGAGCTGGACGGTCTGGAGCAGGAAGTTCAGCCGCTAGCCCGGACGCTGCTGGCGGCCAACGCGCGCGACTACCTGACCCTGGCCTGGCGGCGGCTGGCCAAGTCGTTCGAGGCGCTTCCCGCACAGGAAGACCTGGATGACCGGCTGCATGTTAGTTATGCCCTCGCGCAAATCCCGGATTGGGAGGCTGTACGCCGGTGTCTGGAGCCCGAGCCGCAACTATTGCGGCGGCCGCGATGGCTGCAGCGTCTGGCCCGAGCCTGCCGCGCAACGGGCAAGCCGGAGGCGGGATTGCTCTGGTGGCTGGTGTGTATGGACCGGCATCCGCACGACACCGCTGCGGCGCTGGAGCAGTGCGACGATCCGGTTCTGAGCCGGTTATTCAGTGATTTTCTGAGCGTGCAGAACCGCCTTCGGATCGAACTGCCTGAATCGGGATTTCCAGGATTTGTCCTGTTGCGGCGTCCCGGGTTGGTTCATTACCTGGGCACCATTGCACCGCTGGAGCGGCCTGAGACCGTCTTGATGGTCTGCTTGATCGAGGCGCGCCGCGACGGCAAAGACGAGATCGCACTGCGTAAGTCCCTCGGCGAAATCGATCTGGGGTTGCTGGCGATGTATCTGCAGGTGGGTGTTCGCTGAAGGGAGTGGGTAGACCCGGCCGCATAATCGAGCATTCATTGAGGGGTATCGCCGACGCTTCGCTCAACAATGGTCGGAGCCACCACCATGGTTTTACCCATGCCACTGCCGCGCGCGGCTTCACGGCATCCTTGTGAGGCCAGGATTCGTATCAACCAGGCCTCACTACTGCAGGCTCAAATCCCGGCAGGTTCCCTTGTCCGTCTATCGCGGACACAATGGCATACCCCATCGCCCGGTAACCGCGTTTGCGACGCTCCCACATTCTCACAAGTTGAGCATAGGAAGCGTCGACATAGTCGTAAATCTGCACCGAATCCTTTAAAGCATGCTGCCGGTGTAGGCGGCCTGCATACTGCTGCAGGGTGCCTTTCCAGGAGATCGGCATTACGAGCAGCAGCGTATCCAGCCGGGCATGATCAAACCCTTCGCCGATCAGCCTGCCGGTTGCCAGCAACAATCTCGGTTCCTCGTCAGGCAAGCCGTTTAGCCGATCGATCTCGTCACGTCGCTGGCGTTTGACCATCCTGCCATGCAATACGAAGAGATTTGAAACCGCCGGACGTAGTAGCTCTGCCAGCCGTTCGACATGCTCAGTTCGCTCCGACATGATCACCAGATGCCGGTTGGCGCGATAAACCGCAGTTGCGTCTTCCACAATCAAACGATTGCGAGTGTCGTCCTCTGCGATTCCCCGAAACAACACCTGGATCTGCTCGGACTTCTGCACGTCCGAAGAAGTGACGAACCGCGGCAGCACTTCCAGCCGTGGCTGATTGTCTTGGGTTTGGCTCGCGTAGTGCCGAATTGGCCCGCATTGCATGGTCACGATCGGATGATGCCCATCCCGGCGGATGGGTGTTGCGGTCAGACCAACAACAAAGCGCGCCTTGACGCGCTTGAGAATCTGCTCGAACGACAAGGCCGAAACATGGTGGCACTCGTCGACAATGACCTGTCCGTACTTTTCAACCAGTTCGTTGACCTCGCCTTTGCGCACCAGGCTCTGCATCACGGCGATATCAATCTTTCCCGTGGGTTTCTGCTTGCCGCCGCCGATGGCGCCGAGCATCTTCTGGTCAAGATAGAGGAAGGCGCGGAGGCGCTCCTGCCACTGGTTCAGCAACTCGGTGCGGTGGACCAAAATTAACGTGCTGATCCCGCGTCGGGCAATGATCTCGGCTGCAGTCACTGTTTTGCCGAACGCAGTCGGAGCACAGAGAATGCCGAAATCGTGCTGGAGCATCTCCGATACGGCCGCTCGTTGCTCGTCGCGCAGCGTGCCTGAGAATGATACCGATACCGGTTCACCAGCCGATCGCTCATCGCGGAGGATGGGCCTGATGCGATTACTGCGGAGCATGCTGAGGACGGCGTCCAAGCAGCCGCGGGGCAGGGCGATGTGGTGGACGAAGTTCTCCGCGCAGCCGATCACCCGAGGCTTGTTCCAGACGGGCATGCGCATCGCTTGGGCGCTGTAGAACTCCGGGTTCTGGAACGCCGCGAGACGAACCAGGCGGTTGAGCAGAGGATTGGGTAGCTCGGTCTTGTTCAAGTACAGCCCGTTGGCCAGAGTCAGCGTCACCGACTTTGGCAGCGGTTGCGGCAATTTCTCCGGAGGGTTGGGTCGACCGCGCCAGGGTTCGTACTCGTCCTCCTCTGAGATAAATGCGACGTCGAGCACGTTGCCGCCCTTGCCGATGCACCGCACCACGGCCTCTACCCGGTCGGCCGGCATCCGTTGGACGCTGGCGAGATAGGACCACTGGTCGCTATAAGGCTGAAGGTTGCGGTCGACAAAGACGCTATTACCGGTTTCCCGTGGTTTTTTCTGCAGTGGTAGGGCGATCAGATTGCCGAATCCACCCCTAGGCAAGGTGTCCTGGCTGGGGAACAACCGGTCGTAACTGGATAGTTTGAGCTGCCTCGCCTGGGCGCTGGTGTGTGTGATCAGGGCCGTCCCCAATTGCCGGGCGAGGCTGGCAGCAGTGGCCGTGGCAAAGAAGATCCACACATGGGCGCCATTGCCGGAGCGCGAGATTTCGATGTGTGCTGGCACCTCGAATTCCTCGCAAGCATGCCGGAAGGCCAGGGCATCGGCGCGCCAGTCCGCATCATCGAAGTCCACAGCCAGGAAGTGGCAGAGATCCCCTGGCAGCAACGGATAGACACCGGCGGTGTGCGTTCCCGCTAAGTGGTCGAAGAGAACCTTGTCGATGACCGGCAGGAACTGCTGATTAGGGCAGTCGCTACATTTAATGCGGGGTTTTTCGCAGATGCCAGGGCGCCATTCGTTGTTACAGGCAGGGGAGTAACCGGACTTGCCCGCCTTGTTTTCCCAGCGGAGGGGGAAGACGTCTGCGCGCCCCTTGAACAACTCCCGAAACACGGCCACTTTCTCGTGGGACGACAATGTGTTGCTTGGCAAGGGTGCCGTTGCCGGCGGGGCAGACGCTTCAGGTATCGCTTTAGGCTCGGAGCCGGTACCGGTCAACTGCGCTCGCAAGGCCGCGTTCTCGCGACGGAGTTGATCGAGTTCGATCAGCGCCGCAGCGAGTTGACGGCGGGTTGAGCTGTCTTGCGGTGGTGAAGCCACGTTGCGGATGGAATGCTGACTTTGGGGTGAGTGCTACGCAATTGTAGTCCGGCAGCGCTTTGCGGCTTCCGTTCACGCTGGGCTTTGGTGCAAACGGGATTCAAGCATTTCGGCGTGGTTCCTGAAGTCGCCAGGGCGCTTCTCGCTGAATTTCTGCAGGTTCGACAGTTTCCAGCGCAGCCCAGGTAGCTCAGCGGCATGGGGGCATGCCAGCAATGACCAGTTCGGCTGCGCGCGAGCCAGACCGATCAGGAACTGCTTGTGCCGTTCGGTTAAGCGACGGAGTAGTTCATCGCGCAGCTGGGCGCGGGCCTCCAGCAAGGTCTCTAGAGCCACCTCCTCGGTGGTCATGCCAACGAAGTTGTCGCGATATTCCGCTGCGATATCCTTGTCCCTGCTGAACAGTACCTCATGGGTCGGGCGGTTATGCCCGGCCAGGTAGGTGACGAAGCACTCCACCGTGGCGTCGGACAGGCCGTCGGCTTCAAGCATCTGCCACACGTCGAACAAATCGCGCGGGTGCTGGCGATCCATGGCGGCAACCAGCTTGCTGCCGTACAGTTCCGCAGCCGATAGGATCGGAGCCTCAAGCTCCACGCTGAACATCTCCGCCGTACGGGCACTGAGCGAGCTCTTCTCGGGTGGCAGCACCGTGCCGCGGAAAACCGTATTCACCTCGACTAGTACCTGGCTGTTGCCGTCGTCGATCAGCAGCTTGGTATCCCCCATGTCCTTGGCGGCTATCCTGCGCGTCTTGAGGCCGAGATTGGCGACGCGGGCTTCGACGTGACCGAGTTCGGCAGCGATAGCGGTCAGGGCCTGCTCGCGCGGCATTTGCCAGGCGGTGAAAACGACGTCGATGTCCACCGACAGCCTCGGCATGTCGCGCACGAAGAGATTGATGGCCGTACCACCCTTCATGGCGAACTTCCCGCCGGCGAACACGTCCGGGACGATGGACAGCATCAGGCGGACAGTATCGGCGTAGACCTTATCCATGGGGCTTCAACGTCAGCAAAGTGCCATCCTTGAGGCGGCTCATCCATCGACTGTTACTGCCAACCGGCAGGGTGTATTGCTGTTGGAGTGCGTCGACGTCGAGGAGCTGGGTCTCACGAGCCCAGGTTAGAAACAAACGCACCGTCTTGACGCTGGTGCAGCAGGCCAGCAGGCGGCCAAGCATCTCCTTGCGCGGGTTGCGGAGGCCCTCGAACAGGTTGCGGGCCTCTTCCAACCCCTGGTGCGTGCCCACCTCGTACAACAACTCGAGCACCGCCCGTTCTGGGGCAGCCACCAGCAGGCCGCTGGTGGTGCTTGGCGGCGTGGTCAGGCTCTTTGAGTCGAGCAACTCGTCGGTCCAGTTGAACAGTTCGGCCGAGACATAGCGGGCAGGAAAGCGAGAGGTGAACCATTCCGGCAAGGCGAAGCGCTCCGCTCCCCAAAGCACAAGCTGCTCTCGGGAATGCAAGTTGTGGCGCACACCCTGCAGGCTAAGGGCGCTTTTGCCGCCGACGTGCAGGCCGGGTACGCGGGTCTGCAAGAATTTAACCGTCTCCTGCGCATCGAGAGTGCTGCCGGGGAAGGCGTAAACCCCCTGTGCAAGGCGGACCAGCCAACCGGTACCCGCGTAGTGCGCGGCTTGCTTGGCGGAGATGCCGAGGTGGCCCAGTGCTGTCAGGTCGAACGGCGCCGTCCGCGGCATCTCGGTCTGGAGCCGTTTGATTAGACTATGTCTTACTGTTCCATTCATGTGTTAATAAATAACACATAATTTAATCATATGCAACGATGTGGATTGGAATTGGTCAGCATAAATCCATCCATGTGTTAATAACAGAGAAGTATCTAATCAGAATCGGCAATGATAATTTATGATCCTGAAAAGGGCCATTAAAGCAAAATTTTCGTTTAAGAGCCTCTCTTAAGGCTATAAACGGATAATGCATAGCTTTAGCCGCGCCGCGAAGATCGAGTTTGGCGTAGGGGTCTGAAGTCCTCGCGGGCTCGCCTACGAAGCACAGCGATGAGCCGCACCAGGTCATCTGCGCGAGGGTGAGCATTCAGGCTCACCCGCAAGTCCCAGCGAAACGAGGTGGGGCGGTTGGTTTCTGCCAATAATGTAATCTTCGTGCTACATTAAATCCGTTTCTGACTTACGAAGATTACATATATGCCAACTCCCCACCGTCCACCTGCGGCGGTCCGTCGCACGCTGCACAAGCTGGGTGGCGACATGCGCGACGCCCGCCTGCGGCGGCGGCTGCCGATGGCGGTCGTGGCCGAACGCGCCTTCACCTCACGTTCGACTCTGCAGCGTGTCGAAGCCGGCGATCCGAATGTTGGCATCGGCATTTACGCCGCCGTCCTCCAGGCACTGGGACTGCTCGAAGGGCTCGGCGGCGTTGCCGATCCGAGCCGCGACAGTGTTGGCCAGGCTCTGGCGGTTGCGGAGCTGCCATCGCGGGCGCGCATGCGGCGGTCGAAGGGGGAGACCGATGCCTGACATTGAGGTTCACATCGATCTTGAAGGTCGGCTGTGGCGTGTCGGTCTGGCGCGGTGCAATCGGGTTCGCGGAACCGAGACGATTGCCTTCGAGTACGCCAATGAGTGGCTGGCCGATCCTGATCGCTTTTCGATCGAGCCGGCCCTGGCGCTGACCCGGGGGGTGTTTCCACCTCCGGCCGGATTCTCGACCTTCGGGTCGATTGGCGATTCGGCTCCGGATACGTGGGGCCGGCGGCTCATGCAACGCGCGGAACGCCGTTCAGCAGAGCGCGAAGGGCGGCCCCTTCGCACGCTGATGGAATCTGATTACCTGCTTGGTGTCTCCGACGAGACTCGCCTTGGCGCGTTGCGGTTCCGGTGGCAGGGTGAGGAAGGGTTCCAGGCACCTCTCAGGGCCGGAGTTCCGGCGCTGATTGATCTCGGCCGGCTGATGCAGGTCACCGAACGCATCCTGCGCGACGAGGAGACGGAAGATGATCTCCAGTTGATCTTTGCGCCCGGGTCCTCGCTGGGTGGTGCGCGGCCGAAGGCCTCGGTCATCGACCAGCACGGCCATCTGTCCATCGCGAAGTTCCCCAGGGAGGACGACGACTACAGCGTCGAGACATGGGAAGAAATTGCCTTGCGGCTCGCCGAGCGCGCTGGCATTGACACACCCAGCCATGAACTGCTGCAGGTTGCCGGCAAGGCGGTGCTGCTGTCGCGCCGGTTCGATCGCGTCGGTCAGAACCGGATCCCATTCCTATCGGCGATGTCGATGACTGGTTCCCGGGATGGCCAACGTGGCAGCTATCCTGAGATTGTTGACGCCCTGGCGGCACATGGCGCCCAGGCCAGGGCGGATGCCCAGGCTCTGTACCGTCGTGTCGCATTCAACGTCCTGATCTCGAATGTCGATGATCATCTGCGCAACCACGGCTTCCTGTGGCTGGATAGGCGAGGGTGGTCACTCTCACCGGCCTACGATCTGAATCCCGTCCCGACAGACCTCAAGGCACGGATCCTGACCACCAACATCGATCTTGATGAAGGCACCTGTTCCTTGGATTTACTTGAGGCGGCGGCGGAGTACTTCAGTCTGGGCCTCCAACAGGCCAGGGCTGTCATCAAGGAGGTTGCTACCGCTACAGCGACCTGGCGGGACGTGGCACGGGAATCCGGTGCCCGCCCTTCTGAAATCAACCGCATGGCAAGCGCATTCGAACATGACGACCTCAAACGGGCGCTGGTGCTGTGAACTGGGGTTCGTAGTAGCTCATAGCCCTGCACAGCACGGTATTGTCAGTATGAAGCGGAAGGCGCCAGTTCTCCGACATTGTTTCTATGACCCCAACTTGGCCGATACTTGCATCAGAGTGCGGCCTCCCGCGGAAAGCACACTGACATGAGGCGTCACGACCAAGCCGCATGTGGGCGGCATCCCTTCAATGTCGCGGAATGAAGGCGGCGCCCTCCGCTTCGTCGAATCTACGCTCGCTACCTTAAATCAAGCTTAAAACGCATTGGCCTCAATCCAGACGTCTGCAAGCGTCTGTAGCGGTGCGTAAGCTATTTATGGCGCAAAACACCGGAATCATCCGGTGCCGCAGGAGTCCCGACAGATTAGCTAACCTTCGAGCTGGTCCGCCGGGAATGCAAGCGCTATTCAGCGTGGGTGATACGAAGCGTGCTGGTGACTGAAGTGACGCCTTCGGTTCCGCGCGCAGTTGAAACAGCCACATCCGCGTCATGCGCGGATGTGACGGTGCCGCTCAAAAAGACCGCACCTTTGGCGTCGGTATCGACTTTGACATTCATCAGACTACTCATCTTGTCGTCAAAGAGCTTAGCCTTCACCTTAATTGTAATCGCCGAGTCTTTTACGAACGTTTCGGATTGCTTAACGTCCGACCTCAAATCGTCGGCAAAGGCCGCAATCGGGGTCAGCAAGGATCCGATGACAAAGCAGGATGTCGCGAATGTGAGTTTCATGGTCTGGTCGCTCTCTCAAAGGAAACAAGGCAGTAAATTGTTACGCCAGTTCCAGTAGCTTGTCTGTTGGCTGTGGCGCATAGCGTACTGCGCCGCCGCTCGGTTTCGGCGTTTGTTGCTCCCCTAGCTGCCCGCTATTGGTACACACGTGCTCGGCGATAATTGTCGGTGGGTGACACCGAGCTGCCCGAAGCTAGATACATCTGGTCCTATTTTGCGCCAACTTTCAGCACAGGCCGGAAAAAAAGAAAAACCCATTGGCGCGGCTGTCCGCAGCAATGGGTCAAGTCTAAATCCCAACTACGCCATCGCCTGGGAATGAGTCAGGCAACATCAACCCGGGGGAGATTGATACGGGATTCAGAGATTGTCGCAATTGTGAGCCTCAACATACACTGATGCGGAATGCCAGTTCTGTGCAGTAACGTACACAGCGAAAATCCCGTTGTTCGACAAACTCGGCGGGTAAAATAATAAGGACGGAGAACTCCGGACAACCCTGGATTTGCATGGGCTGACTATCATCGCCAATGCGCCGAATCCGGCAGCCATCGCCGTCCCGTGCCGTCTGTTCGATGACGAGGCCGTCGATCCCCTTGGCCTGCTGGTGGCTGCCCTGGCGTCAACGATAGTCGCCGCACGCGCTTTTAGATTCTTGTGAAGGCGGAGCTTCCGCAGTAGTCATTTCGGACGAAGCACGGCAAAGGTGGCTGGCTTTCGCGCAGCGTAGTCGCATTGTCACACGATGGAAATGGGTGAAACTTATCATCGGGATCGCTCTGCTCTGTCGCTACCAAGTTGTCCGCCGCGGGCTCTTCAAACACCAGATGGAGGTGTCTGATGTGCCGTTCCGCCCAGGAAAAAAAATATTGCCGACTCAATCTGGCTGTCGGAGCTCGGTATCTCATTGACGCGAGTCAAGGCCGTCCAGCCTGCGTGATGCGAACCTCTTGTCAGGCTGCGGCGGACAGAGATCATGGCAAGCGAGGAAAGTGACGTTGTTGGCGGCTTTTGCGCCTTGAGATTTGCATACTGAGTGTCCGGAACTGGCCCGCTGCGTCGAAAATTGGACCTTCCTATTAGCGGACGGTGTAGGACTGCCGCTGGTTGTGCCTTGCAGCGGCAACCCGCTCGATCACGCCCGGTTGTAGTGCATCACGGTGAAGCTCTCCAGGTCGGCAATAGCCGATAGTTCCTTTGCGATCCCGCTGATGACATTGGTGTCTGCCACTGAGCCGCTTTGGCACTCAGTAGATAGTGACGCTCAAACACCTGGGCGCCGTCGCTGTAACAACTCAGCCCTGCGCGCCTCGCGTTGTGCCCGTTTGGCTGCTGCACGTTCCGCCGCAGGTCGATTACGTTCCAACGTTTCATGATATGCAGACCGCCGGCCCGCAAACGCGGAAACGAGTTCGGCAAGCTTCCAATCCCTGTCTTTGTATCGTTTGAGCAGCCCCAGATTCACGTCGTCGAATTCGATCTTGTCGGTTACTTCGCGTTTCTGGACCTCGACAAACGCCGGCATCCCGTATTGCCGCTTATGAATGTCCTGCGGCCAATGCCCGGTGTAGTCCCGCGACCAGTCCGGGTGGACGCCCTTGGCGCCCGTCATCTGCTCGATGATTCCATGCCGGAATGAATAGAAGACCTTGTGCGGCGTCTTGATGCCCAGGTTTTCCAGCAGAGCGTGAAAGTTGTCGGTCGGCACTTTGGCTCGGCTGCCTTTCTTGCTGATGGTCAAGTAAGGGAAGAGTAGGGTGAAGCCGGCCGCTTTGACCTGCTCGACGTACTCCCACAGACCCAGCTCCAGCAGCTTCGTGTGGATCGGCACGTGGCGCGGTGCGTTGTCGGTCTTGGTTCCCGGCAAAAACATCGCCGGGATATCACCCTGCATCGAGAAGTGTTCGACGCACAGGTCGCAAATCTCGGTGTTCCGTGCCCCTGTAAACAGCCCGATCAGCGGAAACCACAGCTGATGCGGCCGCATCGGATGTTGCGAGTCCGGTTCCAGGTTGGCTGGGTCGAAGATCCGCTGCAGCTCTTCGGTGGTGAAAACCACCCGGGCATTAGCCTTCTGCATGTGCGAGCGTTCATGCAGGCTGACCTTGAACTGCCCTTCGGTCGGGAGTGCATGCTCCTGCGGAAACAAGCCCACTTTGCGCAGAAATTCAAAAAATAGATGCAGATTCGAGCCTTTCTTCTGCATTGTCTTGATACTCAACTTTCGCTCGTGCAAAAGATGCTCGACGTAGGCATTAATCGTGGTAAAGCCGATTGCCGAGACCGGCAGATCGTTCGGGTCCTGTCCGCTTCGTGATTTCCGGACGGCACGCTGCAGGGAAGCGTTCCAAGCCTCGTGCCAGGTACGAAACTCCTGCAGCGTCAGCACGCGCTCGGCTTCGGTTTGCGGATTCGCGCCGCCGCGCGCCACGATGGTGGCGCGGTGGGCCTGGTAGCGCCGGATCGCTTCCGACAGCGTTACCGCCGCTGGGATCGGATGCGGTGCGACCGAGGGTGGGGTATAGCGTGCGGGAGTGCCTTCCCGGATGCCGCCGGCGAGCTCGAGGAGTTGCTGGACTTCATTCGGGTTTTCAGCGCGATAGACAATGCGGCCGTCAGGATAGACCGTCGCTTCCAGCAGTCTGATACCATTGCGCCTCGCCGGCGTAGAAGGTTCAGATCCGATGGCTCGGCGTTTCCGGCTTCCGCGCTTGTTGCTTCCGTGCATTGGCGCTCATCGTGCACACCCGGTAGCAGTATGCCGAAAACCGATGGCGGGATGCCTGCACGCCAATCCTCTTTCCCTGCTGCCTGGAAGACGCGAATGCGAGATCTTTGTACAAATAAAAACCGCAGACCTGAAGTTCGTTCTGGCCTGCGGAAATTTCAAGAATGGATACTGCTGTGATGCTCGAAGAACACTATTTTATCAAATTGTCAATCTTTTTATATTCTTCAAAATCAATAACTTACGAAATGGTGCCGAGAAGAGGCACCACATTGGCGTTTAACTAATTGATTTAACTATGGGTCAGAGAGGCCGAAGGGCAAATCTACCCGGTTTCCTACCCGGCACCATCGCTGGTAGCGATTCTTAAAGTCAGGGTATAACGCGGGTGGCTCGTCTGCCACCTTATTCTTGATTGAAAATTCCGACGAACGGTTCCAAAGCGAACCGCGACGTCCCAGGGAGTCCGTTGCGTCAGCGCGATGTGGCAGTGAGCTGGGGATGTGAAAAAATATATTCGACTGCCCATAAATTGAATTAGCCAGGGCGGTATCCCTGAATTACCGTTCCTGCATACCTCAATTAAAACCGCCGACGGCTCGGAGACGTTGCTGCTGCCTGTTGCCGGCGCTCTTGCCCGCGGCGATATCGAATTCATGCCCTTGGCGAGGCTGGTTTCTCCAATCAAAATGCTCACTTCCCTGTCCCGCCGCGCATTCCTGCAGACTGCCGCATCCGCCCTCACTGCTCCGTTGCTGGAGCCGATGCCGGCGGCGGCGCGCGGCGTGCCGGAGCCGCGGCTTGCCGCCTTTCCCCTGGCTAGCGTGCGGCTGTTCGACGGGGAGTTCGGCACGGCAGCGGCGATCAATCAGCGCTACCTGGAATCGCTCGAGGTGGAGCGCCTGCTGCATTCGTTTTGCGTGACGGCCGGCATCAAGACTGCGGCTGTGCCCTACGGCGGCTGGGAGGATCCGGGCTGTGAACTGCGCGGGCACTTTGCCGGCGGGCATTATCTGTCCGCCGCGGCGCTGGCTTATGCCGGCTCGGGCAACGAGGTGCTGCGCGCCCGCGCGGATGCCATGGTGTCGCAACTGGCCGCCTGCCAGGAGGCGAACGGCAAGGGTTACCTGAGCGCATTCCCGCCGGCATTGTTCGACAGGCTGGCCCAGGGGCAGGAGGTATGGGCACCGTTCTATACCTTGCACAAGATCATGGCCGGGTTGATCGATGTATACCGGCATACCGGCAACGCACAGGCGCTGGGGGTGGCCGAGGGCATGGGCGGATGGACGCGGAACTATCTGGCCGGCATGGAGGCCGGGCAGCGGCAAAAGGTGCTGCGAACCGAGTTTGGCGGCATGGTCGAGTCCCTGGCCGATCTGTATCAGTTCACCGGCAAGGAGCGCTATCTGAGCGCGGCGCGATTGTTCGAGCAGCCGGACATTCTCGATCCGCTCGCCGCACGGCGGGATGCGCTGCAGGGTCTGCACGCCAACACCACGGCGGCGAAGATGGTCGGCGTCGCCCGCATGTACGAGGTAACGGGCGAGCAGCGCTACCGCGAGATCGTGGAGTATTTCCTGGATGAAGTGTTGAGCGTGCGCAGTTATGTCATCGGCAACACCAGTGAAGACGAGTATTGGCATACACCGGCGGGCCAGTTGCAGCATTCGCTGACCTTGCGCAATGCCGAGTGCTGCGTCGCCTACAACCTGATGAAGCTCGACCGTCATGTCTTCGCCTGGACCGGCGATGCGCGCTGGATGGACCACTACGAACGCGCCCTGTTCAACTGCCGGCTCGGTACGCAAAACGCGCAGGGGCTGAAGCAGTATTTCTTTCCCCTGGCTGGCAACTATTGGCGGGTCTTCGGCTCCGCGGAGCAATCGTTCTGGTGCTGCACCGGTACCGGCGCGGAGGAATTCGCCAAGTTCGCCGACACCATTTATTTCCGTTCCGGCGAGGCGGTTTACGTCAACCAGTACATCGCCTCGGAACTGAACTGGCAGGACCGGGGTTTCAGGCTGACCCAACAGACCCGCTTCCCGGCGGAGCCAGCGACCCGGCTGACGGTGCGGACGCCGCAGCCGCAGCAGCGCTCCATCCATCTGCGCATCCCGCGCTGGGTCGCTGCGTCGCCGGCGGTGAGGGTCAATGGACAGCGTATCGAGATCGTGGCTCGCCCGGGTTCGTACCTGGAGCTGCACCGCAGCTGGAGCGACGGCGATACGGTCGAAATCGATCTGCCGATGCAGCTCGCCGAGGAAAGCCTGCCCGGCGACGGCGCCACGGTCTCGGCACTGTACGGGCCGCTGGTCCTGGCCGCCGACCTGGGGCCCGGCCCCGCCGCCGGACCTACCAAGATACTCCAGGGACGCGGCACTTTCCCCACCGACCTTCCCGCTCCCGGGCCGCTGCCAGTGGCGTCCGCCGACGGAAATGCGCGCAAGCGTGCCGCGGGCTGGATTGAAATTGAATCCGCCCCGGCGCTGCGCTTCAAGGGGCATGCGCCGCAAGGCCCGTACCCGGTCCGGCCGCTGTTTCAGGTGCAGGACCAGCGCTATTCGGTGTATTGGCAGCATCCCGTGGAGACTTCATGACACAGCTGCGCGATCCCAGGCGGTTTGCCGATAAGCGCGACCTGGCGAAATGGCTGTGCGCGGCGGCACTATTGACCGCCTCACTGCCAGCTCCGGCGCAAGCACTGCCGCCGGAACGCGCGATCAGCGCCGACATGCGGCAGGTGGAGGGTCAGCGCGACCGTTTCTGGCAGGACAGCGTCGGCGCGGACCATCCCGGCATCCTGCTACGCCCGGATAATCTGGCGCAGCTGCGCCTGGTTCACGACGAACTGGGCTTCCGCTACATCCGCTTTCACGGCATCTTCGCCGACGATATGGCGGCCTACCGCGAGGTGAACGGCACGCCGGTATACGATTTCGACAGGATCGACGCGGTCTACGACGCCATCCTGCAGATCGGCATGAAGCCGTTCGTCGAGCTCAGCTTCATGCCGCACGATCTGGCGACGAGCGAGAAGACCATCTTCTACTGGAAGGGCAACGGTTCGCCGCCAAAAGACTACGGCAAATGGGCCGACTTCATCGCGGCCTTTACCCGCCATCTCGAAACCCGTTATGGCCAGGCGGAGGTGGCGCGGTGGCGCTTCGAGGTGTGGAACGAGCCGAATCTGGACGGCTTCTGGACGGCCGGTGACCAGCAGGCGTATTTCCGCCTGTACGACGTCACCGCAAAGGCGATCAAGACGGTCGATCCGGCGCTGCAGGTCGGAGGTCCGGCTACCGCCGGCGCGGCCTGGGTGCCGGAATTCATCAGTCATGCCCAGGCGGCGGCGGCGCCGGTTGATTTCATCACCACGCACACCTACGGCGTCGTGGGCGGCTTTCTCGACGAGAACGGCGTGGGCGACAACCGTTTGTCCACCAGTCCGGGATCGGTCAGCGACGATGTGCGCAAGGTACGCGACCAGGTGGCGGCTTCGCCGAAGCCCGGGCTACCGGTGTATTTCACCGAGTGGAGCAGCAGCTACAACCCGCGCGATCCGATTCACGACGCCTACCTCAGCGCCGCCTTTGTGCTGGACAAGCTCAAGCACACCGAGGGCCTGGCGCAGTCGATGAGCTATTGGACCTACACCGACTTGTTCGAGGAAGCCGGCCCGCCGCCGGCGTCCTTTCACGGCGGGTTTGGCCTGGTCAACCGCGAAGGGATACGCAAGGCGGCCTACTTCGCCTACAGGTATCTCAATGAGCTGGGCGCGCAGCTGCTGCGCAGCGCCGACACGGAGTCGTGGCTGACCCGCGATGGCGATGATTTTGCCGGCTTGATCTGGAACTATACGATTCCTGACCAGCAGGAAAGCGATCGCCCGTATTTTCGCAAGCTCCATCCGCCCGCTGGACTGCCGCCGGTCAAACTGACGGTGACATCGCTGCACCCGGGCATTTACCGGTTGAGCCTGTATCGCACCGGGTTCAAGGCCAACGACGCCTATTCCCAATATATCGAATGGGGTTTGCCGAAAGACCTGACAGCGGAGCAGATCGCCGTGCTGCAAGGCCTGTCGAGTGATGTGCCTGAAATGGAAATCAAGCTTGAAGTCGGCCGCAATGGCTCATTCAGCCGGGAAATCCCGATCCGCACCAATGACGTCATCTTGATCAAGCTCAAGCGGATGCGATAAATAACTCGCTGCGGATGGCAGTGCTTGCGAATACCGCTCAAGCCTACATTTCCGTCCTGTCCCGTCTCGCGCGCCGAGCGCTACTCAGACCATCAATGCCAACCTAGTCCCATGAAGCAGACACGACGCGATGCCCTGAAAACCATCCTGATCGGAGCGGCCGCCACGCCGGCGCTGGTCGAGCCCGTCCGCGCCGCGACCGGGCTGCTATCAGGGGATGGTGACAAGCCCGATCATGCCGCTAAAAATCATCGGGCCCGCTGGGGCAGGGGCGTTGAGGGGCAGCGCCGGGCCGATCTGGGCGACGGCACTTTTCTCAACCCCATTGTTGCGGGCGACCATCCCGACCCCACGGTGCTGAAGGACGGGGACGACTATTACATGACGTTCTCGTCGTTCCTGTCTTATCCCGGCGTGGTGCTCTGGCATTCCCGCGACCTGGTGAACTGGACCCCGATCGGCCCTGCGCTCACCCAGCCGCTCGGTGCGATCTGGGCGATGGACCTGGTGAAGCATGATGGCCGCTTCTACATCTACATTCCGGCCAGTCCCAACGGGGAGCAGTCGATTTTCGTCATCCATGCCGATGACATCCGCGGCCCCTGGAGTGATCCGATCGATTTGAAAGTGCCCGGTTGCATCGACCCGGGTCATGCCGTCGGCGAGGACGGCAAGCGTTATCTGTTCTTCAATGGTGTGCGCCGTATTGCCTTGAGCGATGACGGCCTGGCGACCGCGGGCACCTTGGAGCGGGTATATCAGCCCTGGCGCTATCCCGAAGACTGGGTGGTCGAAATGTTTGCGCCGGAGGGACCGAAGGTGTTCCGCCGCGGCGAATGGTTTTATCTGGTCATGGCTGTCGGCGGCACCTCGGGGCCGCCCACGAGCCACATGGTCATCGCCGCACGGTCGCATTCCATACACGGTCCCTGGGAGGATTGCCCGCACAACCCGATCGTCCACACCAGGAGCGCCGACGAGCCCTGGTGGTCCCGCGGCCATGCAACGGTGGTGCAGGGCCCGGCGCAGGGGTGGTGGATGATTTACCACGGCTACGAAAACGGCTTTCGCACCCTGGGCCGGCAGACCTTG
>Ga0302313_10000701_pt1 | contig 27756 bp, 23 predicted proteins | sample III_Palsa_N2_2_FD_200454 | JGI IMG/M metagenome (GOLD analysis project Ga0302313, IMG submission 200454) | Peat permafrost microbial communities from Stordalen Mire near Abisko, Sweden - III_Palsa_N2_2 | ecosystem: Environmental > Terrestrial > Soil > Palsa > Peat permafrost | place: Sweden...
GGGGCCTGCGCCACCAGTGCGCGCACCTCGTCGGCGAAACGGTCGGCATTGGCATAGAACAGGTCCGCGCCGAAGCGATAGAGGATCAGCCCCGGCTCGGTCTGCACGCCCGGCACCGCGGGGACGGTCAGCCAGCCGCCGGCCGCATCGGGCTGCAGCACCATGGTATGCGGGCGGTAGCTGTGGCGCACATGTTCCATCAGCGAGAGCGCCACCGCGAGCAACACGCCCTGCTCGACGCCGGCGGCGGCGACGGCCGCGGCGGTGACCAGGGCCAGATGGAACTCGGTCGGGCTCTCGGGCCGGATCGCCCGCAGGCCGCGGATATCGACCATCTTGACCGCGATGGTGAACACGACCGCCGCCAGCACGCAGCGCGGCAGGTATTGCAACGGCTCGGTGAAGAACAGCAGGACGACCAGCACCGTGGCCGCGAAACTCATTTGGGCCAGCTGCCCACGCGCGCCGGTGCCCTCGGCCATGGCGGTCTGGCTCGGACTGCCATTGACCACGAACGTCCCGCCGAGCGCGGCCACCGCATTTGCGGCGGCCAGGCCCAGAATATCGGCATTAATCTCGACCCGCTCGCGGTAGCGGGCCGCGAAGCTGCGCGAGGTGGCGGCGCTCTGCGCGATGATGACGACGAAGCAGGAGGCGGCGATCGGCAGCAGCGTCAGGCTTTTGGTCCAGGTCACCGCCGGGAGTCCGAAGGACGGCAGCCCGCCCGGAACCGGGCCGATGATCGCGATGCCGCGGGCGGCGAAGCCGAAGCGCCAGCTGGCCGCGATCGCGGCCGCGACCACGAACATCGAGATCGGCAGGCGCGGGGCGACGCGCTTGCCGAGCAGGATCGTGCCGACCACGATCGCGGCAAGCCCAAGCGTGGGGAGATTGACCTGCCCCAACCCGGCCAGGATCTCCCAGGCCTGCACCACGCTCCGGCGGGAATCGACCGCGACGCCGAGCATATCGCCCAGCATGGCAATGCCGACCTGCAGGCCGACGCCGGTCAGGAATCCGACCAGCACCGTGCGCGACAGGAAATCGGCGAGAAAGCCCAGTTTGAACAGGCGCGCCAGCAGCAGCAGGCCGGCGGTCAGCAGGGCGACCATGCCGACCAGGGCCAGATAGTCCGGGCTGGTCGGATTGGCCAGCGGCGACAGCGAGCCCGCCAGGATCGCGGCCGTGCCCGAATCCGCGGCGACGACCAGGTGGCGCGAGGAGGCGAACAGGGCAAACGCCGCCGGCGCCAACAACGCGGTATAGAGCCCGGTGACCACCGGCATCTCGGCGATCCGGGCATAGCCCAGCACCTGGGGAATATCCATCGAGGCGAGGGTCAGGCCCGCGACCGCGTCCCGCCAGACCGCGATCCGGCTCAACGGGCCGACGCCGCCGAACAGCCTTACGCGCATGGACGCCCCGAAAACCGTCGCGGCCAATTTGCAATCATGTGCCTACCCCTGGGCGCCATTCGGGTTGCGCCTCTTACGTTTTTCTACCGACCGTGCGCCGGCGGCACAAGAGCCCTAGCGTTCGACCGCCCCGCACCAACCGGGCAGATAGTCCGCCGCTTCGCTCTTCGCCAGCTTGAGCGCCCATTCCAGGGCGGCGTCGAAATCGGCTTCGACGGTGGCCCGCTTCGTCCGCCGGCGCAGGAAATCGGCCCACAGGAACTCGCTGAACGGCGTTGTATCCTTGGCGAAGCCGCCGAGGCGGCGAAGCTCGCCGGCCAGGGACCGGAACGGATCATCGGCCAGGTCCGCGACCGTTTTCGGAATGGCCTCGTACCCGCGTCGCCGCCCCTTGTCGTCGAACGGATGCATCCAGCCCCGATTGTCGAGCACGAACCAGAAGGACTCGGTCTCGAGCCGCGACAGCTTGGCCACCACGGTGACGAGGACGCTCTTCACCCCTTCCTCCAGCAAGGCCCGGGCCAGATGATGGTGGTCGATGATGAAGCAGCGGTCCTTCGGCCCCAGAATCACCGGGATCATGTGGCGACCGAGGAATTCCGCGCCCTTGTCGCCGCCCTTGGTGCGCCAGGCTTTGCGTTTGGCTTCGACCTCGCGCATGCCGACGGTGATCTGGGTCGGGCGCAGATCGGCGATGTCGACGGGATGCAGGACAGGTTCGCGGTTAGGCACCATTGGGTATCCATCTCAAGAAACGCACGGCGCCGGCGCGGCCGGCGACAGCGGAGCAATACGACGATAACCGGTGGAAGTTTCGCATCAAAATGGCGGGCGCGCCAAGGGCGCGAACCGGCATTGGGGAAAATGCGCGGTCGCCTCCCGCTCAGGAATAGCGCTTCAGCTCCATCCGGCCGATCTGGTTGCGATGGACCTCGTCCGGCCCATCGGCGAGGCGGAGCGTGCGGGCGGCGGCGTAGGCCTTGGCCAGGCCGAAATCGTCCGACACGCCGCCGCCGCCATGGGCCTGGATCGCCCAGTCGATCACCTGGCACGCCATATTGGGCGCGGCGACCTTGATCATGGCGATCTCCTTGGCCGCGACTTTGTTGCCGACCGTATCCATCATATGGGCGGCGTTCAGCACCAAAAGGCGGGTCTGGTCGATCATGATGCGGGATTCGGCGATGCGTTCCAGCGTCACGGTCTGCTCGGCCACGGGCCGGCCGAAGGCGACGCGGCTCTTGACCCGGCGGCACATCTTTTCCAGCGCGCGCTCGGCCAGGCCGATCAGCCGCATGCAATGATGGATGCGGCCGGGCCCGAGGCGGCCTTGGGCGATCTCGAAGCCGCGGCCTTCGCCCAGCAGGATGTTGGTCGCCGGTACGCGCACCTCCTCGAACAAAACCTCGCCATGGCCGTGCGGCGCGTCGTCATAGCCGAACACCGGCAGGTGGCGCAGGATGGTCACGCCGGCCGCCTCGCGCGGCACGATGATCATGCTCTGCTGGCGATGGCGGTCCGGATTGTCCGGGTCGCTCTTGCCCATGAAGATGAACAGCTTGCAGCGCGGGTCGTTGGCGCCCGACGACCACCATTTGCGGCCATTGATCACGTAATCATCGCCGTCGCGCCGGATCGAACTTTCGATGTTGGTCGCGTCCGACGAGGCGACCGCCGGCTCGGTCATGGCGAAGCAGGAGCGGATCTTGCCGGCCAGCAGCGGCTGCAGCCAGTCGCGCTTATGCGCCTCGGTGCCATAGCGCACCAGCACCTCCATGTTGCCGGTGTCGGGCGCCGAGCAGTTGAACACCTCCGGCGCCCAGCCGACCCGGCCCATCAACTCGCACAAGGGCGCGTATTCCAGGTTGGTCAGGCCGGCGCCCAGTTCGGATTCGGGCAGGAACAGGTTCCACAGCCCTTCGGCCCGGGCCCGTTCCTTCAATTCCTCGATCAGGGCGACCGGCTGCCAGCGATCGCCCTCGGCGACCTCCGCCGAGAAGCGCGCTTCGTTCGGGAAGACATGGGCCTGCATGAAGGCATCGACGCGGCCGATCAGGTCCTGGGTCTTGGGATTGGGCTCGAAGCTCATGATGGGTCCTTCAGCGATAGGTGATGAGGGCGACGTCGCCGCCCGGTTCCAGATGGCTGTAATTGTTGAGCGTGCTGAGGCTGAGGCGGCTGCCCTGGTAGAACAGCTTGGTGACGCCGCCATTGACCAGCGACCAGTTGAGCTCGGCCACGCGGTTTGGCGGCAGATCCAGCAGCGATTGGACGATGGCCGAGATGGGGCCGCCCGAGGTGAAGACCATCAGCCGCTGGGACGCGCCGGCTTGGGCCACCAGCGCCGCCAGCGCATCGACGCAGCGGCCGTGAAAGCGCGGCCAGGATTCGCGATAGTCGGCATCATGCAGCCCGCTCATCCAGCGCGCCATGGCAGTGCGGAAGATCTGCTGAAACGCGCCGCGCGAGGCGGCGTTCTGGGCCAGCCAGCGCTTCAGTCCGGCTTCGTCCATGGCCTCGGGCTGGGCGCGCAGCAGCATCTCGCGATGGTCATATTCGTCGAAGCCGGGATCGATCGTCCAGGCGGACGGGGCGGGCGCGTCCGGCACCTGGGCCGCCCAGGCCTCGGCCGTCTGGCGGTGACGCTTCAGCCCACCCAGCGCGATGCCGTCGATCCGGAGGCCGAGCCCGGCATGCCAGCGGCCGAGGATGCGGGCCTGCTCTTCGCCCAGCGGCGACAGCTGATCGTAATCCGCGGCCCCGAACGAGGCCTGACCATGGCGTACCAGATAGATCTCGCCCATGGGCGCGGTCTCCTCCCGACTTTGTTGCCGGCAGAATAGGGCGGGCGCTACGATCGATCAAATGCATGTTTCTAATGAAGATTTATCGATATGATTCATGGTCAGCGCATCGATCTCAATCTGTTCGTCGTGTTCGATGCGATCTATCGCGCGGGCGGCGTCACGCGCGCGGCGGAAAAGCTGCATCTGACCCAGCCGGCGATCAGCCACGCGCTGGGCCGCCTGCGCGTCCTGTTCGACGACGCGCTGTTCGTGCGCCAGGGCCATGCCATGGTGCCGACGCCGGTCGCGCGCAGCATCGTCGATCCGGTGCGCCGCGCGCTGCGCGTGCTGGAAGCGACCGTGACCGATACCAGCCGGTTCGACCCGGCCGAGGCGCACAAACATCTGGTGCTGGGTCTGCACGAAAGCCTGGAGGCGACGGTGCTGCCCGGCGTGATGCGGCGGTTGATCGAGCAGGCGCCGTTCATCGACGTCACGGCCATGCCGGTCGAACGGCGCCGGTTGGAGGCGCTGTTGGCCGACGGCACGCTCGATCTGGCGCTGGATGTGCTGCTGCCGCTGTCGGGCGACGTGCTGCATCGGCCGGTCGTCCAGGACCGGCTGGTCGTCGTGGTCCGGCGCGATCATCCAGAGATCGGCGCCGGCCTGGATCTGGCGACCTACCTGCGCCAGCAGCATATTTCGGTGACCTCGCGCCGTCGCGGGTCGGGCGCGGTCGATGCGGAACTGGCCCGGCTCGGCCTGACCCGGCGCATCCGGCTGCGCGGGCAATATTATTTCGCCGCCTGCCGCGTGGTCAGCGAGACCGACCTGCTGCTGACCATGCCGGAATATGATGCGCTGCTGTGCAGCCGCGCGTTCGGCAACCGTATCCTGCCCCTGCCGATCGAGATGGCGCCGATCGAGGTGCATCTCTATTGGCATGTCTCGACCGACAAGGATCCCGCGAACCAATGGATGCGGCAGGAGCTGGTGCGGGCGTTCGAGGCTTAAGCGATCGTCGCCCCGCCATCGACCACGACGACCTGACCGGTCATGAAGCGCGCCGCCGGCGAGGCGAGGAAGGCGGCGACGCCGCCGATCTCGTCCGGCACTCCGACCCGGCGCAGCGGCGTGCGCCGGTTGCGCTCGTCGAGCAGCTTGGGATCGGCCATCAGGGCCTGGGCGAAATCGGTGTCGATCAGGCCGGGCGCGATGCAGTTGATCCGCACGTTCTTCGGGCCCCATTCCAGCGCCAGATTGCGTGCCAGTGCGAAATCGGCCGCCTTGGAGATGCCGTAGGCGCCGATCACTTCGGTGCCGCGCAATCCGGCGATCGACGACACGATCACGACCGCGCCGCCGCCGGCCTCGGCCATGCCGGGCATCACCAGATTGCACAGCCACAGGTTGCTCTTCACATTGGCGTCCATGATCTTGTCGAACGCCTCGTCGGTCAGGCTGCCGAGCGGGCCATAGACCGGGTTGATCGCGGCGTTGCAGACCAGGATGTCGATTCGGCCGAATTCCGCCCGGGTCTCGGCCACCAGGGCCTCGACCTGATCCTTGCGCGAGATGTTGCAGGCGATGACTTTGGCGATGCCGCCTTTGGCGCGGATGCCGGCCGCGACCGGCTCGCATGCCTCGGCCTTGCGGCTCGAGATCACGAGCTTGGCGCCCAGGCCGGCCATGGTCTCGGCGATCGAGCGGCCGATGCCGCGGCTCGAGCCGGTGACGATGGCGACCTTGCCGGTCAGGTCGAACGGGGGGGACATGGGTTCTCTCCTGTTATTGAACGAGTTGCCAGGCGCGATCGGCCAAGGCGATGCCGCGCGCGCCGACCGTGCCGGCCTCGGCATTCGACGCGTTGCCGGCCTGGGCGCGCGCCAGCACGCCTTCCAGAATCACGGCGAGACGGAACAGCGAGAAGGCGAGGTGGAACGGCTGCAGCGGCGCGGCCGTGCCGCCACGCTCGGCATAGGCCGCGACGAATTCGGCCTGGTCCGGAATGCCGAGCGCCCACAGGTCGAGGCCGGCCAAACCATTATGGGTCGCGGCCGCGGTCAGATAGGGGATGCAGCTATAGGCGAAGTCGGCCAGCGGATGGCCGAGCGTCGACAGTTCCCAGTCGAGCAGCCCGATGACGCGCGGTTCGGTCGGGTGGAACACCATATTGTCGAGCCGGAAATCGCCGTGGCACAGGCTGACCTGGTCGCCGGTCGGGATATGGTTCGGCAGCCATTCGGCGAGCCGGTCGATCGACGGGTTGCCGCGGGTCTGCGAGCCCTGCCATTGCTTGGTCCAGCGCGCGATCTGGCGGGCGAAATAATTGCCAGGCTTGCCGAAGTCGGCGAGACCCCGGGCCGCCCAATCGACCCGGTGCAGCTTGGCCAGCGTGTCGGCCATGGCGAGATAGACCGGACGGCGAGCCTGGGGCGCGAGCTCGGGCAGGTTCGGCGAACGGAAGATCCGGCCTTTCAACCGCTCCATGACATAGAATGGCGTGCCGATGACGGTCGGGTCCGCGCCATAGAGCAGCGGGCGCGGCACCGGCACGTCGGTGCCGGCCAGCGCCGCCAGCACGCGATATTCCCGGTCGACCGCATGGGCCGACGGCAGCAGCGCGCCGGGCGGCTGCTTGCGCAGCACATACTCGCCCCGGTCGGTCAGCAGCAGAAAGGTCGGGTTCGACTGACCGCCGCGCATCTGGCGCACGTCCATCAGCCGCGCGCCGAGGCCGTCGCCCAGCATCTGGGCCAGCCGCTCGGTCGCGAAGCGGTGGGCCGGCCGGACCGGGATGGTCTCGCTGTCTTCGTCGCTCATGAGGCGCGCAATTCCTTCTTCGACAGCTTGCCGACGGCGGTGCGCGGCAGGGCCGGGCGGATTTCGAGCGCCACCGGCAATTCATGGCGGCCGAGCTTGTCGGCCAGGAAAAGGCGCAGATCCTCGATCGTGAGGTCGGTGGCGCCGTCGCGCAGCTTGACGAAGGCCTTGGCCGCCTCGCCGCGATAGGCGTCGGGGATGCCGATGACCAGCACCTCCTCGACCTGCGGATGCTCGTAGATCGCCTGCTCGATCATCTGCGGATAGACGTTGAAGCCGCCGGAAATGATCATGTCTTTCTTGCGGTCGACGATGAAGACATAGCCGTCCTGGTCCATATAGCCGATGTCGCCGGTCAGCAACCCGCCGTCGGTGAAGCTGGCCGCCGTCGCCTCTGGTTGGCGCCAATAGCCCTGGGTCACGTTCGGCCCCTTGACGCGCAGCTCGCCGGTCTCGCCAAGCGGCAACACTTCGCCAGGGTCCGCCAGCGAGACGATGTCGAGCGTGATGCCGGGCAGGGGCAGGCCGATCGTGCCGGGCTTGTCTGGTCCGCCCCGCGGCAGGGCCGTGCCGGGCGACGCGGTTTCGGTCATGCCCCAGCCGCCGCGCAGCGCCAATCCGGCCTGTTTGGCAAAGCGGTTCGCGACCTCGACCGGCAAAGGCGCGCCGCCGGAGCCGCAATAGAGCAGCGACGAGAGATCGCGCCGCTCGATGCCGGGGTGATTGGCCAGCGCGATCCACATGGTCGGCACACCCGGGAAGATGGTCGCCCGTTTGATCTCGATATCGCGCAGGACGGTCTCCACATCGAAGCGCGGCCGCAGCAGGATCAGCGCGCCGTCATCGAGCTGGCGCAGCAATACGGCGGTCAGCGCATAGATATGGAACAGGGGCAGGACGCAGATCACCCGGTTCTGATCATCGGCTTCGAGCGGCTTTTCCTGCGCCTCGGACCAGACCCGGTAGATCTGCACGGCGGCGGTCAGATTGCCGTGGGTCAGGATCGCGCCCTTCGGCTTGCCGGTGGTGCCGCTGGTATATTGCAGCAGGGCGATATCCGTCGCGGCAATGTCCGGCCATGCGGCGGGCGGGGGCACGTCCGCCGTGAAGCGGCTGTAGGCTACGACGTCCGGCCGGTCCGGAACGTCGATATGCGGTACCGCGGCCGGGCCCCAGACCTCGTCCTCGCCGACGATCAGCAGGTCGATCCTGCCGGCATCGAGCAGGCGCAGCGCCATGGGCAGCAGCGGTGGCAGGTTGGTGGTGAACAGGATGCGGGCACCGCTGTCTTCCAGCTTATGGATCAGCTCGCGCTCGGCATCGAGCGGGCTCAGGTGGGCGAGCCGCGCGCCGGCCTTGGCGCCGCCGAAGAATCCGACCGGATGATAGGGCGAGTTGGGCAGGTACAAGGCGACAGGCGTGCCCGGGGTGACGCCGGCGCGCGCGATCAGCGCGCCGGCAAAGCCCTCGACCGCGCGGCCGAGGGCCGCATAGCCGATCCGGTGATCGCGATACTCGATCGCGTCCCGCTCGCCGTGCCGCTCGACCGATCGCTGCAGCATCGTCGCCAGCGAAATCGGCTCGATCGCGAGACCCCACGACAGGCCTTCGGGATAGGATTTCTCCCAGCAATGTCTGGTCATCGGACTGGCCCCAGGACAGGCCCCGGCGGCAAAGCCGGGGCCAGGCCGTTACCGAACACCGGCATTCCTGAGAGTTTCCGGGGTGAAGTCTTCTGGTGTGAGCTTGACGGAGAAGTCTGTGGGTGCGGTTTCGTTGGAGAACCCGACGGCGGTATAGCGTCCGGACTGGAGGTCGTAGATCGAGTCGACGCCGGTGCGGTAGACCGGGACCTGGTAATATTCCAGGCCGTAGCTGTCGCCGACGCGCCAGAGCTGGCCGCGCTGGTCGTAGCTGTCGGAGGTCACGGCCTGCCAGGTGTCCTCGTCGAGATAGAACACGCGCTTGGCATAGAGATGGCTGACGCCGGGCTTGAGCGTCGCCTCGACGACCCAGACCCGGTGCAGTTCGAAGCGCAGCAGGTCGGGATTGAGGAACTTGGGCTTGATCGCGTCGGCGCTTTTGATCTGGTCGGACGAGAGCTTGTAGTTGTTGTAGGGGACGTAGAATTCCTTGCGGCCGACCAGTTTCCAGTCGTAGCGGTCGGGCGAGCCGTTGAACAAGCCCAGCTGGTCGTTGGTACGCAACCCGTCCGACGCGGTGCCGGGATTGTCGTAGGCGACGTTGGGCGCGCGGCGCACGCGGCGCTGGCCGGGATTGTAGGTCCAGGCCTCGCGGGGGCCGGCGATCTGGTTGATGGTGTCATGGACCAGCAGCACCTCGCCGGCGAGGCGCGCCGGGCCGGTCACGGCCTGCAGGAAGAAGGTCTGGGTATTGCCGGTATCGAGGCCGGAGGCATAGGAGAACAGCACGGTCTCGTCGATCGTGATCGGGGTATAGTCGCCGCTCTCGGTCGGGTTGACCTGCAGGATGACCCGGTGCGAGGCGAAGCCCGAGAAATGCAGCAGATGGTTCCAGATCGCCTGCAGGCCATTGGTCGGGATCGGGAACGGGATGGCGCGCTTGGCGCCCTCGACGCCATTGCCGTCGGCGGTCAGCTTGGCGGTGCCGGCATTGGCGATGGCGGCATCCTCGATCACCTTGGGCAGCGCCGCGGTGCGGTGGGTCGGATAGACGGCGAGGAAGAAGTCGGGATAGCGCGTCAGCATCGCCTTCTGACCTTCGGTCAGCTTGTCGGCATATTGCGCCATGTTGGCGGCATTGATCTTGGCGATCGGCTTTTCACTGGCGAATGGATCGGGCAGATGGTCGCCCGGCTTGTAGCCGGCCGGCGGCGTCGCGATGCCGCCGTCATAGGCCGGGATCGTCTTCTCGGCGTTGCCGGCCTTGATCGCCCCCATCGGCGTCAGTGTCCGGCCCAGATCGGCCGCGGTCTGTGCCGCCACCGGTGTCGCGATCATCATGGCGACTACGAGCAGCGCCGCGCTATTGTTCAAAGCCCAGTTCATGACCGGCCTCCCTGATTATTATTATTCAGAACGAATATTTGATGTTGAGCGCCACGAAGTCGCGGTCGCTCAGCAGGTCCTGGCCCTTGCCGCCGAAGTAGCTCGTGTACGAGATCTCGGCCGCCCAGGCGTTCTGGTAGGTCCCGGTCAATCCGACATCGACCGCCTTGCGCCCTGCGATGAAATTGCCCGGGCTGGGGCCGGGCGAGGTGCCGTTGATGTCCTGGGCGAAGGACAGCGACGGCGAGAGGTTGACCGGGCCGATCGCGGCCAGGTAATCGGCGCTGACCCGGAGCCGGTAGCCCCAGGAGAACTTGGTCGGGAAGCCGCCGACCTGGACGTCCTGCGGCGCGGTGTTGGGATAGTTCGGGTTGGCGCTGACCGGCGTGTTCGGACCGTTGAACGGCAGGCTCTCATGGCTTTCCAGGCCCGGCACGTAATCGGCGCCGACCTCGCCCACGAACACCAGCTGGTCCGCCCCGAAATGCGGGCCGAACACCTTCGTGCCGGTGAACTGCAGCTGCTGGACGTCGTGATCCTCGTAGCCCTGCCAGGTGTAATTATAGAACTTGGTGTAGTTCGCCGCCGTGATGCCGCCGGCGCGCTTGATCAGGGCGTTGGTGTTGAGCTCGGCCAGGATCGCGGCCAGCGTTCCGGGGGCGGCCGCGTTCAGCGCCCGGCCCAGTTCGACGAAGCTCGGCGCCAGGCCCGCCTGGGTCACGTCGGCGAAGTTGATCTGCAGCGGCACGTCGAGCTTGTAGGAATATTCGCCCTGGAACGACCAGTCGCCGATCTGGGTGCTGAAGCTGACCGCCGGGGTCTTGATCGTCTGCGGATAGCTCACGAAATAATCCGCGGCGGCCCCGCCGCCCTGCAGCGTATAGGCGCCCAGGACCGAGCCGGCATTGGCCAGGATGGCGCCGGCCAGCGCCGGCTGGCCGGCCAGGATCGCCTTGGTCACGCCCGCGGTCACGACCGCATCGCCCCGGCCGAGCCCGGCCAGGGTGCCGCCCTGGCCGCCCGACTTCCAGCTGAGCAGCGGCAGGTTGCTGGCAGCCTGGATGTAGTAGAAGCCGAACTCGCTGTCGTTCAGCCAGGGGGCGGTATAGCGGAACGCCACGCCATACTGGTTCCAGTTCGTGGGCTCGCGGTCCGGCCCGCGCGGCGTCACCAGATTGCCCGGCAGCGTGAGGAAGCCCGGAATGAGCGGCTGGTCGGCGGCGAAGCGCTTGTCGGCGAAGCTGTCGCCGTTCAGCGTCTCGTAATTGCTGCCGGGCGAGGCCAGGTCGTTGGTCGAGAAATAGGTGCCGTTCGGGTCGATGTCGGTCTTCTGCCATTGCCACTGGTAATAGGCCTCGACCGACAGGTCGTTGGTGATCTTGGTCGAGAAATCCGTGACCGGGATCGGCAGGATCGCCTCGCGCAGTTCCGAGCCCGGCGAGCGCAGCGCCGTCACGTCGAACGGGTTGAACGCGTTGATGCCGCCCGGGATGAAGGTGCTCTCGCCCCAGTTCAGCGCCATCCGGCCGATGCGCGCGTCGACCCGATGGTCGAACACGTCGAAATGGCCGTAGCCATAGGCATCGAGCAGCCGGCCGCCGAAGCCCGCCTGGTTGACCGCCTCATGCGACAGCGGCTGGAAATCGGTGTTGTGCGAATCGTCGTTGATCAGGTCGATGAACTCGGTCGCGCGGGCAAAAAAGCCGAAGTCGTTCCGATCGAGCTTCAGCTCCTCGGTCGCCCGCACCGGCGCCGACACCGGGCCCTCGCCATAGTTCAGATCGCCATTGTCCTGGTTCGTGCTGGCGCTGTTGCCGCCGTTCGCCCGCCCGATCAGGTTCGGATCGCGGCCCTGCACCCGGTTGATCACACCGGCCGAAACCGTCGTGTCAAAACTGCCGTCCCAACCGCCGACCGTGAAATCCGTCGCAAACGCCGGACCCGCCGAAAGCAAAACACCGCCCGCGACCGAACCCAGCAAAACCCAACGCAGATCAATCCCTCTGCCCATCTCAAGTCTCCCCCCCTGCCCAAACGCGTTAACCGCGCCCAAATGTTTTTACCGCTCGTCGTCGCTTCGTCCCGGAACCGGCTCTCTATCGCAGCCGTGCCCCGGTCTCGTTACTTCACCAGGATGCTGCCCTGGGTTTCTTGTCGGCCGGCCCAATCCGCGTCGAGGAACGGCGTCATCAGATCCGACCAGAGCCGGCGCAGCGTGGCGCCACCGACCGGATCGCTCGCCAGCATGTCCTGCATCGCCATGCCGCGGAGCATGTAGACCGTCAGTGTCGCGATATTGGCCGCCAGTCCCTGGCTTTCGTCGGTACCGTTGCCGCGCCAGGCTTCGCGCAAGCCGCCGATCAGGCCGGCGAACACCGGCTGCAGCCGCTGCCGCAGATCGGCCTCGGTCCGGCAGGCCACCGTCAGCTCGAACAGCACGTCGCGGTACCGGCTCTGATAGAACCGCTCCCACACCCGTTCGATCAGGATGGAATCGTGCCGGCGCTCGGAGGCGGCGAATTCGTCGGCGGCGCGCCGCGTGTCCGCGATCATCACCTCGGCGGCGGCGGCGATCAGTTCGTTTCGGGTGGCGAAATGATGGGCCCAAGTCCCCTTCGAGATGCCGGCGCGATCCAGAATGCGCGACAGGCTGGCGCCGTGAAAACCGAATTCCTGCAGGCAATCGAGCGTCGCATCGACCAGCAGATCGCGGGTCTGTCGACTTCTCTCCTGCAACGGGCGAACGATCTTGGGCACGCGGTAAACTCGAAAACCGACTGGTCGGTCTAGAGTGACATGCCCATCTGCGGTGTCAAGACCATCAACATCGTTAACTTGCGATTATAGCGGCACAATCTTGCGGCCTTCTCACATTACTGCTGATGTCGGACGAATTATTCGGGAATATTTTTGCAACGCAATATAATCGGAGGATCAAAGTTCGCCTGCCGTCTTGCGCAGATGATCGATCTGATCGCGGTAGGCTTTGGCGTCGCCGTATTCGACGAAGCGGCCATAGCGGTCATGGGCGCCGGGAACCGGCAGCGCATGCTTGATCGGACAAAAGAACTGCTCGGTGCGGCTCGCCACTTCGCGCACATAGGCGATGACGCCATTGCCATAGCCGCAATAGACGCAGTTCAGCTTCTCGATCAGGTTCAGATAGCCCAGGCGATGCCGGTCGATGACGACATAATCGGCCCGGCGCACCCGGGCGACGCCATAGACCGGGAAGCAGACGCGTTGATAGAACGTCGCAAAAAGATCGACCAGCGCCAGCGGGATGATCATGCCGTAGATCACCGGCGCGGTCAGCCAATAGAGCAGGCCGATGCTGCGGATATGCTGCAGCAGATTGCGTCGCAGCTTTTTCTGCTCGGCGCGCACGGTCTTGGTAAATCGAACCGCCCGCGCCCGGGCCGCCTTCGGCACCTCGCGCCAATCGGCCAGGGCGCTTTCGAGATCGCGCTCGCTTTGCCGGATCCGGCGCAGCAGTTCGGTCGTATTGCTGTCCATCAGATCCCCATCCCTCAATCGCCCGGCGCCGAGCGCCTGTGCCGCAGCCGGGAACCCTTGCACGAAATCTGCACATAAAACCTGAGAAACTAAGCGGAAGCGGCATCCGGTCTGCAAATCGACGCGGCATAAGAACCGCATGGAACAGCGATCCCTGTCGGTACGCCTCTTTCCGCCCCGTCTGCCCACGGCACTGACGCGGGACGGCTGGTGGCTGTGCCCCCCTTCACCGACGGCGTCGGTCTGCATCATCCTGCCGTTCGCCTGCGGCGCGGCCGATGCGAACCGGCCGGCAGGCCCGCCTGTTCCACCGACCAATGCGGGCGACAGCACATGACCATGCAGGCATCGACCAGCGACACCCGGAACCCCTCGCCCTCGGCAGGTTTTCCAGGCCGGCGCTCATCGCCGCCGCGATGCTTCCGATCGCGGATTATCTGCTCTACGACCAGCCGATCGGGCTCTCTCTGTTCGTGTTCGCCGCTCTCGTCGCGACCGGCGCGGCGCTGAGCGGTAGAGGCGTCGGAAGACCCGCGGCTGCCGGCCTTCTCGTCCTGGCCCTGTTGCCGCTGATCGAAAGCGTCGGGCCGATCTCGGTCCTGATCGCCTTGGGCGGATTGATCGGCTTTTCGCTGGCGAGTACCTATCCGCTTTTGACCGGCGGACGGAGATCCACGACGCTGTTGCTGTTCGTCGCGACCGGCTGCATCTGGCTCTATCGCGACATACTGTCGATCGCAACCCGAAAGCAGCGCAGCACTCGCCCGCCGGTACCGTGGAGCGACCGGCTGCTCCCGTGGCTCGTCCCGATCCTGCTGGGCTCGATCTTCCTTTGGCTGTTCTCCAGCGCCAATCCCGTGATCGAACAATGGCTGGGCCTGCTGAACCCGGTGACGGCCCTGTCGCGCGTCGAGTTCAGACGGGTCCTGTTCTGGCTCTGCACGGCATCGGTCGTCTGGCCGTTCATCCGGCCGAGGATGCGGCGAAAAATTCGAGCCGCGGCCGCGATCCCCACGACGCCGGCCGCCTGGACCGACGTCGTGCTCGGCCACACGGCGATCCTGCGATCCCTCGTCCTGTTCAACGCGCTGTTCGCGGTGCAAAGCCTGCTCGACATCGCCTATCTGTGGAACGGCAATGCCCTGCCGGATCACCTGAGCTTCGCCGCCTATGCCCATCGGGGCGCCTATCCGCTGGTCGCGACGGCCCTGCTCGCCGGGGTCTTTCTGATCGCGGCCACGCGGCAGGGCAGCGCATCCGAACGATCCGGCATCATCCGCGGGCTGATCCATCTATGGACCGCGCAGAATCTGCTGCTGCTTGCCTCGTCCGTCCTGCGGCTCGACCTGTATGTCGCGGCCTATTCCTTGACCTATCTGCGCGTTGCCACCTTTATCTGGATGCTGCTGACGGCCGGCGGCCTGATCCTCATCCTGGTGCGCATGCAGTTCGGCAAGTCGAACGCCTGGCTGATCTCAGCCAATCTCGTCAGCCTCGCCGGAGTCCTCTACGCTTGCGCGTTCGTTGATTTTCCCGCAGTCGTCTCCGACTACAATGTCCACCACAGTGACGAAATCGCCGGCAGCGGGGCGCATCTCGATATCGACTATCTCGTCAGCCTCGGCCCCATGGCATTGCCGGCGATGGACGCGTACATCCTGGGCATGCCGGTTCGGTCGTCCTCGACCATCACGGCAATCTGCCGGGACCGGCATGCCGTCGCCGCCCAGGTTCAGGCCGATGGTCCGGGATGGCGCGGTTGGAGCCTGCGGCGCTGGCGGCTCGATCGGTATCTGACGAGCCCCACGGTCGCGACGGCCGAACGTCAATGCAGCCGCGTGCTGTGAAGGAGAGCAACGGTTGCCGCATCGCATCCTGGTCGTCGACGACGAACCGCATATCCGCGAGGTCATCTGCTTCGCGCTCGACCGGGCCGGCATGTCGACCACGACCGCGCGCGACGGGACCGAGGCGCTCGCCAGGTTCGCCGCCTGCCGCCCGGATCTGATCATCCTGGATATCGGCATGCCGGAGACCGACGGCCTGGAGGTGTGTCGGCAGTTGCGCAAGACCTCCGACGTGCCGATCCTGTTCCTGTCGGCGCGCGACGACGAGATCGACCGGGTGCTGGGCCTGGAGATCGGCGGCGACGATTACGTCACCAAGCCGTTCAGCCCGCGCGAGTTGGTCGCCCGGGTCAATGTCATCCTGAAGCGCGCGACGCTGCGCCCGGCATCGCCCGAGCCGGCAGCACCGCCGCTGCTGCGCCAAGGCCTGGCGCTCGACCCGCTGCGCCACCTGGCGACGTTCGAGGCAGCGCCGATCGCGCTCACCGCGATCGAATTCGAGATCATCAAGGCGCTGCTGTCGCGTCCCGAGATGGTGTTCAACCGCGACCGCATCATGGCGCTGGCCTATAGCGCCAATACCCATGTCTCGGACCGGACGATCGACAGCCATATCCGCAACATCCGCGCCAAGCTGGCGCTGGCCGGCTGCGACAGCGCGATCGACACTGTCCATGGCGTGGGATTCCGCATCGGTCGATGCGAAGCCGCGCGGTGAGAGCCAAGTGAGAGCCAAGTGGCGGCCGACCCTCGGCCTGGTGATCTTCGCCGTGCTCGCCACGGTGACGGCGCTGCCGCTGGTCGGCCTGTTCATGTTTCGCCTGTACGACAATCAGCTGATCCGGCAGACCGAAGGCGAGTTGATCGCGCAAGGCACCGTGCTGGCGGCAAGCTTTGCCGATGACGTCGCGCACAGCCCGGACGATCTGGCGCTGGGCGCCGTCCAGCCCGATGAGGCCGAACCGAACCCGGACGCGCCCTATCACCCCATGCCTACGACCCTGGATCTGACCCGGGACGACGTGCTGCCGTCACGGCCGGAGGGCGAGCCGGTCGCGGCCCCGCCCGACCCAGGCTTCAGGGCGATCGGGCAGCATCTGGCCAAGCTCGCGGCCGAGACGCAGAAAGTGACGCTGACCGGCTTTCGCATCCTGGACCCTGCGGGACGCGTCATCGGCGGGCGCGACGAGGTCGACCTCTCGCTCGCCAGGATCGAAGAGGTCGCGGCAGCGCTGCAGGGCCGTTACAGGAGCGTGCTCCGGCGGCGGTTTCCGTCCGGTCCGGAACCGTCGCTCGCCTCGATCAGCCGCGGCGCCCATGTCCGCGTCTTCGTGGCCCTGCCGGTCATCGTCCGGGGCCGGGTCGCCGGCGTCATCTACCTGTCGCGCACGCCCAGCAACATCGCCGAAAGCCTGTATGGCGAGCGCCGCAACGTTGCGCTCGCGGCCCTGTCGATCTTCCTGGTCACGATCTCGATCGGCTATGTCTTCCTACGCACCCTGACCCGGCCGATCCAGGAACTGATCCGCCGCACGACGGAGATCCAGCGCGGCGACCGCGAGGCGATCCGGCCGCTGCACCATCACGGCACCAAGGAAATCGCGCATTTGTCCGAGAGCTTTCTCGCCATGGCGCGCAGCCTGTTCGATCGCTCCGACTATATCTCGACCTTCACCGCCCATGTCTCCCACGAGCTGAAATCGCCGCTGACCTCGATCCAGGGTGCCGCCGAACTGCTGCGCGACAATGCCGGCATGACCGAGCCGGAGCGCAACAGGTTCCTGGGCAACATCATCGGCGATACCGAGCGGCTGACGGCGCTGGTCCGCCGGCTGCGGGAACTGGCCAAGGCGGACAATCCCCAGCTCGGCGGCCGGACCCGTCTGGCGCCGGTCATCGCGAAGGCCGCCAAAGCCGGCCCGGCGCTGGAGATCGAGACGACGGGCGACCTGGCGCGCGAGATCGAAATGTCCGAAGAGAATGCGACCATCGTGCTGTCGCACCTGATCGACAATGCCGCGCAGCATGGCGCCACGACCCTGCGCGTCGGCATCGATGCGGCCGGACCGGATCATCTGCTCCTGACGATCCGGGACAATGGCACCGGCGTGTCGGAACGCAACCGGACCCGCATCTTCGATCCGCTGTTCACGACCCGGCGGGAAAGCGGCGGCACCGGCATGGGGCTGAGCATCGTGCAGTCGATGCTGCGCGCCCACGGCGGCTCGATCCGGCTGCTCGACGACGCGAGCGGCGCCGGCTTCGAAATCACGGTGCCGATGGCGTGAGCGGGCCTGCAACCCCGACCGACGCGATGTCGATCGGGGCGCGGCATCCATCGCCGGGCGAAGGCCCTCTAAGCCCGGCGAGGGGCCGGTCTGCTTCGCGTCGCGTCGATTACTGGGGATGAACCGGCGCGACGTGATGGCGGTGATGACGGTGATGGACGACCTTATGATGCACCACCTTATGGTGCACCGGTGCCGCGTCCTGGGCGTGAGCGGCGGAGACGGAAACGGCGATGACGGCGATGACGGCGAGGCCGAGCAGAAGCTTGCGCATGATGCACTCAAGTAGGGGTTCTAGCGGCCGAATGGTCGCACTCGTGGCATAGACCGGTCTGGAAGACCGGCGATAGCGTCATCGTTCCGGCGAGACCAGTTCGTCGAAATCGCCCAAGCGGCGTTGCCAAACCGCAACGCCGCTACCCGCATTTCGAATAGCCGCAGTTGGTGCATTGCGCGCAGCCCTCCTGCCGCACCAGGGCCGCCACACCGCATTTCGGGCAGGAGCCGAGCCGGGGCGACACGCCCTCGCCCGGGATCGCGACCGGACGCTGGGTGCCGGGCAAGGGCTCCATTTCGGCCGAGATGAAGCCGGTTTCGACCAGATGGCGGGCGATCACGTCGCCGATCGCGGCCAGCAGCGACGGCACATAGCGCCCATCCATCCAGGCGCCGCCGCGCGGGTCGAACACCGCCTTCAACTCCTCGACCACGAAGCTGATGTCGCCGCCGCGCCGGAACACGGCCGAGATCATGCGGGTCAGCCCGACCGTCCAGGCGTAATGGTCCATGTTTTTGGAATTGACGAACACCTCGAACGGCCGCCGCCGACCGTCCTGCATCACGTCGTTGATGGTGATGTACATGGCATGGTCGCTCTCGGGCCAGCGCAGCTTGTAGGTCCGGCCCTGTAGGGCGTCGGGACGCGACAGGGGCTCCATCAGCTGGATCATGTCGCCGCCTTCGGCCCGGCGCGCCGCCTGCTCGGATGGGCTTGGCGACGGCGCCACCGCCTCGATCGGTTCGGCCGCAGGCTCGCCCTGCTCGCGCACCGACAGCACCGCCCCGGTCACCTCGTTCGGGCGGTAGGTCGTGCAGCCCTTGCATCCGGTGTCGTAGGCCTTGAGATAGACGTCCTTGAAACGCTGGAAGTCGATGTCGGCCGGCACGTTGATCGTCTTCGAAATCGAGCTGTCGATGTATTTCTGCACGGCGGCCTGCATGACGACGTGATCGTCCGGCGTCAGGCTTTGCGCATCGGCGAAGAAATCGGGCAGCGGGACCCCGTCGCCCTTCAGCGACCGGAACAGGCGGTAGGCATGGTCGCTCACCTCCTCGTCCTTGCGCGTGCCGTCGCGCATCAGCACAGTGCGCGTGTAGCGGAAGCTGAACACCGGCTCCAGGCCGGACGACACGTTGTCGGCCATGAGCGAGATCGTGCCGGTCGGCGCGATCGAGGTCAGCAGCGCGTTGCGGATTCCGTATTGCGCGATGTCGTCGCGGATGTCGGCATCGAGTTCGCCGATCGATTCCCCGGCCAGATAGGCGTCCTTGTCGAACAGCGGGAAAGCGCCCTTCTCGCGCGCCAGCGCGACCGAGGCGCCATAGGCGACGCGCCGGATCGCCGCCATCCAGTGCTCGGTCAGGGCGACCGCCGCGGGCGCGCCATAGCGCAGCCCGCACATGATCAGCGCATCGGCGAGACCGGTTACGCCCAGCCCGATGCGGCGCTTGGCCCGCGCTTCGGCCGCCTGTTGCGGCAGCGGGAAGCGCGACACGTCGACCACATTGTCCATCATGCGCACGGCGAGCGGCACCAGTTGGGTCAGCCGGTCGAGATCCAAGGCGGCGTCGGGCTCGAACGGCCTGGTCACCAGCGCGGCCAGGTTGATCGAGCCCAGCAGGCAGGCGCCATAGGGCGGCAGCGGCTGTTCGCCGCACGGGTTGGTCGCCGAGATCGTCTCGCAATAGGCCAGATTGTTGCGACGGTTGATGCGGTCGATGAAGATCACGCCCGGCTCGGCATAATCGTAGGTCGCCTGCATGATCCGGTCCCACAGCGCGCGGGCCTGGATCGTGCGATAGACCGTGCCGCCGAACGTCAGATCCCACGGACCGTCCGCCTTGACCGCCGCCATGAACGCGTCGGTCACGAGAACCGACAGGTTGAACATGCGCAACCGGCCCGGCTCGCGCTTGGCGTCGATGAAACCCTCGATATCGGGATGGTCGCAGCGCAGCGTCGCCATCATGGCGCCGCGCCGATAGCCGGCGCTCATGATCGTCCGGCACATCGCGTCCCAGACATCCATGAACGACAGCGGACCGGACGCATCGGCACCGACGCCCTTGACCGGCGCGCCGCGCGGGCGAAGCGTCGAGAAGTCATATCCGATGCCGCCGCCCTGCTGCATGGTCAGCGCGGCCTCGCGCAGATTGTCGAAGATCCCGCCCATGTCGTCGGGGATCGTGCCCATCACGAAGCAGTTGAACAGTGTGACAGTGCGCTCGGTGCCGGCCCCGGCAACGATGCGGCCGGCCGGCAAGAACTGGAAGTCTTCGAGCGCGCCGTAGAAGGCGTCCTCCCACCGCGCCGGCTCCTTTTCCACAGTCGCCAGCGATTTCGCGATGCGCCGCCAGGTGTCCTCGACGGTTTTATCCACAGGCTCGCCTTCCGGCGTCTTGAACCGGTACTTCATGTCCCAGATCTGCTGGGAAATGGCGGTGCGAAAGCCCATGTCGTCAACTCCTCGGCGGCGGACGGCAAACATCCACCCAGTCGGTAGCGATGGCAAACCCTGCCGGTACCAAGCGGTTTTGCTAAATCAACCTTGGCGAATACTTGACGGCGCCCTTGCGCCGGCCCCGCCGGCTCGCGTGTCGATTGCGCCGGTCCGGTCCATCCCGCACCGCCGCCGTGGCAGGGTCGACCAGCCCAACCAATTCCGTTGAATTCCAAAGCGAATCAGCGATTCGATGCCAACTGATCCACAGAGTTGTCCACAGGCTTCTCCCAGCCGGCTTCGGTCAGCAGCGCGTTGGTCGTCGTCTCGATATCATGCTCCAGTTGTGCCATGACCTTGCGCCGGTCGAGCCCCGCCGGAATCGGCGGCAGGATCTGCACCAGGACCGTGCCCGGCCGCTTCATGAACGCCCGCCGGCCCCAATAGAGCCCGGAGTTGAGCGCGATCGGCACCATCGGCACATTCAACTGCCTATAGAGCGCCGCCACGCCGGGCTGGTACGGCAGCGTGGTACCGATCGGCCCGCGCGTGCCCTCGGGAAAGATCACGATCGGCCTTCCGTCGGATTTGGCCCTCTCGGCATCGACCAGCAGCTTCTTCAATGCCGCCGCCTTGCCATGCCGGTCGATCGCGATGGTGCCGTGCCGGCGCAGGAACCAGCCGAACACCGGGATCAGCCACAGTTCGCGCTTCAGCACCACGGCCGGATCGTCGAACAGCGCGAAGATCGCCATCGTGTCCCAGGCCGACTGATGCTTCATCGCCAGGATCGCCGGCCCCGGCGGCAGGTTCTCGCGCCCGCGCACCTCGTAGTCGAGCCCGACGATCAGCCGGAGCATGGTGAACATCGACCAGGTCCAGATATGGGCCAGCACGTTGGTCCAGCGTCGGGGACCGACAATGATCGGCAGCGCCAGCGTGACGAGCAGGCCGGAGCCGCCGAAAAAAGCGATGTTATAGAGGAAGGCGCGAAAGGTTTTCATGGCGGGGACGATGCTGCCGGATGGGATGCGACGAGCGGCCGGAGGAGCGCGCCCAGATATTTAACATATTCGATGACGATCACACCGGCACCCGCACGCGAAAACCAGTAGCGGCCCGGTCGGACCGCCTCGGGAAACACCGGGTGCGGGATGACCGTCACGTCCGGCGGCAGCACGCGGGCGAACTCCAGCAGGCTGCGGCGCATGTGATAGCTGGCGGTGACCAGGCGGATCGAATGGAAATGCTCCGACTGCAGCCAGGCCGCCGTTTCAAGCGCATTGCCGACCGTATTGTCGGCGGAATGGCCGAGCACGACGCAGCATTCGACCCAATGGGGCGTCTGGGGCGAGGTCTTCAGCACCTCGGGCATGTCGACGCCCTCGTGCACGCCGGAAACGAACAGCTTCTTCGCCTTGCCGTCGACCAGCAGGCGAAAGCCCACGTCGATGCGCTGGCTGCCGCCGGTCAGCACGACGATCGCGTCGGTCGTGCTGACCGGGTCGTCGGTCGGCAGGTCGATGTCATGGGTAAACCAGGCGAGCCCGGCCAGCCAGGCCATGGCCAGAAAGAACAGGATGCCGAACGCCCGGCCGAAGGCACGCGCCAGCCGGCCCAGGAACCGACGCAGGAACCGGATCACGGCATCCGTCCGAGCGTGCGCAGCACCGTATGGCGCGCGGTGACCAGCCCGACCAAGCCCATCAGCAGCGGCAGGGCCAGCACGGCGATCCAGCCGGCCAGCGGCAGGTGGAACGCGGGCAGCAGCCCGGTCTCGCCCGGCAGCAGCCCCTGCTGGGCGGTCCATTTGAGCGCCGCGAAGCTGACCAGGGTCATGACGAGCCCTATGCCGCCGCCGCCGAGTCCGAGACGGAAGGCCTGCCATTGGAACTGGCGGGCGACATAGGCGTCGCTGGCGCCGATCAGATGGACCAGCTGCACGACCGGCGCGTGGATGGCGAGGCCGGTGCGCGTCGTGAAGATCACGGTGATGACCGCAACCAGCCCGATCAGCCCCACGATCGCCCCGGCGCCGATTTCGACCAGGTGGGCGATGCGGAACAGCCGGTCGAGCCAGGAGCCGTGGCTTTCGACCGTCGTGCCCGGCGCCACGATGCGCAGGCGCTGGGCGAGCGTGTCGCTGTCGAGCGCCACGCCCGGCTTCAGCTGCACGTCGATCAGCACCGGCAGCGGCAGGGCCTGGACATCGACATCCTGGCCGAGCCAGGGCGCGAGCAGGCGGGTTTCCGCCGGCCCGTCCAGCCGAGTCGCCTGGGCGATGCCGGGAATTTGGCCGAGCAGCGTCAGCGTCGCATCGACCCGGTCCTGCGGCACGCCGGCGCCGTTGGCGCCGCGCGGCAGCTCGACGGTCAGCGTGCCCGCGAGTCCGGCGTCCCAGGTCTGCACCGCGTCATGCAATGCTGCACCGCCGGCGATGGCGAGCGCGGCCAGATAGACCATGAGCGCGATCAGCCAGGGCAGGAACCGGGCCGAGCCGTCCCGATCGAGCGGCAGATCGCGCGACCGTGCCATCAGGCGCTCATCCGGCTGCCGGGGCGCCGTTCCAGCCGACCGCCCTCGATATGCAGCACCGGATGGCCGAATCGATCGATCAGCGCCTGATTATGGGTCGCGATGACCACGGTGGTGCCGCGCCGGTTCAACTCCTCGAACAGATAGAGCAGCCGGAGCGCGATCGCATCGTCGACATTGCCGGTCGGCTCGTCGGCGATCAGCAGGCTCGGCTGGCTGATCACGGCGCGGGCGATGGCGAGCCGCTGCTGCTGGCCGCCGGACAATTCGCGCGGCAGGGCATGGATGTGATCGGCGAGGCCGACCCAGTTCAGCAGATCGACGACATGGTCCCGCACCCGCCCTTCGCCCTGGCCGGCGACGCGCAGCGGCAGCGCTACATTGTCGAGCGCCGACAGATGCTCGATCAGACGGAATTCCTGGAACACGACGCCGATCCGCCGCCGGAGCGCCGGCAGCTGGGCGCGCGGTAGGACGGCGACGTCGCGCTCGAACAAAGTGATGCGCCCACGAGTCGGCCGCTCCGCCAGATACATCAGCTTCAGCAGGGTGGATTTGCCCGCGCCGCTGGGCCCGGTCAGAAAGAAGAAGCCACCCGGCTCGAGGTCGAGCTCGATGTCGTGGAGCACCTCGGGACCCGAGCCGTAGCGCATGCCGACATTCTCGAAACGGACCAAGGGCGCGGGATCTCCGGGGAAGGCGGCACGCGGGCAGGCGCGCCTGTCCTCGACGATGTAGCCGTCCCCGCCCCCGCCTGCAACCTCGCCCGTGCGGTCGGAGCCGTCCGCGCGGCGTTTTGCGCTGGACGCGGCCGTGCGTCGAGTGGACAATCCCCCTCGCTTTCGAGCCCCGCCGTCGCGTCCGTCTCCCGGCCGTCACCCTCATCACGCACATCATTCAGCGACCGCATGATCCTCACCTGTCCCGCCTGCGCCACCCGCTACGTCGTCGATCCGAAGGCTATCGGCGCCAGCGGGCGGACCGTGCGTTGCGCGCGCTGCCACAACAGCTGGCATCAGGATGTGCCCGATGATCTGCCGCCGGCGCGGCTGACCCGCCCGGTCGAGTTCGAGGCCCCGCCGGTCATGCCGACCATGTCCTCGTCCTATGAGGATCGTCCGGCGTTCGACCGGTTCGAGGCGCCGGAGGAAACGGACGAGCCGCCGGCCGACCCGATGCCCAGCTTCATGGCGCGGCCGGAGCCGATCGGCGGCGACCGCAATCTGCCGGCCCTGCATGCGCCGAAGCCCCGGATCAGCAAATTCATGATCGGCTGGGCCGCCCTGGTGCTGGTCGTGATTTTACTGTTTGCCGGCCTGTGGTTCGCCCGCACCCCGCTCGTCACCGCCTGGCCGCCGCTGGAGCGGCTCTATCTGCTGGCCGGCATCCAGGTCGATGCCCCCAGCCTCGGGTTGGAAATCCGCAACCTGACCCCGGCCTTTTCCAAGGCCGACGGCGCGCCGACCCTGGTCGTGACCGGCGAGGTTGCGAACATCTCGGGCGGCGTGCGCAAGGTGCCGTCGCTGCGCGTCACCCTGCGCAACGCCAAGACCGAGGCGCTCAAGACCTGGGACTTCACCATCGGCCGCGACGAACTGCTGGCCGGCGAAACCGCGCCGTTCCAGACTTCGATCGCCAACCCGCCGGCGGATGCCTCGTCCGCGGTGGTGGTGTTTACGGATGGGACGCCGGGGTAGACGCGGACGTTCGGCGGCGCATCGCGCGCAGCAACGCCAGCCCCTCGATTTACGGCGCTACCGCACTTTATTGATTGCGGCGATGGGGCATGACGGCGCCAATAGAATTACGGTCACAGCACATTCACGGCCCCCAGTCAGGCCGCCAATCATATGCACCATCACCGAAGCTCACATATCAGGCTCGTGGTCATCCGGATTGACTGACTCGACGTCGATCAGGCGCTTGAACTGCCGATCCATTTTCGTGGCGATCATCTCTCGGTTCTGCCTGGTTACGATTCGACCGAGAGGGTCGGCATCCTTTGCGTCGATACACGCGATTTTCCAGGTCCGGACAACCGACGGCACCGGCAATCCCGCCTCCTCCGGATGGATTTGAACGTCACAGTCCCATCCGCGATTTTCAGCACTCGTGATCATGGCGACCCAGATCAAGCCGGACGTTTCCAGCATTTCACCGGCGGAAACCACAAGCGCCGGCCGCCGCTGACGAACCGGGCGATCGGCATACGGAAACGGCAGCTTGACGACATCCCAGACCTTAAAGCGAGCCATAGGCCCTGCGGTCCGCTTCGCCGGCCCATTCGCCAAAGGTGCCGAAGGGATCTTCGACCGATTCGCGGGCCGCTCGTGTCATGTAGACGCGGCCAGCCTCAATGACGTAACCGATCTCATCCCCCTCGTTCAACCCGAGCGCAATGCGGACTGGCTGCGGTACGGTCGTTTGCGCTTTGCTGCTCAGCCTGCTCGTGATCATGATTCACCCCGAGGTAAGGAATATCCTTACTGTGAGAACTTTCCTTCCGGCGTCAAGCTGGGAATAACGATGATGCCACTGCGCCTTATCGGGGGCTGTCGGCAATAGTCGAACCTCTGGCGCCGCCGGCCGTTTGCGTTCGTCCAGGGATAAAGGGCGTCTTAGGAGATTCATGGAACGGGTCGAACGCTTCACGGCGTCCCAAAGCGAGGAAGGGCGTTACCGGCTGCTCGTCGAGGCAGTGACCGACTATGCGATCTACATGCTCGACACCAATGGCATCGTGACGAGCTGGAACGCAGGCGCGCGGCGCTTCAAGGGTTACGAACCCATCGAGATCATCGGCTCCCACTTTTCCCGATTCTATACCGAGGCGGATCGGATCGCGGGCCTGCCGGAACGGGCCCTGGACCTCGCGGCGCGCGAGGGCACGTTCGAGGGCGAAGGCTGGCGCGTGCGCAAGGACGGCACGCACTTCTGGGCACAGGTGGTCATCGACCCGATCCGCGCTTCGACGGGTGAACTCGTCGGCTATGCCAAGATCACACGCGACCTGACCGAACGACGGCAGGCGGAGGAAACGCTGCGGCAGAACCAGGAGCAGTTTCGGATCCTGGTCCAGGGCGTCACCGACTATGCCATCTACATGCTGGATCCATCGGGCGGCATCACCAGTTGGAACCCGGGCGCCCAGCGCATCAAGGGCTATGCCCCGGCCGAGATCATCGGCTCGCACTTCTCCCGCTTCTATACGCCGGAGGACCATGCGGCGGGCGAACCCGAGCGGGCGCTGAAGATCGCCCTGGCCGAGGGGCGATACGAAAAGGAAGGCTGGCGCGTCCGCAAAGACGGTTCGCGCTTCTGGGCGAGCGTCGTGATCGACACGATCCGGACCGACGAGGGCGAACTGCTCGGCTACGCCAAGGTCACCCGGGATATTACGGCGCAACGGGACTCCCGACGCGCCCTGGAACAAGCGCGCGAGGCCTTGTTCCAGTCGCAGAAGATGGAGGCGGTCGGACAGCTCACCGGCGGCATCGCCCACGATTTCAACAACGTGCTGATGGCGATCCGCGCCAGCCTCGAACTGCTGACGCGGCGCGTGCCGAACGAGCCCCGGACCGCGTCCTTGATCCGGAACGCCCTGCTGGCAGTCGACCGCGGCGCCTCGCTGACGCAACGCATGCTCGCCTTTGCCCGGCGCCAAGACCTGGAGCCGGAGGCGATCGACGTGCCCTCCCTGGTGCGTGGCATGGCCGACCTGCTGCAGCGGTCGTTGGGCAGCGGCATCCAAGTCGATGTCAGGTTTCCGCTCTCGATCCGGCCCGTGCTGGCCGACTATAATCAACTCGAACTCGCCCTGCTGAACTTGGCGGTGAACGCCCGTGACGCGATGCCGGACGGCGGCACCATCCTGATCGCAGGCAAGCAGACGACACTGGTCGGCGGCAACGCCCCCGGCCTCAAGCCGGGCCACTACCTGTGCCTGTCCGTGACCGACAGCGGCCAGGGCATGGATGCCGTGACCTTGTCCCGGGCCATGGACCCCTTCTTCACCACGAAAGGCATCGGCAAAGGCACCGGTCTGGGCCTGCCGATGGTGTCGGGCCTGGCGGAGCAATCCGGCGGCCGCCTGTTCCTGCAAAGCCGGCTGGGCGAAGGGACGACGGCCGAACTCTGGCTGCCCATCGCCCCGTTGGCGGCGATACCGGCCGTCGATAGGCGCCTGCAGCACGCCCAAGGGCCGGAGAGGCCGCCCGTCAGGTCGCTCACCGTGTTGGCGGTCGACGACGATGCCCTCGTGCTGACCAATACCGCCGCCATGCTGGAAGACCTGGGGCACCGCGTCTTCGAAGCCTCGTCCGGCGAGCAGGCGCTGGAGATCCTGGGCCAGGAAAGCAGCGTCGATCTCGTCCTGACCGACCAAGCCATGCCCGGCATGACCGGATCGCAGCTTGCCGAAGCCGTGCGGTCGCGCTGGCCGGGCACGCCGGTGATTCTCGCGACGGGCTATGCGGAACTGACGCCGGGTACCGTTCCGGCGCTGCTTCGGCTCTCCAAGCCGTTCGGCCAACGGGAGTTGAGCGAGGCTATCGGCCGCCTGGTCGACGCGGTAGGGAGCGCCGGCTAGGGTTTCGGTGAAATTCGCGCGATAGACGGCCCGAACAGCACAGCGCATTCGTGGACTCAATCGAGTCCATTATATGCACTGTCATGTATGGACGGCCCCTGCGTTGCAAGGTGATTTTTGACGTTTTGGCGTTCTGGTCGGGTGCGGTCATGTATCCGGCCTGTCGGCGCGGTACATGTGACCGCTGGCCCTGATGAAGTTCGCGGATC
>Ga0302313_10000702_pt1 | contig 27743 bp, 26 predicted proteins | sample III_Palsa_N2_2_FD_200454 | JGI IMG/M metagenome (GOLD analysis project Ga0302313, IMG submission 200454) | Peat permafrost microbial communities from Stordalen Mire near Abisko, Sweden - III_Palsa_N2_2 | ecosystem: Environmental > Terrestrial > Soil > Palsa > Peat permafrost | place: Sweden...
AGTTCGTCTTCAACACCGTCCGCGACGCCCGCGACGCCGCCATCGCAGCCATCCAGCGCGCCTACGCTAAGGGACGCCCCATCGCCGGCTGGCAAGCCGATGACGCCGCCCGCTCCGTCATCCGCGACGCCGGCTTCGCAGACTTCTTCACCCACCGCACCGGCCACAACATCGAAGTCTCCCTTCACGGCAACGGCGCCCACCTCGACAATCTCGAGACACACGACGAGCGCCTCCTGCTGCCCAATACCTGCTTCTCCGTCGAACCCGGCATCTACTTCCCCGGCGACTTCGGCATTCGCAGCGAGGTCAACATGATCACCCGCCCGTCCAGCCCGGAGCACGCAGGCAGCGCCATCGTCACCGGCCCCATGCAGCGCGAACTCCTGCGAATTTGAACCCCACCCTCCGCTCCCGCTGATAGTATCGACGACAGAAATGACGATAGAATCAAGAGCGATGGCCTCATCCACGCAGCAACAGCAAGTAGCTCAGCAAATCCCCGGCGAGAAGTCGATGTTCCCCGCCCTCGTCCTCCTCGCAGGCTGGCTCATTCCGGGCGCCGGACATTTCCTCGTCGGTAAGTGGGTACGCGCCCTCCTTCTCTTCGCCGCCATCCTCACCATGTACCTCACCGGCCTCGGCCTCTCCGGCAAGATCTACACGCCCAACTTCGGCGACCCACTCGACATGCTCGGCTTCATCGGCCAACTCGGCGCGGGCTTGCTCTACGTCCTCGCCCGTGTCTTCGGCTGGGGCTCGACTTCGGTCATCACCGCCCTCGGCGACTATGGCACCAAGTTCCTGATCGTCGCTGGCCTGCTCAACATCATCGCCGCCGTCGATGCGCACTCGCTGGCCATCGGCAGAAAGGCGTCGATCTAATGCTGACCCACTTCTCCGCCATGCTCATCTTCGCGCTCTGCGTTTCAGTGGTCTTCGGCATCACCCAGCGCGCTGCCCCCAAAATGATGATCCGCTTCGGTGCCCTCTGCTTCGTTCTCCTGGTAGGCGCAGTCATCGTCGCCAGCTGGGCGATGTGGCTCATCAAGCACTAGCCGCGTCCAACAAATTAAAACGGGTTCGGAACAGAACTGTTCGGATTGGTCGAACCACTGGTTCCGGTGCCGCTCGTCGCACCCGGCGTGCCGTTCGTCGGCGAGTTCGGCTGACCCGTCACCCCATTCTGCCCAAAGCTGCTCGCCGACTGCGACCCCATCCCGCTCCCCGGCGCGCCACCCGCAACGCCGCCACCCGTAAAATTCACGCCCTGCTTCAGCATCTCGATGCGTGGGTCATACCAGAACTCCCAAGCCTCATAGGTGGTCTGCGCGTTCGGCTCCGTGATCGACGTCCCGCTCTTCGCCGTTCCAACCCCCACAATCACGCCGAGACTTCCAATCGACGAGTCCGAACTCGAACTTCCACTCGTGCCCGAAGTCCCATTCGTTCCACTCGTGCCTGTCGTTCCGCCGGTACCCGATGTGCCGTTCGTTCCCAAACCACTTGTGCCGCTGCCTGAACCAATCGTTGCGCCGCCGAAACCCGAATTCAGCGCGTTAGTCGACGTGACATTCGTAGACCCACCCGCCAACCCGCCCGGAGCCACGCCGCCACCCGACTGCATCCCCGCCGCCGACCCTAAACTCGCTGCGAGTCCACCCAACTCCTGCCCGAAAAACACATGAATCTTGGTCTTCTGCTCGCCCAGGTGAATCAACTTGTAATCGGCCTTCCCCGTCAGCGGATCAACATACACATGGCGTAGAAACCGCACGTTGTTCGTGTTCTCCAGCACCTTGATCGACGCCGGATACTGCCCCGGAAACTTCCGCTGATAGAGCTGGACCGCCCGCACATACTGCTCCATCCGATGCTGACTCTCAATCTCCTTCTCACGTTGTAGTTGCCGCGCAACAATGGGCGCGGCTACCGACAGCGCAATCAACAGGATCGCCACCATCACCACCACCGCCAGAAGCATGAACCCCTCTTCACCGGCACGCCCAACGGCGCGACGGCCGCCATGCTCCTTGCACCCGAGTTGAATTGGCCAGTCCATAGAAAAAGAAGAAACCGAGGTTACCCGTAAGATTTAGACGAACACGAATCTCGCGCACTGAAATCTCAACGCCCCATCAGCGGCAGCGTCTGGGTGTCCTTATTCACCAGGTCTTCCACCTGGATATTGTTCGTACCGATCGTCACAATCCGGTACTTACGCGCTACGATATCGCCCTCAGACGCCAGGTACACATCCTCGCCCTGCAGCAAAAACGCCTGCCGCCGCCCACTCACCCGCACAGCAGTCCCAAAATACTTGAGATTGATCGGCGGTGGCGGAGGTGGCCCGACCGGCATCGGCGGCATCACCGGTAGCGTTACGCCCGGCCGCGCCTTCGGAACATTTGTCGGGATCACCATCGGCGGCGCCGAAATCGCCGAGAAAATATTGCGCCCCGTACCCGAATACACCAAACTCTCCGTCCTCAACATCGCCGACTCATCTAGCGTCGGATCAAGGCTCGACGATGTGCTGGCCATCCGCTTCGCTGCCACACCCGGCGCCGCACCACCCTGCCCGGCCCTCGCATTCCCCGCAGGAACCACTGTGCTCTCCGGCTCCGCGGAACCCTCGCTCGACCGCGTCACCACCGGCGCACTCGCCGCAGGCGCCGGCACCGCCGGGTTCGGCGATCCGCCAAAGAAACTGTTGTACGCATACACCACAAACACCAGCAGCAGCAACCCAAAGATGGACACCACCACAATCTGCTTCTTGTCTCTCACGGGAGCGGCACTCATGGCTGCCCTCCCGTCTTCCCCGCGTCGCTCGCAGCCGCCGGCACCTCGGCCGACAACTCGTTCACGTTCGCCGGCCGCAGATACGTCGTCAACCGAATGCGTAAATTCACCTGCCCCGTCTGCTGCCCGGTCAGGTTAATTCCATTAATCACAAAGAAAAGTTTGTCCCGCTCCACCGCATTAATGAATTCCACAATCGGGCGATAATCTCCCGACACACTTGCATCGATGCTCATCTGGCTAAGCGAATCGTTGCCCGAAAGCTGTGGATTGTACGAATACTGAGCATGCGTCCAGCGCACCCCGGCCTTACGCGTCAACACACCAATCTCAGCCAGCACCTGCGAATCCGCGTACGGCAGGCGTGTCTCATAAAACGCATTCGCATCGTGCGTCGACTGCACCAGCTTCGTATCCAACCCCCGCAAAGGCTTCGCCGAAATCTGTGCCGCGATCAGCTGCACCCGCTGTTGATCCAGCGCCTCCGCATTGTTTGCGTTCAATCCCTGCCAAAGAAAAATCACGTGCACAATCAAATAAAGATCCAGCAACACCAGCGCCGCAACCCCGGCAAGGTGCAGGTTCAACGCCGTCATTAACGCCCGCGCCCGCGCAGTCAACCGTGGCACCATGCGCTCTGGTGTCGAACTATTTGGCGGCGGCGTCACCAATGCAGTCAGGCTCATCGCGCACCTGCCTTCCGTGGCATCACACCGCCGTGATGCCTGCCACTCGTCGAATCGCTCGACGGCATGTCTGCATCCACGACCGCATCTTTCTTCAGCGATTTCTGGCTCGTATACGATTCACCCGGCGGCAGCGGGTTGTAGTTCGCGAGAATCTCAAACTCCACACCCGCAGGCGCCAGGCCGTTCGCGCCGAAGTTGTTGTTCTGCGTTCCCGCCTCCTTCGCCTGCGTCGCCTCACCCGTCAGCCGCGGCGCCAGGAATCGCTTCGACCGCTCCAAGTTCCTCACCAGCTGCACCGCCCGATCGCGATCACCCGACACCCGCAGCCGAATCATCACATCTCCATCGCTGGTTGGCTCCGGCTCAATCGACGTCACCTGCACGCCCGCCGGCAGCACCGTCTCCAGGTCCATCATGATGGCAGTCCAAGAAAAACTCTTGCGCAAAAACAGCGCATTCAGAAAATGCGCACGCGCCAGCACCGCCGCGTTTTCCGGCTCGCGCATCCGCCGCTCATTCCTGCGCTTCTCATCCTGCACGGCCGCCACCTGCGCACGCACCGCATTGATTCGCCCTTGGGCAACATCCAGCTTCTTCTGCAAAATGTGGTTTGCCACCAGCGCACTTACAGCCACAACCGCCAGCACCGCCATGAAGATCCGCAGCCGCAGAAAAATCGACCGAAGCTCAATGAACGGCCGCGTCGCGAGATTGACAGTAATTTTCATCAGCTACGCAGCGCCCCCACCACTCCCGAAAGCCACGCCCGCGGTGCCGACGCCGTCACTGCCTCGGGCATCAACTCTCCCGCGTCCACCAGCTCCCGCACCCGCAGTCCGTCTTCCTCGCCCACGCTCGACGCTTTCAGAATCCGCGCCAGTCTCTCCGCACCCAACGAACCCGCACTCAGTACCTCGGTCGGCGCAACCGCCAGCGTGTCCTCAAAATAAGCGGCAGCCACGCTCACCGCCTGCGCTATCTCAGCCGACAGCGGCACCGGCTGCAAGTCCGACGCACCCACATTCCCCTGTCCGGCCAAGTAAACATCCGGCAGCTTGATCCCCGTGATGCTGCCCGGATCCTGCACCGCCGCCTCATCCTCTACCTGGTCTGCATAAGGATTCCGCCCGTGCTCAGGCAGCGCCTCCTGCGCCGCCCACTCCCCAGCCGTCTCTTGCGCGTCTACTAACGGAAGACTGACCGCACCCGCCAGCGGCGTAGCCGTCGTCACTGAGTGTTCCTGCAAATCCACGCTCCGATGCAGCAGCAGCACCCCACCGCGCACAATCGCCGCCGTCACTCCCAGCGAGTTCGCATTCACCAGCAGCGCAGGCGCCGCATCGTCCACCGCGGCCAAACACGCCAGCGTACTCGGCAACACGCACCCCGGCTCAAATCCCGCTTCCCTCGCCGCCGTCTCATACTCGCTCAACACATCCCGCGGAATCGCCACGGCTAGCACCCGCACCACGCCTTTACTGGTGCTCATCGTCTGGTACGTCACCATCGCTTCATCCGCATCGAACGGCAGCAGCTTCTTCAACCGAAACCGCACCAGAGGCAGCGCTTCACTCTCGCGGCTCGGCAATGCCTCAAAATCCAGCAGCAACACCCGCACCGCGGAGTCTGGAATCACCAGCGTCAAATTCGCATCCCGCGCATTCGCCCGCTCGCCAATCTGCTCCAGCGCCGTCCGGATCGCCGCCGTCACCGCCACCCGGTCCACCACATTCCCCGGCTTCAAACTCGGAGCCACCGCACCCTCGGCCAACACCACCCGCGCCACCGCCGCCAGCGGCGAAGCAGCGTCCGCAGAACGCGCCGCCACCACGCCCTGCGGCATAATCTCGCACGCCACTCGTGGGCGGATTCCGGAAGCTTTGGGAAGTAGATTCATCGAGCTCTAACTAGAGTACCCTGCGGAGGTTATAGATTGCATGTTCAGACGTTGGACGTTCCAATCAACGCCCCGTTTCGCGAATCGACTCGCAAAATCGGCTCGCGACGTCGACGCAATCTTCCCATTACCGCCCCTGCTCAATGAACGTGACTTTATTAATCTCGCGCAGCGTCGTGATCCCCGCCCGCACCCGCTCCAGCGCCGAATCCCGCAGGAACGACATCCCCTTCTCCTTCGCCTTCTTCCGTATCTCCGACCCCGGCCGCTTCTCGAGCAGCATCTCCCGAATCTCGTCGTCCAGCTCCAGCAGCTCGTGGATCGCCGACCGACCGCGATATCCCGTCCCGCCACACTCGATGCAGCCGGGCCCTTCCTTGAACGCCACGCCCCGCCACTCGTCCGGAACCAGCCCGTTCAACTCCAACTCCGCATCCGTGTAATGCACTTCCTTCACACAGAAATCGCACACCTGCCGCACCAGCCGCTGCGCCAAAATGCAATTCAGCGCGCTAACAAAGTTGTAAGGCTCAACGCCCATGTTCAGAAAGCGCCCCAACACATCCACCACGTTGTTCGCATGCACCGTTGTAAACACCAAGTGCCCCGTCAGCGCCGAGTTGATCGCAATCTGAGCCGTCTCCGCATCGCGGATTTCGCCCACCAGGATCTTGTCCGGATCGTGCCTCAAAATCGACCGCAACCCGCGCGCGAACGTCAACCCCTTCTTCTCATTCACCGGAATCTGCGTGATCCCGCGAATCTGGTACTCGACCGGATCCTCAATCGTGATGATCTTGTCCTCTTCGCTTTTAATCTCATTCAGCGCCGCATACAAGGTCGTCGTCTTACCCGAACCCGTTGGCCCGGTCACCAGCACCATCCCGTACGGCTCCTTGATGTACCGCCGAAATCGCGTCAAATCCTTCTCCGCAAACCCCACCACGTCCAGCGATAGCTGCTTGAACTTCTCCGACATCGACTCTTTATCCAGCACGCGCAGCACTGCATTTTCGCCATGCACCGTCGGCATAATGCTCACGCGAAAGTCGATCAGCCGCCCCTTGTACCGCACCCGAAAGCGTCCATCCTGCGGCACGCGCCGCTCCGCAATATCCAGCTCGCTCATCACCTTGATGCGCGATAAAATCGTCTGGTGATGCTCACGCGCAATCGGCGCCATCGCCTGCTGTAGCACGCCGTCGATGCGGTATTTCACCAGCAGGCAATCGTCATACGTCTCCAAATGAATATCCGAAGCCCGCCGCTCCAGCGCCGTGAAAATCGTCGTATCCACCAGCCGGATAATCGGCGAAATATCATCGTCCGCCGTCAGCTTCTCGATCGAGATATTCTCGTCTGCGTTCTCCTCGTTCGAGAGCACATCGAACGCCAGCCCCTCGCTCGCCTCATCCAGCACGCGCTGCGACTGCTCATTCTTCTTCAGCAGATCCGTAATCTGGCTCAGCGTAGCCACGCGCGTCACAATCCGCGCCCCCAGCAGCCCCGCAATCTCGTCAATCACCATCAGCTTCGACGGGTCCGCCACCGCAATCGCCAGCCGCCCCTCACTCTGTTCCAGCGGCACAAAGTTGTAGCGGAACATCATGTCCACCGGCACCGACTTAAACAACTCCACCTGGATCTTGAAGTTCTTCAGATCGACGAACTCAGCGTGATAGCGCCGCGCCAGCATCTGCGCCCGCTCCACCTCACTCAGCGCCTCATTGCTATACGGAATCGCGACAGGAATTGTACTGGCCATAATGTTTGAGACTCCTACGTGCTGCAGTGGTTACCAAATGCAGGAAACTTCACCAGACTTGCGAATCTGGGCATCCGCCGTCACCAGCCTAAGCCCATACACAATGGCTGTCGCCGCAATGATTCTATCGGCCGGGTCCGTCGGGAACAATTTGCCGAACTGCACACTTCGCTCCGCAATCCCCGCACTAATAGGCAGCACCACGAACGTCCGCTCGGTTTCCTCCAGCAGGTCCCGCAAAGACAAATCGTCCCCAATTCGCCCCTTCGCGAAAACCATCGCCAACTCCCAAAGGGTCTTGTCGGAGATCGCAACCCCATCCCCACTGCGCGCCTCTAGTATCGCTTCCGACGCTCGTCGGGAAATCTTCTCCGGTTCCACTGCCAGCCAAATGACAACCTGCGTGTCGACAAGAATCATCGAGCCGCAATCTTTGCGGTCGTTCCATACATGGCAGCTTTACGCTGATAAAACTCTTCGTACTCTCCATCGGTATAGATGGGGGCTGTAATGTCACCAATAATCTTCCCCTTACCGCGCATGAAACCGAAGATAGGGTCAGGCTCCTTCTTATCGACGATGGGCACCATCTGTGCCACCGGCTTCCCGTTCTTCGTAATCGTCACGGGCGTGCGCTTGGCCTGCACCTCATCCATCACCGCCAGGCACTTGGCCTTAAACTCACCGGCTGCCATCGTCTTCGCACCCTGCTTCACACTCATCGCAACCTCACTATGGTCATCATACCATGGTCATATTCGATTACCCGCCAACCCCATTCAAACTGAATATCGGCAGATACAGCGCAATCAACACAATTACCACCACCACGCCCATCCCAATTAGAATAATCGGCTCCACCAAACTCATGATCGCCGCCAGCGACGTCTGCACGTCCTCCTCAAAAAACTCCGCCACCGAATTCAGCATCTGCGGCAGCGCGCCCGTACTCTCCCCCACCTCAATCATCTCGATCGACAGCTCCGGAAACACACCCGTCCGTTCCAGACTCAACGCCAGCCCCTTGCCCTCGCGCACCGTCTCCACCGACACCCTGACCGCCTTCGCAATCGAGCGTGATTCTATGGACCGCGCAGCCGTCTCCAAACTCGGCACCAGCGGCAATCCCCCCGTCAGCAGCGTCGCCAGCGTCCGCGAAAACAGCCCCACCTGGTACTTTAGCCACACCGTCCCCAGGATGGGCGTCTTGATCCGCACTCTGTCAATGAAGTCCGCGCCCGCCTCACTCTTGCTCCACCGCACCACCAGGTACCCAATCAACACCAGCACCGGAGCAATATATAGCCCATAATGCTGCGCGTTCTGCCCCAAGGTTAGCAGCCATAGCGTCAGTGTCGGCAGTTTCGTCCCCAACTGTGCATACAGCGATGCAAATCGCGGTACCACGAAGGTAATCAGGAAAGTAAACAGCCCAATCACCATCACAATCAGAAATGCCGGATAAATCAGCGACGCCCGCAGCTTCTTCCGAAACGTCAACGCCACCCGCTGGAAGTCCAGGTACCGCTGCAACACCTCTTCCAGGTTGCCCGACCGCTCCCCCGCCAGCAGCGTCGTCGTATAAACCAGCGGCACCGTCCCCTGCGCCTCAAACGCCGCAGAAATCGACTCTCCAGTCTTCACCCGACTTCCCACGTCCTCCAGTTGCGCCCGAAAGCTCAAATCCTTCTGCCGCTTGGCCAGCAAATCCAGCGAACTCAATATCGGCAAACCCGCGCGAATCAGCGTCAGAAACTGCTGATTGAAGATCAGGAACAATTCCAGCTTGACCTTCTTCTTTGCCGACCGCCCAATCGTTGACCGCGGCTTGACGGAATACACCAGGTAGCCCGCCTGCGTGAACCTCGACCGCAGCTCCTCCGCCGTCGCCGCTGCGTGCGTCTGCTCCTGCACACGTCCACGTTCATCGGCGAGTTTGACAATAAATTCGTTCATGCGCGCAGTTCAGCTTCGAGGCGATGAATCATCTCGAAGGCAGAGGTCTCTCTGCCATCTTAGACGCTTAGCCCGCCGTTTCGCCGCGATGCCTCATACCCACCGCGTTCTAGGCCTTCGAGCCTTTCTTCGCCGCAGCCTTGCGCCCATCCCCGCTCTTCGCACTCCCGGCAAGCCGTTTCTTTCCAGACTTCCCTGCCGTCCCGTCCCCATTGCCCACGGCTTGCCCCGCTTCCTCCGCTATACCCCCGGCACTCTCCCCGTCAATCTCCCCCGACAGTACCGGTTGGCTATACATCCTTGCATACAGCTCCTTCGTAATCTGGTAGCAGTCGCACGACGCCGCCTCCAGCGCCGGGCGATCCAGAATCTTCACTCTTCCTCGCTGATACTTGATCAGCCCCCGGCGTTGAAGAACGCCGGCAATCAACGTCACGGTCGTCCGCCGCGAGCCCAGCATCATCGCCAAAAACTCCTGCGTGAAGTTCAGCGTCTCCGACTGCGTTCGATCCTGCGCCATCAGCAGCCACCGCGCCAGCCGCTCTTCGTTGTCATGTAGCCGATTGCATCCCGCCAGCTGGCTCAAACTCACCGCCTGCTCCTGCACAAACTCCAACAGGCGCTCCCGAACCTCTTCATTCTCCCGAAAACTACTAAGTAGATCAGCGAAGCGTATCCGCAGCGCCGTCGCCTCTAATTGAATGAAACAGCTGGTCGAAACCTTCGCCGGTCCCAGCAGGTGAAAGCTCCCCACCACTCCTTCCCGCCCAATCAGCCCAACCTCCGCCATGCCCCCGTTTTCCATCATGGCCACCACCGACGCAATTCCCGACGTCATGAAATAGGCATACTGCGGCACAATCCCCGGCTCGTATAACGACTTCCTGAGCGGCAGATCGACCTCCGCGCATAGCCGCACGAGCGAACCCCGGCTCTCTCGCGACAGCGACTCTAGAAAAAGATTTTCTTGTTTCAACGCGGTGCACACTCCTTCACATCCGTTCGCAAGGGAGTCCGCAATTCAGTTCAGCGGCTATCACGTTCCGGGGTCCTGGCAGTCGAAAGATTCTCGACGGGTGTTGTGACCATACTCTCTATCCCAAAACCGGGTCTGTACTCCAAACCACAATGGGATGTTCGATAACGAACAGACACCTCATTTCGAGAGGCCTACCGTGTAGCCTCATCTTGCTACTCCAGCATGCCGGATGCCCTCTATGCCACTTCTAGCTTCCGTCCTTGTCTTCGGCCGCGACTTCCAACTCGTTCACACCCGCAGCCTCATCCTCGAGAAGGCCGGCTTCCACGTGCGAACCGCCTCCAGCCTCCCCGACATCCAACAGCTGCTCCCCGAACCCACCATCGACGTCATGCTGCTCTGCCATTCACTCTCCAGCCACGACTGCACCGAAGCCCTCAACATCGCTCACGATCGCTGGCCGAACATCCAAACCATTGCCCTCGTCTCCGGCTCCTCAAACTGCGGCTCCGCTTCCACCGACGCTGTCATGGAAGCAACCGATGGTCCCGCCAAGCTCATCAGCGCCGTCCGCAGCCAAATCAACTAGCTCCAGACTTATGCTCGGCCAAATGCAAAAAGGCCTCGCCATATCCGGCGAGGCCTTCTCAATTTCCATTGCGAGTCGTTACACGCTGAAGCTGGATCCGCACCCGCAAGTCGACTTCACCTGGGGATTGTCGAACTTGAATCCCGCAGCCTCGAGCGTCTCCACGTAATCCACCGTGCATCCATTCAGATACATCGCGCTCGTCGCGTCCACAAACACCTTCAGATCCTCGAAGCGGCAAACCTTGTCCATCATCCCCGCCGCATTCTCAAACGACATCGAATACTGAAACCCCGAACAGCCACCGCCCGCGACACCGATCCGCAGCCCAGCCGGAACTGGGTCCTGCGTCGCCATAATCTCCTTAACCTTCGCAATCGCGGCAGTCGTAAGAACAACCGGCGTCGACGGCGCGGCAGGCGCATTCACAACTTCTACGGTGGGATTTACGGCGGTAGTACCCATAATAGGTTTCTCCTCAAAATCTCATGCTTGTTTCGGCTGCGTCCGCACAGACCTTCTAGTCAGTCTAGCCCCGCGCTCGGGTTGCAGCAAGCCACACCCAATTCCCATATTGGATGCGTCAGTACCTTTGCGGATTCTTAAGCCGTCCTCCTATCCCCATGCAGCACCGAAGATCGGCCCCACCCGTACACCAACCGCGTACCATCAAGCTATGCGACTCTTGGAAGCCCTCGCAACCGCGTTCTTTCGAACCTTCGGCATTACCCAGCCCAGCGATCAGGCCCTCCGTCGCGCTGTCTGGTTCCTTTTTGGACTTCTTGGCATCCTTGTGGTCGCTATTGGAACAGCAGCTATCATAGTTTTCCACACAATGTAAACTAAAGTGTATAAGTCTGATGAACCAAGGTAAGTTACCATAAAATGTTAGCAACAAAGCACTTTTGGGGGTATTCTTTGCTTGCCGACCCCGCTTGCCTTCGGGATCACTCCAACATGTGACCCTGGCGGTATATCGGACCAGGACATCCATTTTTTTTCTGGGGAATACCATGAACACACTTCATATCGTGGCTATCATCTGGGGCATTTGCGTTACTGCTTTCGTTGGTCTGATGGTCTACCGTGGAACTCTCACACAGCACGAAACAGATCAGCTTTTTCTCAGCGAGACCGCTCTTCCCATGGCGCAGGAAGAGAACGAAGAGATCATCCGCCGCGTTAACTTTATCCAGCCCTTCTGCGCTGGTGCGGGTGGCGTTGCTGCCCTCATGTCCGTGCTCGTCTTCGGCATCTGGGTCGCTCAGATGGTCGCCAAGTCGCGTTCCTAGGTTTCACCGTCTGACGATTGCCCACCAGCAGGTGGAGCTCCCGTCTTTCCATGACCTGTTTTAAGTTCAGTAGCCTACTCCCTGGAGTAGGCTTTTCACTTTCCCCACTAGGCGGCTTCACTTCACTCGGGTTTCATCCTTCGCCATAAACCGCCCCTTGCTTCAAATTTCCACAATGCTCCGGTATCAGTGCGCCCCGGTTATATCCATGCGATACAGTATGTTTAGTTCCTTCTCAAAAACTTACTTTGCAGGTGACCGCCATGTCGTCAGCCACCCGATGTTCGACTCCAGGATCCCCCGCCTCTCCGGCTTTCGAATCCTCCCGCCGTTCTTTCCTGCGCATGGCCGGCCTGGCCGCCACGCTTCCCCTCGTCTCTGAAGGCCACTTCGCCCTTGCGGCCCAAAAAGCCGCGGCGCCCAAACCTGTTGACGGCGATTTCCCTCATCCCACCAATCCCAACGCGGTCATGATCAACGCCAACGAGAATCCCCTCGGCCCCTGTGACGCCGCGCTCGCCGCCATCACCACCATCGCGCGAACCGGTGGACGCTACGATTCAACCGGCATCGAAGAAGAGCTCACCATGCAGCTCGCCGCCGAGTTTGGCCTCCCCCCCAATCACATCGCCATCTACGCAGGATCCAGCGAACCCCTCCAGTTCGCTACCCTTGCGTTCACCTCGCCCACCCGCAGCTACGTCACCGCCGACCCCAGCTACGAGGCCGGTATGGTCGCTGCCAACGCCTCCGGCGCAAAAATCATCAAGGTGCCCCTCACCCCCACCTACGCCCACGATGTCCGTGCGATGATCGCCGCCGATCCCAATGCGGGCGTCATTTATATCTGTAGCCCGAACAATCCGACCGGAACCCTGACACCAAAGGATGACATCCTTTGGGCACTCGAGCACAAACCTGCCGGCTCCATCCTCCTCGTCGACGAAGCCTACATCCACATCGCCGGATCCCCCTCGGTAATCGACCAGGTCGCCCTCGACAAGGACATCGTCGTCCTCCGCACCTTCTCCAAGATCTACGGCATGGCCGGCATCCGCTGCGGCGTCGCCTTCGGACGTCCCGACCTGCTCAAGAAGCTCGACTTCTACGGCCGCAACGCTCTCCCCGTCACCGCCCTTGCCGCCGCCTCCGCCAGCCTCAAGCAGCCCGACCTCGTCGTCACTCGCCGCAAAATCATCGCCGATACCCGCAACTCCACCTTCGTGTTCCTCGACAGCAAGGGATACAAATACATCCCTTCCCTCTCCAACTGCTTCATGATCGACACCGGCCGCCCCGGCCGTCAGGTCATCGCCGCCATGCGCCAGCAAGACGTCTACATCGGCCGCACCTGGCCCGTCTGGCCAACCTACGTCCGCATCACCGTGGGCACACCCCAGGAGATGCAAACCTTCCAGACCGCCTTCGCAAAAGTCATGAGCACCCCCACCTCCGCGTAGGAGTGGAGCACTCATCCCCGGCTCACAACGTCTGCGCGGCCGCGTACCGTCCCAGCTCCTTCACCATCCCGCAATGCGGCGCCAGCGCCCGAACCGCCCGATCCGCCATCCCCGCATCCGCGTAACGCAACTCCACGTAAAACACATACTCCCACGGCTTTCCAGGCACAGGCCGAGACTCGATCTTCGTCAAATCCACCCCCGCATCTCGCAGCCGTTCCAACGCCGACACCAGCGTTCCCGGCCGATGCTCCACCGCAAACGCCAGCGTCAGCTTGTTCGCGACTCCGAAGCCCTCCATCCGCGCATCCCCATCCCGCCGCAGCAAATGAAACCGCGTGTAATTCCGCGCGTGGTCTTCAATTCCCGCCAAAAGAACTTCAGCCCCATACTCCTTCGCCGCAAGCTCCGGAGCCACCCCCGCCGTATCCCGCAACCCCGCCTCCATCAAGTGCTTCACACTCCCGGCAGTGTCATAAAACGGAACCGTCTTGGCCTGTTTGAACTCCCCCAGAAACTTCCGGCACTGCGACAGCGCTACCGGATGTGACAGCACACTCCGGAGATCCTCCAGCTTCACCCCCGGCGCGGCAATCAGGTTATGCCGAATCCGCAGCAAACTCTCGCCGTCAATCCTCACCGGGTTCGCCAGCAACAAATCATAGTGTTCCGCCACCGACCCATGCAGGCTATTCTCAATCGGCAACACCGCCGCATCCACCCGACCCGTCAACACCGCCGCGATCACCTCGGCCGACACGCTGCAAGGCACAACCTCCACCGCCCCCAGCATCTCCACCGCCGCCATGTGGCTGTTCGATCCGCGTTCGCCCTGAATCGCAATCCGACCTAACGTCGCCGGGGCTTTCCGCTCGCTGAAATTTCTCTCACTCACTATGCAACTCCCACGCTCTTATAAAGATTCTCCCACGCACAGGACAACCTAGCCTCGCCGCCCGGCAACTTATCATAACGAACGCTGCGATGCTGTCGGCGGGACTCTCTTGTGGCTCAAACTTGGCCGCACGATCACTTAGGAGCGCGTCATGCTTTGGACGATCACTGTCATCTTGGTAATTCTCTGGCTTCTCGGTCTCGTGAGCGGTTATACGCTCGGCGGCTGGGTTCACCTTCTGCTGGTTCTCGCCATTATCGTTCTTATCTTCAACCTGCTGTCGGGTAGGCGAGCACTCTAAGCCGACTCTCAGCCGCTGAATTAAACCGCGGCCAGGATATGACCTCATGTCCTGGTCGCATAAATGTACGCAAGCGGAACCTCGTTTCTTAGCGTCCTGCTTGAGAAGGGAATTTGGGCTATGAGCACTGGAACCGAAAGCAAACTGAAGGGCAAGTTCAACGAAGTCGCCGGCAAGGTGAAGCAATCCGTCGGCGAAGCCACGCACAACGATAAGCTCGCCAACGAAGGCACCGCACAACAGGTCAAAGGCCACGCTGAACAAGCCTGGGGATCGGTCAAATCAGCAGCGAACGATACTGCCGCCGATGCCCGCGCCCGCGCCAATGAATCCAGCGCGGTCCACGTGAACGAGGGAGAACACAAGGGCCACGACGTCCGTGAGTCCATTGCCTCGACCGCTCAGAACGTCAAGAACAAAATCCAGGACAGCGTGGACGACTTCCGCGCCAAGCACGATCGCTAGTCCTTAGCAGATTGACCGAACCGAGGTTAAGCGAAGAGGCCCGCATTCAGCGGGCCTTTCCGCTTAACCTCTCGACCCTACAGCCGGCGCAGTATGTCAGCCGCCACCGACACAAAGAACACCACCGAGATGATTCCGTTCAACGTAAAAAACGCAGCGTTCATTCGCGACAAATCGCGCGGGCTGATTATCATGTGTTCATACGCCAGCAACACCGTCACCACGCACATCCCCACCAACGCGATCACGCCCAATCCAAACACATGCAGCATTACAAATAGCAGCACCACCACGCCAAGGTGCATCGCCCGCGCAATCCAGAAGGCACGCTCCAGCCCAAATGCCGCCGGCACGCTGAACAACCCAACCTTCCGGTCGTAGTCAAAATCCTGGCACGCGTACAACACATCAAAGCCGCCCACCCAAAGAATCACGATCGCCGTGAGCAGCGCAGCCCGCGGCGCAAACATTCCGCGTACCGCAATCCATGCCGCTGCCGGCGCAATCCCCAGCGCCAGCCCCAGCACCAAGTGCGACCACCGCGTCACCCGCTTCATATAGCTGTACGCCAGCACCACCGCCAACGCGTACGGCGCGCACTCCAGCGTCAACCGATTCAGCAGCGCCGCTCCCACCAGGAACACGCACGACGCCACAATCGTAAACACCAGCACAAATCCAGACGACAACTGCCCCGCCGGAATCGCCCGCATCGCCGTCCGCGGATTCTCCGCATCCAACTTCGCGTCCACCAGCCGATTGAACGCCATCGCCGCCGACCGCGCAGCCACCATGCACAATACGATCAGCCCCAGCGCCCGCAGCGTCGGCCATCCGTTCGCCGCCAACACCGCCCCCGTCAACGCAAACGGAAGCGCGAAGATCGAGTGTTCCCACTTGATCATCTCCAGCGTCACGCGCGTACTGCGAAGAACGTTTTCCATCTCTACCTATCGTAAATTGCCGCGGCAGCCCTGAACCATCCGTCACTTGTACCGCTTCCGAATCTTGTACACGATCGAGAACACGCCCGACTCATCGCGCGTCGCCACAATCGAATACTGCGAGTTCAACTGGTACTGCACCTGGATCAACTGTTGCGCGGTCTCATTCACGTTCGTCGCAAACACCAGGGTCAACTGTTTCGACAACGGTTCCGACACTGTGATGCGCGCCGACGAATTACCCAGCGTGCCAATAAATGCCGGATCGATCTTCACCGAACCCGCGCCAAACAGCTTACCCACGCGGCTCGCCACCGTCGCATTCAGGGCCCCGCCCAGCAGCGCGCTCGTTGTCGGATCCGCCCCTATCTGCGACTGCTGCTCCTGGTACAACTGCGCCTCTTCCTGCGTCCGCCCCAGCGCCAGCAGGTTGAAGATGTCCGCTTCCGTCAGCGGCGGCTCCGACCGATACGTTGGCTTAAGATTCGTCACGGTTCCATGCACCCCGATCGTCAGGTCGTAGTTCTCCACCCGCGCCGTCGCGTCCAGATCGATGGTCGGATCGATACGCACCGGGTTACTGAAATAAATCGTTCCCCGCTGCAACTCATACTTCGTTCCGAGGTACGTCGCGCTGCCATCCGTAATCTGAATCCGACCCAGCACGCTCGGAACCGCCAGAGTCCCGCGCACCGTCAGATTCACCGACCCCGCGAGCTTTGCATACGAGTTCTGAAAATCCAGCTGCGGCGAGCTCGTAATGTGCACATCCAGCCGAATCTTGTTCAGCGCGGAATCCGGATCCGGCGGCGCCTGCACCCCTCCCGCAGCCGACAGCGCCGCGAAGTCAACATCCGCGCCCACGCCAAATCTCGTCACCAGCACATTCCCGGACAGCAGCATCGCCTGCGGCTGTCCCTGGAGCTGGAAGTTCGCATTCGCGGTCGCGCTCAGACCGCTGTAGCGAACTCGCACCACGTCGCCCGTCGCGGTGAGGTTGGCGAACAGCCCCTTCTGATACGCCAGGTAGCCGCCGATCTTCAACTGCCCGCCGCCCGTCATCGCCGTCATGCTCTGCACGTCCAGCCGGTCTTCGTTGAACGCCAGCGTCCCATTCAGATTGCTCAACCCATTCGCGACACCCTGGATCGACAGGTTCACATTATGAAAGACCACATTCCCCGTGAGCGTCGGAGCCTTCGTGCGCCCATCCGCAGCCACGTTGAAGGTCACCTTCCCCGAAGTAATCAAATCCGGATTGAAGGTGCTCGCCAACGCCATGCTGACGCTGCCATTCGCATGCAACGCAATCCGTCCGCCCCGCGGATTTGGATCGCCGAACACCACCGCCGTGCCGTACGCAAGAAGATCCGTGTCCTGGCCAACTACGTGGATCTGATCCAACGTCACCGTGCCATTCCGCAAGCTCGCGCGCGCCGGCTCCGCTGCCTTCAGCTCCACTCCCTGCAGCTTAAAGTCAACGTCATCAAATTCCGCCGACCCCACCATCAGCTTCGGCGTCGCCGCCGGCCCCGATACATTAATCGTTCCCGCAATCGTCGACGTCCCCTTGAACGACCCCGGCGCGATCAGCGCAATCACATTCGCTATGTCCAACCCGCTCACCGTCAGCTTGGCCGTCGTCTCATAGTCGCCCACCAGCGACGTCGCACCGCTCGCACTCAACTGCGCACCCACCAGCTTCGACTGCACGTCGTAATTCAAATTCGATCCCGTACTATCGGCCTTCGCTTCTAGCCCGCCCAACGGCTTACCTTGCCACGAAATCTTCTCCAGCGTCATCCGCGCATGCAGATCCGGTTCCTGCAACGTTCCATTCGCAATCGCCGTGAACGTAAGCACGCCATCCGCATCCGGTTCCGCCTTGCGAATCGTATCGAACTTCGATAGCTGCAGATTCGTGCCGCTTACTTGTCCGCGAATCAGCTTCGTCCCCAGGTTGTACCCTGCGCTTCCCGTGATCGAAAGCCCATGCGCTTCCAGCAGCAGCTTGGTCAAACTCACCTGCTCCCCTTCAGCCGCGACGTTGACCGCAATCTTCTGGTAGTTCTCCCCGTACGCCACACCGTTGGTCAGCGTCACCATGCCGCCGCCAATGATGCTGTGAATCGTCCCACTCCCGCTCAGATCCAGATTCACCGTGCCCGTCACTGGAACCTTCGACTGCACTCCCGCAATCTGCAACACGTCCGTAGCCTGCCCATTCGTAAGCTTCGCCGACGCATCAATCGCCATCTCCTTGTCCCACAGATACGTCGCCACCCCGCGCACCATCTCGCGCTGAGGCTTCACCGTCCCCATCAAATTCAGCACGGCCGTCCCCCGCTCGATCGTCGACGACACCACCGTCACGCCCCCATTCGGCGAGTACTCCGCGTTCGCCACCACCGAGTCAATATGAACATCCGGGATCTGGCTGCCGAACTCGCTTGCCTGCAGCGCCAGGTCGTTCGCGGTCACATGACCCTTCACCTCCAGGTTGCGGATCGCGCCCTTCGCCGTGCCCACAAAGTTTGCGTTCCCATGCAACACCAGCGGAATCGCCGCCGCACCCTTCCTTCCATTGCCTTCAAACTCCAGCGTCTGCAATAACTGATCAAATTCACCTAGGTCCCGCGTCTCCAAATTCACCTGCAGATTCGTCAGAGGGTCTCCCACATTCACACCCAGCACCCCACTCGCTGTCAGCGACGCCGATGGACTTTGCCACGCCAGCTTTGCAATATTCACTACCTCGATCCGCCCGTCGTAATGCCCCACCACCTCGCCGCTCACCGGCACATTCGATAGCGCTCCCTTCCTCCTCACTCCGGTTGGAGCGAACATCAAATGCGCCTGCACCTGCACCGTGTCCGAAATATCTTTCGCCGGCCCGCCCCACTCCACCGTCGTTGGCCCTGTAATCGACGTGTCGAATCCCAAATCTCCATAGCCCGGCGTAGCCGTCGCATCCATGATCGTGCGCAGCGGTATACGCTCCACCACCACCGTCAGATACGCATGCGCGCTCTGCACCGGTGCCGACTTCAGCGAAGTAATCGGAGCCTTCGCCCCAATGCTCTTCGCGCCCGCATTCACCGTCGTCGCCGCCGCCACCGTCGTCGGGGAACTCGCCGCCGAATCCGGCGAAGCCTCTCCCAGCCAGCTCTCAATCTTCAGCTGCCCCTTCGCATCCCCACCGCCCGGCAGATATCCGCTCAGCGCCGTGAACAGAAGTTCCGTCGGCGTGATATGCAGATCCGCTCCGCCATTAATGCCCTGCAGCCGCACGTTCTCGTTGCTGTACGCAAGATTGTGTACCTTCATCGACCCCACCAACAGGTACCCCGCAGCGCAACTCGGATCCGGCGGCAACACCTTTGCGCTCGGTGACAGATTCTTGTGCCTTTGCCAGAAGTGTGGATTCTTCTGCGCCACCTGCGGGGTCACCGAGCAGCTATGTCCGTTCACCTTCAGATCAATCGTTCCCGCGTTCAGCCCTTCTACATCGGCCAGGTAGCCCAGCTGCTTCACGTCAACATTTCCCATCACCGACGCCTGCCACTGCGGTTTCGCGAAGTGCTGCACCAGCGCCGTGCCCGACAGATGGGTAAGCGCCCCAGCGTCCGGCGCCGTCGAAAAATCCAGACTCTTCAGCGCAAACATATCGCGCCCCAGCTCCGCCGTCAGGTGCATCTTCGACTGCACCTCTTTCTCATTCCCCAGCTTCGTCAACAGATCCGCCAGATCGATCGTCGCCGCATAGATGTCCGTGCGGCGCACATAGTTGACTTCCGCGCTCACATCCTTCGCCGCAACATTGAACGGCACCGCTCGATCATTCACCACCACCAGCCCATCCACCAACTCAACCCTGCGCGCCCGCAGATCCAGCAACGTATCCTGCACCGACTCGTTGCTGATACTGGGATGTTTCGGCACCGGTGCGTTGCTGTGTCCATTCTTGTCCATGATCAAGTGAAAGTGCGGCTGCTCCACGCGCAGGTACCGCAGCCGAATCCGCGATTGCGGCCTCATTCCCTGCACCTGCTTCAAGACCATGCTGATACGCACTCGCAAAAAAATCTTCGTCGCCGACAGGTACGGCATCTCTCCCGCAGCTTCCGTCCCGTGAATCACCAGCCCATCCGCCTCGATCTCCAGGTGCCACAAGTCGAACGACAAGTGCCGCAACTCCACGCGCCCGCCCGTAGCATTCTCCAGCGTGCTCACCACCTCGCCGCCCACGCGATGCTGGAAGTCGTCCGTGCCCGTATACCAGGTCGCCACCAGCGCCAGCAGCGACACCACCCCGATGAACGCCAACCCAACCCACACCAGCCCACGCAGCAGACGATGTCTCTTCGTCGCCGGCGCAGGCCCCTTCTCCTGCGACGCCAATGTCACCGGCTCCTGGGGCGGCCGCACGTTCGTATCGTCGCTCATCGCCCCTCCTCCCCCGTATGAAAAACCACCACGCTGCCCTGCGCGCGCAAGCTCGTCAACCAATCATCCTGCAGCTTCGACACCCTCTGCTGCAGTAGCACTTCCTGAATCCGCCTTGAGATCGCCTTCAGCGGCGGAGCCTGCTTCCCCAGCGCCGCATACTGCGGCAGCATCGTCTCCGTGTAATACTCCTCTATCTCCGACGGCAGAATCCGTATGCCCATCCGGAAGCGCAGCTCAATAAACGCCAGCACCTCCATCCGCTGCTGCCACAGCGCAGTGAAACTGTCCTCGGTGAATCCCTGGGTCGCAAGGAACTTCTCCCAGCCTTCCTCCGTCTCACAGTGATACCCGGCACACGACGGCAGCACCTTCCGCAGCGAATCCAGGTCATTCTCCGCCGCCTGTAGCGAAACATCAGCACCCGGCTGCAACTGCACCTGCTGCAAAATTAGGTCTCGATTGATCAGCCGCTCAATCGCCTGGTCCCGGTTATACGGCCCTCTTTCTTCACCCTCCGGAATCAACTCCGCAAACCGTCGCTCCCGATCCACGTCGCTGTCCAGGATCAGTTGCCCATTCACGATCGCCACCACCCGGTCCACCTCTTCACCCTGCGCCGCCGGCATCCCCGGCAGCGTCGGCTCCGCCACCGGCGTCGGCCCCGCCTGCGACTGCGCCACCGAAGGCACCGATCCCGCAGGCACCGCAGGCATTGCCGGTATCCCCGTCGGCATGATCGGCGCACTCTGCGCTCTGCCCTGCGTCCCACACATCAACAGCGCGCAAACTAACAGCAGCCACCTTCCGCCGCCTTGCCCGCTTCCGAGTTGTGTCACGCGTCGCATCATGTCTAGAAGCTCTGTCCAATACTGAAGAAGAAGTTGAAGTGACTCGCCTGCCCGACATACGGCGCAGCCCCCGTGTAGTCGTCAAACACCGGATAAATTGGCGGATTCAAGTTCCAGCTGAAGTCCACCCGAATCGGCCCCACCGGCGTCCCATACCGAATCCCCAACCCAACCGCATCGGAGTAGTAGTTGAAGTTGCAAGTGCCCACCGCTTCAGACGCATTCCCGCCCGCGGCTGCCAGCGGCCCCGCCAAATCTCTGCACTGGGCCTTGTCCGGCTGATGAAAATGTTCAATGCTCTTGAACATATCTCCCGAATACTGAAACGCATTCCCCATATCCCAAAACAATACGAACGAGATGCTGTCGCCCACCAACGGCAGCACGGGCGGTGGCATTCGCAGCTCGAACGTATTCACCACCGCCCCCCCGCCGCCCACCGGATACCCTGTCGTCGCATCGCGCGGGCCGCCATTATTAATGCCAAACCCGCGATGCGATGTCGCTCCGCCTACGTACAACCGCTCCGGCAACGGCACCGCATTGCACGTCGGATTCGTAACCAGCAGGGCCCCAGCGCACGCCGTCGGCTGCACACCAATCTGGTCGCCAGCGTTGTACGCATTCGGATTCGGCCCCCACGACTTCTCAAATCCGATCCGCAGGTTCCGCGCAAACGTGTACTTCCGTTTCCCCCACGTGTAATACGTCGACTCCGTCCCGTCCACCTTGTTGAAGCCAACCTCTGATCCGAATTGTGTTGCCGCAAGAAACTCCGTCAGCGAGAAATAGTTGCCCTTCTGCGCATTTAGTGGGCTCGGGTCACGCGTGTCGTGGATATACGTCACCTGCGGCCCTCCCACAATCGCCGGCTCCGACAACTGCGGAATCAAATTCGGCGTGATCGCCAGCGAGTTCGGATCCACCGACACCCGCCGATACTCGAAGTCATAAATAAACGTGTCCGCTCGCTTCATCTTCTGCACGACCCGCAAATCGCCCTGCAGCGTCGACGAAGCAAACGTCGTAATGTTCTGCACATTCGAGTAGCCACCCGAAAGCGACCCCGTCAGCTTCTTGTCCCCAAACAGCTGCGGCACATTGAAGCTCAGCAACGCCACCTCTTCCAGCAGTCCGTACGTTGAGTGCAGCGTCAGCGAGTCCTGCGTCCCCCGCAGATTAATTCGCGACACATCCAGCGACACTCGCGGACTCACCCCCGCCTTCCCATTCTGCGCCGCCGTTCCTCCCTGCGTCTGTCCCGTCACAAGGGTCGGCGTCCCCGTCTGCGCTTCGATACCAAACCCATACGTAATATCCCACCGCTTGGCTTCGGTTACCTGCACCAGCACATTCTTCTCCGGCGCATTTCCCATCGGATCCTGCACCGCCGTATTCACTTCACTGAACAGCGCCAGGTTGTAAAGATTCCTCTGCGTCTGCAACAGCGCCGACTGGTCCAGCGGATCGCCCGCATGCACCAAAATCTGGTTCTGCACCACCTTCGGCCGCGTATGCACAATCCCCGAGAGCAGTACGTTCTCCACCATCACCCTCTGCCCCTCGCTTACCGTCAGATCCACATCGGTGCGCGCGTCATCCTTCTGCTCCTTCGCCTGCGCCAGCTCCACTCGCGCTTGATCAAACCCGTGCGCCAGGTAGTAATTCAGAATCGCATCACGATCGCCAGACAGTGTATTCAGAGAAAACGGCTGCCCCGTCTGCGAACTCAGCAGCGCCACAACATCCTTCCTGCGCTCCGGCGATACCCCCGTCAACTCCACGTTGCCAAACTTCTGCTGCGGCCCTTCATGGATCGTGAACACCACCTGGATCCTCGCCTCTTTCAAGTCCTTTCCCTGCGGCCCCTTGTCCTCGTCCGTCACGTCGGACGTCACCTTCACCGCGCTGAACCCGTTCGCCCGATACAACGCCTCAATCGAGTTCACATCCTCAGTCAGCAGCTGCGCGCTGTACCGTCCGCTGCGCTGGTACGCGTCCGCTTTCTTTATCCGCAGCACATCCCCCAGCGTGCTGTTGTCGAAATATTTGTTCCCCTGCAGCTTTACCTCCGTCACCTTGTGCTTCTTGCCCGCATCCACCGTGTACACCACCTGCACCTGCGTCGTTCCCTTGCCCACCAGCTCCACCTTATCGGTCACGTCAAAGTACCCGTTCTGCTGCAGGTAGTTGTTGATGTTGAACGCGCCTTCATTCAGCAAATCGATATCCACGGCGCCTTCTTCATACACCGGAACCAGCAGCTTAATGCGCGACCTCGATAGCTTCACCCCATTCACCACCACCCGCACCACCGGCCCCTGGTTCGCAGAGAAGTCATAGTCCACCTGCCGCCGCGGCGCCATGTAATCCGACTTCTGCAAGCTGATCGTTCCCTCAAGCCGTTCCTGCTTCTGGTAGTACGACCGCACCCCCGCCAGCGCATTACTGGTCGTCTCGCGCGTCACCTTCAGATCGCACACGCGGCCAAACAACTTATCCCACGACGTCGTCAGCCAGCTGCAATCCAGCTTCCCCTTCTTGCGAAACGTCGCCACGTCAATTCCCGGATCCGTTCCCCCGACCGCAACCCCTCCAACCCGCGCCTGCGGCCCTGTTTCAATCGTGAAGGTCGCGTCCACCTGGTGCGTCGGGTTGTCCACCGTCGTCGCCAGCGTCACGTTCGGAATAAAAAATCCGTTCGAAGCCAACGATTCCTTCACCGCCTCCACCGCCGTCGTCAACGAGCCATTCGCAAACGGAGTTCCCGGCTCCAGCCGCGTCGCAAACTCCAGCAACGACGCCAGCCGTTCGTTCTTCACTCCCTCAATCGACACCCGCCCCACAAAATATTGTGGCTGCCCGCCAAACACCAGCGCCACGCCATCTCCTTCCGGCACCACGCTCGCGCTGATATTCACGTAAAGCCCCGACGCAAACAGCCGCCGCAAGTCGGCCCGCACTTTGTCCGGATCCAGCGGCTCGGCCGCCTTCTGCTTCAACTCCGAAAGAATTTGATTCTTCTCCCCGAACGTCACCCCCGCAAACCGAACCGCCGTCACCTTGGTTCCCGACTTCGACCAAAGGCTCGTCGCCAACGCTGGCAGCGTGTTGGTCACCTGCGCCGTCTGATTCGCCACCACCGGCCCGACCGCGTCCACCGTCTGCGCCCTCACTCCCGCACCCGCGCAGCCCAGTACCAGCAGCATCACCCAGTGCGTCCATCCCCACGCACGCATTTCACCCTCAATCCCCAGCAGGCGCGCGGAGAGTCGCTTCATCTCGCGCTCGCCCAACCACTCGCTCCGCGCCAACGCCGCTTTCCTCTCAACCTTCAAAATCGCAAAATCGAAAGCCGCCCTGTCTCTCGTCAATCCATCATCCCGCGGCGGCCCGTCCGCACAGCCTCAAACACACGGCTTTCTTCGGTCCCGTATCAGTTTCATTTTACAGATGCAATCCACTCCCCGCGGGTTCGCTCCCCCTTCCCCGACCCCCTCCAGATTCCCTCCAACCGTATACTTCGCTTATGTCTGCCTTCACCACCCACGACCCCATCACCCCCAGCGCAGACTCCATCCCCGCCCCCATCTCAGACGCCGACCGCTACTCCCGCCAGGTCCTCTTCGCCCCCATCGGCCAGGCCGGCCAGGACCTCCTCGCCCGTGCCCACGTCGCCATCGTCGGTGTCGGCGCCACCGGAGCCGCCACCGCCAGCCTGCTAGCCCGCGCCGGCGTCGGACACCTCACCCTCATCGACCGCGATTTCGTCGAGCCCTCCAACCTCCAGCGCCAGATGCTCTTCGACGAAGACGACGCACGCGCCTCCCTTCCCAAGGCCGAAGCCGCCCGCCGCCACCTCGCCCGCATCAACTCCAGCGTCCACCTCGACGCGCACATCACCGACCTCGTCCCCAAAAACGCCCCCACCCTCCTAGCCGCCGATCTAGTCCTCGACTGCACCGACAACTTCGAAACCCGCTACCTCATCAACGACCTCTGCGTCCGCGACGCACGCCCCTGGATCTACGCCGCCGCCGTAGGCGCTTACGCCGCCACCATGAACATCCTCCCCAAACCGGCCCCTTCTGAACCAGAACGCCGTCATTCTGAGCGCAGCGAAGAACCCCTGTATTTGCGAACGGAGCGAAGCGACGTACCTCCTACTTCCTACTCCCTACTTCCTACTTCCTGCCTCGCCTGCATCTTCCCCTCCGCCCCCTCCGGCAACGTCGACACCTGCGACACCGCCGGCATCCTCTCCACTGCCGTCAACCTCGCCGCTTCCCTCCAGGTCACCGAAGCCCTAAAGTTCTTAACGCGCCAACCCGAAACAATGCGCCGCACCCTCCTCTCCTTCGACCTCTGGGCCAACACCCGCTCCGAAATCAACACCTCCACCCCAAGAGAAGACTGCGAAGTCTGTGCCAAGCGCATCTTCCGCCACCTCTCCGGCGACCAGCGACCCCACATCACCCTCTGCGGCCGCAACTCCGTCCAGATCCACCAGCACCACCACCCCCTCAACCTCGCCGAGCTGGAAACCCGCCTCCAACCCCTCGGTCCCGTCCGCGCCAACGGCCTCCTACTCCGTTTTTCGTACGACCCCTACACCCTCACCGTCTTCCCCGACGGCCGCGCCCTCATCCAAGGCACCACCGACCCGGGCCTCGCCCGCTCTCTCTACGCCCGCTTCATCGGCAGCTAGCGCCCAGCCTCAAATCTCTAACAACTGAGAACTGACAACGAAGAGCCGGCAGCTGGCGTACACTCGAATTCAGTCCCAACCCCCTCACCACCAGCACCTTACCCTCCCCAGGTTTCCACCGGACAACCCTCGGGCCCATTCACCAGTCCAAGCTCTTGAAACCTTTATCCAGCGCGCAGCGTTCAACCCTGAGTACGTCCAACAACCTGCGCCGTTCGATTGAGACCTGAGAGCGGACAAATCCACATGGAACTTCAAGGCCTACCGAGAATGCAGACGAAACCGAACCCCGGCTTCTTCAAGCGGAATGCTCCAATCGCCGGCGAAGCCGAAGCCATCGAGAACGCCAAAAATGGCGACCCCGATGCCTTTGCCAAGCTCTACGCCCTTCATAAACGACGGGTCTACACCCTCTGCCTGCGCATGCTCGGCAACGTCTCCGAAGCCGAGGACATGACCCAGGAGGCCTTCCTCCACCTCTTCCGCAAGCTCGGCAGCTTCCGTGGCGAGTCCGCCTTCTCCACCTGGCTGCACCGCCTCACCGTCAACCTCGTCCTCATGCACCTCCGCAAGAAGGGCCTGCAACTCGTCTCGCTCGAAGAGACCATCAACCCTTCGGAAGAAGACGCGCCCAAGCGCGACTTCGGCTCCCGCGACACCATGCTCACGGGTTCGGTCGACCGCGTCACACTCGAGCGCGCCGTCGCCCTGCTTCCCCCCGGCTACCGCATGGTCTTCGTCCTCCACGACGTCGAAGGCTTCGAGCACAATGAGATCGCCACCATGCTCGAATGCTCCACCGGCAACAGCAAGTCCCAGCTCCACAAAGCCCGCCTCAAGCTGCGCGAACTCCTTCGCCAATCCCAGGCGCTTCAACCCCTGGACAGCGCGTCAGAGCCAATCAGCGAAAAAGGGCCCGCAGGCCAGAAGGTGATCGCCTGATGAAAGACATCGCCACAGCGAATTTCGACAAAATGACCACCGCGGAATTCGAAGAGTATCTTCCCGAGCTCTTCGAAAACGGCGGCGGCTCCATCAGCAAAGATCCCCGTTTTTCCACCTTTTTCAAGGCGAATCCAGACTGCGCCGCCCTAGTTCGCGATCTAGAAACCATCGCCGAGCAAGCCAAGAGCCTCTTCGAGCCCGGCGCCGGCACCGAACCCAGCGACGCCGTCTGGTCCAACATCGCCAGCAAGCTCAAAGACGAACCACCCACCAAGCAAAACTGACCGGCCTCTTAAATACAATTCCCTTCGTACCCCTGGCATACGCCGTCGGATACGAAGGGAATTTTCTTTTGCCGGTTGCCGCCTTAGTTGCCGGTATCAACCACAGGAATGTTCTCCGCCAGCTGCAAATTAATCAGCAGATCAAGCCGGCGATCGATCTGGAACCACAACGCCGTCTTCTTTGCCGAAACAACCTTCTCAAACATCGGCACGTACTTGAGGCGAGTGGCGCCAAATTGCTGATCGATAGACGACGCCTTCTTCATGAAAGCATTCGCCTGCGCATCGGTCATCGTGTCATAGCTCCCCGCATACTCTTTGATCAGCGCCACGCGCGCATCACCAATCTTGGCAACTTCCGCCGAATACTGGTCATAAATCGGCCAGAACTTCGTAGCTTCGTCCGCCGTCAACGTCAGGTTCTCCGCAGTGATCTGCTTCTTGCCTGCCCGAACGTCGGACCGCAGCATCT
>Ga0302313_10000710_pt1 | contig 27553 bp, 11 predicted proteins | sample III_Palsa_N2_2_FD_200454 | JGI IMG/M metagenome (GOLD analysis project Ga0302313, IMG submission 200454) | Peat permafrost microbial communities from Stordalen Mire near Abisko, Sweden - III_Palsa_N2_2 | ecosystem: Environmental > Terrestrial > Soil > Palsa > Peat permafrost | place: Sweden...
AGAAGGGTTTGCAGAAAAATCGACCGGTTGTTGCGGTTAAACATGAGCTTCAATCGTGGTCCGTTCTACCGGCTATGGATTGCGCCGAAGCACAGCTTTGCCCCCGCCAGTAATAGGGCATTTTGTTACAGACGCGTAACTGGCTCTGCTGGTTGTATTTTCTGCCCATCCGGGCTAAAACTGCGAAGAAATAAAATGCTACTTTGTGCATCCTACGCCAGCCGTTACCACCTGAGCACTGTGGGGCAAAAGATCGTTGACTCAACCTGTATGCCACGAAATCATCGGGATGGGTGCGATTATGCCGCAAGATGGATCAAAACGTCCGTGGGAAGAACGCGTAACCGAAGCCAGCGCTCGCCTGCGCGATGAGGTGCAGGACGAGATCAAACGCGTCGTGCGATACATCGACGACGAGGTGGTTCCAGAGGTCCGTCGCAATGGCTCCTCCGCGCTGAGGGCCGCGGCCATACGCCTGCAGAAACTCGCGGAGCACATGGACGACTCCAGTAAATCTGGCGGCGACCCGGAGCCCCGTTGAAACGCAGCCGACAAAACTTGCAGGGCCGTTACTGGCTCAGCCTGGGCTGCGGCATGGCGGCGCTGATGATGAGCGGCTGCCACCATCACACGCAGGTTGCGTATCAGCCACCGCCTCCACCGGCGAGGACCTATAGCCACCACACCGAGACTGCGACTGCTGCGGTCCCCGTGCCTTCTATCGATCTGAATGCAGAGGCTGCCCAGGAGCCTCCCGGCTTCTTCGATAACACCAGCGGACGGCCTGTCTTCACGGAGACCGGCATGGCGAGTTGGTATGGCACGGTGTATCACAAGCGCGCCGGGGCAGATGGCACGATCTTCGACCAGAACGACATGACCGCCGCGCATCGCACGCTGCCGATGGGCTCTACCGTTCGTGTGACCAACCTTGCGACCGGTCAGCAGGTGCTGGTTCGCATCACCGACCGCGGGCCGTTTGCGCCGGGACGAGTGCTCGATCTTTCAATGGGAGCGGCGAAGGCGGTTGGGCTGTATCGGATGGGTGTTGGGAAGGTAAAGATTGAGGCGTTTGCGCACTCAACCACCGACCCCGCCGGCAAGTGGTGCGTGCAGACCGGCGGCTTCAAGAGCGAGGACGATGCGCTGGATCTGAAGGCCAAGCTATTGCGCCGTTATCGCACGGCCAAGGTTACTGAGTTTGCCGGGCCAACAGGCTATTGGGTGCGGATCGATCCGCCGCTGCGCAGCAAGACCGAGGCCGCGGAAATCGCCGACTGGATTGGCGAGCCGAATCCGGCTGCGCTTCCCTATCTTGTGCGGATCAACTAAAAGCAGGGAATAGGGAGTAGGGAGTAGAAACGGCGCTGTTGTTTTGGCTACTTACTACTTCCTGCGTGGCACTGCTTTAGTTGTCGCGTGCTCCGGCGCCGTATTCCTTATGCCTGTAGCCCCACATCTTCGGGAACTTGATGAGCGGCGTTAGGCGGATGCTGATGCCTGCACTGATGCCATAGTTCACGAGGTTGTATGTGGGCTGGCCCACGCTCGTATGAAAGCCGGTGGTCACCTGGTACTCGAAGTCGACTACCCGAACAGCGATGTTGTCGTTGAGCATGTAGTCGACGCCAGCGCCGGGGGCGTACGTGAAGAAGGTTCCCTGGGCGAAGTTGAAGGACAGATTGTAGTGGCCGGCGCCGGCGAGAAACTTTGCGTAGGGCCGCAGCTTGCCGGGGAAGATCGTAACGCGTGGACCGGCAAGATAGGTCGTCTCGGAGACATCCTCATCGGAGTGATAGCGCAGCGAACGCACCTCGCCCTCAATGCCGTAGCGCCACGTCGGATTGGCATCCACATAGCCCATGATGCCGACGAGCTTGCGATCGCCATACTCGAATTGATAGAGCGAAGCCCCGCCGCCCACTGCGACATAAGCGCCCGGGCCCGTCGCGGCCGGCATGTCCTGGGCATGCGTTATACGCGGCGTGAGAGCCACGATAGAGGCAAGGGCCAGAGCTGCGTACGTACTGCACCGTGTCTTCGTCATGGTCCCTATCTATTTCGTTACGGTGAGGGTCATAGGCGTTGATTCAGAGACACCGCTCCCAGTGCCCACAGCCGTTACTCTAAAGGTATAAGTGCCGGCGGGCGTTCCGTTGACGGTCAGCCCTCCGCAGCCTGTGACGCCAAGCGATGCCATGATCGCGAAGACCAGCACCAGAGCCGCCAGCAGCGAGCGACGCCGCGAGCGGAAGAGCGCCAGTCCGGCCAGCAAGCCAACCGGCAGGAAGGCAAGCATGATGCCGGAAGAGTGGCGTCCGGCGTTGCTTGCCGACTCTGCTCCCGAACCCAGTGGGTCGCCGGTGTCGACCGTAACTGTCACGTTGGTCACGGTTCCGGCAGCTACCTTCACCTGCGTCGTGCTGAAGGTGCAGGAGGCCGCCGTGGGCAGGCCATCGCAACCGAGTTGCAAGGTGTCGGCGAAGGGCGCGAGCGCGCCTATCGACAACGTCGTAACGCCGTGCTGCGCGCTCGACATCGTGAGGCTTGCCGGGTTGAGGGACATCGTAAAGCCGGTGGGCGTGCCGCCCGTGACTGCGACGTTCGGAGATGTGGACCCTGAGTAGACCGTGTCGCCCGAGTAGATGGCGTTGATAGTCACAGAGGGCGCTTGCAGCACGATCGTCAACGTGCCTACGCCGGTGTTATCCACTACGCTGCTGCCCAGCACGTTCGTTCCATTCATAAAGGTGACCGTGCCTGTGGGGACAGTCGTGCCGCTCCAGCGCTCGACAGAAATCAGCGTCACTTGCAGCGGATTATTCGCATTCGTCTCCGTAGCGGTGAGCGCGGTTGTGGTGGGACGAAGCTGCACAACCTGGACAAGCGCTGTGGAGACTCCCGCGAAGTTGTTCCCGTCGCCGACGTAGCTTGCGACGATGGAGTGGTTGCCCGCGGCCAGCGAAGGCAGTGTAAGCGTTGCCACCCCGCTCGTATTCAGGGTCGCGGTACCGAGCAGGACGCTGCCGTCATTGAAGGAGACGCTGCCCGTTGCGACGCCGACGCCGCTGTTGGCAACGGTCGCCGTCAGCGTGATGGGCGTCAGGGTTTGTGTAGGGTTCGCGTTAGAAGATAGCGCAACCGTTGTGTTCTCCTTCACCACTTGTACAAGCGGATTGGAGACTGATGCGCCCGCTCTGCCGTCGCCGGCGTAGTTCGCGACGATGGAATGAGATCCGGGTGTGAGAGTGGAGATCGTCAGGATGGCAACGCCGCTTGCGTTCAGCACCGCACTGCCGATCGACGCGCCGGCATCGGTAAATGTTACTGAGCCCGTCGCGGGGCTGCCGTTACTGGTGACCGTCGCGGTGAAGGCGAGCGGCGTCTCATAGATGGCCGGGTTGGCGCTGGAGATAAGCGTAACCTGCGTGCTCGCACTCTGGACTGTCTGCGTCAGCACGGCTTTGGTCGTGGAGTAATTCTGATCGCCGGCGTAGGTCGCCGTGATGGTGTGGGTGCCAACCGTGAGGGTCGAGATCTGGAACGTTGCTGTACCGGTGGCATCCACCGGGCTGGCACCTAACGCGTTCGCGCCATCGGAGAAGGTGACCGTTCCGGTCGGAACCACCGAGCCCACGGCTGCGAGCTTCATGGTGAAGATGACGTTATTGCCGGAGACTGAAGGATTCAGGCTCGAGGTAAGCGTTGCGCCCGCGGCCTGCACAATCAGCTCGCTGATAACGGCGGAGGTAGATGGCGCGTGATTCGCGTCTCCGCTATAGACCGCTGTGATGGTGTGCGTGCCGGCCGTGAGGGTAGAGGTGGTAAAGGTGGCGTTGCCGGTCGCACCCAGGGTCACTGAGCTGATGATGGCGCCATTGTCTTCGAAGTTGATGGTGCCCGTGACGTTGGGGCTAACGCTGCTCGCGGACGCTGTGAACATAACGGGCTGGCCGAGCACCTGCGGGTTCGCACTGCTTGCCAGCGAGGTGGTTGTCGGCGCCTGCTGCACGACGAGGGTGATGACGTTAGAGGTTGCCGTAGCATTGTTTGCGTCACCAGCGTAGGCGACCGAAAGACTATGCGTTCCGATTGCGAGCGATGATGTGGAGAAGGTGAACGATCCACTGGCCACAGCGTTCTGCGTGGCGATGGCCGTGGCTCCATCAAGCAGCGTCAGGGCTCCGGTTGGTGTAATGCCGGTGCTTGTAATCGTTCCTGTCAGTGTGATCGTTGTGCCGGCGTTGACGGGTGAAGTGGGACCGGCGAGCGCCAGTTGCGGAGTTGCAAGCGTGACTACCTCAACTACCGGAGCCGATGTGCTGGTCGTGTAGTTGCTATCGCCCGCATAGACCGCCACGATGGAGTCGTTGCCGACAGGCAGCGTCGAGAGCGTCAGGGCCGCAACGTCCTGTGCGTTCAACGTTCCTGTGCCGATATTTTTTCCGTTGTCGAGGAAGTTCACCACGCCCGTTGCCGTCCCGGTGCTTGTTGTCACCGTTGCGGTAAAGGTCGTCGACTTGCCCTCAAGCTGGTTCGGGCTGCTGTCGGTCAGCACCGTTGTGGTGCCGGTCTGGTTGACGACTTCAACCAGCGATGCCGAGGTGCTGCCGGCGTAGTTGGTGTTGCCCGCGTAGGTGGCCACAATCGAATCGTTGCCGACCGGAAGCGTTGTCGAGGTTAGCTTGGCATTGCCGTTAACATCCACGACCACTGTGCCCAGCGTTGCCGTTCCGCTGGTGAAGGTCACGCTGCCGGTAATGGCGCCATCTGCAGTTGCTCCGGCGGCCATCGCTACGTTTGCGGAGAGTACAACCGAAGCGCCGGCGTTGGCGGGGTTCAGCGAGCTGGTAAGCGTCGTCGTCGTGCCGATCTGCTGGATCGTTTCAACGAGCACGGTGGAGTGGCTGGTCGCGTTCTGCGTGTCACCGCTATAGGTTGCGACGATGTTGTGCAGTCCCGGGGCGAGCGCCGAAGTTTGAATGCTGGCGATGCCGGTGGTGCCGACCGTCCCGCTGCCCAGCACCGTTGCGCCGTCGGTGAACTGCACCGAGCCGGTTGGCTCAGGAGTAATGGTCGTGCTGACCGTGCTGGTGAAGGTGATTACCGAGCCCACAGGCGCGGTGGCAGCGCTGGTGCTCACCGTGGTCGAGGTGGTCGCCAACTGCACTACTTCGCTGACAGCGTTGGAGGTCGCTGCCGCATCGGGCGCGACTCCCGCGTACTGAGCGGTAAGGGTATGCGTCCCGGCTGTAAGCGTGGTTGTCGAAAACGTGGCGACACCATTGGTGCCCAGGGCCGCGCTGCCGATCGCCGTTGAGCCGTCGTAGAAGACGATGTTGCCTGTCGGCGTTCCGCTGGGCGCCGTCGCGGTGGCCGTGAGCATCACGCTCGATGTGACCACGACCGGGTTTGGCGCAGCCGTAAGTGCAAGCGTCGTAGGTTGCTCCACAACCTGGACCAGCACCGGCGAGATGCTGGCCGCATCGCTTGCATCTCCCGCATAAGAGGCCGTGATGTTGTGCGACCCAAGCGTCAGGGTCGAAGTACCGCAGCTTGCGATCCCGTTCGTGTTCACGTTAGCGGTGCATACGGTAACCGTGCCATCCAAAATAGTCACAGCGCCGGTAAGCGATGCGCCACCACTGTTGACGGTCGCAGTGAAGGTCACCATCTGCCCAACAAGACTCGGGTTCAGGCTTGAGGCTACCGATGTCGAGGTCGGATTGACGCTCAACACCTCGCCCGAAAGATTCACCAGCGTCGGTGTATTCGCGGCATCGGAGTTGACCTTCAGCGTTCCGAGTACGAGCGTTCCCACCGTCTGCGGTGCGAACTCAATGCCAAGATTGCATGTGGCCCCTATAGCCACAGCCGTGCCGGTGTTGCAGGTGGTTGTAGCCGGATCGAGCGCGGAGTTGTTGAACGTCGGCGCAGCGATATTCAATGTCGCATTGCCGTCATCCATAAGCGCTTCAATCTGCGGCGGCGAGACCTTGCCGACGCGGATCGTCGCATACGTGAGATGGATGCCCGACGAGTAGATCTCGCGGATGCGGTTGTGGAACATATCCGCCAGGAAGAGATTGCCCGTCTGGTCGAAGAAGAGCGAGTTCGGCCCGTAGATGTTCGCCAGGTTCGCCGGACCGCCATCGCCGATAAACTGCTCGCCGCCGGTGCCCGCAATCGTTTCAATGTCGCCTGTCGCGGACGAGATGACGCGGATGCGGTTGTTGCCGGAGTCCGCAATATAGAGATTGCCTGCGGGATCGAGAACGGCCGCGGCAGGTTCGTTCAGCACCGATTGCGCTGCGCTGCCGCCGTCTCCACCGAAGCCCTGAACGCCGGTACCGGCGATGGTCGAGATGATGCCCGCGGGACTGATCTTGCGAACCCGCTGGTTCATCAGATCCGCAAGATACAAGGAGCCGTCCGGCGCAACGACCAGGTTCCACGGGGAGTACAACTTCGCGGTCGTGGCAGCGATATTGTCGCCGTTATATCCAGCGACGCCTGTACCGGCGATCGTCGTAATGACGCCCGTCATCGCGTTCACTTCGCGAATGACGTTGTTGCCGGTATCGGCGATATAGAGATTTCCGGACGCGTCGAACGTCAGGCCCTCCGGCAGCGATAGCGTGGCCGCAGTGGCGAGGCCATTGTCGCCCGTATAACCCTGAACCGTTCCGGTTCCCGCAACCGTACTGATATATCCGGTAACCGCATCAATGCGGCGGATGACATGATTGCCCGTATCCGCAAAATAGATATCGCCGGCGCCATCGATGGCAATGCCCGCCGGATCGCTGATTGCGCCGCTGGTGGCCGCAGCTCCATCGCCACTGTAGCCGGGAGTTCCATCGCCACCCACCGTTGTGATGATGGCGGTCTTCCCATCTACGCGACGAATGCGGTTATTGCTGGAGTCCGATATATAGAAATTTCCCGCCGCATCCACCACCACACCGGTGGGGAGAAAGATGGAGGTATCGGTCGCAACGACATTGTCCATCTGGTAGATCCACTGGGCGTTGCCGGCAACGGTATCAATCTCGCCGGGAACCAGTACCGCCAGCGATCCCTTTGCTGTGCCGGTGACCATGGTGTGGCCAAGCAGGCCGCCGCCGGTGTTTTGAATCACAACCGCACCCAGCCGCAGGCCGGGATACAGCGGCGTGAACACAATGTTTACCGTGCAACTATCGCCCGCGTTGTACGAGACAGTGCCGCAGGTACCGCCCGGCGCCACGGCATAGTCCATCCCCGCGATGCCCGTGGTGAGCGCCACTGGAGCTGACGCCGTGCCGCTGCCCGTCATGGTGACAAGCACAGGAACGACAGCCGAAGACTGCCCAACAACGGTTGTGCCAGGTATAAGTGTGGAGGATTGAGCAGAGGCGAACATGCCTGTGGCAGTTGCGCAAACGATCAGTAGGCTAGGGACGAACTTCGTCAGAATCCTGCTGCTTGAGACGGCATGAACGCGACGGGATAGAGATGTCGCTGTGGATAAGGGGCCCGGTTGCATGAAGTAACTCCATTCACAACACTACGGTAACCAGTAAGGGATGCGAAATAACCCCACTATGCGGCAGAAATGACCCAAAAGTAGCAGATATGTCTCTGAATAATTGATGACAGCAGTAGTAACGATGGAGTAAACAAACCCCACCCTCGTAAGCCCAAATCATCTTCATCGGCAGGGGGTGCCGAGTGACATTAGCTTCCGAGACGGAAGTCTAAAGTACATACCATTGGATGCAGAAAATGGTTACCGCAGTGGGTTGGCCTGCTCTTTTGCCAAAACGTCACTGCCCCTGCGCAGATAAATGCGATAGGCAGGTTCGTGCGGCGGCCCGGTATGGCGCTCCACCACGGGGACGTAGTTGGAACGCAGATAGGCCGCGTACTCGGGCCAGATGTCCACCTTATCGAAGCTCGTGGCGCCCTGGTACCACTCGTTCCCAAGCACGATAACGTTCGCCGGATGAGCAAGCTGATGCGCCGTAAACCACGCGCGGTAGTAGTCCACATCCGCGCCCTTGACCGGAGCAAACAGCAGCAGGTCGCCGGTCGCTCCCGTGTTCTGTAGCAGGCGCAGATGATAGAGCGAGTTCAGACAGCCGTTGACCAGGTCGAGGCATTGCACCTGTTCCTGCAGGCTATCGCCACCCAGTTGAACCAGGTCGCGGTCCAGCGCACGAGTAAGCAGCGCGGAGGTCTGGCCATGCGACGGATCGTTATGGAGCAGCACCAGATAATACGGCACCGCCACCAGGAACAGCACAGTCGTACCCGCAACGCCGACGATGCGCGAACGCGTCTGCGGCCGCTGCATCGCGCTGGCAAGCTCCCAGCCTATCCAGAGCAGGAGGTACATCAGCAGCATGTAGCGGTGATAGGTCGCGCCTTTGCCCTGCGCAATATAGGACAGTGCTCCCACCGCGATGCCCACAAAAAGAGCGAACCTCTCCCAGCCAATCTTCCCGGACTGGAGCAGCGCCGCCAGCATGCCGAAGAGAAGCAGCGGCACAATCGCCATCGGCAACATGTGACGCAGCAGATGGCCATAGTTGGAGTGGTAAGACTGACTATAGGCCGGCCACACAACTCGGATGATAAATAGAAGGCCAGCGATCGCATGGTGCTGCACCAGGTAGACATACAGCAGCAGTCCAACCACTGCATTGCCGGCCAAACCCCACCACAGATACGGCGCGGCTCGCTCGCCGCGGTGCCGCATTACGACAAAGATCATCGCGAGCAGGGCGGCGTCCATTAACACCGATCCGGGTTTGAGCGAGCATGCCAGCGCGGCCAACAGACCGAAGGGCAGCATAAGAATGGCCTTGCGATGCCGTACCGCGAGAAAGAACATCGCCGTTGCGGCGAGCAGTAGAACGAGCATCACCTCATCGCGTTCCACCGCGAAGAGTGGGCCTTCGGAGGCGTGCATCACAAGAAAGAAGGACGCCGCATAAACGCCTGCGAACCAGCGGCGAGAGCCTCCAATGACCATGCCGCTCATCGTGAGAGTAGCCAGCAGAAAAAACTCATAGATGCGCCAGGAGAGATCGCTCCAGCCGAAGACCGCCATCGCCCAGCCTTCAAGGATGTAGCAGCCGGGTAGGTTCATGTCCGTAATGTCGGAGTACGGGTGCAGCCCGTGCGTGAGCATGAAGCGGATGTAGTGCATGACGGCGGTGTCCCACACAATCGGCCAACGCAGTGTCTCCACGATGTAATACGCAAACAGGCCAATGAAGGCGAGCGCGCATATCCAGCGCAGCCGTGCCAACGAACGGTCCGAAAGCATCCCCGTCAAATATCCCTCCCCGTGTGTTTTTATTATCGAACAGAAACAGCCAAACTAGACCACCGCGTGGCCCTTAGCCTACCATCGCAGATGACTCCTCTTCATCAATCTGTACGCGGAGATCGACTTGATCTGGCATCAGACCTATCTGCCGTTCGGCCATGGCCTCGCATTCGCTGTGTTGTTGGCTGCTTTGCCGGTGCTCACGCTGCTTCTGCTGCTCGGTGTTCTGCGCCGTCCTGCATGGCTCGCCGGCCTCTGCGGCCTTGGTGTCACCTTCCTGCTCGCGACCCTCGCGTACCAGATGCCGGTGCGCACGGCTGTGAGCGCAGCCACCTTTGGCATCGCCTTCGGACTCTTCCCCATCACCTGGCTCATCTTCTGGGCGCTCGTACTGTTTCGCGTCACGGTGGAGAGCGGCCAGTTCGAGGTCATCAAAGACTCCATCGGCCGACTCACTCCCGACCCGCGATTGCAGGCCCTGCTCATCGCCTTTGCCTTCGGAGCGTTCCTCGAAGGCGCTGCGGGCTTCGGCACACCCGTCGCCATCGCGGCCAGCATGTTGATCGGCCTCGGCTTCTCGCCTTTCAGCGCCTCGGCCATCTGCCTGCTCACGAACACCGCGCCCGTCGCCTTCGGCTCTATCGGCATCCCCATCATCACGCTCGCGGGTATCACCGGCCTTCCGCTGGAGAAGCTCAGCGGCGCGATTGGCGCCATCTGCACGCCCATCGCAATCCTCATCCCCACCTACCTCATCCTCGCCATCGGAGGCGTCAGCGCAACCGAAGGCATCTGGGTCCCGCTGCTCGTGGCCGGCTCCGTATTTGGCGCGGCACAACTCTTCGTCTCCACCTACGTCGGCCCGCAGTTGACGGACATCCTCGCCGCCATCGCGGCCATCGCTTCTCTCGTAGTCGTGCTGCGTTACAGACGCAGACATCCCGTCGCTGCGAATGCAACTCACGCAACGTCCATGCTCAAACGCTTCGCGCACATGGGCGCGACACAAGGGAATGCGGAGCTCTCCCTCGAAGAGCGCGTCATCCCGACGTATCCAACGAGTAAGGTGCTGTATGCGTGGATGCCCTACGGCCTCCTCGTCGCCTGTGTCATCCTCTGGGGATGGAAGCCGCTACAGCGCCTCCTTGAGGCGACCACGATCACACTGCATTGGCCGCTGCTGCATGATGTCGTTTACCGCATGCCACCTATCGTCGCCGCACCCGCGCCGTACCACGCGGTCTTCGCACTCAACTACCTCACAACGCCCGGCACCGCCTGCATGATCGCCACGCTGCTTTCGGTCGCGTCCCTGCGCATGGGCCCGTCGCGCTTCGGCCATGTCCTGCTGGCCGTGATGAAACAGCTCGCCTTACCCACAGCAACAGTAAGCTCTGTCCTCGCGATTGCGTTTCTCATGAACTACTGCGGCGCCACGGCAACTCTCGGCCTTGCCTTCGCCGCAACGGGACGGTTGTTTCCCTTCTTCAGCGCGCTGCTGGGTTGGATGGGCGTCTTCCTCACCGGCTCGGACACAAGCTCGAACGCGCTCTTCGGCAACCTGCAGGTCGTCACCGCACAGCGCCTGGGCTTCAGCCCGATCCTGATGGCCGCGGCCAACTCATCCGGCGGCGTCATGGGCAAGATGATCAGCCTGCAGACCATCGCAATCGCCGCAGCCGCAACCGGCCTGAACTCTGCCGATCAGGCAAGGCTCTTCCGCTTCACGCTCAAGCACAGCATACTTCTCGCAGCCACCATCGGCTGCATCGCGCTGCTATACGCGTACGCCTTTCACTTCGGCTAATGGTGCAGGCTTCTTCTTCGACGTGAACGTCTCAACGTTATAGCCCGACGCTTTCGCCGCAAGAAACGCCTCTTCCACCGCAGCGTTTTGTGACACGCCACCGACCAGTGCGGGCAACTGCAGCCACACCACCAACTCTTCAAAGGCTTCTTTGTTGAAGTACGTCGCACCCTGCGACTCGTTCACGCCGGTCAGCCAGCGGACGTCCGGCTCAGTCCAGAAGTCCTCGCTTCCGGTCTTCATCCGCAACGGCTCGTCTTCCTGCGACAGCAGCAGCCGAACGCGCGCCGCCGCTCTCCACGCGTCCTCGCCATGCAGCCCGAACGTCGCAAAGATCTCCGCCAGCGCTGCGCGCAGTTGCAATTTATCGAACAACGCAGCCTTCTGTTCCGAGGGCAGGCTATGCAGCATCACCCATGCAAGAACCGGCGCCCATAGATCATCACGCGCATCCCCGGCCGGATCGTCCACTGGCAGATACCGCGTAGCCTTCGGAAACTCCGTGACGAGACCCCGCGAAGCCGCACCCAGACGACTCGCATTTAGCGCTGCAACTTCAAGAGCACTCTTGTAGCGGACTCCATCACCGGCACGCAAAAGTCCTCCAGTAAGATCGGCGGGAACTCTCTCAAAGAGCATCGCGCCCTTCTTCACAAGGCTCTCAATCCAATCTTCCGTGATCGGCTTCGCTATCTCCTTCGCAGGAGCTACCAAAGCTTCCTTTACCAAGGTCTTCTTCGCGGGTACTGCTTCCTTCGCCGCCTTTGGAATCGCAGCCGTAGCCAGCTCACGAATCGGCCGCGCGCTCAAGACCTCACGCAGTCCATCATGCAGCGACCGCAGCCGCAACTTCACAATGGCTTCGTCGAGGTTCGGCACACCCGCTCCGCTCAACTCATCGCATAGCCTGTCCCACGGCCACTCCGCCGAAGAGTGCAACTCGCGCCAGTTCAGCAACACCACATACTGATAGCCGCGCAGGCTAACCGTCATGCCCTGCTTGTAGATATCCGACGACCGCCGCAGATACTCCAACCCCCGCGCCGTGTCGCGATACGCGAGGATCGCCGCATCATCCCAGCGCAATCCAAGCCCCTCGGCAAGGCTTCGCTGCCGCAACTCGCCGCTGCCCTTGTCCATCGATCCAACCGACATGTGAATCGTTCCGCCGGTGCTTCCATAGCTGTTGTTATAGAGAATGACCGCACGCTGTCCGTCATGCCGGTTCGAGTACGCGAACACGTTCTCGTTCACCGTGCCATCGCCGGTCCAGAAGTCGTACAACACAAAGTTGCCGCTCTCGGCGAAGATGTGGCGATCCTTCAACAGCGGCGCGATCTCGCGCTGATGCCGCGCCACCAGGCCTTCATTGGGCCACTCCTCCATCTTCGCCTGCTTGAACTCCATGCCATAGCGCTCGGTATAGCCTTCGATCTGGCCATGCGCAAACATCGGCAATCCGGGCAGCGTGGCCAGCAAGGTCGCCACACCAAAGTACTTGTCTTCCGAGCCGAACTGGTCGATCGCAGTCCGCTCATCCGGGTTGCTCATGAAGTTCACATAGCGCTTCAGAATGTCGGGATCGAACTCGATCGTCTTCTTCAGGTAGCTGCGGTACTTGGCGTTCTCTTCATCGCGCAGCATGTTCATGAACGCTGAGTTGTACACACGATGCATTCCCAGCGTGCGCACAAAATAGCCTTCCAGCAGCCAGAACGCCTCCGCCAGCAACAGCGTTCCCGGCACCTCAACGGCCACGCGGTCCACAACCTCGCGCCAGAACTCGTGCGGCATCAGCGCGTCGAACTCCTCCTGGCTCATCGCATTCTCAGCACGCGATGGAATCGATCCCCCCGCACCAGGCAGCGGAAACCACAACCGCTGCACATGTCGCTTGGCGAGCACCATAGCTGCATCGAACCGAATGATCGGAAACAACCGCGCCACATGCAAAATCACCTGCATCACATGCTCGCGCACATACGCCTTCGAATAATCAAGCTGCGCCGTATCGTTCCACGCAAACGTCGTTCCGTCGTTGCCGTGGTAGATATAACGCGTGCTTCCATCGGCGTAGTTCCGCAACCGAAACGCCACCGCCGCATCCGTCTGATCGTAGTAGTGATCGTCAATCTTGATCTCGACGCGGCTATCGGTAGAAAGGTCCGGCCCGTTGAAGCTGTACGCCGGAAACGGGCTCTCGTTGCGATTAATAAACCAGTCCGGATGCTCAATCACCCAAGGCGAATCGATGCCCATGTGGTTCGGCACCATATCACTCGCCAGCCGCAACCCAAACGCACCCGCACGATCGCGCAGATGCTCATAAGCACTGTTGCCGCCGAGGTCTTCTGCAATCTGGTAATCCTTCAGCGAGTAAGCCGAGGCCACCGCATCATGATGCCCTCGCAGCCGCTTGATCGTCCGCGAAGCCACGCTGCGCTCCCACAACCCAATCAGCCAAAGCCCTGTGATGCCGCGCTCACTCAGCAGCCGCAGCTCTTCATCAGGGATATGATCCAGCCGATGAATATGCCTGCCATACTTCTTCGATAGCTGCTCCAGCCACACATACGTGCTCTTCGCCATCAGCACAACGGTCGGCATCCACGCCTGGTCCGTGCTGAAGGCCTCGTACTCATTCAGCGGCGCCTGGTAGCCCGCCGCATAGCGCAGCTTTCGCTTGCCATCCGGCCCCACCACATACTCTTCGTCAAAGCCGATGTACTCATCGCCCACAAAGCCTTCACCGCCGCGCCCCGGCGCACCATGCCTGTAGTTGTCCGGCGCCGCTGGATTGAACCGCATCCAGATCGCAATATCTTCCTCGCGCAACACATCGATCGCCAGCACCACCCGCCGCAAATCTTCGCCAAGATACTCAACCCAATGCTCGCGTATGTAATCGAGCTGCCCCGTCAGCGAGTCCGGCGAAGCCAGGATCGGCGCACGCAGCGCATCGATCAGGCTGCCCACTTCCGGCGCAAACGCAGGCCGCGTCGCGAAGAACTCCGGCAACGCCTTCGTCACGTTGCCATAGATCGTCTGCTTCTTCAGCTCCGTATCCTGAAACAGCTCCCCAAACGCAGCAAAAGCCGGATTGATATTCGCGATCCAAAGCAGCATCAACTCTTCCAGCGCGGCTTCGCGATTCGAAAGGTCCTCGGTCGTCCCCTTCAACCACTCCGCAGCCGTCACGTCCCCGCGATAGACCGCCACATTCGGAAACTGCTCCGTAAACTTCAGCAGCATCCGCTCCAGCTGCTTCGGCTCAGCCTGCGCGGCAAACCACCTCACCGCCTCGGACAGCACAGCAGGGTCAAGCTCCCTGCGATATCGCGCCACCATCGCATGGCTCAGCTCATCGATCAGCCCCATGGCAAACAGCGCGCCAGCATTCACCACACGCGAAGCATCCGCCGCCGCCGGACTCTCGCGTTCGCGCAGATCCGTAAGCTGCTTCGCCAGCCTTCGGCTCGCGGACACATTGGCGAAGACCACATTGCCCGTATAGCTGAACAACAGGTCGTCAATATCGAGCTTTTCGCGAATGGCCCGTGAGATGTGAAATTCCATGCAGATGCCTCGATTGCGCTCGTACGCTGGTGTACTCAGCTCACCGGAGACGGCCGCAAGAGTTCACGCAGCCATTCTCGCAGAATCGAGACCCCTTCACCGCAGAGCGCTTGTAGCTGAGATGATCAGGCTATCTCTCACGTCTAAGCCTCGTCCGCAAAGCCACCGCTAATCGCCCACAAAACTTACGGCGTGTTAGCGACCTGACCCTGCGCACCCTTGCTCGTCACGGTCTTCGACGCCGGAAGCTGGTTCACATTCCAACCGCCTCCCAGCGCCTGTACGAGTTCCACCGCCGCGGTCATCTCGTTCACCCGCAGCGTCACCGCGGTCTGCTGATCGCTCAACAGCGTAGTCTGCGCGCTGATCACGTTCAGATAAGGATCGAGCCCCGTCTCATAGCGCGCCATCGCAATGTCCACATAGCGTTGCGCCGCATTCACGGCTGTGTCCTGCTGCGTAATCTGCCCGGAGGTCACGCGCAACGTTGCGACATAGTCCTCCACCTGCTGAAACGATGTAAGCACCGTCTGTTTGTATGCGGCCGCATCGGCGTTGTACTGCGCCGTGTACTGCGCAATCGTTGCTTTGCGCAGGCCACCATCGAAGATCAGCTGCGATGCCGAAGCTCCCACCGACCAGAACAGCGCCGGCACAGAAAACAGCGTCGAAATCTTGGACGACTCCAGCCCACCGCTCCCCGTAAGGCTCAGTGCCGGGTAGTACGCCGCCTTCTCCACGCCAATCAGCGCATTCGCCTCAGCCATGGTGCGCTCCGCAGCCGCAATGTCCGGCCGCCGCTGCAGCAGTTCAGACGGTATCCCAATCGGGATCGCCGGCACCGGCGTCGTCAGCCCCTTGACCGGCAGCGAGAACTCCGACGCCGGTTTGCCGATCAACGTTGCGATCGCATGCTCATAGATCGCGCGATTGGTCGCAATTCCGGTCGCCTCTTCCTCGGCATTCGCCAGCGTCACCTCGGCCTGCGCCACGGACTCCGGGCTATCGATGCCCGTATCCACCAGCGTCCGCGTCAGCTCCAGCGACTTGCGGTCGGCGTCAACAGTCTTGTTCAGAACATCCTGCAGCGCATCCTGGCCGCGAAGTTCGAAGTAGAACTCCGCCAGGTCAGCCTGCTCCGTCAGCCGTTCGTTCTCCAGCTCCGACGCGCTCACCTGCGTCGCGAACTGGTACTCGCTGACCGTATTGCGAACCTTCCCCCAAAGATCCGGCGCCCAGGAAGCATCAATCGGCAACGCCAGATTCGTGGCCGTAGTTCCACTCGTCGCGGCTCCGGTATCTCGCAGCGTCGACGGCGTGCGTGCCCGGCTATACGAGGGATCGACGCTCACCGTCGGATAAAACTGTGACTTCGCCTGGCCGACCAGCGCCCGCGCCGCCATAAAGTTCTGAAAATATTGCGCAATGTTCTGGTTGTTGATGTCCAGCTGCTCTTCCAGCCCATTCAATTCCGGCTCGTTGAACGCCTCCCACCACTTGCCCTTCAGCGCGGCGTCTTCCGGCTTGGCAGGCTGCCACGTCCCCGGAGGCGCGTCGTTGTAGGCCGCCGGAGCAGCCTCTTTGAAGGCCGGTGGGGCAGGCATATTCGGGGCCACATACTTCGGCCCAACTCTGCATCCACCCAATAAAGACAAGCCTGCGGCAAGGGCCATCAGCCCCGTCATGCGACCCGCGGCAACTCCGCGTGTGTTGGTCGACTTTAGATTTTGTGCTCGCATAGTTCCTGCTTTCTTCCTGTCCATCAGTGAGACGGCACCGCAGCGGTAAACAGTCTCGCATTTTTATCGCCCTGCAGCTTCAGCCGCAGGTTATCCATAAACAGATAGATCACCGGCGTCGTATACAGCGTCAGCACCTGGCTCACCAGCAGTCCGCCGATGATCGTAATACCCAGCGGCCGCCGCAACTCCGAGCCCATACCGGTCCCAATCGCCAGCGGCACTGCACCAAAAAGCGCCGCCATCGTCGTCATCAAAATCGGCCGGAAGCGCAGCATCGACGCCTGGAAGATCGAGTCCCGCGTATTCAGCCCTTCGTTCCGTTCGGCATTAAGAGCAAAATCGATCATCATGATCGCGTTCTTCTTAACGATACCAATCAGTAATATGATGCCGATCAGCGAGATCACATCCAATTCCGTCTTCGTCAGGTACAAAGCCAGCACCGCTCCCAGGCTCGCCGAAGGCAGCGTGGAGAGAATCGTGATCGGGTGTACCAGGCTTTCATACAGGATTCCCAGCACCAGGTAGACCGCCATGACCGCCGTCAGAATCAGGAAAGGTTCAGTGGAGGTCGAAGCCTGGAAGGCCTGCGCCGTACCCGCGAACTGCCCTTGAATCGTGCTCGGCATACCCAGCTTCTGCTGGATGTCCTGGATCTCCTCGGTCGCCTGCCCCAGAGAGACACCCGGCCCGAGGTTGAAGCTCACCGTCGCGGAAGGGAACAGCCCGGTATGGTTCACCGCCAGCGCAGACGTCGAAGGCGCATAGGTCATCACGGTGTCCAGCGGGATCGCGCTTCCACCGGTCGTCGGAATCAAGTAAACATCCTTCAGCCCGGCTGGCGTCTGCCAGTACTTCGGCGCGACCTCCATCACCACGTAGTACTGGTTCAACTCCGAATAGATCGTCGAAACCTCGGCCTGGCAGAACGCATCGCACAGCGTATCGTCCATCAGCTTCGGCGTTATGCCCAGCCGCGCCGCGGTTACGCGATCGTAGTTCATCAACGCTTCCAGCCCATCGTTCTGATAGTCGGTTGTGGCGTCCTCAATACCCGGCGCCTTGCTCATGGCGCTCTTCAGCTTGGGCGCGAACTCCTGTAGCTGCGCGGTCGTCTCCGCCTTCAGCGTGTACTGATACTGCGCACTGCCGCTCCGCCCGCCGATGCGAATGTCCTGGTTGGCCTGCAGCGCCGTAGCTGCGCCCGTCACCTTCGCGAGCTGTGGCCGCAGTCTGTCAATCACCTGCGCCGCGCTCACATGGCCCGGTCGTTCGTCCAGGGGCTTCAGTCCAATGAACGCCCGTCCCGTATTCGTCGCACCCTGCCCACCCGTAAAGGACATGATCTTGTCCACCGCCGGGTCTTTCGTGATGATGTTCGTCGCCTGCTTCACCGCGGTCTCCATCGCATAGAACGACTCATCCTGCGGACCCAGCATGCCGCCCATCAGCGTGCCCGTATCCTGCTGCGGAAAGAACCCCAGCGGCACCTTCAGGATCAGCACCACATTCAAAGCAAGCGTCCCCAGGAAGACCAGCAGGATCAGCGCCGGATGATCCAGCACCCAGCTCAGGCTCTTGCGATAGCCATTCAGCAGCCCGTCGAAACCGCGTTCGGTCCAGTTGTAGATCTTGCCATGCTTCACGCTATGCTCGGACCGCAGTACGCGCGAACACATCATCGGCGTCGTCGTCAGCGAAACAACCATCGACACCAAAATCGCCGCCGAAAGCGTAATCGCGAACTCGCGGAACAGCCGCCCGATGATGCCGCCCATCAACAGCAGCGGAATGAACACCGCAATCAGCGAGATGCTGATCGAAAACACCGTGAACCCAATCTCCTCCGCGCCCAGCAGCGCGGCCTTCACCGGGGTCATCCCCGCCTCTACGTGTCGCGAGATGTTCTCCATCACCACGATCGCATCGTCCACCACGAAACCGCTGGCAATGGCCAGCGCCATCAGCGAAAGGTTATCCAGCGAAAACCCGCACAGGTACATCACAGCGCACGTGCCTATCAAAGACACCGGTACAGCTACCGCCGGCACCAGCGTCGCCGGCAGATTCCGCAGGAAGATGAACACCACGAAGATGACCAGCACCACCGAGATCACCAGCGTGCCTTCAATGTTCGAGACCGAAGCGCGAATCGTCAGCGTTCGATCGAGCACCGTAATAATGTGCTCGCCCTTCGGAATCGATGCCTGCAGCGACGGCAGCGCAGCCTTGATCGCGTCCACCGTTGTAATAATGTTGGCGCCCGGCTGCCGGAAGATAATCAGGTTCACCGACAGCTTGCCATTCACGAAGCCTGCCTGCCGGATCGTCTGCTGCGAATCGATCACATCGGCAACATCCTGCAGCAGCACGGCACCGCCATTGTGATAGCCCACCACCAGCGGCTTATAATCCACCGCCTTCGAGATCTGATCGTTCGCCAGGATGTCCGCCGTGCCCTGGCCATCCGAAAGCTGGCCCTTCGCCAGGTTCGAGTTCTGCCCCGAGATCACCGCCGCCACCGCCGGCATGCTGATGCCGTAGCTCGAAAGCTGGTTCGGATTCAGTTCAACGCGCACCGCCGGCAGCGACGCTCCAACCGCCAGCACCTGCCCCACGCCCTGTATCTGCGAGATGCGCTGCTCCATCACCGTAGACGCTTCGTCATACAGCGTCGGAATGTCATACACATCCGACTGCAATCCCAGCACCATGATCGGCGAATCCGCCGGATTGATCTTCCGGTACGACGGGTTCGAGGGAAGGTTCGCCGGCAGGTACGCGCGCGACGCATTGATGGCCGCCTCAACGTCACGAGCCGCGCCATCGATGTTGCGGTTCAGGTCGAACTGCAGCGTAACGCTCGTCACGCCCAGCGCGCTCGAAGACGTCATCTCCGTAACGCCGGCAATATGACCGAACTGCCGCTCCAGCGGCGTCGCAACCGACGACGCCATAATGTCGGGGCTCGCACCGGGCAGCGTCGCACTCACGCTGATCGTTGGAAAGTCCACCTGCGGCAGCGGCGAAACCGGCAGCACAGTAAACGCGATAATGCCCGCAATGGCCACGGCGATCGTGAGCAGCGTGGTCGCTACTGGGCGCTCGATGAAGACACGCGACGGATTCATGCGTTCTCCGTCTCTGGCTGTTCGATCGTCGTCTTCCTGCGGCCCTTGCCGGAGAAACGTGCCGCAAGGTTATCGAAGAAGATATAGATCACCGGCGTCGTATACAGCGTCAGCACCTGGCTAAAGAGCAACCCGCCCACCATCGAAACACCCAACGGCTTCCGAAGCTCCGAACCGATCCCCGATCCGAACGCCAGCGGTATACCGCTCAGCAGCGCCGCCATCGTCGTCATCATGATCGGCCGGAAGCGCAGCAGCGAGGCCTGGTAGATCGCCTCCGTCGCATCCAGTCCATGATCGCGCTCCGCCTCAAGCGCAAAGTCCACCATCATGATGCCGTTCTTCTTAACGATACCGATGAGCAGAATAATCCCGATAATCGCGACAATATCGAGATCCAGTTTGAACAGCTGCAACGCCAGCAACGCGCCCACGCCCGCCGAAGGCAGCGTCGAAAGGATCGTCACCGGATGCACGAAGCTCTCATAAAGCACGCCCAGGACGATATACACCGTCACCAGCGCCGCCAGGATCAACAAACCCTCATTCGAGAGCGACCCTTCAAACGCCGCCGCCGTTCCCTGGTAGTCCGCAATCACGCTGACCGGGAACTTGGCATCCTTCACCACTTTGTTGATCGCATCCAGCGCCTGGCTCAACGAAGTGCCGGGCGAAAGATTGAACGAGATCGTCACCGCCGGAAACTGCCCCTGGTGGTTGATCGAGAGCGCCTCACTGGTCGACTGAAAGTGGGAGAACGCGCTCAGGGGAATCGGATTTGGCGAGGTCATCGTGGTGCCGCTGGTTGAGCTGCCACCACCGCCGCCGCCGCCCTCACCGGTCGTCGTGCCGGAGCCCGAACGCGTTGTGCCGCCCTGCGACGTATTCGTGCTCGACGACAAGGTCGGCGAGCTGCTCACACTCGAAAGCACCGTCGAATTCGACGTAGAGCCGGTCGACAACGCAGACGTGGAGTTCACGCTGGAGGCGCCTGTTGTGTTGCTCACGGTAGTCGAGCTCAATGCCGAAGTCGAAGACGCGGACGAACCCACTCCAGTGGTTGCGCTGGGGCTCAGCAGCGTCCCGCCCGACACCGCACCCGCACTCGCACCTGCACCGCTCGAAGAACCCGCCGTGCTCGAAGCCACCGCCGCCACAGTTCCCGTGCCGCCCGTCGTAGCCTGCACGTAGATGTCGTTCAGCTTGCTCGGATTCGTCTGGAAGCTCGGGTCTGTCTCCAGGATCACGTGGTACTGGTTCAACTGCGTGTACATCGTATTCACTTGGCGCTGCCCGAACGCGTCATACAGCGTGTTGTCGATCGTCGTAGGCGTCACTCCAAAGCGCGACGCCGTGGCCCGGTCGATCACCACCTCCGCCGCCTGCCCGCCCAACTGCTGATCGGTCACCACGTCCGCCAACTGCGGCAGCGCCTGCATCTTCTTCACCAGCTTCTTGGTCACGCTGTCCAGCTCCGTCTGGCTCGGGTCCTCCAGCGTGTACTGATACTCCGTGCGGCTAACGCGATCGTCCACCGTAAGGTCCTGGATCGGCTGCATATACAGCTTGATGCCTTCCACCTTATCCAGGCTCGGCCCCAGCCGGGTAATCACGTCCGTAGCGGAGATGCTGCCGCCACGCTTGTCCAGGTCCTTCAAATTGATCTGGACACGCCCGCTGTTCAGCGTCGTGTTCGTGCCGTCCGCGCCGATGAACGAAGTCACACTGTCCACCGCCGGGTCCTGCTTCACTACTTTCACCAGCTCCTGCTGCTTCTCTGTCATCGACGCGAACGAGATCGACGGCGAAGCCTGTGAGATGCCCTGGATAATGCCCGTATCCTGCGTCGGGAAGAACCCCTTCGGAATCGTGATGTACAGCACCACCGTAAGCAGCAGCGTCGCCACCGCAACGATCAGCGTGATCGTCTGGTACCGCAGCACCCACCGCAGCGTCCGTCCGTAGAACGCAATGATGTCCTCGAAGATCTTCTCCGAGTAGTGATAGAACTTGCCCTGCTCCGATGCCGGCTTGTGCTTCAAAATCCGCGCCGCCATCATCGGCGTCAGCGTCAGCGAAACCACCGCCGAAAGAATGATCGTCACCGCCAGCGTCACCGCAAACTGCCGGAACAACCGCCCCGCAATATCGCCCATGAACAGCAGCGGAATCAACACGGCGATCAGCGAAACCGTCAGCGAAAGAATCGTGAACCCGATCTGCTCCGCGCCCACCAGCGCCGCTTCCATCGGCGCCATTCCCTCTTCGATATACCGCGAGATATTCTCGATCATCACGATCGCGTCGTCCACCACAAAACCCGTGGAGATCGTCAACGCCATCATCGTCAGGTTGTTCAGGCTGTAGCCCGCCAGGTACATCACTCCTAACGTGCCCACCAGCGAGAGTGGCACAGCGATGGTCGGAATAATCGTCGCCGACAAATTTCGCAGGAACAGAAAGATCACCATCACAACCAGCACGATGACCAGCAGCAGCTCAAACTCAACGTCCTTCACCGACGCCCGAATGTCCACCGTGCGATCGGTCGTCGTCTGCACATGCACCGCCGCCGGCAGTGTGCTCTCCAGTTGCGGCAGCAGCTTCTCGATACTGTCTACCACCTGGATCGTGTTCGCCCCGGGCTGCCTCTGAATATTGATAATCACCGCGGGCGTGTAATTCACCCAGGCCGCAAGGTCCTGGTTCTCCACCCCATCCACAATCTTCGCGATGTCGGTCAGCATCACCGGCGAACCGTTCCGGTACGCCACCACCACCTGTTTATAGTCGGCGCTGGTCACTAGCTGGTCGTTCGCATTGATCGTAAAATCCTGCGCCGGCCCATCGAAGCTGCCCTTGGCCGAGTTCAAACTGTTGGCCGCCAGCGCGTTCCGCACATCTTCCAGGTTGATCCCATACGACGCCAGCGCCGTCGGATTCACCTGGATCCTCACAGCAGGCTTCTGCCCACCCGAGATGCTCACCAACCCCACGCCCGAGATCTGCGAGATCTTCGGCGCCAGCCGCGTATCCGCCAGGTCCTCCACCTGCGACAGCGGCATCGTGTTCGACGTCAGCGCCAGCGTCAGCACCGGCGCATCCGCCGGGTTCGACTTCGAATACACCGGCGGCGAAGGCAGTCCTGCCGGCAGGAAGCTCTGCGCTCCATTGATCGCCGCCTGCACCTCCTGCTCGGCCACATCAATGTCCAGGCTCAACTGGAACTGCATCACGATCACCGACGACCCCGCCGAGCTCGTCGACGTCATCTGGCTCAGTCCTGGAACCTCGCCAAACTGGCGCTCCAGTGGCGCCGTAACCGCCGACGCTACGACATCCGGGCTAGCTCCCGGATAAAACGTCTGCACCTGGATAGTCGGATAATCGACCTCGGGCAGCGCCGATATCGGCAACGGAAAGTACGCAACGCCGCCCGCAAGAAACAACGCCACCATCAGCAGCGCTGTTGCAACAGGTCGAAGAATAAATGGCCGTGAAGGACTCATTGAGCTGAAGCACCGCCACCATGACCGCCGTGGCCTTTACCCGAAGACGTAGACGTAGTCGGAGAGCCCGGAGTCGCAGCCGCAGCATCACCCGTCGATCCGCTAGCCCCGCTGGCGCCGCTAGCGCCCTTCGCCCCCTTGGAACCCTTCCCACCCCCCACCCGGACCTTGACCCCCGGCTCAAGCCTGTCAAACCCGCTCGTAGCCAGCGTCACGCCGGAGTTCACCCCCGTCACAGCCGTATTCGTGTCGTCGTTCGCCAACTCCACCACGTTCTGCACCGTAACCGAGTCGTCGCCCTTCTTGTCCTTGCCCACGATGTAGACGAACGCCTCCGTCCCGTTATGCTGCACCGCCGCATTCGGAACCAGCACCGCATTGTCCAGCGTCTTCAACAGCAAATGCGAATTCACAAACTGGTTCGGAAACAGCTGCAGGTCCGTGTTCGCAAACCCCGCCCGAAACTTCACCGTCCCGGTCGTCGTATCGATCTGGTTATCCAGAGACGTCAACCGACCCGCCTCAATCTGCTGCACATCCGCCCGGTCAAATGCATCAACCTCCAGCGACTTCTGCACCTTCAACTGCTGCTGCACCAGGATCAGGCTGTCCTCCGACACATTGAACACCACCGTAATCGGCTGCAGCGCCGTAATCACCACCAGCGTCGAACTGCTCCCCGAAAACACCGTGTTGCCCGGATCAACCAGCCGCAAACCAACCCGTCCCGCAATCGGCGCAACGATATGGCAGTAAGCCAGTTGCACCTTGTCGTACGCCACATTGCCTTCGTCCGACTGGATCGTCCCCTGGTACTGGATCACCAGCTTTTCCTGGTCCTCAAGCTGCTGCCGCGCAATCGCATTCTTCGCCGCCGCATCCTGATACCGCTTCAGGTCCATCTCCGCCTGCGCCAGCAATCCCTGGTCATGCAGCAGTGTCCCCTCCGCCTGTTGCAGCGTCGCCTCATAAGGCTGCGGGTCAATCTCCACCAGCGCCTGCCCCTTGCGAACGATCTGCCCTTCGGTATAGTGAACCGCCTCTACCCGCCCGGTAATCTGGCTATACAGCGTCACCGTATTGGTCGGCGTCACCGTTCCCAGCGCCTTCACATACACCGGCATATTGCCCGTAGTCGACTGCGCCGTCGTTATGCTCGTCGGCCCACCCTGACCATGCCCCTTCGCCTTGCTGGATCCGGTCGTATCCCCGCTAAAGTGGTGTACCAGGAAGATCACCAGCACCAGCAGCAGTATCCCGCCGATCCAGTACCACTTGCGCCGGGGATGGTCGATCGACCCCGTGTTGTGCTCTTCAAAAGAGGGCCCGAGGTCCCCACTGAACGCGGGCGAGTTCGATTGTTCAAACGAGGTGCCCAGACTTGGTCCGTCCTGGCGGGCACCTATATTGTTTTGCTCGGGCATTCCTTTTCCTTTTTAGCTTCGCAAAGCTGTATGAGGGATGAGACGAAGTAGTGGCGTTGCGCACCGCACACTGCATACATGGATGGTTAAAACGCCGAAAAAGTTTCGTTCCTCCAAGAATAGGCCATTTCCCCACCCCCAGACCCCCAAAACCACCCTTAAAGTCGCCCCCAGCCAAATTTCGCCCACCAACTCTCAACCCACCCCAAAATCTGTCATCTCGACCGAAGCAGAATGGCTTCATCATTCTGCGCAGTGGAGAGACCCCTGTATTGGCACTCCTCCACACCCCCACAAATTCGTCATTTCGACCGGACCCTGAGCGAAGCCGAAGGGGCAGTGGAGAAACCCCTGTATTGGTTCTCTTACAAACCTGCACCCCCGCGGGTGCCCCGGGTCCGGATCTTCGGACCCGGGCCTCTTTGCAGCCACCGCCTCCGAGCCTCCACCCCCCTACCCCACCTCCAAAACCGACCCCGCCACCCCATCCGACACCACCCCCACCACACTCTTCCCCCCACCCCGCCGCAACGAAATCTCCGCCCGCCCATTCCCAACCTGCACCACCCGCGACCCATCCGGCGTCCCCTGGTTATCGATCAGCCTCCCCACCCCCGCCACGCTGAACCGCACCACATTCTTCGCATCCAGGCAAAGCACCCCCTTCGCGTCATACAGCTTCGCCTCCACAGTCACCACCTCGGCCTCACGCCGCAACTCCGCCAGCCGCAACTCCACCGGCGCCCCCCACGTCTCCGTCTGATACACAAACGAAATCTCATCCGAAACCGTCTTCCCACCCCTCTTCACCACCACCCGCAGCGAATTCTTCCCCACCACAAACGGAGTCATCCACCGCAACCCGGCACAAGGGAAATCCTGGCTATCCCGCTTCTTCACCCCCGCCGAAACCCCATTCACAAACAGCTCCGCCGTCTCGCAATTCGAGTACACCTTCACCATCTTTTGCTCGCCAGCCTCACCCCACCGCACCGGCCAGGTGTGCCCATAAAGCCGCACCATCAGCTCGTCAGCCCAATAAGACTGAAAGACGTAATAAGCCTCCTTCAACGTCATATCCCGCTGGATCACCCCCTTCTGGTTAATCCGCGGCACCGGATTCTCCACCCTCAGCGGCGTCGTAAAGTCCTTGAACACCCACTGCGCCGACCCCACAAACCACGGCAGCGTCTCCTGCACCTTCAAATGCCAGTCGAACAAATTACACGCATACGTCTCCGACCAGTCCCCATCCTTCGACACCCGCGCCGGCCCGCCCGTATTCAAATAAGCCATCCCCGTCTCCGCCGTCCCATGCCCCGTAGCAATCGTCGCCAGCACCTTGTCCGGGTTCTCCGAGTGCCGCCCCGCATGGCTGTCCGCACCCCACTCAATGTGGATCATGTGCTTCACCCGGTCCCGCTGCGTCTCCAGAGACTTCTGATACTCCGGATACGTCCCCGAGTACCACCCCGCCCAGATCGAAGGCGAATAGACATCCACCGTATCCCGCGCAAAGTCACACCGCCGTATCGACGTATACCGCGAAGGATCAAGCTCATGCGCCATCCCATTCAGCTCCGCAAAGAACGCCCGGATCTTGTCCTTATCGATCTCCGGATACTCCGTCGGCCAGTCGTCCTCATTCCCCAACCCCCAGAACAACACGCTCGCATGGTTGAAGTGCTGCCCAATCATGTTCCTCAGCTTCTCCCGGCACATCTCCTTGAACGCCTCATCGCCCACCCCACCCCGGCACCACGGAATCTCCTCCCAAACCAGCAACCCCAGCCGGTCGCAAAGCTCCAGCACCCGCCGCGACTGCTGATAGTGCGCCAGCCGTATAAAGTTCGCCCCCATGGCCTTAATCAGCTTCATCTCCTGCTCAATCAACTCATCCGGCATAGCATTCGCATACCCCGCATGGTCCTCATGCCGATGCGTCCCCTGCAACAGCAACCGCTCCCCATTCAGCTTGAACGGCCCATGCTCCACAAACTCCGTATGCTTCACCCCAAATATCTCTTCCGCCACATACTCCCCACCCGGCCCCGAAACAGTCACCGTACACCGGTAAAGATGCGGCGTCATCGGACTCCACAGCTTCGGTTTCAACGTAAACCCCGTCAGCTCCTGCTCACCCTCCTGCACCCCAACCAACCCCGCAGCCCGATGCACCACCTTCCCCGCCGCATCCTGCACCGCAACCGAAAACTTCACCTTCCCCGCCGCTCCACCCGGCGCATAAGTAGTCCCCAGCACAGTCACCTTCGCCTCAGCCTCAGGCGCAGCAATCTCCGTCTTCACATGCACCCGGCTCAGCGAAACCGCCGGCACATAAACCAGGTTCACATGCCGGTACATCCCGCCATACAGACTGAAGTCACTAAGGTCACTAGGAATCCGATCCAAGTCCCGCGAGTTGTCGCAAAGCACCGCAATCGGGACTCCAGCAATCTCCTTCGCCTTCCCCTTAGCCGGAGCAGCCGCACCAGCTTTAGCCAGCTCCGCCACAGCATCCGTAATATCCACCACAAACTCGTCATACCCCCCACGATGCTCCCCAACCAGCTTCTCTCCCACATACACCTTAGCCGTCTGCCCCGCCCCCTCAAAGTGCAGCAGCGTCCTCCCATCCGCATAAGGATTTGCCACCACCACATGCGTCCGATACCACCCATTCCCCATGTAATAAGGCGTGTCGGGATCACAAGCGTCATAAGCATTGAAGCTATGCGGCATCGCCACCTTGTTCCAAACCGCTGTCTCCTCGCTATGCCAAACCTCCCAGGGCCCACCCAGCGTCCCCTGCAAGAACTCCCACCCATCACTCAACCGAGTCACCGCAGCCGGATCCCCCTTCTGCATAGTCGCAACCGCCGCCTGCAACACACTCCCCCGCAGCGCCGCCAAAGCCGCCACTCCGGTCCCACCCTTCAAAAAACTCCTGCGTGTCGGCATCATCATCTCCCGTAAATCTGCATACTGTTCTTGCATCACCACAACTCTGGGTGCCCTACCCTTTCGCGCACCTTGCGAAAGGGT
>Ga0302313_10000716_pt1 | contig 27465 bp, 18 predicted proteins | sample III_Palsa_N2_2_FD_200454 | JGI IMG/M metagenome (GOLD analysis project Ga0302313, IMG submission 200454) | Peat permafrost microbial communities from Stordalen Mire near Abisko, Sweden - III_Palsa_N2_2 | ecosystem: Environmental > Terrestrial > Soil > Palsa > Peat permafrost | place: Sweden...
GCCCGCTTCGTGGTCCATTCAGCTTCGCGTTGCTCACGATCCTTCTTACCCTCAATCTTGACGGGTTCGGAGCTACCGGTGATAGCAAGCTTAGCCTGCGGATCGCGCTGTGCGTTGAGGGCGATGTCGTCAAGGCAAGCCTTCGCTTCATTGTCCACACGCGTCGGACGCTTGTGGTCGCGATCGAAGGAGACCGTGCAGAGAGCCGTGGTAGCGACTGCCACAGGAGCAACCACAGGGGCGGAGACCGTCACTGTTGTCATCTGCGAAGCCGATTGGCCCTTGTCGTCAACCGCGTTACAGGTAACCGTGATCGTGCCAGGTGCTACACCACTCGTGGACAGGGTCGCCGTCGAGGTGTTGCCGCTGATCGAACCAGCAGTTGCGCTGTAGCTATAGGTCAGAGGACGGTTCTGCGGGCTCACGCCAGAGGCAGTGATCGTCGAAGGATCGCCAACATTGACCGTCGAGGGATTCGCCGAGCAACCAACCGTCGGCGGCTGGAAGGCCGTAACAGTGAACTGCGCCGAGCAATCCGCGAACTGACCAGGCTTCATGCCTTGCGACACATGGCCCTTCACGGTGTAGGTTCCAGCCGACAGCGTCTTCGTATCTACGCTGGCAACACTCGAGGTGCCGGAAACCGGACCGCTATCCGAGGTCCAGGTGTAGGTTACCGGCTTCTTCTCGTTCAGCAGGCCAGGGGTACCCGTTACGGTTACGACGTCTCCCGGATAGATCGTCCCGGTCGGCGCCGTCACAGCGCAGGCATAGGTAATAGGCGGCGGAGGAATAACGTGGCCAAAGTGCATCAAGAGGCCAGTGCTAAGCTCGGCTCCGCTGAGGTTTGTGCGCCCACCCAGAACTCCAGCTGTCGGAATCGTGGTCGGCGGGCCAAAGTCCGCGTGGATGTAGCGATAATCAGCCTCGAAAAGGCGCAGACCAAACCGGTGGTTGAAGAAGGGCAGATCGTAGTCCATACCGCCGCCAGCCATCAAACCAACACCCCAGGTATAGGGCTCATGCTCAAACGTGAGAGGGTTGTCGCTGTTCGGACCGCCAATCTTCACGCCACCAGCCAGACCGTGAGCGAACAACGTGAAGTTCTGCATCGGTGCGCGGAAGATCGGACCTGCGTAACCTGCAAACAGACCGTCGTTCTGGCCGTCAGGGTTGAACACGCCATTGACCTCAGCGCCGACATACTTGTTAAAGTAGTAAGCCCCGCTCATGATGGCTCCCTCGTTAACAGACGAGTAGGGGAGGCCGGCCGGCTTCACTTGGCCATGGGCGCCAAAGTACGAGTAGCCCATGAAAATGTCGACGCGCGACGGGTTAGGCCCGACGGGGGCAGTGGTGCCAGCCGGGGGCAATGATTGCGCACCTAGGCTTGCAACTCCAAAACTGACCGCACTTGCAGCCAGCAAGAACCGGCTGATACTGCGAAACGGGCGATGAGACATACGAAATTCCTCCACTCGATCTAACTAAATACTTAAAAATGCTGCGGACTCGTCTTCTAACTACGGTCCGTTTCCTATTATGAATTCCCCAAAAGTGTACCGCAGTTGTCTGCTAAGTCCAGAAAAATCATTGCGGTGACTCAATTTATCTATCCAATTCTTAGAACCCTTGCTAGCAATGTCACCCTAGCCGATCCGTAAGAACAAGTCTTAAGCTAACCAACGGAACCTTGGAAGTTAACTGTCATAATCTCCAGTAAAGCAAAATAACTCAACTTTCAAGACGCCTCGCAACAGCTGGCAATCATAAAAGAAACGCTCTCAATCCAGATTGAACGTCTGCTTCAACGTTCCGCGACTGCCCTGAATTTTCTCCTGCAACAACGTAATAGCGTACAAAAGCTGCTCCGGCCGCGGAGGACATCCAGGCACATAGACATCCACCGGAATTACCTGATTCACCCCTTGCAACAGGGCGTAGTTATTGAACACGCCGCCCGACGTCGCACAGGCTCCCATCGAAATTACCCATTTCGGCTCCGGCATCTGCTCATAAAGCCTGCGAATCACCGGCGCCATCTTCTGGGATACCCTTCCCGCAATGATCATCAGATCGCTCTGCCGCGGGGATGGCCGGAAAACCTCCGCCCCAAACCGCGCAATGTCATACCGCGATCCGCCCATCGACATCATCTCAATCGCGCAACAAGCCAACCCAAACGTCATCGGCCAGACTGAGTTCTTCCTTACCCAGTTGATCGCTGCATCCATCGATGCCAGAACAACACCCTCTGGCTGTTCCTCGCCCCAGCTGACTTCGGCTACCTTCTCGCGATTCTTCCCAAAACTATCCAGTGTCCCGAAGATATAGCGATCATTATGCTGAGGCGTTCCCGTAGGACGCCCATTCGTCGTCGTTTCGTTTGAATTGCTGCTCATATTTGGAGTATACGATTCCGGCTTCCATCACAGACTTGCACCCGGAAATTTTCGGGCCCGGCAATACCTATCATTTTTCTTTCAATTGCTGGGATGCACCTGGTCTCCCACTGGTTGGCAGGTTGCAGAATTTTTTTCGACCACCAGCCCCGGCGCAGCAAAAATCCCCGCCGGTAGATCCAGCTTTACCCGGAATCGCAACTCTTCAATTCGTCCCAGCGTAGACGGCGCAACCGATTGATCCACCTCAAGCGGAGTCTCCTCCAGGTGGCTGGCAACTGCGGAAGCCATCAGGGCCTGGTCCGCAAGCCCAGGCACCATTCGCGCATCCAGAATCTGCAGTACACCCTCGGGCTGCTCCGAGACAATCTCCGCGACCTTCGACGAACTCGAAGCATCGTTCGACATTACGCCGCCATACAGCCCCGCCAACTGCCGGAAAACCTCGCCGCTCCGCGCATATCGAAACCGCCGCGGGTTCCAGGCCACTGCATCCTGCGCCCGGAAGCTCCAGTCAGTACTGATCAGTAACGGGCTGACCGAGCGATACGGAGGCGTCGCCAGCTCCGCATAATCATGCGGCCCGCGCGGCTCATCCGCTGCCAGCACCCGCACAATCCACCCCGATCGCAGCGGCTCCAGATAAAACTTCAGCCCCTTCGCAAACACCTTCTCGAAGCCCATACCGGCCTTCACATCCCCATCGAACACCACTCTGCTGCAACCCATCGGCGCCTTCGCGGCGTGACTCGCCTGCGCACTCAACCCAGCAGGCAAACACGACACAATCGCAGCAACACCAAACCATCTCTTCCAATACAAGAAACTCTCCCTTGGCACGACCGCTGCGCTACAGCGCATTCTCCGCAATCGCATTCATCAACGCATCCCGCAGCGTCTTCTCTTGGCCGCCGTCCAGCTTCTGCCCACCGTGTGTCAGATAAAACACATCGATCGCGGTCTCGCCTTCCGTATCGATCAGCGCCACTTCGACATTATGCCCCAGCTCGCTCAGCGTCACACTCATCGCCCGCAGCAGCCCCGGAACATCCTGCGCCACCACCTGCAATAGCGTGCTGTGGGTGGAAGCCGCATCATCAAAATCAATCTTCGTCGTCACCGAAACCCTCGGCGCCCGCCGCTTTCCACGCCTTCTCCCGCTCAGCATCTTCTCCACCGAGCTCTTCCCGGCCACCAGGTCCCGCACGCTCGACACAAACCGCTCCCGTTCGCTCACATTCAGTTCCAGCGTCTTGAAGGTATCGGTAAACCGGAAGCTATCCACCACCACTCCGGCCTCGTTAGCGTATGCGTCGGCCGTCACAACATTCATGCCCCACGCCGCCAGCGCCGCGGCCATGCTGGCAAACAACCGCGGCCGGTCCTGCGTCACCAGCGTAATCTCGCTCGTAGAAAGCCCATGCTGAAACACAATCTGAAACGGCTCCTCTTCAAACCTCGTCGTCATTTCAAAATGTTGCCGAATCGTCTCCGCCGGCCGCGTCTTCAGATACCGTTCCGGAAAGCCTTCCAGAAACCGCTCCACCTCGACCTTCTGGCCCGGAAGCATCGCCAGCAGCCGCACAATCCGTTCATCCCGCCCGCTGGTATGCACTCGCTCTTCATCCACATTGCGGTCCAGCTGGTTCGCTGCGTTCATCGAAAGCCGCCACAGGTTCTCCGCCTTCCACGGCGTCAGCGCGTCCGGATGAACCGCTTGGATATCCGCGTAGGTGAATAGCGTCAGCATCCGCAGTAGCTCATGCGTCTGCATCCGGCCCGCAAAACTCCTTACCGTATCGGCGTCAAAGATGTCCCTCCGCAGCGTCGCCGACATCTCTAGGTGTGCCTCGATCAGCCGCATCACCAACCCAGCGTCATACGTATCCATCTCCAGCCTGGCCAGCACGCTCTTCGCCATCCGCGCGCTCTCCACCGCATGATGCTCGCTCGCGCGCCCCTTGCCCGTGTCGTGCAACAACGCTGCCAGGTACAGCAACCCGGGGTTCTGCAACTCTCGCAGCATAGACCCGAACTTCACCCGCCACTCCGGCGCATTCTTGCCAGGATCGGCCTCCAGCCCATGTAATGTATCGATCACCACAAACGTATGCTCGTCCACCGTGTACCGGTGATATGCATCGCGGATCACCAGTGCATCAATGCCATGAAACTCCGGCAAAATCAGCTCCAGCAGCCCTAGCGCATGCATCGCCCGTAGCGCCACGCCAGCTCTTTCACCAGTTAGAATTGCGCTCAACTGCCGCCACAACCCCGGCCCCTCTTCGAGCGTTGCGGAAAGCCGTGGAATCGCTGCTCCAATGCGTTCTTCGCTCTCGGCATCCAGTTTGGCCCCAGTCTTTGCCATGGCCGCGAACACCGTCAACACTGTGTCCGGCTCAGTCGCCGGATCGACTTCCCCGGCAACATCAAGCGAAAGCCGCCCATCCTTCAACCGAAAACCCGTCGTCGCGCCCAGCTTCACGCGCCGCAACTCCAACGGCATCAGATCCACGCCTATGCTCTCAAACTCCCGCAGCAGGCGTCGCTCCACAACGCGTGCGTGGCGAAAGTACCCCTGCATCCAGTAAGCCGCACTCACTCCGCCCGCCGGACGCCCGCGCCCCAGCCCAATCCCCTGCTCTGCCGCCGCATCCTGTGACCGCCAATCCAGCGCGTTGTCATCGCGATCATTCCGGTAGTGCAGAAAACATCGCGTAGCCGCCAGGAACGCCATGGCATCCGAAAACTCCCCGCCGTCGCTCTCCGCACGCGGTTTCGATTCCTTCAGCATCTCCAGCCAGCCGCAGACATTCGCATCCCGCATCCCGCCCGGGCAATCCTTGATGTTCGGCTCAAGATGAAACAGCGTATCGCCATATTTTTGATGACGCTCACGGCACAGCGTTACCAACTCCCCCCGGATCGCCTTCACATCCCGGACCATCATCTTCCCGCGAATCTTCTCGTCCAGCTTCGCGAACACCACAGCATCGCCCGTCAATGGCCGACGGTCCAGAAGCGACAGGCCAAACTCCGCATTCTCCGTCGAAAACCGTTCGCACTCCGATATCTTCCGCGTCATCGGCGAAACGCGCATCCCGCAATCCCAAAGCGCCTGCGATACCCGCCGGATCGCATCCTTCGCGCGATCTCCCTCGCCCTTCTCCGCGCAAAAGAGCAGATCCAAATCCGAACAGGGAAATAACTGCGCACGCCCATATCCGCCGATCGCAACCACCGCGATCCCCTTCGCCAGCGAAGCATCCCCCGCAATCTCCGTCGCCCACAGCCGCTTGATCAGCTCATCCACCAGCGCCGATCGCGCCGAGATCGCGGCCATGCCATCGCCATAGCTCTCAAAGTCACGGCGAATCGTCCCCATCCGCCGCACATACTCCGCACGCATCGTTGCGTCGTCAGCGATCTCCCGGCCTGTAGCTTCGTCGTTCGTCGTCCTCACCCCCCCCAAGCCATTCGGTCTGGATCTACAACGTCCGGCGATATCAAAGTCCTCGCTTTACCTGTTATTCCGTCGTTTGTCTGTCATTCTGCGGTGCAGCGAAGGAATCTACAAGCTCCTCCGCTGCGTCACAAAATCAAACCATCTACAACGCAATCTCTCCGCGCTCGTCATTCCGTATCCGAATCGCTTCATCGATCTTCGACACGAAAATCTTTCCGTCGCCGATACGCCCTGTTCTGGCCGCCGAAATAATGGCCTGAATCGCCTTCTCGACCATCTCCTCAGCAACCACCAGCTCCAGCTTTATCTTGGGCAGCAGATCCACCGCATACTCACGACCACGGTAGAACTCCGTGTGCCCCTTCTGCCGACCATGACCACGTACCTCGAAGATCGTGATTCCCAACACGCCCAGTTCAACTAGCGCTTCCTTCACTGCATCCAGCTTCGAAGGCTGAATAACCGCCTCAATCTTTTGCATCTCTGCCTCTCGTCGTACGATTCTCTAATTTCCGGCGGACTCTCAGGCTTCGTTCCAGTCATAGCCTTCTTCGCCATGCTGAGAAATATCCAAACCTTCGCGCTCGTCGGCTTCGCTCACGCGTAGGCCAATCAGCTTATCAACTACGAACAAAATTAGCAGCGTCCCGACAATAGAAAGGGTCCACGCAACCGCAACGCCAACAAGCTGGTTCACCAACTGCCCGTGGTTTCCTTCCAGAAACCCCGTCGCCTTCCCCGCTCCGAATATCGGATTGATCACCGAATTCGCAAAAAGCCCGGTCAGTACCGCTCCCAGCGTCCCGCCCGCGCCATGCACGCCAAAGGCATCCAGCGAGTCGTCATAGCCGAAGATATTCTTCACCTTCACGACCATGAAAAAGCAGAAAACGCCCGCGATCAGCCCAATCCACAGCGCGCTCATAGGTGTCACGAAGCCCGAAGCCGGCGTAATCGCCACCAGCCCGGCCACCGCGCCCGAGATCCCTCCCAGCACCGAAGGCTTGCCATTCCGTATCCACTCGGCCGCCGCCCAACCGATAGCCGCTGCCGCCGCGCCGAAGTGCGTCGCCACAAACGCCGAGGTCGCCAATCCGCTAGCGCCCAGGGCAGAGCCCGCATTGAACCCGAACCAGCCCACCCACAGCAGACAAGCTCCAATAAAGCTCAAAACCACTGAATGCGGCATCACCTGCTTCTGCGGATATCCCAGCCGCTTGCCCAGGTACAGCGCCGTCACCAGCGCGCTCACACCCGAGGTCACATGCACGACCGTCCCACCGGCAAAATCCAGGCACGGAAACCGCCCACCGCCCGCGTTCAAAAATCCTCCAACGCCCCAAACCATGTGCGCCATCGGGCTGTACACCACAAACGCCCAGAGCACCATGAAAACCAGCATCGCCGAAAACTTCATCCGCTCCGCAAACGCTCCTGTAATCAGCGCCGGCGTAATGATCGCGAACATCAACTGGTAGATCATGAAGGTCTGCCCAGGAATCGTCGGAGCATAAGCCGCAATAGGCGTTAGCCCCACGCCGCGCAGAAACACATTGTGCAACCCGCCAATAAACGCATTTCCGGTTCCAAACGCCAGCGAGTACGTCACAAGCGCCCACAGCACCGTAATGACCGCCATCATCGCAAAGGTCTGCATCATCGTGCCCAGGATGTTCTTCTTCCGCACCAGCCCGCCATAGAACAGCGCCAGTCCCGGCCCACTCATCATCAGCACCAACGCAGCGCTCGTCAGCATCCAGGCGTTATCGCCCGCACTCTGCGCCGCAGCGGCCGCCGCCGTATTAGCCGCCGCAATCTTCTCCAGCGCGGCCAGACGGTCCGCCGTAACTGGGACCTGCGCCATGGCCACTCCGGCAGCCGACAACCCGCCCGCTACCATCGCAACTACTCGAAACGCCCTTAACCTTTTACCCGAAACCAGATTGAACATACAGCGCATGAAACAAACATCCTTTCGCATCTCGAAAGAGGCCGCCGGCAGGGAACCATTGGCATGTAGCTGTGCATCTGTCGCGGCCACGAAACACGCCATAAAAAGGAATGCTTCGTGGCGGCTCAACTATCTGCCTGAATCTGTTTCGTATACTTTACAATATCTTTACAATATCGCTCTTGGCCGTTTTATACCTCCCGCATCCGTTATCCTGTTCCCACGCATCCCTTTGCAGGAAGCGGATCTTCTGCATACCCTGAGCGTCGCGATATTCGCCCGAGCACTCAACAAATCTGGACGCTTTACGCTGCAACCTGTCAAAATGGTAGCGTCCATCTAACTATTCCGTACGTCATACCTAGCCCATTGATTCATGGGCATTCTGGAGCATGAATGAGCACTGTTAAAGTCGGAAACAAGCTACTTGGCGCAGATCAACCCTGCTACGTCATCGCCGAGATCGGCATTAATCACAACGGCGACATCGACCTCGCAAAGCGTCTCATCTCCGTCGCTGTCGCAGCCGGCTGCGACGCCGTCAAGTTCCAGAAGCGCACCGTCGACATCGTCTACACCGAAAAGGAGCTTGCCACCCCGCGCCCCAATCCCTGGGGCGACACCAATGGCGACCTCAAGCGCGGGCTCGAATTCGGCGAAGAAGAGTACGACGAGATTTCCAACTTCTGCCGTTCCGTCAAAATCGACTGGTTCGTCTCTCCCTGGGATGAAAAGTCCGTCGACTTCATGGAAAAGTACGACACCCCGGTCTACAAGATCGCCTCGGCCTCGCTCACCGATGACAACCTTCTCAGGCACGTCCGCACCACTGGCAAGCCGGTCATCGCCTCTACCGGCATGAGCACCTACGCCGAGATCGACCACGCCGTCGAAGTGCTGGGCAAGAAAGATCTGATCCTCATGCACACCACCTCCACCTATCCGGCCAAGTACGAGCAGCTCAACCTCCGCGCCATCCCCGCGATGTCCGAGCGTTACGGCGTTCCGGTCGGCTACTCCGGCCATGAAACCGGCATCCCCACCACCGTCGCGGCAGCCGTCCTCGGTGCCTGCTGCGTAGAGCGTCATATCACCATGGATCGCGCTATGTGGGGCTCTGATCAGTCCGCATCTCTCGAGCCCAACGGCATCAGCCGCCTGGTTCGCGACATCCGCCTCGTCGAACAATCCCTGGGCGATGGCATCAAGCGTGTCTACGAAGAAGAAGTTCCGGTCATGAAGAAGCTCCGCCGCGTCGGAGCAGCCGTCTAACCGATGCCACTTCAAGAATCCCAACTCACCGATGGCCTGCAGACGTTGCAGGCCATCGCCTTTGACGTCGACGGCGTCCTCACCGACGGCACGCTCATCTGGTCTCCCACTGGCGAGGAGTCCAAGTCCTTCTCCTTTGCCGACATTATGGGCGTCTCGCTCCTTCGCCGCCTCGGCATCAAAATGGCCCTCATCTCCGGCGAGCCTTCGCCCCTCGTCGACCTCTACGCAAAAAAGATGCACATCCCCTTCGTCGTCAAGGGCACCCGAGACAAAGCCACCGCCGTCCGCGACTTCACCGCCCAGTTCCACGTCCCGCTACATCACACCTGCTTCTTCGGCGATGACGTCAACGATCTCTTCGCCATGGAGATCACCGGCCTCTGCGCCTGCCCTGCAAATGCCGCCGCAGAAGTCCTCGCGCACGTAACCGAACACGGTTTCGTCTCGAAGGAACCCGGCGGTCATGGCGCAGTCCGCAGCTTCGCCGATGCCATCCTCGCCGCCCGCAATCTCCGCGGTCGCGATGTCTTCCAGATCCGCCCGCCCGAATAGTCTTCCCCACAGAATCTTCGTCTCGCAAAAGCCTCGGCTAGTTCTGGTCTAGCGCAAACGCTACCAGTGAGTCTCCCCGGCGATCCTTCACATCCGCATGCCCACCCGCCGAAATAACCACATACTGCCGTCCATCCAGGCTGTAGGTCATCGGCGTAGCCTGCGCTGGCACGGGCAGCTTACCCCGCCAAAGCTCCGCTCCTGAAGCCGCATCGAACGCCCGCAGGTACGGATCCTCCGCCGCCGCCGTAAAAATCAACCCGGACGCCGTCACAATCGGGCCGCCGAAGTTCATCATGCCGGTCTTCTCACCCGCCACCATGCTTCCCAGGGGACTCTGCCACGCCAGCTTTCCGGTGTTGAGGTTCAGCGCGCTTACAACCCCCCAGGGCGGCGCGATACACATCCGCTTGTCACTATCCACCAGCGGGTCACGCAGAATGCGATACGGCGCCTTGCGGTCCGGAGAAAGCTCGTGTCCGAAGTGAGAGACAAACTGCTCCCGCGGCACAAAGCACATGGGCGCAGCAACTGCGGCAACAGCCATCGCCCAGATCAAGGCGCGCAGGCTCGGCAGCCAGGGATGCCTCGGCCCGCTGCCCCCCCGCACCCGGCGCTCTTCGTAGTGATAAAGGATGTTCATTGCCAGAATGCCCAGTGCCAAAATAATCCACACAGGCCAATCCGTAAGCTGAGGCTCCCACACCTCGTGCCACAACAAATAGAAACCGTGCTGCGGAATCAGTTCGCTGATGTACGCCGCGCGGTTGGTATTGGCATACAGCATGCCCGTCGTCGGATCAAACGCTGCTCCACCCCAGTTCACGCCGCCTAGATTGCCCGGATACAACAAGCTCCCACGCAGCGATGGCGGCGTATACAGGCCAGAATCGCGCACCCCCGCCAGCTTCACCCGGCACACCATCTGGTTCCACCAACTGCGATGCCAGCCATCGTAGTCATTCGTCAGGTTCGGCAACAAAGGCGCCAGCGGTGGCAACGACGATATCGGCTGCGTCGCCGACGTCACCTCGCCCGGCACATCGCTCTGCGGCACAGCCTTTTCATCGATCGAATAAAGGGGCGTTCCATTACGCCGGTCAAAGACGAACACCATCCCCATCTTCGTCGTCACAGCCACTGCCGGCGTTCCGTCGCGGAAGGGAAACAACACCGGCTCCGACGCGATGTCATAGTCCCAAAGATCGTGATGCACTACCTGGAACGCCCACACCTTCTTGCCCGTGTGCACATCCAACGCCACAATCGAGTTCGCGTCGCGATTGTCTCCCGGCCGCAATCCACCGTAATAATCCACGGCCGCGCTTCCTGTCGGCAGATACACCAATCCCAGCGCTGCATCCGCGGAAATCGTGCTCCAGGTATTCCCCGCTCCCGTCCGCGGATGGTTCTGTCTGGCCCAGGGCAGCGGCTCCCACGACCACAACTGCGTGCCCGTCGTCACGTCATAAGCCCGCACCAGCCCAGACTCCGCATCCACCTGCTGGTTATCGCCCACGGACGACCCAACCACGACCACATTCCCCACAATCGTCGGAGCAGAGGTCAGCTCATAAAACCCAAAATTCTGAAAGTACACATCCTTCTTCAGATCCACCGCTCCACCCGCGCCAAATCCTGCACAAGGCGCACCCGTATCGGCATCAATCGCCAGCAGCCGCGCATCCAGCGTTCCAAACACGACACGCCGGCTGCACTGCCCCGCAGGCAATGCCACCGGAGACTCCCACAACGCCACCCCGCGCGACGCCACCATCCCGCCCGCGGTCAACTCCCCTACCTTGGGATCAAAGGTCCACCGCTGTTGCCCTGTCCGCGCATCCAGCGCAAACACCACATCGAACGCCGTCGTAAAGTACAGCACGTCATGGAAAAGAATCGGCGTTGCTTCAAACGACGCATCGTCCGACCCGGTCCGCGCAACATCTAGGGCATGCGTATGGAAGCTCCAGACCGGCTTCAGTTGGTTCACATTTCCACGTGTAATCTGCGCAGCCGTGGAGTAACGCATTCCGCCTGCGTCACCGCCATAGTGGGTCCATCCCTGCCCATTCGCAGGCAGCTGCCCCCATACCGCGGCTCCGCCCATCAGCAATACCGCTACAACCATGCAGCAGACCACGCAACTCAAAATCGACAAGCGCCACCGCATCACATCATTGTAAAGGAGCAAGATTTTCCCTATCGACACTCACACCCTGCGTCTCCCCGACACCAGCATTTAGAATTGAGCCTGACAAGCTCACCATATCCAAGGACCCCTTCATGTCGCAGCAGTCAAAGCCCATCACCGCCGTCCTGAATATCGCCAACTTCGCCGTCGATCTCGTCGTCGCTCTCGGCTCTGACACTGTCTTTTCGCTCACCGGTGGTATGGCCATGCACATCAATCGCGCCGTCGCAGCCAACGACAAGCTCACCAAGGTCTACTGCCAGCACGAGCAGGCCGTCATCTGCGCCGCTGAGGGCTATTGCCACGCTGCTGATATGCGCAAGGCCGGCTTCGCTGTCGTCACAGCAGGCCCCGGAGTCACAAACACCGTCTCTTCGCTCGTCTCCGCATACGGCGACTCCACACCCATGATCGTCCTCGCCGGACAGATCAAGACCGCCGACATCGACACCTTTGGCTGCCGCACGCACGGCGTCCAGGAAGTCCGCTCCGAAGCCCTCATCTCGCCCTGCGTCAAGCGCTTCACGCGCCTCACCGCCACTGGCTTCCGCGAAGAGCTCATCTCCACCATCACCGAAGCCTTCGCCGGCCGCCCCGGCCCCGTCTTCATCGAGTTCCCACTCGACATGCAGGGCCTGCCCTTCACCTACACCCCCGAAGATGTCGCAACAGACGCCGCGGAAATCCGCCGCCGCGTAGCCCAGCCCGATGTCGCACTCGACAGCCTCCCCAAGATCACCGCCGCCATCGAGGAACTCCTCAAGGCCACCCGCCCCGTCGTCTACATCGGCAACGGCGTCCGCGCGGCCAACGTCGATGACGCTGCACTCGCATTCCTCCGCAAATACAAGATCCCCGTCCTCTACACCTGGACATCGGAAGACCTCATGCCTGCAGCCGATCCGCTCTTCTTCGGCTGCCCGGGAGGCCTCGCAGAGATCTCCGCCAACGATGTCCTCTCGCACGCCGACACCATCCTCTTCCTCGGCGCTCGTCTCGATCTCGGCACCACCGCCTTCCAGCGCCACGTCTTCGGTTCGCAAGCCCATCGCATCATCGTTGATATCGATCCCGCCGAGCTCGCCAAGTTCGGCCCACTCGACAACTTCGACTTCATCCATGCCGATCTCCGCGCCCTGCCCGCAGCCCTCGAAGCCACGTCCACACTACCCTCCGCAGCCGCCGCAGACTGGCTCCCGTGGTGCCAGAAACGCCGCACCGACTACCTCGCCGAAGAAGACCAGCGCATGGCCTCGGACAAGATGAACGTCTACAACCTCACCTCCATCTTCAACACCTGGACCGACGACAAGATGTGGATCCCGGCCAGTTCCGGCTACGCGGAAGAGACCTTCTCGCGCTTCCTCAAACCGCAGAACAACTCGCGCTTCTTCAACGGCCACGCCCTCGGCTCCATGGGCTTCGGCTTGCCCATGTCCATCGGAGCATCCTTCGGCACCGATCGCCGAATCTGCTGCTTGGAAGCTGACGGCGGCCTCATGCTCAACCTGCAGGAGATGGCCACCCTCGCGCACTACTCACCCAAGGGCTTCGTCATCTTCCTGCTCAACAACAACGGCTACGAGTCCATCCGCGCCTCGCAAACCAAGTTCTTCGGGGGCGTGTCCGGTGTAGATACGGACTCCGGCGTCTACATCCCGCAGTACGACCAAATCTGCGCCGCCTTCGGCATCAAGTACGTCTCCATCAACTCCCCCGCGGAACTCACAGCCCTGCTGCCCACACTCACCGCGGATGCCCCACCCGTCCTCGTCGACATGCACATCGATCAATTCGAGTACCGCGGCCCCGCCGTCAAGACCATCATGGACGCCAACGGCAAGCCCTCATCCACGCCTCTCTCGGAGCTCACTTGGTAGCGGACTCCAAACGCAAAGCGCTTATCTTCGGCGCCTCCGGTGGTCTCGCAGCCGCCATCGCGGATCAGTACCTCGAGCGCGGCAGCGAAGTCCGCCTCGTCACCCGCGCCGCCCGCAAGCCGCAGGTCGAAGCCCATTTCGCCGACGCGTTCGCCGCCCACAAAGCCTCGCTCCATGTCGTCAACGACCGCTACACCGAGTACGACCCCACCACCGGCATCGCCTACGACGCTGTCTACTTCACGCAGGCTCTCTTCAACCCAACACCGCTCGTCCAGATGTCCGACGACCGCATCGAAGCCGAGATCATGACCGGCCTAACTGAGCAGATCCGCCTCACCCGCGCTCTCCTTCTCGCCCATCCGCCCGGCCCGGACGATCGTCGCGACATCTGCTTCACCGGCTCCACATCCTCCTACGCCGGCTTCGCCAATACCACTGTCTACTGCGCCGTAAAGCACGCCCTCGTCGGCTTCGTCCGCGCCATGAACGACGAATACACCCATACCAACACACGCTTCTGGCTCTTCTCCATGGGCTCCATGGACACCGAGATGGGCCACAACGTCCCCAAACAGGATCGCGTCACCTTCCTGCAAGCGCCGGACGTTGCCTACCGCATCGTCGATACCGTCGAGCATCCCTCCAATATGTTTGAGCCGGAAGTCCTCATCCGCCGCCGCACCATCCGCCGCACCAGCTAATCATCATGCCCACACCGCATCCTCCCGCAGATCCACATCGTCCTCTCGCTCCCGCCGCCACGCCCTTCGGCATCATGCAGGGTCGACTCGTCCCGCCTGAGGAAGGCCGCTTCCAGTCCTTCCCGCGCCAGCGCTGGCGCGATGAGTTCCCACGCGCCAACCAGGCCGGCATCGACTACATCGAGTGGATCCACGATGCCTACGGCGAAGGCAAAGACGCCACCGGCCGCCCCGCCAACCCCATCCTCTCGCCCGAAGGCCTCGCCGAGTTCGACGCTCTCAAGCAAAAGCACAACATCGCCACCCCGGCCCTCTGCGCCGACTGGTTCATGGACGTCCCATTTCTCCGCTGCTCCCCTGCCGAGCGCACCCGCCGCGAGCAGCACCTGCACACCCTCATCCCCATCGCCAAACGCATCGACGCCACCCGCATCATCCTTCCCTTCGTCGATCACTCCAGGATCAACGGCGAATATGAAAAGCAAACCGTCGTCGAGATCCTCAAGCGCGCCCTGCCCATCGCCGAGCAGCAAAACATCGAGCTCCATCTCGAAACTGACCTCAACCCCGAAGAGTTTGCCGAGCTCCTCTCCCGCCTCGTCCACCCGCTCTTGAAAGCCAACTGGGACTCCGGTAACAGCTCCGGCCTCGGCTACATCGCCTCCGAAGAGTTCGCCGCCTACGGCGAACGCATTGGCTCGGTCCACATCAAGGATCGCCGCTCCAAGTTCGCCGGTGGCATCGCCACCATGCCGCTGGGTACGGGCTCCGCAGACTTCGACGACGTCTTCGCCGCCATGCAATCCATCCACTACAACCGCGGCATCACGCTGCAAGTCGCCCGCGGCACAGACGACGACGAAGCCGCATGGATCGCCAGCCAACTAGCCTTCGTCAAGCAATACTGGCAGTAGTTTCTCCCCTCTATCCTCTACACTCTCTCTCATGGACCTCCAACTCACCAATCAGGTCGCCTTCATCGCCGGCAGCTCTCGCGGCATCGGCAAAGCCATCGCGTCCACACTCCTCGCGGAAGGTGCCAGCGTCGTCCTCACTGGTCGTGATGAAGCATCCCTCAAAGCCACTGCCACCGAACTCACCACGCCCGACACCCAGGATCGCATCCTCGCCATCCGCGGCGACTTCGCCGACGCCGCCACCATCACACGCGCCTTCGAGCGCACCACCGCCCACTTCGGCCGCCTCGACCACCTCATCGCCAACCTCGGTACTGGCTCCGGCAAGCCTGGCTGGGACCAGCCCGATGAAGAATGGTCCCGCCTCTTCGAGCTCAACTTCTTCGCCTCCACGCGCCTTACCCAGGCCGCAATCCCGCACATCCTCGCCAATCCCAACGGCGGCAGCATCCTATACATCTCCAGCATCGTCGCCATCGAAGCCACGCCCGCCCCGCTACCCTATTCTGCCGCCAAGGCCGCCCTCGTCAACTACTCCAAAAACCTCGCTCGCCAGCTAGGCCCGCAAAAAATCCGCGTCAACACCATCGCCCCCGGCAACATCTACTTCCCCGGCGGCTCCTGGGAGCGCCATCTCAACAATCGCCGTGAGGCCGTCGAATCCATGTTGAAAAACGAAGTCCCCTTCCAGCGCTTCGGCACACCCGAAGAGATCGCCTCGCTGGCCTCCTACCTCTGCAGCCCACAGGCCGCCTTCGCCACCGGCTCCTGCTACGTCATGGACGGCGGCCAGACCCGCTCCCTCTAAGCCACGCCAGCCAAAAAGAAAGCCCGCTCATGACATCTGAGCGGGCTTCCTTCATCTACAACCTTCTATGCAACCGGATGCTTTAAAACCTCCGCCAGCGCATGCAACCGCTTCGCATCGGCCTTGTCCTTAGCAGTCGCAGCAGTCTCGTCCAGCTTCGCCGCCATGCCGCTCAGCTCTGCCAGTTTGCTCGCGCTCATGTGCGACTTCTCCACCTCATGAATTGCCTTCCGCACCGCAGCGATCCGGTCAACCGACAGCGCCTGCGACCGCTCCAACTGATCCACATACGCCTTCGCCACAATCAGCTTGTCCGGCCACTCGATCTTCTGCTGATTCTGGACATTCAGCTCGCTCACCTGCACAGCTTTAGCCGCATCGATCTCGTTCTGCGTCAGAAACTTCGTCGGCGTCAGCTCAAACACATCCACACCGCGCGCAATCTCCGAACCATACACGTAGCCGTTGTACCAGTAGGCCGACCAGTCTCCGCCCAGTACCAGCGTCTTCGCATCGATAGGCCCGCGATCGAAGTATGCGATCTCAAACGGATGAGCCGCGTCCGTGAAGTCCATAACAGAGACACCACCCTGATACCACGCCTGCACTTCGATATCGCGTCCAGGTACCGGAACCAGCGACCCGTTATGCGCCACGCAGTTCTCCGTATCGCCTTGCGCTGCTGGCAGTTTGTAATAGCTGGCCAGGCTCAGCTTATCGTCCTGAAGGTGGAAGATCGCATCCGCCCCCCACTTGTTCGGGTCGTTCGGACGGCAACGCGCACCCAGCCCTCCACCCCACTCATCGGTAAACACAACCTTCTTCCCGTCGTTGGAGAATGTCGCCGAGTGCCAGTACGCGTAATTCGGATCGTTCACCGCATCCACGCGCTTCGGATTCACCGGGTCCTTGATATCCAACAAAATTCCGTTACCCGAGCACGCCCCAGCAGCTAATCCAATCGCCGAGTACACCGTAATATCGTGGCACTGGTTAGTATCCGCCGGCTTGTCTCCCGGCTTCGCGTCATGGCTTCCGCCATTGTTCAACCCATTCATCGCACCTGTTCGCGCATCCACAAACACTCGCGGATGCGAAACAATCGCCGCTTCCTGCGGCGTCGCCACGGGCACCTTGATCACATCAATCCGGAACAGCGCCGTATTCGGGTCCTTGTCCGGCTTCTCTCCCGAGCACCCAGCCAGCTCTTCACCCTGACGCACAAACGATGTGCCCGAAACGTAGAGGTACACGTTGTCCTTATCGTTCGGGTCCACCACCAGCGTATGCGTATGAGATCCACGGCAAGTCTGCACCGCAGCCACCTGCTTCGGGTTCAGGATGTCGGAGATATCGAAGATTCTCACGCCACGGAATCGGTCTTTCTGCGCCACCGGCGGGTGCCGCTCTTTTTCATGCCCAGCCGCTGGGGGTGGCTCCGGCGGAAAACCCTGCACGCCGCAATCCAGCCGCCCGTTCGCCATCTCTACCGACATGAACATCAAATGACCATAGACGGAAACATCGCCTTGACCACCCGGACAAATAATCGACGTCAAAAGCTTCGTCTTAGCCGGGTTCGCGATATCGAAGATATTCATCCCGTAGAAATTTCCCTGGAACAAGTGAGTTCCCTGGAACGCAAAGTCCGAGTTCGCATACGCCAACTGTGCAATCACCGGCTTCAATGACTTCGGCATCTTCGACGTATCTACACCCAGCGTCCCCAGCGTCTTCGTCACCTGCGGATCGTCCGGCGACGTAGCATCCAGCCGGAACGCATTCGGCTTCTTCAAAAAGTCCAGGTGCTTCATCCCCATCGCGGTTTCACCCGCGTCATACAGCCCCGGCTTCAGCGTGTATCGTGGATCGGTCGTACTCGACCCCGTCATACCCGCCGGTAGAGGCGGCGCTGGTTTCGGCGCAAACTCATCCATCTCATCGGCAGGCGTAGGCTTTGCAACCGCCTTGGCGTCTGGAGCAGGCGCAGGTGCGGGAGTCTGCTGTTGCGCGCCAATCCGTCCCAGGCCTGCAAACAAACCAGCCATGACAAACGCCACACCGGTCCAACGAAAAGAAAATCTCTGCATAGCTTTCATCATCTCTCCTTCAACATGTCGTGCATAATTCGAATCTCGGCCCGTTGTGTATTGTCTGCGTCGGTCGCGAAGTCGAACAGATCAGCATCCTGTCCTGCCCCCGCCGTGTCGAACAAATCCTTCACCATCACCAGCGCTCCATTGTGGTGCTGAATCATTCCTGTCAAAAACAGGTGGTCAAACTCCGCGCCTCTTGCGCTCCGCAGCGCATCCATCTGCGCCGGCGTCAACATCCCAGGCATTGGCGCCATCGGCTTACCGGACATATCCATCTCCGGCATCCCCGGCATCGCCATCGAAACCGCCTCCCCACGCGTCTTCAGCCATCGCTGCATAAACCGTATCTCATCCGACTGCGAACTGCTGATCTTCGCTCCCAGCAGCCGCACATCCTTATTCTCCGTATGCGACTCAATCATCGCCGTCATCTCCACGGCCTGCGTGTGATGCATAATCATGCCCTGCATGAACGCCACATCCGCCTGCGATACCGCCGGCACAACCGGCCTCGTCGAATCCGGCAGCCTCCGGGTCGGCATTCCCGGCGCACCCGGCTGTACCACTACAGGCCCCGGCCCAGCCGCCTGCGCACCCGCGGCGACGCAGCCTAAGCTCACAACTCCGCCAACAAAAAGAACCCCAACGAGCGCCACGGACACCTTCGCACACCAGGACCTGCGCCCGCGGCAAAAACCGTAAGACTTCATTTTTCCGTAGCGGGCAGTCATCTTCTTTGCTCCCACGCTACCACGAAATAGCCGCAGACAAGCACAGAGCCCATGGACCGACAGCTCCGGGAATCCCATCCACACAATCTCTTTCTCTTTGCCACGATTTAAGCCCGCCCCCCCACAACCCCGCCGACCGCCCTGCCGTCTAACCAGCCCTAGATGAGATTCCCGAACGTTCTCGCCTGCCTGCTCGCCGTTGCCCTTACCGCACCTCTCCACGCCGACGACAACGCGCGCTTTGACCTCGCTGGCCCAAAAATCGACATCCGCGTCACCCGAGGAAGCGTCACGCTCCCCATCGCCCAAGTGCCCAACCTGCAGCCCGGCGACAAGATCTGGATCAAGGCCGATCTTCCCCCCACCCAATCCAATCACCTCCTGCTCATCGTCGCCTTCCTCCGCGGCACCACCAATGAACCACCCGACAACTGGTTTACTGAAATTGACACCTGGGACAAGAAGACTACGGAAGGAACCACCGTCACCGTCCCCAATGAGGCCCAGCAGGTGCTCATCTTCGTCGCGCCCCAAACTGGGGGCGACTTCAAAACCCTCCGCTCCGCCGTCAAAGGCAAGCCCGGCCTGTTCATTCGAGCGGATGCCGACCTCAACGAAGCCTCCTTCGAGCAGCAGCGTATCGAGCGCTACCTCGCCGCGATGAAGACAATTCCGCAGAACGATCCCAAAGCAGTCCAGGAGCACTCTGCCAAGCTCGCGGCCACACTAGCCCTCAAGCCCGACGACAAGTGTTTCAAGCAGCCCGTCGAGCAGCAGGTCACCTGTCTCACCCAGTCCAGCGCTCCCATGCTCCTCAGTGACGGCCACGGCCAAAGCATCGCCGAAGTCCTCTCCACCGGCGCATCCTCCGACTTCATCAACGCAGCGTCCACCACGCCACTTGCCGCTGCTGGCGTCTACTCCGCGTACGTTGGAGCCATCGTTGACCTCGTCCACCTGGCTAGTCTGCTACGCACCGCACAATACCAATACATCCCCGGCCTGAGCTTCCCGGAAGGCCCTACCCTTAATCTCAAGCTCAATGCACCGCCATCTTTCAATAAGCCTCAGACCGTTATCGTCATCGGTCTTCCTGCCATCCAGAAGGCCAAGCTCCCGCCCCTTCATCCTCACAACCCCAGCCAGATTGAGTGCTTGCTCCAGCCGAAGTTGACGCTGCCACTCGAAGGTGCGCCGCTCGTCTTCTCCACCAGCTTCGCGCACGATCTCGTCCTGCACCTCAATCGTAACGGTGCCAACGCCGACATCCCACTTAAACCCGACGCCTTTGAAGGTGGTCTCATCGTCTCTAAAGACGAAAAGCACGAACAGCTTCATGACTCCAAAGACGCAAAGCCGCAGGACTCCGCTGCGAAGAACGGCTCCGCCACCGACCTCACGGTCACCGGCACCGTCCACGGCTATTGGGGTTTCGACCACTTCGACGGCCCTACCCTCACCCTCCAGCAGATCGACGGTAAGAATTGGAAGATCATCGGCAACACCCAACTCCTCGCCGGACAGGACAATCACCTCACCCTCAAGGCCGACGGCTCCGCCTGCGTCCAGCACATCGCTCTCACAAACGGCAAAGACAAAGACGTTGACGTCACCTTCAAGCCCGCTCCCGACAAGGACGCTAAGGATACCCTCGCGCTCGAAGTCTCCCTAAAAACCGTTCAACCCGGCGGTTACGCTCTCTCCATCCAGCAGTTTGGCAAAGCCGATAAGGACAACGTCCCCCTCACCGCCTACACCGGCGATATCCACCTCGATGCCATCAAGCTCCACACCGGCGACAACACCGCCATCCTCACCGGCCAGGACCTCAAAGACGTCGTCTCAGTCGAAATCGCTAACCAGACCTTCACCCCCGCAGCCAAAGGCAACGACGACAAGACCGTGCACCTCGAAACCAAGACAGGTGTTTCGCCCAACGATGGCTCGGAAGCCGACGTCAAGCTTAAAGACGGCCGCACCATGAAGGTCAAAGTCTCCGTCGAAGCCGCACGCCCCGGCCTCAAGCTGCTCTCCTTCAAAGCCACGCCCGCGCAGCAGAGCGGCGCTCTGCCCATCGCCCTCGAAGCCAAGGATGACATCCTCCTCGATGGCAAGCTGACCTTCGTCGTCCAAACCAAGGACAACTTCCCCCGCGACCAGACCATAGAAGTCGCCACCGCCGACAACTCCGTCCATACCACCCTCTCGCTCACAGCCAACAACCTCGTGCTACAGGACGAGCACACCGCAGTCGCCACCCTCGATCCCTTGAAGGCCTTCGGGCAGTCCGCCTTCGGCAAGCTGGCCATGCGCCCAGTCGCCGCCGACAGCACCCCCGGAGACTGGACCGCTCTCGGCACCCTCGTCCGCGCTCCGCAGATCACCGCCGTCACCTGCACGACCGCGGACGCTCCCACCTGCACCGCCGAAGGCAAGAACTTCTTCCTCGTTCAATCCTTCAGCGCAACCAAAGACTTTGCGAAGCCCATAGACGTCCCCACCGGCTTCGCCGAAGCAACCTTCAAAGTCCCTACCCCCGCCGACGGCACAAACCTCTACCTGAAACTCCGGGACGACCCAAACGCCATCGCTACCCTGAAACTTCCCACCCCAATTCAGAAGAGTTCCGCACCTGCCGCAAAAACTCCAGCGCCAAAGCCCACAGCAACTCCCGCGACGCAAACCGCTTCACCGGCAGCGGCACAACCCGCTCCTACGCCCCCGGCAGCCACACCGCCGGCCTCGCCCGCACCCGCCCCAACAACCGCTCCAGCGCAACCGCAGTAGTCCAGGCATCACGCTGCAAGTCTCGATAGCTCAATAGCCAAGCTCTGCGCTGTGCTCCCGTCTTCTCTCTTCCCGCCTCACCTGCGATACTAAAGCTCCATGACTCCCGTCGAGCCCAATCGCGCCCACACCCTCTTCGACCTCACCGGCCGCGTAGCCATCGTCACCGGAGGCGCAGGCCTCCTCGGCTACCACCATGGAGCCATCTTGGCTGCGGCAGGCGCCCATGTGGTTCTTCTAGACCTCGCCGTAGCCAACCCCGCCCTCCGCGCCGATCAGCTCCAGCTCGCCCACGGTCCCGAGTGCCTCGGTCTCTCCGCAGACATCACCTCCGAAAAGTCCATCGAAGAAGCCCGCGACATCATCCTCGCCAAATTCGGCCGCATCGACATCCTCATCAACAACGCCGCCAACAACCCGAAGGTAGAAGACACCGGCGGAGCCACCTCGCAGGCCTGGTCTCGCCTGGAAAACTTCCCTCTCAACGTCTGGAACGACGACATCGCCGTCGGCCTCACCGGTGCCTTCCTCTGCTCCCGCGTCTTCGGCATGGAGATGGTCAAGCGCAACGCCGGCGTCATCCTCAACGTCGCCTCCGATCTTGGCGTCATCGCGCCCGACCAGCGCCTCTACCGCAAGGAAGGCCTCCCCGAGCACGAGCAGCCGGTCAAACCCGTCACCTATTCTGTGGTCAAAACAGCTCTGATCGGCCTCACCCGCTACCTCTCCACCTATTGGACAGCCCACAACATCCGCTGCAACGCCATCAGTCCTGGTGGCGTCTTCACCTCGCAACCCGACGACTTCACCGTCAAGCTTCACTCCCTCATCCCCATGGCCCGAATGGCCCACAAAGACGAGTACCAAGGCGCCGTTCTCTTCCTCTGCTCAGACGCGAGCTCCTACATGACTGGCCAGAACCTCATCGTAGACGGCGGCCGCACCGTCCTTTAGCCAATCATTCACATGCCCTCACACCTCAGTGGGATATCAACACACCATCCGTAGTCGGTAGTCTCACCGTAAGTCACACGGAAGCACCGCCCTGTTTCACTGTTCTCTTTCCCCTTCAAACTCTGATACCTGCACGAATCAACCTTTGAAGGTGGCAATTATGGTGGAATCAAGGAAGCAACACGGCCTGAAGGTAGTACTCATCGCACTTCTTTCAACCCTCTCTCCAGCGGTCGTGATCTCAGGTTGCGCCGGCGCCGCCTTCACGCTCTCCACCACGCAGGCATCCGCCACAAAGAAGACGGCCCCCACAATCCAGTGGCCCACCCCAGCCGCCATCACCTACGGAACCACCCTCTCCGCAACCCAACTCAATGCCACCGCCTCAGTCCCCGGCATCTTCGTCTATAGCCCCGCCGCTGGGACCACGCCCACCGTCGGCACAGACAAACTAACCGTCAGATTCACCCCCTCAGACACAGCGGCCTACACCACCGCAACACTCTCCATCACTCTGACCGTCAACAAAGCAACACCCACCATAACCTGGGCCGCTCCATCCCCAATCAACGTAGGAACCGCCCTCTCCACAACCCAACTCAACGCCACCGCGCCAGTCGGCGGCACCTTCACCTACACCCCTGCTAAAAAGACCATCCCCGCCGCCGGCACCGACGCTCTCACCGTCACCTTCACTCCCTCCAACACCAGCCGTTACAACACCGCAACCGCCGCCGTCAGCCTCACCGTAAACAAGCTAACTCCCACCGTCACTTGGCCCACCCCAGCACCCATCCTCAGCGGAACAGCCCTCTCCGCAACCCAGCTCGACGCCACCGCCTCAGTCCCCGGCACCTTCCTCTACAACCCCGCCATAGGCACCACGCCCGCCGCAGGCACAGACACCCTAACCGCCACCTTCACCCCCACCAACACCGCAATCTACGCCACCGTCACCTCCACCGTCGGCCTCACCGTCACAGCGCCCATCAACCCACTCCTCACCAACATCGACATCGGCTCGACCGTCATCCAGACCGGAATGAAGCGCCTCGGTATGAACATCGACAGCCAGAACTACTACGACTCCGGCCAGATGCTGCGCAACCTAACCTTCCGCAATCCCGGCTTTGAAGGCGAAACCTGGCAGTCCATCCTCCACTGCGCCTCCGTCACCGCAAACACCTGCACAGACGGCAACGTGTGGGCCCAGTGGCCCGCCAACTTCCTTCAGGGCGCAACCTTCGAGTTCATCTACGGCGCCGCCCTCGGTCAAACCGGAACCATCGCCTCCAGCACCGCCGCAAGCCCCAGCGCAAACACCGGAACCACCATCCAGTTCTCCTCCATCGGCACCGCACCCGCAATAGGCGACTTCGTCATCGTCAAAATGACCATCCCCGGAAACGCCCAGGCCGGCTGGTGGCCCAACACCTCCGGCGGCGCCACCATCACCACCGACTTCACCGATCTCTCCCCCAACACCATCGGCAAACAAGCTCTCAGCATCACAGCCGGCACCGCCGGGCAATCTGCCGGCGTCGACTCCTACTTCGACTCCAGCAACACCCACGACTTCGTCCTGCTCAAAGGCTCCTACCAGATCACCTTCCGCGCCAAGGGCACAGGCGGCAACAACCAGCTCAACGTCTCCCTCGGCCGCCTCATCCCCAACGGAAACTACTTCAACCAAACCCTCACCCTCACGCCCACCTGGCAGGACTACACCCTCACCTTCACCGCATCCGAGACCCCATCCACCGCTCCCGGCACCCTCGATCTCCACTTCGAAGCCTCAGGTGCCAACGTCCTCCTCGACGACGTAAGCCTCACTCCCGTCACCACCAACAGCTCCAACCCCACCGCCTTCCGCGACGAAGTCGTCAACACCCTCACCGCGCTCCATCCCGGCTCGCTCCGCTACATGGACGGCCTGCCCGGCTTCGGTAGCTCCATCGACAACATGCTCACCCCCGCCTTCGGTCGCCAGCGCGCCGGCTCCAGCACCCAGCAAACCGAGCAGGACGACATCCCCATCGGCCTCCACGAGTTCCTCCAGCTCTGTCAGACCGTCGGAGCCGAGCCCTGGTACAACCTGCCTCCCGGCATCTCTCCTGCCGAGATGCAGAACCTCATCCAGTACTTCGCCGGCGACTCCACCACCCCCTACGGAGCCAAACGCGCCGCCCTCGGCCAAACCACCCCCTGGACCACCGTCTTCCCCATCATCCACCTCGAGCTCGGCAACGAAGAGTGGAACTACAACACCTTCCCTGGCAACGCCATGAACGACCCCGTCGCCTACGGCAACCGCGTCGCCACCATCTACGCTGCAGCTCGCGCCTCAGCCTCCTACACCCCCACCAGCTTCGACCTCATCATGGGCAGCTTCGTCCTCAATCCCTGGTACACAGGCCAGGAGATCGCCAACAGCTCCAACTACGACTCCGTATCCGTCGCTCCCTATCTCTTCGGCGCCTTCAACGACACCTCCTCCAACGAAGCCATCTTCGGCCCCATGTTCGCCGAACCCGAGATGTGGGACAGCACCCCCACCGGCTGGATGGCCCAACAGTCTCAGACCCTGACCGGCACCGGTAAAAAACTCGTCACCTACGAAGAAAACCTAAGCACCCAAAGCGGCACCGCATCGCAAGCCATGGTCAGCGCCGCCATCCCCTCCATCGCCGGAGGCATCACCATCGCCGACCACATGCTCCTGCAGATGCGCGACCTCGGCATCAAAACCCAGAACGTCTGGGCTCTCCCCGGCTTCGCCAATCAGTTCAACAACACCAACGGCGGCTCCGAGACCTCACCTATCTTCGGCACGGTCATCGACATGGGCGGACAATCCAACCTCCAGCGCCCCGTCTTCCTCGCCGAACAGCTCACCAACACCGCCATCCTCCCCAACATGCTCGCCACGACCCTCACCGGCGCCAACCCCACCTGGAACCAGCCCCTCAGCACCAACGACAACATCCAGCTAACCACCGCGCACGACCTCCAAACCTTCGCCTTCACCGACGGAGCCAACAACCACAGCCTCGCCATCATCAACCTAAGCCGCTCCACCGCCCTCCCCGTAACCTTCACCGGCATCAACGCCCCCACCGGCACAGTAGCAGTCGGCCAGCTAACCTCCGCCAACCTCACCGACTCCAACGAGACCACCAACACCGTCAGCATCACCAACACCTCCCTCACCACCTTCCAACCCTCCACCCCATACTCCTTGCCGCCGTTCTCCTTAACCGTCTTCACCTGGCAAACCACCCCATAAGCCAACCCTCATCTAGCTCTGCGATACTAAAAGAGCCATGACCCCAACCCAGCCCAACCGCGCGCTCATCGTAGGAGCCTCCGGCCAGCTAGGCACCGCCCTCATCGCCCAACTCGGCGACACCGCGCTCCCCGCTGCCCGCCGCCAGCTCGACCCCTCATGGCTGCGCCTCGATCTCGAAGAGATCGCCGCCACTCCATCCCTCCTCGACGGCCTCATCGCGCAGCACAACATCACCGCCGTCTACTGCGCCGCCGGAGCCACCGACGTCGAACGCTGCGAGTCCGACCCCGCCTGGGCCGCCGCCGCCAACCACCTCGGCCCGCTCGCCCTCGCACGTGCCGCCCATAACATCCCCTTCGCCTTCTTCTCCACCGACTACGTCTTCGACGGCCATGCCGGCCCCTACGCTGAAAACGACACGCCAAATGCCCTCTCCGTCTACGGCCAAACCAAGCTCGACGGCGAACGCGCCATCCTCGACGCCCACCCCAACGCCCTCGTCCTCCGCACCACCACGGTCTACGGCCCCGACCCGCAATCCAAGAACTTCCTCTACACCCTCAGCCGCGTCATCAACGCCGGTAACACCATGCGTGTCCCCACCGACCAGCTAGCCACACCCACCTACGTCGACGACCTCGCCACCGCCGCCATCGCGCTCCTTAACGAACACCACACCGGCATCTTCCATCTAGCCGGTCCCAGCTTCCTCTCCCGCTACGACTTCTCTCTCCTCGCCTGCGAGATCCTCGGCCTTCCCACCTCGCACGTCCAACCCCTCACCACCCCCGAGCTCAACCAGAAAGCCGCTCGCCCCCTCCTCGGCGGTCTTCGCATCGAGAAGCTCCGCGCAATCCTCCCCAACATCACCATGCGCTCCCCCACCGCCGGCATCCAATCCTGGAGAGCAGTCACCGCATGACATCCATCCCCAACGACCAGGTGCCTCCGGACTTCCCCGTAGTTCCCATCCCTCAGGACCCCTTCATCCCCACCCGCCGCCTCCGGCGCATCGTCAACCTCTTCCCCGGCGGACAGTTCCTCCGCTACGTCGGCGTCGGCCTCTTCAACACCGTCTTCGGATACTGCACCTTTGCACTCACGCTCTACCTGCTCAACCACCTCGTCCCCCAGCGCTACCTCTATCTCACCGTCATTGCGGCCTCGCTCATCTCCACGCCGCTCAACATTACGGTCGCCTACTTCGGCTACAAAGTCTTCGTCTTCAAAACCCGTGGCAACTACCTCATCGAGTGGTTCAAGTGCTTCGGCGTCTACGGCGTCGGAATGCTGCCCGGCCTGCTCGCTCTCTCAGGAGTCACCAAGCTCCTGCAATCGACGATCCACGCCCACGGACCGCAGCTTCACCTCGCCATCGCGCACATCGCCGCCCACCTCAGCGGCTCGCCACTCGGCCTGTTGCAGAAGCTCTCCTCCGGCAAAGCCGTAGCCGGATACA